>ERZ840371.2639-NODE-2639-length-15783-cov-4.375890_pt1 | contig 15783 bp, 15 predicted proteins | sample MGYA00519937_ERZ840371 | MGnify/ENA primary metagenome ERZ840371 (study PRJEB31850, sample SAMEA3708873) | human gut metagenome | biome: human gut; feature: human-associated habitat; material: faeces | place: China | collected 2014 ... | reverse complement strand
CTTAAAATCACTGCCTTTCTGCTCCACAGCAGTTACATAAGCTGCATGTGCCAGGCTCTTTAACGCCGCAATATGAAGAAGCTGCTGAACCTTTTTCGGAATATCTCCAAACCGGTCGATCAGTTCCTCCGTCATATCATCCATTTCTTCCTCCGTTGTGATCGCAGCAATTCTCTTGTAAATATCCAGTTTCTGATACTCATTTTTAATATAAGCAGCCGGAATATAGGCATCAATGTCACATTCCACGCTGGTAGCATAGGAATCTTCTTCCGGCATAAGAATAAAGTAGCCGTTGATCATGTATTCATCCCCAAACTCCGTTTCAATCAGCAATGCATTATTTCCATACTGTCCAAACTGGATTGCCGGTACACTAAGGATCGCTGCAGCCATATCAACTGCAATATGCGGAACCGACGGCGCAATCGTCATATTTGTCATTCCGGACAAGGCTGACAGATAAGATCCCGCAATAATATTACCGATTTCTTTCATAGCGGACAGATCCATCTCGTCAAACGGTTCCTGATTATCCAGGTCCTTACCCATCAGGCGATTCACCAGATAATGTGCCGAGTCCATCTTCATCAAAAACATCATGCTTCCTGATATATCATTGGACACTTCTAAGAAAATGCCGACAATAATTTCATCCTCCGGACAGATGGCAGACCCAAGCTTGGATGCCTCCATCAGTTCCACTTTCGGTACGTTCATATTGATCTGTTCATTTAACATGCTTGCCAATGAAGTCGTCGCATTACCGGCGCCGATATTACCAATCTCCTTCAGGACATCCATATACATATCATTCACATGATCCAGTGAAAAATTACTCATATATTCCTCCAATAATATATATAGTGAGGCAATGCCTCACTATACATTCTCCTTCTCATCAACAATGGAATTGATCTCAAACAGAGAGATAAGCTGGTCTCCGTTCTTGCCGATTCCGTTGATAAAAGAATCTTTAATATGACTTGAATTGATGTTATTTGTCTCAATCTGATCCGGTGAAAGTGTTACCACCTCACATACCTGATCGACAATCACTCCAAGCGATCCTTTTTCTTCAAGCTTCAAAATAATGATACGCGATGCATTTGTAATCACATCCTCATCAAGCCCCATTTTGGTACGGATGCTCATTACCGGTACAATCTCACCTCGCAGGTTAATAATTCCTTTGAAATATACCTGTGCTTTCGGCACACGTGTAATCTTCTGCATACGAACAATATTATCTACATAACGAATATCAATTCCGTATTTTTCGCTTCCAATCTGGACAACGATATACTGCTTTGTTTCTGTCTGTGTTGTTTCGATTTTATTATCTGCCATGTGCTTCACCCCCGTTACATCAAAGTATTGGCATCAAGAATCAGTGCAACTTCGCCATCACCAAGAATGGTTGCTCCGCTGATCAGCTTATTACCGTTAATGTACTTACCTAATGACTTGATTACGATTTCCTGCTGACCGATCAGCTTGTCCACAACAAGACCAACCTGACTGTCACCACGTTTTACAATGACAACGGTAAGGTTTTCCGGTCCATTCTCAAGCGGTTCGATATCCAGGATTTTATCCAGACGGATAAGAGGAATCACATTACCACGAAGATGGATCACTTCTTTTGCCTCTACGTACTTGATATCAGTAACCGGAATATTCTCAATATTTGCGATAGATCCAAGTGCAATCGCATATTTTTCATCGCGAACTTCAACCATGAGAGCCTGAATGATAGCAAGTGTAAGCGGAAGGCGAACCGTAAAGGTTGTTCCCTCACCCAGTTTTGTCTGTACTTCTACATCTCCGCCAAGCTGCTCAATATTGGACTTAACAACATCAAGTCCAACACCTCTTCCGGAAATATCTGTAATCTTCTTTGCCATAGAGAAACTCGGCATAAATAAGAAATCGATAATTTCTTTCTGGCTCAGCTTTTCTGCCTGTTCCGGTGTTACCAGTCCACGCTCTACTGCTTTTGCTTTAACCTTCTCTGTATCAATTCCGTTACCATCATCACTTACTTCAATGATTACATTATTTCCTTCCTGGAATGCATTCAGATTAATGGTTCCTGTTTCTGGCTTACCGCGTTCCTTACGAACTTCTGCACTCTCAAGACCATGGTCAGCAGAGTTACGAAGCAGATGCTGCAACGGGTCGCCAATCTGGTCAACTACAGTACGATCAAGCTCTGTATCTTCACCGGTCATGCACAATTCCATCTTCTTATTCAATCTTCTGGAAAGGTCACGAATCATACGTGGGAATTTATTTACAACGCTCTCAATTGGCACCATCCGGACTTTCATAACAGATTCATGAAGGCTTGTGGTGATTCGCTCCAGATATTCAATCTGTTCATGGAATCCCTGATTGGTAAAGCCTCCCTCTTCCGTTGAACTGATGGATACCAGACTGTTCTTTGCAATGATAAGCTCGGATACCTGGTTCATAAGAGCATCCAGCTTTTCAATATCCACACGGACCGTACGGCTTGTCGCCGGTTTTCCTACACCGTTTTTCTTTGCCGGAGCCTTTTTCTTTTCCGGTGCTTTCTTTGGTGCAGCCTGTACTTCCGGTTTTGTCTCTGCCGGTTTTTCTTCTTTCTTTTCTTCCGTCTCAGTTTCTGTTACGCGTGGTGAAAAATCAGTCAGTTCTTCTCCAACGGCATCTTCAATCTCGGAAACATTCTTTGCAGCGTTCTGGATCTTGTCAAAGCTTTCCGGTGATGCGACATAAAAGCTGAATTCCTGTTCAAACTTTTCATCTTCAATATCCTGAGAGCTCGGACGATATACAAGAATCTCTCCAAAAGCCTCCACTTCGCGGAATACCAAAAAAGCTCTGGCCGCTTTTAAAAGGCACTCTTTCTGGATCATAACCGTCATGCCGTAAATATGCATTCCACTGTCTTTTGCAGTCATAACGGCATCCCGCTCCTGATCCGTCAGATCAATCTGAAGATACAGTTTGTGGTCTCCATTGTCTGTCGGCGCCGCTGCTTCTTTTTCTGTTTCTGCAGGTGCTGCCTCTGCGGCAGCAGCCTCTCCGTTTGCTTTTGCGAGGAAATTGTTCAGTTCCTTGATAATGACTTCATTGTCTTCCTCACCTTCATCAGAGGTTGCCTTAATATTTTCAAGATATCCGTCAATTGCATCCAGACACTTGAACAGCAGATCAATCATCTGACTGTCTACCTGGATTTTCTCGCTGCGGACTTCCTGGAACACATTTTCCATATCATGTGTCAGGTGCTGCATTCTCTTAAATCCCATTGTACCGGCCATTCCTTTTAAAGAATGGGCTGCACGGAAGATTTCATTAATAACGTCCTTGTTATCCGGTTCTTTTTCCAGTTCCATGATGCAGTCACTTAACGTCTGTAAATGTTCTGCACTTTCATCGATAAAGATTTCAAGGTATTGGCTTACATCCATGTTATTTTACCCCCACGTTTTTTGTGATTGTCTGTGCAACTTCATCCAGTGGTACAACTTCATCTACCACACCTGCTTCATAGATTGCCTTCGGCATTCCGTATACCACACAGGTTTCTTCGTTTTGTGCAATTACGCGAATCGGTTTTGATCTTCCCAGCGAAAGAATTCCGTTGGTTCCATCTGCTCCCATTCCTGTCAGGACAACACATACGATTTCATCATAGCTGCTTCCCGTCAGTGAATCATACATAAGATTTGCACACGGCTTCAGTCCTCCGATTGCCGGTGTTGCATCATCGAGTACAATGCTGTTGTTTCCGTCTGCGGTTTTTGCAACTTTCAAATGTTTTCCGCCCGGAGCAATATAAACACATCCCTTTTGCAGCCGCTCTCCATGTTCTGCTTCCTTCACCCTGATTTTGCTCAGATCATCAAGTCTGTCAGCCATGGATTTGGTAAATCCCGGCGGCATATGCTGTACAAGTACAACCGGGGCATCCAGTTCTTTCGGAAGAAACGGAATCACACTCTGTAACGCTTTCGGTCCGCCTGTGGAACAAGCCAGTGCAACCAGTTTGTTCTTTCCGCCTGTCGCTTTGCGCATCATCGGTGCTTTTGCAGCCGGTTTTACTGCCGGACGGACACTTTCTGCTGCCTTTTGTGTTGCAAGAACAGCATTCAATACGCCAAGAAGCTGTCTTTTGAATGCCTCTCCTTTTGCCTCTATGATGTTTGTCGGTTTCGCCACAAAATCAATTGCTCCGCGCTCCATGGCTAAAATGGTAACATCTGCTTCCCTGCTGTCGGTAAGTGTACTTACCATAACCACATTTGCACGTATGCCTTCTTTTTGTAACTTTTCGAGTAACTGCAGTCCATCCATGCGTGGCATATTCACATCCAGAACCACACCGTCATAGCTGGTATGCTTCAGTTTCTCATATGCCTCAAGACCATCTCTGCAATAGTCCGTTGCCTGAAATTTACTGTCTGAATTGATTATATCACACATGACCCTTCTCATGAGTGCAGAATCATCAACTACTAAAATGTTTTTTTTCATATGAGTCACCCAACTTCTTTCCTGCGAATTCTTCTCTCTTCCTCAAAAACGAAGCGTACAATTTTTTCCCGGTCCCGGAGATCCCGGAACAGAAATTTTACCCGGTGAATGTACATTTCCTCTATCGCTGGATGTTTTTCTGTTGCAATCACCTGTCCCGGAAGATAAAAAGTTTCATCCGAATATTCATTTGTCAGTCTGATCACCAGAAGAATATTTTGGTTCTGTTTTATCCATTGTCCAGAGACAAAGCGGATTCCACCGCCACTGATATTCTGAATCGTTCCCTCACGTACCTGATCAATATATTCCGGCTTTTGAATTTCCGTAAACAATTCTTCCGTTGTCTGCATCTGTGCCGTCTGTTCCGATATTTCGTAATATTTTAACGGTGTCGTATAAGGAATCCGGAAAAATTCCCGGCGCTGAAATTTCTGTAATCCGGAAGTAATCACAATTCTGAGCAGATACAGATTTTCTTTGCGATAACGTTTCTTCACAACTGCTGTGCAGTTATACATACCGCCTTTTGTATAAAAAACAATGCTGCACTCCCTCTCCAGTTGAAATAACACCATTCTTCCACCACTTGTCGGCATAGAAATTTCCAATTCCTGATCCGAAAAAATGTCGCTGACCGCACTTTGATAGATTTTCGCGATCTCTCCTCCATTATCTTCCTGGTTCGCTTCATGCAGCATTTTAATATCAATTTTGTCTCCCGGAGTAATCACATCTGAAAGTTTCATAATTATTCATCTCCCTATTTTCGGTTTGATAAAAAACTGGAAAACATCTGTGCTATTCCCCACCGTACCGGTGTCTTCTGCCGGGTGCCGTTTAACAGATGATCTGCAAGTTCTGAAATCGCCCTGGCAGATTTTGCATTCGGGTCACTCATGGTAACTGTCTTTTGCTGCCTTACCGCCCGTTCCAAAGCAGCATCCTGTGGAATCATCCCCAGATAATTCAGACTTCCATGTAAAAACTTAGACACTACGGAATTCACTTTCTCATAAATTGCCTGTCCCTCGTCCCGGGAATTTACCCGGTTGGTTACTATGTGGATGGTTGTCTCTTCCTCCACAAAATCGGGATTGCGGTACAATGCTTTTAAAAGCGAATACGCATCCGTCAGGGAACTTGGTTCCGGTGTGGATACCAGTAATACCTCCGGACTTGCCATGACAAATTCCAGAACCTGATCCGAGATTCCTGCCCCCGTATCAATCAGGATAAAATCTGCCAGTTCATTCAATGTGTCAATCGAATTTACGATATATAAAATCTGTTCTTTTGTAAGATTGTTCAATCCGATAATTCCTGAGCCACCGGATATAAACCCGATATCCATGGGTCCAGGTGTGATTATTTCACGAATTGACTTTCCACGGTATATAAAATCAGACAAATTATACTGTGGGATTGCACCAAACATTACCTCAACGTTTGCGAGACCAAAATCAGCATCAAAAATAATCACCCTCTTGCCTGCTTTTCTGAGACATACCGCAAGATTTACTGCAAGATTCGACTTCCCGACCCCGCCTTTTCCGCTGGTAATCGTCACCACCCGTGCATTATTCTGATTATTCTGATTGTGCAGTTTTATTACATTTCGCAATTGTTCTGCCTGATCCATTACGAATTGCCCCCTAATAATTGTTTCACGATCTTTTGTGTATCAAATAATTCAATATCATCCGGTACATTCTGTCCATTTGTCGTATAAGACAGTTCCGCATCTGAATACAGCTTAATATTGAGCAAATTTCCATACGTTGATGTCTCATCCAGTTTTGTAAAAATCAGTTTAAACTCAGATATTGTGTGATAGGTATCTACAATATCAAGCAAATCTCTGTATTTCGTTGTAGCGCTGAGAACTAAATATACTTCACTTGTATATTCAGGGTCAACTCCCTGAATCAGGTTTCTGATATCCTCTTTCTGTTCCTCATTTTTATGGGAAAATCCAGCAGTATCAACGAAAACAAGATCGTATTCCGCATATTTTCCAATTGCTTCATTCAGTTCCTCTTTAGAATACACGATAGACATAGGTGCGTCAAGAATATTTGCATACACCTGTAGCTGTTCTGTTGCTGCGATCCGGTAGGTATCTGCAGTAATAAACGCTACTTTTTTTTCATAATCCACCTTATATTTGGACGCAATTTTAGCGATTGTTGTGGTTTTGCCAACACCGGTAGGTCCGATAAAAAATACAACATGCGGTTTTGCCCCACTTAAATCCAGTGATTTTGGCTGACCGAAACGCAAAATCAGCTTCTGGTAAACATTGGAAAGAATCGTATCCACACTGTGTCCCGGGCGGATAAATTTTTCAATTTCGCCAAGGATCTGATTGACATACTGTTCACTCACCTCGTTTTTCAACAGCGTGCTGTAGAGAATCCGGACAAAATTGAGTTCTTCCGAAGACGGCCCCTTTGGTGTCTCCGGCTCCTTCGGATTTTTCCCGCCAAGAGATTTTTCCAGACGGTCAGATAAAACCTCAAGTCTTTCTTCTAATTTTTTCTCTTCATTTTCCTGTACCAGATTCTGTGATTGTGGCATACGTGCTGGCTCCTGTCTGGCTGCCTGTGCGTTACCTTCCTGTTCCTGCAGTTTCGGAATGGTAATCGGTTCATCCGCCGCAAGATTGATCATGTCGTGCAGTTTTCCTTCTTTTGCCATACTCTGTGTCATCTGTGCTGCCTGCATGGCATTGGAAAAATGTTCTTTTTCCTCCATTGCCGCAGTCACTTCAAATGTTGAATTCTTAAACGCACGAAACAGCCCCTTCGGTTTTACCTCACGGATGTTCATAATGACCGCGCGTTCTCCAAATTCTTCTTTTGCCTTTGCAATGGCTTCTTCCTGTGTTTTTCCCTGAAATTTATTAATTGTCATTTATGCTGTCACCATCCCTACCGATTGCAGCTCCACATCAGATTCTACTTCATTATAAGAGACAACAATCAGATCTTTGAAATAATCTTCTGTGAGTTTTTTAAAATACATACGCACAATTGGCGATGTAATAATGATCGGATTCTTTCCGAGGCTTTCGAGTTTCTCGGTTTCTGTCCGCACGGAATCCATAATTGCTTTTGTTTTCTCCGGGTCCATCGTCAGATATGCACCCTGCTCTGTCTGCTTGACCGAAGACATGATCTCCTGTTCCACTTTCGGATCGAGCGTAATGACACTGGTCGTTTCGTTCGACGGGAAATATTTGCTCGAAATTGCACGCTTCAGACTCTGCCTTACATATTCCGTCAGCACATCCGTATCTCTGGATGTCTGTGCATGATCTGCCAGCGATTCAAAAATAGACAAAAGATCCCGGATCGAAATGCCTTCCCGCAAAAGATTCTGCAGTACTTTCTGAATCTCTCCAAGGCCAAGAAGTTTCGGCGTGAGCTCGTCCACAAGAACCGGATTGGATTCTTTTAAGTTGTTGACCAGGTTCTGTACATCCTGTCTGGTCAGAAGCTCTGCGATGTGGCTTCGGATTACTTCTGTCAAATGCGTCGCAATGATAGACGGTGCATCAACTACGGTGTATCCAAGACTCTCTGCACGTTCTCTCTGCGCTTCCGTAATCCAGATGGCCGGAAGATGGAAAGACGGTTCAAATGTAGGAATACCTGTAATTTCTTCCTCCACATACCCCGGATTCATCGCCATATAATGATCAAAAAGAATTTCTCCTTCCGTTACCTGCACGCCTTTGATCTTGATAATATACTGGTTCGGATTTAACTGGATATTATCCCTCAGGCGGATAATCGGAACAACCGTACCAAGTTCCAGTGCAATCTGCCGCCGGATCATTACCACACGATCCAGAAGATCTCCACCCTGGTTTACATCTGCCAGCGGAATAATACCATATCCGAATTCGAGTTCGATCGGATCGACCTGAAGCAGGGAAACCACATTCTCCGGTTTCCGGATCTCTTCCGCCTCCGTCTCCGCCTGCTGTACTTCTTCCTCAATATTTTCTTCGCCGATATTCTTGCTGATATTTTTGCCGGCGATGATAAACACCAGACCAAGTGCAATAAATAAAACCGGATTTAACGGAGTAAAAATTCCGAGGAAAACCAGCACGGAACCTACAATATAAAGTACCCTCGGAATTCCAAAAAGCTGCTTGACCAGAATTCCGGAAAAGTCTGCCTCGTTTGATCCCTTGGTGACAAGTATACCGGTTGCAAGAGAAATCAGAAGAGACGGAATCTGGGACACCAGACCATCACCGATGGTCAGCAGACCATACTGCTGGATGGCATCTGCAAATCCAAGTCCCTGATTCATAACTCCCATAATGGTTCCGCCGATCAAGTTAATAAAGGTGATGATCAGACCTGCCGTAGCATCTCCCTTTACATACTTTGTGGCACCATCCATCGCGCCGAAGAAACTAGATTCTCTCTGAATCTTTTCCCGTCGTTCCTTTGCCTCCGCATCGGTGATCGCACCGGTATTTAAGTCCGCATCAATCGCCATCTGTTTACCAGGCATGGCATCGAGTGTAAATCTGGCGGTTACTTCGGATACACGTTCCGAACCTTTATTGATAACAATAAACTGAATCAATACGAGGACAATAAATACAATGGAACCGACCACCATATTTCCTCCGCCGACGAACGAACCGAATGTCTTAACAACGTTACCAGGATCTCCCGTCAGAAGAATCAGACGGGTGGAAGATACGTTCAGAGAAATTCGAAAAATAGTCGTAAACAAAAGTAATGTCGGGAAGAAAGACATATCCAGTACTTCCCGAACAAACAATACATTAAATACAATAATTAAGGCGATGGAAATGTTAAATGCAAGCATCACATCCAGCAATACGGATGGAATCGGAACAATGAAGAAAACTACTGCCGCCAAAAGATATAAACCTACACCAATATCCGCTTTCTTCAGCATCCTGCACAACCTCCTTTCGCACCTGTTTGTTGTATAACTGCACTACTGTATATTTTTGGCCTTGTATACGGCAGCAAGAACTTCTGCCACAGCCTGGTAAAGCTCCGGCGGAATTTCTGCTCCCACATCAACATTGTGATAGAGCATACGTGCCAGAGGCTTATTTTCAACAATTTCAATTTTATTCTCCCTCGCCACTTCCTTAATCTTTTGCGCAAGGTAATCTTCTCCTTTTGCAAGGACAACCGGGGCAGAACTGACTTTTGCCTCATATTTCAATGCTACGGCAAAATGCGTCGGGTTCGTGATGACTACATCCGCCTTGGGCACATCCTGCATCATTCGCTTCTGGGATACCTCCTGCATTTTACGGCGCTGCCGTCCTTTGATCTGCGGATCTCCCTCTGTATTTTTGTATTCATCTTTTACTTCCTGCTTGGTCATCTTCATATCTTCATTAAACTTATGTTTCTGATAGATAAAGTCAGCCAGACCAATCACAAGATAAACAATACTGATTTTTATTCCCGTATTGATAATCAGAGTCCCCACAAGCGCAACCGCCTGATTCAGTCCCAGATCATACAACGCAAACAGATCATTTGCATTATCTTTTATGGAAGTATACGCGATATATATGATGATCACAATCTTTAAAATGGATTTCACCAGTTCAAAGAGCGAATCTTTCGAAAAGATACGTTTGAATCCGTTCAATGGATTCAGCTTGGAAAGTTCCGGTTTCATGGGTTTTGTGGAAACTTTCCATCCTACCTGCACAATGCTGACCAGAAGCGTAACAACAAACCCAAACGCCATAAACGGAAGCATAATGATCAGGCTTTTCAAGGTAACGGAGGCAATCAGGCCTGCCACAGCCTGTACCGACAATCCGCCCTCATTTATTTTAACAAAATCCGGCATATTTTCATAGATGTAAGAAAAAATATCTATGAATTTTCCTCCCACAAAGGAAACAAAAATTTTCAGGCAGAGAAACAAAACTATCAGATCAAATGCCGAATTCAGTTCGCGGCTTTTTGCAACCTTACCTTCATCTCTGGCATCTTTTAATTTCTTGGCGGTTGCAGGTTCTGTCTTCTCGCCGCCTTCGCCGTCTTTTGCAAACCATTGCAGATTATAATGCAATATTCGATTCTGATTTTTTTCGTCAATACAAACCTTCTGCAACAAGCTTCACCATCGTCTTTATTTCATCAAAAATATAATTTGCCACATTCGGCAACAGGAACACGATCAGATACAAAACAACAAATCCAACCAGAATCTTCAACTGCATACCGATCGAAAACATATTCATCTGCGGTGCCACACGTGCCATAATTCCAAGTACACAGTTCAAAACCATAATACAGGCAAAAAACGGAAGAAAAATCCGAAACCCTATGATGAATGAATCTCCCATATAGCGTGTGATTGCAGATAACAGATGATCCCATGCAAATTTCTGGTGGGCAATCGGAATTACGGAAAAAGAATCCGTAACCGCACGTACCAGATAGGTATAAAAATCAGATGTAATCAAAAGAAGCAGAACCAGATAATAATACAGATTTCCTGTCAGTGTGGTTTCTGTTCCCATGTCCTGATTAAATTCGGTAGACATGGACAGACCAATATCCATATCTATAATATTTCCTGCAAACAAAACAATGGAATTACAGATGCTTGCCGCATACCCAATCAGCAGTCCCGTAATTCCCTCTTTGATCACAACTACCGCATACCCGACAACACTTGCGTATGTCAGCTCCGGCCGATCTACTACATTGTATAAAAGCAATGAGACAAAAAATGAAAATCCGATTTTAATCTGATTGGGAATTCCCTGCTGCCCCAATAACGGGGCCACATACACAAAACAGGTAACTCTTACCAGAATCAGCAGAAAATATTCAAAATTTTCAAGTGTAAATACATAATTAACCATATCTTTTTATCAAATCACATACTCAGATAGGTACTGAAATTCGACCACAGACGCTCCACCAGTTCGGTCATGTTATTTAACATCCAAGAGCCGCAAAGGATCATTGCAGCAAATACCGCAATAATCTTTGGAACAAACGTAAGTGTCTGCTCCTGAATGGATGTAACCGTCTGAAAAATACTGATAATCAGACCAACCACCAGAGAAACCAGAAGCAGCGGTGCCGACGTGATCAGAATGGTATAAATTGCATCTCTTGCAATATCAAGAACTGCACCCTGTGAAATCATACGGTATCCTCCTAATAAAATGTCTGGACGAGGGATTTTATGACAAGATCCCATCCATCCGCCAGAACAAACAACAAAATCTTAAACGGCAACGAAATGGTTGTCGGAGGAAGCATCATCATACCCATGGACATCAGTACGGATGACACCACCATATCAATTACAATAAACGGAATATAAATTAAAAATCCCATAATGAATGCTTTCCGAAGCTCGCTCAGAATGAATGCCGGAACCAGTGTGGTAAACGGAACATCCGACAATTCCTTTGTATCTTTATACGTTTCTCCGGAAATCTCCGCAAAAAGATTCACATCCCTTATCTGGATCTTTGCATCTTTGATCATAAATTCACGAATCGGCCCTTCTGCTTTTTCAAAAAATTCCGACTGTGTGATTTCTCCCTTATCGAGCGGCTGAATTGCCTCTTTGTTGATCTGCTGGAACGTTGGCCACATGATAAAAAATGTCAGAAACAATGCCAGACCGATCAAAACCTGATTGGGTGGTGTCGTCTGCGTTCCGATCGCAGTCCTAAGGAAATGAAGTACAATGATAATTCGTGTAAACGAAGTCATCATAATCAGAATCGATGGTGCAAGTGATAGAATTGTCAACACCAGAAGCATCTTGATCGGTGTGGAAACCGATCCGGAATCATTGTTATATGTAATTGACAATCCATTGGCATTGTCTGTATTATGATCTGCTCCCTGTGTATCTTTCTGTGTAATCTTTGTAATACTGTCCGGGTCCATGGAACTTGCATAGACACGTCCCGGATGCATCATGCATAATGTAATTGTAAGTATTAAAACCGCACACGCAAACGCAAAACTTGCAATGCAGTATATCTTTTTCCCTTTGCTCATCTTTATCCTTGCTTCTTTGGTAACTTGTCTTTTAACTGGTTGAGAATTTCCGCAAAAGAATCCTGCTTTTTCCCACTCTGTTCCAGCTCAAAAGAGAAATCTTTTAATTGATCCCTCGTAAGCTGTGCCAGAAGATGTACTTCCTCTTTTCCAACAGAAACAACCAGATAGACACTGCCGACTTCCACAATACTGATCATCTTGTTATTGCCGACACTGATTGTCTCTATCACATGCAGATTCTTATTATTCTGGCGTCCACGCTGCATACCTCCCATCCATCTGGTGGTAAGATATGTAGCAGCCAGAACAACAGCAAAAATAAACAGTGCACCCAAAAGTTGTATAAAGCTTTCCAGAGAACCTGTCAGTAACACATTTGTCATGTCTGTTTCTACTTTCCGCCTGTTCTTGAAGCATTGACAATTTCCGTGATTCGAACACCGAAACTTTCTTCAATGACGACAACTTCGCCCTTTGCGACATATTTTCCATTGACAAGCACATCAATCGGCTCGCCTGCCAGTTTATTCAACTCAATAATTTTTCCCGGTCCCAGATCCAGAATATCTGAAATGGATTTTGTTGTCCTTCCAAGCTCAACTGTCACCTGAAGCGGAACATCCATAATCAGATCAATATTTTCCGGCTGGTAATTTCCAAGGTTTCCACCCGCAAATGCGCTAAATTGTGCCGGCTGAACATTAACCGGCTGTCCCATGTTCTGATTCATCATAGTATTTCCCATCATCGTCTGTCCCATCGGCTGCCCCATCGGCTGCCCCATTTGTGCTGTATTCTGTGAAGCCATCTGCTGTGACTGCTGTGCTGCGGCAGATGCAGCTGCTGGCTGTGCCCCTGCCGGATTGCCGGAATTTGCTGCTGAGGAATCGGCCGTCACACTCTGACTGTCCATTTCCATCGTTTTTGCCACTCCATCACACATATCCTTTGCAAATGAAATCGGATACAGCTGCATAATTGTACTGTCAACCAGATCCCCGATTTCCATATGGAAAGAGATCTTAACAAACTTTCCGGTAAGGAAGGAATCAATCTCCGCTTCATCGATGTCTTCCTGCAGATTAATCACCGTTGCATTTGGCGGGCTGATATCAATCTTGCGGTTTAACATGGAAGAAAGGGAAGTTGCCGCAGAACCCATCATCTGGTTCATGGCTTCACTGATTGCGGACAAATGCAATTCGCCAAGTTCGCCATCTGTATTGGTTCCATCTCCTCCCATCATCAGATCCGTGATGACTTTTACATCATGTTCCCTCAGGACAAGAATATTACTTCCATCCAGTCCTACGGTATATGCAATGCGGATAAACACGCAAGGTTTTTCGTATTCCTGTACAATATCATCCCATGTGCCGTAAGAAACAACTGGAGTTGAAATTTCCACCTTATGATTAACGAGCGAAAACAACGTTGTCGCCGCAGTTCCCATACTTATATTGGCAATCTCTCCGATCGCGTCTTTTTGTGCATCAGACAGTTCATTTTCCGCAGAATCACTCGCTTCTGCTCCAGGTTCATTCAGCAGTGCGTTAATTTCTTCCTGCGATAATACTCCATCCATAGTTTATTGCTCCTCTCTGATCACCGAAGTGACCCTGACTGCATATTTATCCCCCGATGATCCGGGAAGTGCAGTAAATTTCCGAATATTTCCAACATAAATATCCAATTCATCCTCCACCTTGCGATCCAGCCGGATAATATCTCCCGGCTGCAGCATGGCAAAATCATTTACCGATATCATACTGTTTCCAAGAACAGCTTTGACCGGTATCTGTGCGCGCCGAATCAGGGTCTCAATGGATTCCGTGTAATCGGTATTGTCCTGATTCTGCAGATTTGAATACCAGTACTTCGTATTCAGCTTATCAATGACATCCTCAAGGGTCAGATACGGAAGGCAGACATTCATCAGGCCTTCCACTTCCCCGATCTTAAGGTTAATTGTCACAATCGCAATCATTTCACTCGGAGAAATAATCTGTGCATACTGGGAATTGGTTTCAATTCTCTCTAACCGGGGATGAATATCCGCCACGTTTTCCCATGGTTCCCGCAAAAGGTTGACGCACACAATCATAATCCGTTCGATAATCAAAAGTTCGATTTCCGAGAACTCACGGACTTTGTCCATAGGATCTCCTCTGCCACCGAGCATACGGTCAACAATCGCATACCCCAGATTCGATGCCATTTCCAAAATAATATTTCCCTTGAGGGGTGCAAAATTCACAATTCCCAAAAGAACCGGATTTGACAGTGCATTGGAAAATTCAGAATACGTAACCGCTTCTGAATTCACCACCTCTACCTGAACATTTTTCCGTAAATATACGGGCAGGTTCGTAGATAAAAGTCTGCCATAATGTTCAAATATCATTTCCATGGTACGCAGATGTTCCTTGGAAAATTTGGAAGGACGGGCAAAATCGTACTCTTTTACCTTTTTTTCATTATTGTCTTTTATTTCATCCACATCCAGCTCACCGGTACTAAGTGCCGCCAGCAAGTTGTCTATCTCATTTTGGGATAATACGTCACCCATCAGTCTTTCACCACCTGTAAAAATCCTATTGTGCTGTCAGTTTGGAGAAGTTTACTCCGATCACATAATCTTTGCCGAATAAATTCTGCATATCTTCAAGGATCGTGTCCTTAATTGCATCTGAATTCTGGTTAAACTGCTCAAATGTATATCCACTTACCACTTTGATAATATCATTTTTGATTGTATCATCCTGATTTGTCAGGAAATCCTGTGTGTATTTCTTGTAATTGTCGCTCTTCTTGTTCAGAACAAGTGATACATTCAGTACTGCATAATGAGTCTTTCCGTCTTTTCCTTCTGCAAGGTTTGTTGTCAGGTCTTCCCCTTCGCTGACTTTATAAATTTCCTGATCATCAATGGAAATATTGCTGGTTCCGGTAGCCGCACCACTGTTTAAATCCAGATCAATGGCAGAGCACACTTTTTCGATCAGCGTATTTGCTTTTTTTGTCTCCGGTAATACCGAAAACATCAAAAGTGCTGTCAAAACAAAATTTGCAAACACAAGTGCCAGAATTACGACTGAAATTAAATTCTTCTTCATTGCTTACTCCTCTTAGTTATTTTCTTTCACATTTGAATTGAATGAGTTATAAATTTTTATTTCTACGCGCC
>ERZ840371.2636-NODE-2636-length-15789-cov-16.394369_pt1 | contig 15789 bp, 15 predicted proteins | sample MGYA00519937_ERZ840371 | MGnify/ENA primary metagenome ERZ840371 (study PRJEB31850, sample SAMEA3708873) | human gut metagenome | biome: human gut; feature: human-associated habitat; material: faeces | place: China | collected 2014 ... | reverse complement strand
AAGTTAATCTAATTATAGCAGTTTTATAAGGATTTAGCCTCCCACAATTCTAAAAAATCAAAGAATTTTAAAGCGTGGTGGAATTTACCCCTGCACTGGAATTTACTTTTTCAAGTCAGCCGAAGATTCTTAGAAAGGTGGACTGCCATACATAGCAATCCACCCATAAAATTACCACACTTTATGTGTCCTAGAATTATCCTTTAGAAAGGGAAACACAAGAGGGCTTTGCATCATGCAAAGTCCTTAATTATTACTCCCGCTTGGAAACAAAATTTTCTACAATATCCTGAATCAATGGAAGGTCTTTTTTGTTGCACAAGGCAAGAGAATCATAAATATTTTTCGGGAGATTGTCCGTGTGCAGGCTTCCCAGTAAAAGAAAATCGGGAGTGGTATCTAGCTGCTCACAGATTTTTACAAATGTTGTCAGGCTTGGAATCTGTTTTCCGGTTTCAATCGAAGAAATATGATTGTTGGAAACATTTACTTTTTCTGCCAGTTCTGCCTGACTCATTTTTAATTCTTTTCTGCGTCTTTTCATGCGTGTGCCCATGGCATTTAGATTTATATGCATAGAGTTCCCTGCTAATTTGTATTTTATAAAGTATCTTTCTAATGCATTAGCATATCAAAAAACAGGGAAATTAAAACAAAAAGTGAAAGAAAAGTTCTGTAATACATGGAATATTTATAACATTAAGAGAAGAAAAGTTCTGTAATATATGAAATACTGGAACAAAACTTTACAAATAAATGTATTCCATTTATGATGGAAAAAGAAAGGTGGACAATACCATGAGTGATCAGATCGAAAGAGAACAGCAGATAGAAGAGGAATCCCTGACGAAAAACAGTCTTCAGATACAGAAAGCGGCATGGATCCGGGAGGAACTGGAAAAACGCCGGGCGCAGGAAGATCAGCTTTTGCAGCAGATCCTGCGGGAGCAGCAGATGCTGCAGGAACTGGACGAAGACATGGATCAGAATATGGCGCATGCAAAAGAGGGGCGGAGATACCGGGAAGATATGAAAGCGCGTGTGGACGACCGCGTGTATGAAATGCATGACCTGAGCGCAGACAAACGGGAGGGCATGCGGGAATACGGCTATGCGTACCGCAGGGGCTATGCACTGGCAATGGTTTTCTTTTCGCTGGCGTTGTGTGTGTTTGCCGGGTATCTGCATGGCATCGCTTCCCAGACATGCCTTGTACTTATGTTTTTTACCGGAGTACAGGCAGCCATTCTGGTACATAAAAAACAGTGCCCGAAGTTCTGGAAGTTTGTCTGTGACGTGTTTTCTGCGTTGATTTTTCCGGGGATGCTGATCCTGTTTATTGGTTGTGAACTGCACTATTCTTATTACGAACGTGCACTGCCCTATTGTCTGGCCGTCGGACTTTTCCTGCTTGCACTGACAACGGCTTCTTACTTTTTATACGATCCGTACCGCAGTGCACGCCGCAGGGTGGGAGATGCCAAAAGCATGATTCGCAGTATCGAGCGGTCTGCAAAGAAACAGGTGAAAAAGAATCAGAAGCAGCAGGCAAAAGAGGAACTGCGACAGGATCGTCTGCAGAAAAAAGAGTCCGAAAAACTGTTGAAAATCCAACAGAAACAGGAAGTGTGCTTAGAAAAACAGGGGAAGAGACTGCAGAAATGGGAAACGTGGAAACAACAGTTTCTGGAGCGGTTTCAAAAGAGTGAGGATATTGTGGATGAAGAGGTATCCGACGAGACGTTGCCGGATGCGGCTGCAGGGGATGAGACACTGCCGGAAGAGGCTGTAGTGGACGAAGCACTGCGGAAAGATACTGTGGTGGACGAAGCACTGCCAAAAGAGACTGTGGGGAACGAAGCACTGCCGGCAGAATCCGGGGAAGAAGATCCGGATGATCCGCACATTTGATACACGGGGCAATCAGGCATATTTACTTCACAACAACTTTCATTTTCGCTTTCCTGCCACTTCCGGTTGTTACCATAATCGTGGCCTTACCAGCTTTTTTTGCGGTCAGCTTACCGGTCTTTTTATTGACCGCAACAACCTTTGGGTTGGAAGACGTAAAAGATTTGCGATCCGTGCAGCCATTCGGTTTTATTTTGACCGTTGCCTGCGCGGTCGTATTTTTTTTCATGGTAAGTGTGGGTTTCGTGAACTTAATACTTGTTGCTTCCATATAGGAATAGACCAGATCACAATATCCTTTGTCGGTGTTGGCACCTTCCAGTGAACCTTTCTTTGTATACTGCCATAAGTCTGCAGATACCGGCAGCTTTGGTCTGGTATCACTGTAAGATGCAACCCAGACTTTACAGTTTTTCAACTTTTTCCAGTCAAAGTTTTCGTTCAGGAAGGAAGCGGAAGAATAAATCATCGGCACGTAACCGGCATCGGCGATCGTGTCACAAAAGGCCTTTGCAATCGCAGTCGTATTTTCCCTGCCACCTGCAAAGGTGCCCTTGCGCTCCATGTCATAGGCAACCGGATAATCCAGATCCCTTCCATCAAGAATCTCCAGACAATACTCTGCTTCTTCCACGGCTTCTTTCGGAGTCCGCACGCAGCACACATGATACACACCGACTTTCAGCCCGGCAGCAACAGCACCATCATAATTTGCCGCAAACTGGGTATCAACATCCGGTGCCCGGCCCTCTCCGGTACGGATCATTACAAAATCCATGTCTGCTTCTGCAACCTGTTCCCAGTTTACGGTTCCATTATAGCTTGATAAATCAAATCCCTGTCCACGAAAGTCTGCTGCCTGCACAACGGTAACCGGGATTATTGTAACCATCCATAGAGTTGTCATTACCATCGCCAGAACACGAAATCCATTTGTTTTTATCATTTTATGTCTCCTGTTTATCTTAACGTGTCAGCATGCCGTGATGTTCTTCCATAAATCCGCTGAAGTGAAGATTTTTGTAACCGAGTTTTTTAAATTTCTTCATGGCAACGTTTGGTTTGTGGTAATAACTTCCGATAATATACAGTCCGGTTGTTTTGTCCGGAAGCCGGCGGCAGACACGTTCTTCCGTGATTTTTTCGATTGGAAAATTGATGGCACCGGCTACATGTCCGTGCGCATAATCTTCTTTGGGACGGCAGTCAATGAGGACTGCGTTATCGGATGTGGTTACTTTATTTTTGGCCTCGTTGACGGTCAGTTTTTTCATAAAAATGCTTAACATTGTAAAACCCCCTTAATAAAAGATGCAACTATTCAGATTATTATACCCTATTTGGTAAAGATTGCAAGAAAAATAACGGTGGGCACAGCCTGTGTTTCCCGTTTTAAAGGTTAATTTTAGGAGATATAATAATTTATCAACACAACCGCCTATCTGGAATAAAACGGAAAGGACGAAAAACAGATTCGTCAGTTGGAACGTGCTGTTACAGGATATTTTGAAAGATAATGAACGTATTTCCCATAAACAGGCAGTGGAGAAAGCATATCAGGAAGATTTATTGTCAATCCCTGTCTCTCCGACGATTTCAAGCAAGTTTGGTATTAATACGGAAAAGCCGCAACGGTAATAATAATTGTAATTTGCCCATCAATCCGCTATACTATAGCTAAGTATAGCGGATTGATACGTTTTGTGGAGGTTCATATGGTGAGTACTTTAAAACTGCCGGTAGGAATTGATAGTTTTGAAAAAATCAGAAGGAACAACTTTTATTATATTGACAAGACAAAACTCATAGAGCAATTGGTTGAAACCGGTGGAGAGGTCACTCTTTTTACGAGGCCGCGCCGTTTCGGAAAAACTCTTAACATGAGTATGCTTAAAGCTTTTTTTGAAACCGGTGCGGATGAGTCATTGTTTGATGGCTTATATATTGCGCAAAATAAGGCACTTTGCGAAGAACATATGGGTAAATATCCGGTTATATTCCTGTCATTAAAGAGTGTGGAGGGATTGAAATACGAGGATGCCATATATCGTATTACTGAGCTTATAGGAATGGAGGCAGAAAGATTCGGCTTTTTGGAAGATAGTGAATATCTGTCAGAAAATGAAAAAAAGCGTTACAAGGCGATTATTGCATTGAAGGATGGAACGAATGCAATGGATGAAAAAGTGCTTGTATCGAGTCTGCAGATTTTATCTCAATTATTATATAAGCATTTCGGACAAAAGACTGTAATATTAATTGATGAATATGATGTTCCTCTGGATAAGGCATTCCAGAATGGTTACTATAAAGAGATGGTTTCACTCATCAGAGGGCTTTTTGGAATGGCACTAAAGACAAACGAGAGCCTGCAGTTTGCAGTTTTGACAGGATGTTTACGGATCACGAAGGAAAGCATCTTTACAGGGCTCAATAACTTTAAAGTGATGTCTATTCTGGATGCAAGATTTGATGAACAGTTTGGATTTACAGATAATGAGGTGAAGAAAATACTGGATGATTACGATTTGGCATCACATTTCGAAGAGACAAAGGAATGGTATGATGGGTATCATTTTGGTAAGGCTGATATTTATTGTCCATGGGATGTCATAAACTATGTTGATCAGTTAAAATATGACAAGACTGCAGAACCGCAGGATTTCTGGTCAAATTCAAGCGGAAATGCGATTGTCCGCAGATTTATCGACATGGCTGATGTTTCTACAAAAACGGAAATAGAGAGGCTGATAGCAGGGGAGAGTATTGAAAAGGATGTAGCTCCTGAGCTGACCTACGACGAGATATATAAGAGCATAGAAAATCTGTGGAGCGTGCTTTTTACGACAGGTTATCTGACGCACAACGGCCGCACTGAAAGCGGAAAATATTGTCTTGTAATTCCTAACAGAGAGATTAGAAATCTTTTTGTCAAAAAAATAAAAGAATGGTTTTCGGATGTTTCTAAAAGTGATGGAAAAACACTCGAAGAGCTTTGTAGTGCGTTTGTGAATGAAGATGCACAAAAGATTGAACAGATATATGGTGAGTATCTGTGGAACACAATAAGCATACGTGATACAGCAGTTGCAAAAGAGAAGAAAGAAAATTTCTACCATGGAATTTTGCTGGGACTCCTGGGTTACAAGTCAAACTGGCTTATCAAATCGAATGCTGAGTCGGGAATCGGCTATAGTGACATACTTGTGGAAGTACCGACAAACAGAACAGGAATTGTAATAGAACTCAAGTACGCTGAAGACGGTGATTTGGATGCTGCCTGTGATAAGGCATTAAAGCAGATTGAGGAAAAAGATTATGTGGCAAAGCTAAAGCAGGATGGTATGGATAACTTTATCAAGTATGGGATTGCATGCTTTAAGAAAGTGTGCAAGGTTGTGTGTTAAATAACAACTGTTGTTCCATCACGATGACTTAATTCTTATTTTGCAATGCCCTTTCATAAACATGCTCGCATTACTATTGAGAATCAGCATAAAAATCCAATACCGGCTTTTTTATCAGATTGATTACTGCCTGTATGATTCGCTTCCAGAAGACACTTCTTATTTTCATGCTCAGTTGAGAAGGCAGGCAATAACTGAAATTGGAAAAGATTATGTTATTCTTGATAATGTAAAAGGAAGTGGCCGTTATGTAGGTACTTATCTGGGACTTTTGCTTCGATGTACCTTTATGTGTATTAATAAGCATGTAGAGAGATATAGTTTCTCTCTTCTGCATAGTTCCGTAATGATTGCTGCTTGACAGTCTCCTTCAAGTTCGTTATAATGATAAACGCAAAATTTTAGTGGACTTTTCCGGATTCGGTCATCTTTTTGCCACACAGCTATCTTGTGATAGTTGTGTGGCTTTTTTGTTGCTTGTAAGTCGGAAGTATTAGCAGAATGGAGGACTATAATGTTCGGACAATTTGTGGAGAAGAGGGAAAGCATGCAGACAAATAACAAAATGGCGGTTGCGCCGCGCTGGCAACCGGCATCGGGCAGACCTTGACGCTTGCGATTTATCTGGTCGTTTATTTTGTGCGGCCAATTCGCGTGCATATCCGCAGGCAGTACATTTTGCTCAGCAAAAAGATGGTAATAAAGCTGTACTCCATCGGCATTCCCGCAACCTTGAATATTGCGCTCCCATCTCTTTTGATTTCGGCGCTCAATGCAATTTTGGCGGCATATTCCGAAGTGTATATTCTGGTTTTGGGAATATATTACAAATTGCAGACATTCATCTATCTTCCGGCTAATGGCATTGTTCAGGGGATGCGCCCCTTGATCGGCTATAACTACGGTGCGGGGGAGAATAAAAGAGTCAGCCAGATTTATAAAATCGTCTTGTGCATGAGCGGTATCATTATGGTGCTTGGGACAGTGATATGTCTGCTAATCCCCGGCCAGCTTATGGGGCTGTTTACCCACACAGAAGCGACAATCCAGACCGGGAAAACAGCCCTGCGTATCATCGGCGCCGGTTTTATTGTCTCGGCGGTTTCCGTTACATCTTCCGGCGCACTGGAGGGACTTGGAAAAGGCATTCCTTCGTTACTGATTTCACTTTGCCGGTATGTTGTGGTTATCATCCCAACTGCGTTTTTACTCAGCAGCATTTTCGGAGCGGTTGGCGTCTGGAATGCGTTTTGGATCACGGAAGCGATTACAGCAATCATTTCTATTTGTGTTTACTACAAGGCAATATCACAAAGCCAGCGGAGCCAGTCAACAGTAAAATGAACGTTGCTTTCCCCCCATTGGTGAAAATATCTTTTTTTGATACTGTAATAAAAAGAACATGTAACTATTGAATATGGGCATGAAAATAATATATTTATTCCGCAATTGAAATAATAAAATAAGATAGTATAATGGAACAGAAAGGAAGGACAAAATGATTTTGAAAGCCTGGAGGTGTTAAAATGGTAAAAATTATATCTGACAGTACATGTGATCTGTCACAGGAAGTTTTAGAAAGATACGATATAGATATTATTCCGCTTCATATTGTAAAAGGAGATGAAGAACTGGAGGACGGACCGCAGATAGACATTCATGCATTGTATGAGTGGGCTGATAAAAATAAGACTACACCAAAGACTTCAGCTCCATCTATAGAAACAGCAATGAATGTAATGCGACCATATATTGATGAAGGTAGGGAGATCATATGCTTTTCCATATCAAGTGAGATGTCGACATCAATCAATGTGATCAGAATGGCGGCAGAAGAACTTGATGCGGAAGATAAAGTTACGGTGATAGATTCAAGAAATCTGTCCACAGGAATAGGCCTGCTTGTTGTTGAGGCGGCAGTTATGGCAGCGGATGGTAAATCCCGTGAGGAGATAAAAGCCGGAATTGATGAATTGATCCCGAAGGTAAGAGCAAGCTTTGTTGTAGATACACTTGTGTACCTTTACAGAGGTGGCAGATGCAATGCTGTTTCTGCGCTTATAGGAGGAGCATTGGCGCTTCATCCCATGATCGTTGTAAAGGATGGTAAAATGGATGCAAGCAGGAAATATAGAGGTAAGATCGGTAAAGTCATAAAGAATTATGCAAAAGATCTGGAAGAGGACCTGAAAAACGCAATACCGGATCGGGTATTTATTACACATTCGGAATGTGATGCTAAGACAGTTGAAGAGGTGAGAGATTACATAGCCTCTCTTGGCATTTTTAAGGAAATTATAGAGACAAGAGCAGGTGGTGTGATTTCATCACATTGTGGGCCTGGCACACTCGGAGTGTTATTTATTGCAAAATAATGGAGTTCCATATAGTAAGTGCCTTGAAGCTGCTTGGAAAATATAAACATTTTATAAATTATTAGCACTCACTATTGACGAGTGCTAATAATAGGTGTATAACATAGTCAAGAACAAAGGAAAGGAACAAAAAGCAAAGGCTTTGAGTTCTTGAAACATCCCGGTTCCAAAGAAACAGGTTGACACAGATTTTATAGATTAAGAAGGAGAGATGACTTATGTTGATGCCTAGTATTTTTGGAGAAAACTTATTTAACGATGATTGGATGGATTTTTCATTTCCTGATGTTGACAAGGAGCTTTATGGTAAACATGCAAAGAACGTTATGAAGACTGATGTCAAGGAAACTGACAATAGCTACGAAGTAGATATAGATCTTCCGGGCTTCAAGAAAGACGAAATAGAAGCTAAGCTGGAAAATGGTTACTTAACTATCAGCGCAGCCAAAGGACTTGACAAGGATGAAAAGGATGGCAAGTACATCCGTAAGGAGCGCTATTCCGGCGCTATGAGCAGATCTTTCTATGTAGGCGATGAGCTGAAACAGGAAGATATCAAGGCAAAGTATGAGGACGGTATTCTTAAACTTTCAGTTCCGAAGGAGGAACCAAAGAAAGTTGAGACCACAAAACATATTGCTATTGAAGGATAAACTTAATTTAAATCATCTTATGAGAAGTCGCACAGGTCTATGACCTGGGCGACTTTTTAAATTAAAATCAAGAGAGGTTTTAAAACATAGTTTTTTTCAATTCTTAATGGTATAATAGACTCATGATGAATCTGGTAATTATAATGTTTCGTTTACATGTATTAAGAAAGTGTGCAAGATTGTAGGAGAAAAAATAAATAATGATTAAAAACATAGTATTTGACATAGGAAACGTGCTTGTCAGGTTCCAGCCGGACGAGGCAATGCGTGAGATTGGCATTGAAGAAAATAAAATAGCAGCTTTAGCCCATGCAACATATGAAAACCCTGTCTGGGTTGAGCTGGACCGTGGTGTAATTCCTGAGAACGAGATAATTGATGAGATGGTTAAGGTGGCTCCACAGTATGAGGCGGATATCAGGAGATTTTTCAAAGAGGGAAAGGCTTTTGTCGTAAAGGCATTCGACTATGCAGCAGACTGGATTAAGGAGTTAAAGAGCAGAGGCTATAAAGTGTATTTGTTATCGAATTATCCAAAGGATTACTTCGAGCTTCATACGCACAGTGAACTTAGTTTTGTGTCACTTGTTGACGGCAAAGTCATTTCAGCTATGGTTGGGATGATAAAGCCTGATGCCGGTATCTATCAGTGTCTGTTTGATAAATACAATCTGAATCCGAAAGAATGTGTGTTCATAGATGACAGACCTGAGAATATCGAAGGTGGCAGAAAGCTTGGTATGGAGGGAATTGTGTTTACAGATTATGAGACCGGAAAGAAAAAGCTGGAGCAGATGCTGAGGATTAAAAGCTGATTGGCTGTGTAGTTCCCATTGAATACTCCTTTGCAGTAGAAAATATTATCAGGCACATGCCGCATGACAGACAAAAGAAAATTATTTAAAAAATTCTTTTCTTGGGGGTTAAGGTCTGCAAATGGTGTCCGATATAATAGGTGTAAAGCAAAGAAACAAATCATGTTAATAGGCGGCCGTGGCAGATGTCACAACCCGGAAAGCCGTTTGTTATAAAACAACAAAGTGACTGCAAATACCAAAAACATAGCAGTTACTAAACACCTCGGGAAAAGGATTTCCAGAGGTCAAACATAATAACCCACGAACGTGGGACAAGGAGGATTATATTATGGTAGTACAACACAATATGCAGGCAGCAAATGCCAACAGAATGCTCAACGTAACAACAAGCGCACAGTCAAAGAGCACAGAGAAGCTTTCATCAGGTTACAGAATTAACCGTGCAGCAGATGATGCAGCCGGACTTACAATTTCTGAGAAGATGAGAAAGCAGATCAAGGGTCTTGACAGAGCTTCAACAAATGCAGAGGATGGCGTTTCAGCAGTACAGACAGCAGAAGGTGCCCTCACAGAGGTTCACTCAATGCTTCAGCGTATGAACGAGCTTGCAACACAGTCTGCAAACGGAACAAACTCTAACACAGATCGTAAAGCAATCCAGGATGAGATTGACCAGCTTACAACAGAGATTGACCGTGTATCAGAGACAACAAAATTCAATGAGACATATCTCTTAAAGGGTGACGGAGCAGAGAAGGCTCATAATGTAAATGCACATGATGCAGGAATTGATGGTGTTTCACTTACAGATAAGGGTGATAAAGTTGAGGTTACATTAAAAGAGCTTAAAGCTGGTGATAAGATTAGTATTGCAGGAAAGAACTATACAATTGGTGCAGAAGCTACAGATGGTCAGGCACTTGTTGACGGACAGGCTACAGATGGTAAAACAATAACTGTCAATGGAACAACATATACTTACGAGACTAATATATGGACTGATGGTAATGGTAATCCAGTTAAAATTGGTACTGGTGCTAATGATGGAGAAATTAAAATTAGTGCAGGCGATGTAGTATCTAATGGAACAAAGACACTTACTGTTATGAAAGATGCAAATGCAGCTGATGGTATTGATGATAACGATTCAACAGTAATTACTGCTAAAAAAGCTTATCAGTTACAGACAGCTGAAATCGTAAAAGCTAGCAGTATCGGAGCTGATACAGCTGCTGAAGTAAATGGAGCTAATAAAAATGATAACTACGCTACTGCAACTAAAACATTCACCCTTAACAAGGGAACTGTTTCATACAAAGATGCCTTAAGCTTCAACCTTCATGTAGGTGCTGATGCTGACATGACAAACAAGATTACAGTCAACATCGATTCAATGAACTCTGCAGGACTTGGAGTAAAGGGTATCAAGGCTGATACAGAGCAGGATGCTACATACGCAATCGATGCAATCGCAGATGCTATCTCAACAGTATCTTCACAGCGTTCATCACTCGGTGCTGTTCAGAACCGTCTTGAGCACACAATCAACAACCTCGACAACGTAGTTGAGAATACTACATCAGCTGAGTCTCGTATCCGTGATACAGATATGGCTGAAGAGATGGTTAACTACAGCAAGAACAACATTCTTGCACAGGCTGGACAGTCTATGCTTGCACAGGCAAATCAGTCTAATCAGGGTGTACTTTCTCTGTTACAGTAAAAGTAAATTATTATTACAAGTCAAAGGGGATTCTTCGGAATCCCTTTTTACGTATATGGATAAAATATGATAGAAAATATTTGGGGTATGGTAATTCAATTTATAGAAAAAATTAGATTTATTGATTCCAATAAGTTGAAAGAACAATTTGGAAATTTACAGGCATTATATGTTGTCATATGGGCATTTGGAAATACATTGTCACTTTTCTTTTTAAACAACAGGGATATTAAAAATTATGGAATTTCGATTGAAAAGAGATTGGCTTCCTGTAAAAATATAATTTCTGTTACTCTGGGGGTGTGTCGATTCTTTTCCGTGGCATTGATTGGTCTGGCTGCAATTAGTAGTATTGGTACATATTGGTCATTGTTATGTATATGTACAATTGTTCAGGTTATACTGGCAATACTTATCTTATTATGCACAAGCTATTTAATAAAGAAAACAACGTTTGAAAGAGATTTAAGCAAACAACTTGAGAGAAAATTGCATATTAAATTACAAGATGAAAAAATTATAGTAAATTGGGAAAAAATGTTGCTTTATCAAGTGCTGAAGAATGCTGATTATGATAATGAAGATGAACAGACGGTTTGCAATGAGTTTTGCAAAGCAGGAGAAATAATTCATACGAAAGTCCAAGAATTGAATAAAAGTGGGAAGGAAAAAGAAAGTATTGAATTAAGAATATATATATTCGTCTTTGAAAATATATTTTTCAAAGATGAAAAGATAGAAAAAAGGTGGAGATTTATAGAAGGGGTTTTGTTTCAAAAAAAACAGGGGATAAAGTTTGATTTAGAGGCTGTGCAAAGGGCAGTAATATATTGCCTGGTAAAAAATACGCTATCAATTGATAGAAGATATTTGCGAAAACTTTTGGTGACGACAACAAAAACCGGGGAATGGTATAAGTGGACATTAGCTTTGTATTATTTCTTCCTGGAAATTCGGGAAAAAAGTTATCAGTATTTATGGGTAGAGCAATATGTTGAAAATGAATGGGTTAAGGTCGAACAAAAAGCTTTTGATATTGACCGGTATATCAGGCGAATGCAACGGGAGAGTGAAATTCTCAAAATTGTACAAAAATTAGTCATTGAGTCAGGGGAATGAATTAAATGGATGATGTAAAAAAAGATACGAGTTTTTGCACACTTGTTCTGTATAAACAACATTATAGAAACAAGTACACGCAAAGCCTTCCGGATAGCAGTTATAGTTCGTGGGGATATTATGATGGATTTGATATACGAATACCTGATGTGAGTTATACATATGCGAACAAAAAAGAGATTAGCTTATTGACAAAGATGCATTCTGAAAGCAGAAAAATTATAACGGAATTGCAAGGATTTTATGGAGTTCAAATTATCGGCTTATTAAGAAACCAATATAACAAAACATATGAACAATTTATCGAAAATTATAAATGCAAAAAGTACCCTTATTTTGGAATAGGGTTTGTTATGATGAATGATAAATTACAGTATGATGTGCTTCAAAAAAAGATTGAGGAAGAGAATCAGAAGCAGAACGAATTACAGATCCTTGTTATGCAAACATTTGATACAATGGATGCAGTTGTATTAATTCAAAGTAATTGTTTGCGAGAACTTGAGAAATGTCTGAGGAAACTTGAAAATATATCTCAAATTGTATATCTGTATACGATTGTTGGTGTGGCACAATCTTATTTAAATATCTGTTCAGAAAAGAAAATTGAATGGAAATGGAATGAAAGAGATTGCAATATTGAGAAAAAAATTCCGTTATTGATACTGAAAATTGCATCTGAAAATCCAAAGAAAATAAGGACAATAATTGAAAGCAAAAGTATTATGGAAACCGACATAAATAAATATTTTAAGGAAGCGGACTTCAAGTATATGCATGGACACCATAATGTTTTTATTCAATTCAGAAATATTCCTGTTAAATTCTTGATTTTTTTGCTTTTGCCAAATGGATTATTATCGCACGAAAATGAGTTGTTCGGGACATCAATATATAATATTGAAACAGACTGTTTATATGATTTTGATATTGCGGACGGAGAAAGAGGACAGGACACACAGGTGACAGATGATTTGCCAGAGCTTCTCACAGATATGTATATAAAAACTGTTCAAAAATATTTAGAAAATGAAAACAATACATATTTGCACAATCTTGTTTTGATTTTGAACGCCCTGTCGCAATTTGAACATTTTCGTATGGCGAGAGACGTATATTATTTGGTGTTTCGGGCATTTAATAACTTTTTAATGGAATTTGACAAGTTAAGTCGTGAAAAAAATGATGAAAAGATAGATGAATTGAATGTGGAAATTACAAAAATGATAGGGTATATAAATTCAGTAGTGACACAATCTATTCATACAGATCAGAATTTTTTGACCATTCCAGGTTATAGTGGAACATCATTTTGGTTACCAATTAAGTTGACTATATATTATCAAGAATTAGCATATAAAATTGTAAAAATATATCGCGAAAAGAAACATCAATATGATGTGATGCTTGTTCCAGAACTGGAAACAAAACCGTATACGAAGGAAAAAAGAATAGAAGATAGCGAAAATGTGATTCATACTATAATAGTGAAGTTTGGACAAAGAATGTTGTTCCAACCATCTTTGCATATAGTCTTGATCCATGAATTAAGTCATTATATAGGAGAAGAATACAGACAAAGAATACTTCGAAAAAATAAAATGGTAGAATTGATGGCATTCCTTACAGTAAAACTTTTATTCAAAGGAGTCATACAGGAAAACGGAAGTATACAAAAAGAGATTGACTCATATATTACAAGTGTACAAGAGAAAATCGGGGCATTTTACCTTAGAAAGATAAACAAGAAGTGCAGCAATGATTATTATGCGTCGGATATTGCAAAAGCATTGCAGAGCGCTGCATGGAATGTAATAATGGCAGATAGTAGAGATCCGCTGTTTGAAGAAGTGTTTGGAACGTTGAGTGATTGGGATGCGATCATTAAAAAAATAGATGAAATTGAACCCGGAATGGACGGTGAAGAAATTTTCTTCGAAGTAAAAAATTGCCTCAGTAGTAACCGTATGAAAGCAAGATATTCTGTCGAAGTAGAAAATCTGATTTGTTCTTTAGTTCGTGTTTTTAAAGAAATCTATTCGGATATATCTGCATATGCTATTTTGCAGTTTCCTTTTGAAGAGTTTCAAGATGCATTTAGTATATCGGAAGAAAAGCAAATAGATAATACAAATGTTGATTGTCAGCAAAGCATAAGAGAGTATGTTATGGCGCACATTATGAAAAATGGCAGCGAAATTAAAGTAAATAATCGTGGCTTAGAGATCTCTGGAAATAACAGTGTTTATGATCAAATGTATTCGTATGATTTGGTAAAGAAACAATTGTGTGAATATGCTGAAGAATGCATGCAAAAAATACAGTATAGATTTAATAAAGCAGATAATGATGTAATTGATAGCATTCGGATAGCTTATACACATTTTAAACAACAGAATGATAGCGATATTTTCTCAATTGTCATCAAGGAAAATGATGCATATGAAAAAGAAACCTATAGGCAAATTAAATCGTTCACTAAAAAATTTCCGGTAAAAAGGACTTGAGAAAAATATACATGGGTGATATAATATTTGCCAATATTTAATGAAAGGTAGAGTTATGAATAAAAATAATTTTGGTATATTAACGGCGGAAGATATGGATAAGGAAGCTCAACCAATAAGAAATGAGTGGAATTCTTTTTCGGTACCTCCAATTTCAATAAAAGAGCAAAAACGATTGAAATTTGAAAGTGAAAAAGAAAAGCGAAAGGAATGTGCTATCAAAGAAGTATTTGAAATATAAGTAATTTGGATAGACATAAGTCAATCCATTTTTGGTTAAGGAAATGTTGGTTTGTAATTTCCCTTCGTTGTACAGATTAAAAACAAAAAAGATCTATGCTATGCAAGGGTCTTGTTTAGACAAAAGCCAAAATCTCCAAACTGAGTAGTTTTATCTTCATCAGTTTGGAGATTTATATAAATAAAAAACAATCTCATAAGGATGAATTTTGGATAAAGAAATTTAATGATATAGTCTATGGTCAAGATACTTTGAATTGGGATATTTTATATGATGTAATGAATGAATTGCATAATGGTTTTTTTATCAAATTGAAAGCATTATATCCGCAGTTAAAGGAAGTAGATTTTCGTATTCTATGTTTGACTTATTCAGGCTTTTCAACAGAAGAAATAGCGATTGTCTTAAACTTAAGTATAAATACGATTAATACAAAACGTTCAGCTATACGTAAAGGTCTTGCCATTCCTTCTTTTGCCAATTTGCGTGACTTCCTGGATGACAAATTGCTTTGATAAACCTATACTATTAGAAAGAAAAAGTTATATCTGATATTTATTATATTCTTGAATATCATTATTCTATCTTGCTTTTTGTGTGTGAAAAGTTATATCCCTGAATAAGGATAGTTAAAAATAGATACTTTTACTCCTGGTTTTTTAATTTAATTAAAAGAGTGAATGTATGAAACTAACTAAAACACTATTCGGTATTTTTATTGTGGCAGTATGTTTATTAAAACCATCTGTGCAAACTATAGCATCTTCTTCTGCTAATAATGAATTGTCTTCTAAAATAATGAGTTCTACCAAAGTCTATTTGAAAGGACGATTATCTACTCCGACAAAACGAAGTGTATCCCAACCTGTTGAAGTCTATCAGGAAAATAAGACTTTGATGATTTCTTATTTGTCTGAATTGGGAAAAATAGAAATTATAATTAGTGATGAATGGGATTCGATTGTGTATTCGGAAATCGTATCTGTTTCTGAAAGTACTGTATCATTTGTTGATTTGAGTGGACTTAAAAAAGGG
>ERZ840371.2626-NODE-2626-length-15846-cov-2.713128_pt1 | contig 15846 bp, 14 predicted proteins | sample MGYA00519937_ERZ840371 | MGnify/ENA primary metagenome ERZ840371 (study PRJEB31850, sample SAMEA3708873) | human gut metagenome | biome: human gut; feature: human-associated habitat; material: faeces | place: China | collected 2014 ... | reverse complement strand
GGTTGGCGAGAAGGTTGCCGAGTGGGGAGCTGACTGCATGGGAGATGAGTACAGCTACATCGGAGCTGTTGTAGGAGCTACTTATCCGGAGATGGGTAAAGTATTAAGAAAGATCATGCCGAAGTCTTACATCCTTGTACCGGGATACGGTGCACAGGGCGGACAGGGAAAAGACCTTGTTCATTTCTTTAACGAAGACGGACTTGGTGCAATTGTGAACTCTTCTCGTGGAATTATTGCAGCTTACAAACAGGAAGCTTATGCGAAGTTCGGACCGGAGAATTTCGGTGATGCATCAAGAGCAGCAGTTGAAGCAATGGTAGCTGATATCAGCGGAGCACTTGCAGCGGCAAAATAATTTACCATAGAAATTGAGAAATCCGCAGATCGTGTTTCTCATAATTTCAAGAAAGGAATTGCATAAGTTTATGGCAAAGCAGAAAGACAATGCAGTAGTACATTCCCAGGAGCAGCTGGCGGATGGAATCTACAGCATGTGGATCAATACAGAGGCAGCAAAGGACGCAAAGCCGGGACAGTTTATCTCCATGTATACGACAGATGGAAGCAAGCTGCTTCCACGTCCGATCAGTATCTGTGAGATTGATAAAGAGAACGGAAGACTTCGTGTTGTTTACCGTGTGACAGGACCGAAGACAGGAACAGAAGAATTTTCTAAGCTGAAAGCAGGAGACATCATTCCGGTGATCGGACCTCTTGGAAATGGATTCCCATACGAGAAGGCTGAAGGAAAGAAAGTATTTCTGATGGGTGGAGGAATCGGTGTACCGCCGATCCTTGAACTGGCGAAACAGATGGATTGCGAGAAGAAACAGATCGTAGTAGGATACCGTGACGCACAGACATTTCTTAAAGAAGAGTTCGAGCAGAACGGAGAACTTTATATTTCCACAGAAGATGGAAGTGTCGGAACAAAGGGAAATGTTATGGACGCAATCCGTGAAAATGCTCTGGAAGCAGATATGATCTATGCCTGTGGACCGACTCCGATGCTCCGTGCGATCAAACAGTACGCAGAAGAGAACGGAATCGAGTGTTATATCTCACTGGAAGAGAGAATGGCATGCGGAATCGGTGCCTGTCTGGCATGTGTATGTAAATCGAAAGAAAAGGATGCACATAGCAATGTAAACAACAAGCGTATTTGTAAGGACGGCCCTGTATTCTTGTCTACGGAGGTGGAAATCTAATGAACATGAGCGTAAATATTGCCGGTGTAGAATGGAAAAACCCGGTAACAGTTGCATCCGGAACATTTGGTTCTGGAGAAGAATTTTCAGAATTTGTAGACCTGAACCGTCTTGGGGCAGTGACAACGAAAGGTGTAGCAAATGTACCGTGGGCAGGAAACCCGACCCCGCGTGTAGCTGAAGTTTATGGCGGTATGATGAACGCCATCGGACTTCAGAATCCTGGAATCGATCTGTTCTGCGAGAGAGATATTCCATATCTGAAGAATTTTGATACAAAGATCATCGTAAATGTATGCGGACACGCTCCGGAAGAATATCTTGCAGTTGTAGAGCGTCTTGCAGACGAACCGATTGATATGATGGAGATTAATATTTCCTGTCCGAATGTTAATGCAGGATTTCTTGCATTTGGACAGGATGCACATAATGTGGAAAAGCTGACAGCGCAGATTAAGAAGATCGCAAAGCAGCCGATCATTATGAAACTGACACCGAATGTAACAGATATCACAGAGATTGCAAAGGCAGCAGAAGCCGGTGGAGCAGATGCGGTATCTCTGATCAATACACTGACAGGAATGAAGATTGATATCAACAGAAAGACATTTGCGGTAGCGAATAAGACCGGAGGAGTATCCGGACCGATCGTGAAACCAGTTGCAGTTCGCATGGTTTATCAGGTGGCACAGGCTGTTAACATTCCGATTATCGGAATGGGTGGAATTTCCTGTGCAGAAGATGCGATCGAATTCCTTCTTGCAGGTGCAAGTGCAGTGTCTGTAGGAACAGCAAACTTCCACAATCCAGCAGTGACACTGGAAGTGATCGACGGAATCGAAGCTTATATGAAGAAGAATGGCTTTGAGAATGTAAAAGATATGGTTGGTATTGTAAAATAAACCCGGAGGTAAGATAGAATGGAAAGTTATAAGAAAGAATTTATTGAATTTATGGTAGACTGTGCCGCATTGAAATTTGGAGATTTCACACTGAAAAGCGGAAGAAAATCCCCATTTTTCATGAATGCAGGAGCATATGTAACAGGATCCCAGTTAAAGAAACTTGGAGAGTATTACGCAAGAGCAATTCATGAGACATATGGAGATGACTTTGATGTACTGTTTGGACCGGCTTACAAAGGAATCCCACTCGGAGTTGTAACAGCAATCGCATACAGTGAATTATATGGAAAAGAAGTACGTTACTGCTCAGACCGTAAGGAAGAGAAAGATCACGGCGCAGATAAAGGAAGTTTCCTTGGAAGTAAGCTGAAAGATGGAGACCGCGTGATCATGATCGAGGATGTTACAACATCCGGTAAATCTATGGAAGAGACAGTTCCGAAGGTAAAAGGTGCGGCTGACGTTACAATCGTTGGACTTATGGTATCCTTAAACCGTATGGAAGTAGGAAAAGGCGGAGAGAAGTGTGCACTTGATGAAGTGAAAGATCTCTATGGATTTGAGACAGCAGCGATCGTTACAATGGAAGATGTTGTAGAGTGCCTTTACAACAAGGAATGTGACGGAAAAGTAGTGATCAATGATGAATTAAAAGCAGCGATCGATGCATATTATGAGAAATATGGAGCAAAATAAGGAGGCCTGGTGTTTTGGAAAAAGCGTATCGTGTAATGAGAAACAGCGGAGCAGGTAACATTGCAATTGGAATTATCCTGCTTGTTACAGGAGTTACGGTAGGAATTATTTCTATTATCAATGGAGCCAGTCTGTTAAAACATAAAAATAATATAACATTTTAAAAGGAAAGTCCCCTCGTAGCTTGTTCATTGTGAGTAGTTACGTCCGAAGTGACCGGCAGAGGGGACTTTCTTTTTCTGTGAAGGTGTAAGAAATTGACAAAAAAAGAAGCGAAGAGAGTCAGGACGCTTGGAAAGATCCTGTTTATATTATATATTATCTTCCTTGTATACTTTCTGTTCTTATCAGACTGGTACGGCAGGGAAGGCGTAATGGATGAGTACCATTACAATCTGGAGCTATTCAAAGAGATTAAGCGATTTATTAAATACAGACATCAGCTGGGAACATTTGCGGTTTTCTCGAATTTAATCGGAAATATTCTTATTTTCATGCCGGTTGGTTATTTTTCTGCAATGGCAGGGAAAAGAAGAAGCTTTTTTAAAACGTTATTTTGGAGTTTTTGTCTGACTTTTTGTGTAGAGTTAATGCAGCTGATCACGAAAGTGGGATGCTTTGATGTGGACGATATTCTGCTGAATACAATCGGCGGTGTACTTGGATATATAGTTTTTGTAGTTTGTAATCTACTAAGGAGAAGAAATGATCGGAAAAAAAGAAAAGAAAAACGATGAAAGAGAAAAAAATCAGAAGAAAGAAAAGGAACGAAAGAGTAATCAATCAAAGAAATATGGGAAAGCAGCTTATCTGCAGTCAAGAAGAGGTGTGATCTCCTGCTGGTTGACCGGATGGTCACTTGCTATCTTGCTGGGATGTGTCGGATATGCATTCCTGACGAGAGGAAAGGCAGCCGGAATTGTCGGAGGGATTGCAATCCTTTCTTTAATGATTGATATATATGGAATCTGGAATGCAATAGAAGGATTTGAGGAGCAGGATAGAAAATACCTTTCCTGCAAATGTGGAATCGGGATCGGTATTGTGCAGATCTTGTGCTTCCTTGGAATTTTTGTTGGAGGTCTGAGTTTATGATCGGAAAGTTAAGTGAGTTACAGAAGGAGAAAAATGAACAGTGCACACAGCGTCACGAACTGGCAGTTGAGCGTCTGCGCACGATCGTGACAGAAGAAACAGTGGATGCAGCATATATTTCTTACTTTCAGGATTGTACCTTGTTTCTGCTTGAGTTAGAGAATACACAAAGAAAGATAGAAGATGGAATCTGGGACAGCTTAAATCTTGAGGAGAAGCGCAGCCTGAACAGGATTCTTTATAGTGATATTATAGGAGAGAAATATCAGACAAGCTATGCCAATCAAGATTATGCCTGTGAAAAATTGGGGCAGGAGATGGGAAAGCTTTTAAGTTTGTTGTATACGGAAATCAGAGCAGGAATTCCGTATGTGTTTGAACAGCGCAAGGATTATCTGACGATCCTTTATGAGTTGTTTCTCGAAGTCTATACCTGTTTCGAGGGAATGAGTGAGGAAGAGAATCCGGTTCCAAAGCCGGAGCAGATCAAGGAGATTCTGTATTGGTATGCAAGCGATTACTGCGATGTATTTTATGCAGATCGAATTCTGGAGCAGATGGATCCGTCAGCGGATTTTGCTGTACAGATCATTGAGAAGGCAGACCTTGATAAAGATGACTATCTGTATGAATTCGGTGAGTACATTTCCAAGAATGAACTTGGAACAGCTCATCATCTGAGAAATCTGCCACAGGAGACACTGCAGAAGATGGCAGATGTATATACGGAAGGATATCGGGTTGGTTTTATTAATACCGGAAAAGATCTGTCAAAGAAATCGATTGTAAATATCCGTTACAGCCTTGGATTTGAGAAGGTGATCTGCCTTGCAATCGAGAACTTCCGTAAGATGGGATTAAAGCCTGTCATTTACCGTGCAGCATCCAGTGTGATCACGAAGCGAGAGCATCACAAGATCGGATATTATGGTGCAATCGCAAATCAGCAGTATGAGTATGATCACAGACAGGATCAGGCACTCTTCATGGATAAGCGATATGTGGAACGTAAGCTTGAGGTGATGAAGACCGTTTTTGAGCAAAATAAAGAGATGGCAGCAGGCGTTGCAGGACCGGCAGTTATGGAGATCTTCGGTGAGACTCCATTTTCACCGGAAGCGAAAGAGACAGCACCGGCATATGATGAGGAGCAGAGAGAACTGGATCTTCTCTTTAGCAGCAAATCAGGACAGATCACGAATGAGTATATCAAGGGTGAGGAAAGAAGTTTCACGATTGTTGCTTATCCGGTTCCGGAGATTGGGGCAGATTATGCAAAGATCTTTGATGAAGTGATCAAGATCAATACATTAGATGCGAAGCTTTATGAAAAAGTGCAGCAGACGATGATCGATGCGCTGGATCAAGGGACTTGTGTACATGTCAAAGGAAAAGGAGAAAACCAGACAGATATTACAGTACAACTATATCCTCTGAAGGACGCACAGAAGGAGACAATCTTCGAAAATTGTGTGGCAGATGTGAATATTCCTGTCGGAGAAGTATTTACATCACCGGTTCTGGAAGGGACGAACGGCATACTTCATGTGAGTAAGGTCTATTTAGATGGTCTTCAGTATCAGAATCTGAAACTGACGTTCAAGGATGGAAGGATTACAGATTATACATGTACAAATTTTGAGGATGAAAAGCAGAACAAAAAATATATTTATGACAATGTTCTGAAAAATCATGAGACTCTTCCGCTTGGTGAGTTCGCAATTGGAACAAATACAACTGCATATGTGGCAGCGAAGAAATTTAATATAGAAGATAAGATGCCGATTCTGATCGCAGAGAAGACAGGACCGCATTTTGCAGTAGGAGATACATGTTATTCCTGGAGCGAGGAAATCAGAGTCTACAATCCGAACGGAAAGGAAATTGTGGCGAAAGATAATTCCTGTTCTCTTCTTCGTAAGGAAGACGTATCAAAAGCATACTTTAACTGTCATACAGATATAACCGTGCCTTATAAAGAGTTAGAAGAAATAAGTGTAGTGACAAACGAGAGAAAAGACATTATACTATTAGAGGACGGAAGATTCGTATTGCCGGGAACAGAGGTACTTAATGAGCCTTTGGATGAAGCGGGATTTTAAGGAAATCCTGTAGGCAATTGGATAGTTAATAGATGATTAAATGGAATCTTTCATAAGTATGGATAATAAATAAACAAAGTTTTCCAAGGGAAGGAAAACAGTATACCACTGAGGAGGAAATGATATGCCAAAAGTAGGAATTGTCATGGGCAGCGACTCAGATCTGAAGGTGATGAGTAAGGCAGCAGCCACACTGGAGAAGTTTGGAATCGATTATGAGATGACGATCATTTCAGCACACCGTATGCCGGATGTATTTTTTGACTGGGCAAAGGCAGCTGAAGGAAAGGGAATCAAAGTAATTATTGCAGGAGCAGGTATGGCAGCACATCTGCCGGGAATGTGCGCAGCACTTTTCCCAATGCCGGTAATTGGTATCCCAATGTCAGGAAAGAATCTGGAGGGTATGGACGCACTTTATTCAATCGTTCAGATGCCACCTGGAATCCCGGTTGCTACAGTTGCAATCGACGGCGGTATGAATGCGGCAATTCTTGCAGCAAAGATGCTTGCAATGTCAGATCCGGAGCTTTTAGAGAAACTGAAAGCTTATTCTGCAGAGATGAAAGATACGGTACAGGCAAAAGCAGACAGACTTGCAGAAGTTGGTTACGAGGAATATCTGAACAATAAATAAATATTACGATTCGAAAGAAAAGGAGATTTACGATGGATTACAAGACATCAGGTGTAGATATTGAGGCCGGTTACAAATCAGTGGAATTAATGAAAGAATATGTAAAAGAGACAATGCGTGCAGAAGTTCTCGGAGGACTTGGCGGATTCTCAGGAGCGTTCTCTCTTGCGAAGATCAAAGAGATGGAAGAGCCTGTTCTTCTTTCCGGTACAGACGGATGTGGAACAAAGGTAAAACTTGCTATGGTAATGGACAAACATGATACAATCGGAATCGATGCTGTTGCTATGTGCGTGAATGATATCGCATGTGCAGGTGGAGAGCCACTCTTCTTCCTGGATTACATTGCATGTGGAAAGAATTATCCGGAGAAGATCGCTGCAATCGTAAAAGGTGTTGCAGAAGGATGTAAGCAGTCCGATGCAGCTCTGATCGGTGGAGAGACAGCAGAGCATCCGGGACTTATGCCGGAAGATGAATATGATCTTGCAGGATTCGCAGTTGGTGTTTGCGATAAAAAAGATATGATCACAGGAGAGAACCTTGCAGATGGAGACGTTCTGATCGGAATGGCTTCTACAGGTGTTCACAGCAACGGATTTTCACTTGTAAGAAAAGTATTTGATATTACAAAAGAATCTTTAGATACTTATTATGATGATCTTGGAACTACTCTTGGAGAGGCACTTCTTGCTCCGACAAGAATCTATGTAAAAGCACTTAAAAGCATCAAAAATGCAGGTGTTACAGTAAAAGCATGCAGCCATATCACAGGTGGCGGATTCTATGAGAACATTCCGCGTATGCTCAAAGAAGGAACTCATGCAGTTGTAGAAAAAGACAGCTACCCGATTCCACCAATTTTTGCAAAACTTGCAAAAGAGGGTGAGATCGAAGAGCAGATGATGTACAACACATTCAACATGGGACTTGGAATGGTTCTCGCTGTTGATCCGGCAGACGTTGATAAGACAATGAATGCAATTCGTGAAGCAGGAGATCAGCCATATGTAGTCGGCAAGATCGAGGCTGGCGAAAAGGGAGTGACTTTATGTTAAGAGTCTTAAGTATGGTGTCAGGAGGCGGAACAAACCTTCAGGCAATCATCGATAGCGTAAAGAATGGTACGATCACGAACACAGAACTTGTAGGCGTGATCAGCAATAATAAGAATGCCTATGCACTGACACGTGCCAAAGAAAATGGAATCGATGCGAAATGCATTTCTCCAAAGGACTACGAGTCAAGAGAAGTGTTTAATCAGGAACTTTTAAAGGCTGTAGATGCATATGAGCCGGATCTGATTGTACTGGCAGGTTACCTTGTGGTAATCCCACCGGAGATGATCAAGAATTATAAGAACCGGATCATCAACATTCATCCATCTCTGATTCCATCTTTCTGCGGAACAGGTTATTATGGATTGAAAGTACATGAGGCAGCTTTGGAACGTGGTGTGAAAGTGGTCGGTGCTACAGTTCATTTTGTAGATGAAGGAACTGACACAGGTCCGATCATTTTACAGAAGGCCGTAGAAGTTCAGAACGGAGATACTCCGGAAGTACTTCAGCGCAGAGTGATGGAACAGGCTGAATGGAAGATCCTTCCACATGCAATCGATTTGATCGCAAACGGAAAGGTTGAAGTAGAAGGACATCGTACAATTGTTACCGAATAAGGAGGCAAAGACTATGAACGTATTGATCGTAGGAAGCGGCGGAAGAGAGCATGCAATCGCAGCAAGCGTGGCAAAGAGCCCAAGAGCAGAAAAAATCTTTTGTGCTCCGGGAAATGCCGGAATCGCTGAGTATGCGCAGTGTGTACCGATCGGCGCTATGGAATTTGATAAATTAAGAGATTTCGCAAAAGAGAATGCGATTGATCTTTGTATCGTAGGAATGGATGATCCGCTGGTAGGCGGTCTTGTAGATGTTCTTGAAGAAGCAGGAATCCGCACATTTGGACCGAAGAAGAATGCAGCGATTCTTGAGGGATCTAAAGCATTTTCCAAAGACCTGATGAAGAAATATAATATTCCAACAGCAGCTTATGAGAACTTTACAGATCCAAAAGCAGCAGTTGCTTATCTTGAGACAGCGAAGTTCCCGATTGTTTTGAAAGCAGACGGACTTGCACTCGGAAAAGGTGTTCTGATCTGTAAGGATCTGGAAGAAGCAAAAGCAGGCGTGAAGGAGATCATGCTGGACAAGAAGTTTGGTACAGCCGGAAATGAGATGGTCATTGAGGAATTTATGACAGGCCGCGAGGTTTCCGTACTCTCTTTTGTTGATGGAAAGACAATCAAGACAATGACAAGTGCGCAGGATCATAAGCGTGCCGGAGACGGAGATACAGGACTTAATACAGGCGGTATGGGAACATTTTCTCCAAGCCCGTTCTATACAAAAGAAGTAGAAGAATTCTGTGAGAAATATGTTTACCAGGCAACGGTAGACGCAATGGCAGCAGAAGGACGTCCGTTCAAGGGAGTTATCTTCTTCGGATTGATGCTGACAGAAGACGGACCGAAGGTTCTTGAATACAACGCTCGTTTTGGAGATCCGGAAGCTCAGGTTGTACTTCCTCGTATGAAGAATGATATTCTTGAAGTTATGGAAGCATGTATCGACGGAACACTGGATCAGGTTGATCTTCAGTTTGAAGACAATGCAGCAGTCTGTGTCGTACTCGCATCCGAAGGATATCCGGTAAGTTACGAGAAAGGCTTCCCAATCACAGGACTGGAAGAGTTCAAGAAGCACGAAGGATATTACTGCTTCCATGCAGGAACAAAATTTGACGGAGATCAGATCGTGACAAACGGCGGACGTGTTCTTGGCGTGACAGCGAAGGGAAAAGATCTGAAAGAAGCCCGTGCGAATGCATATGCAGCAACAGAGTGGGTAAACTTCAAGAATAAATATATGAGACGTGATATCGGTAAAGCAATCGATGAAGCGTAAATAAAGGGTCACAGACCTGGGTGGAATAAGATAAAACGATATAAGAAGTAAGGAAGGAAACTGGCAGGGAGGAAAAATCCAAACTGTCGGTTTCTTTGTGATTTTATCACAGAAAAATAAAAAATATGTGCTATACTAAGATTGTAACAAAGAAAAATAAAAAATACAAAAGATATAACATTTATAAGGAGGATATAAAGATGGCAGTAGTAAAACTTACAACAGACAATTTTGAGCAGGAAGTACTTCAGGCACAGCAGCCGGTACTCGTTGATTTTTACGCAGACTGGTGTGGACCATGTAAGATGATGGCTCCAATCGTAGAAGCTCTTTCAGAAGAACTCAGTGATGTAAAGGTATGCCACATCAACATCGATGAGAATATCGACATTGCACAGAAATACAGAGTGATGAGCATTCCGACTTTCATCGCATTTAAAGGAGGAGAAGAGAACGGAAGACAGATTGGTGCGATTCCTAAGACAGCACTGGTTGACCTTGTGAAATAAATTTGCGATAATAGAAGAAAGGAAAAACCCAGACGGGCTGCCGGGCACAGAGAAGGCTGAGAAATATGGCTCATTCCTGTGAACGACAGCCTGTCTTTTGCTTAAGATGTATGAAGGGAAGGCAGGAGTCAGAGCATGTCATTGCAGTTTATTTTCGGGAATTCCGGAAGCGGAAAGTCCCATTATTTATATCAGCAGATAGTTGAGGAGGCAATCCGTCATCCGGAGAAGAATTATCTTGTTCTTGTACCGGAGCAGTTTACAATGCAGACGCAGAAGGACCTGTGTATGGCACATCCGCGTGGCGGTATTATGAATATTGATGTCTTAAGTTTTGGACGTCTGGCTCACCGTGTCTTTGAAGAGACAGGAAAGGAAAGACAGCCGATCCTTGATGATGAGGGAAAGAATCTGGTGCTCCGTAAGATTGCAGGAAATTACGAAGATGAGCTGACCGTTCTTAAGGGAAATCTTAAGAAGCAGGGATATATCAGCGAAGTGAAGTCCGTGATATCAGAATTCACACAGTATGGAATTGATTTTGAACAGCTTGATTCTTTCATGGAAGGACTGAATCCGGAAAGTTATCTGTATTATAAGTTAAAGGATATCCGTAAAGTATATGAAGGATTTGAGGATTATCTGCGTGATAAATATATTACAAAGGAAGAATTGCTTGATGTGTTGAGTCAGAATGTGGCGGAAGCGAAAATGCTTAAAGACAGTGTGATCGCAATGGATGGATTTACCGGATTTACACCGGTGCAGAACCGGCTGATCGGGGAACTTCTGAAAGTGTGCGACAAGATTATGCTGACAGTTGAGATTGATCGGAGGGAAGATCCGTTTGTCTATAAGCATCCGTATCAGCTCTTTGCGCTGAGCAAGCAGATGGTTACTTCACTGACGGAAGTGGCGCAGGAAGTGAAAGTGGAGATCGATGAGCCGGTCTGGCTATGCAAGAATCCGCCCTATCGGTTCAAAGAGAATCCGGAGATGGCGTTTTTGGAAGAGGAACTATTCCGTTATTCCAGAAGAAAATACAGTGGGGAAAAGATGCAGTCAATCTCTCTTCACGAAGTTCACACACCACAGGAAGAGGCACAGTATGTGGCAGAGGAAATCCGGCGTCTGGTGAGAGAAGAAGGATACAGATATCGGGAAATCGCAGTGATTGCTTCTGATCTGAATACATATGCTGATTCGTTGGAGAAGGCATGCGAACGTTATGAGATTCCGGTTTTTATGGATCATAAGAAGAGTATTTTGTTGAATTCTTTTGTAGAGTATTTAAGAAGTCTGCTGGTGATGGTTGAACAGAACTATACTTACGAAAGCGTTTTTCGTTATCTGCGGACCGGCCTGTGTGGGTTCACAAGAGATGAAGTGGACCGTCTGGAAAATTACTGTCTTGCGCTGGATCTGAAAGGATTCAAGAAATGGGATCAGGTCTGGGTGAGAAAGACACCGATGACGAAAAAAGAAGAATTGGAAGAACTGAATCAGCTGCGCGTGCGTTTTGTGGAAAAACTGACACCGTTGCATACGGTTCTGAAGAAGAGAAGAAAGACGGTAAAAGAGATTACACTCGCAGTTTATGAATATCTGGTTCAGGAGAAGATCCAGGAGCAGCTTGCAGAATTGGAGCAGAAATTCCAGGAAGAGGGAGAACTGGCTTTGGCGAAGGAATATGCACAGATTTACCGTATTGTTCTGGAGCTATTCGATAAATTCGCTGAACTTCTGGGGGAGGAAGAGATTCCATTGAAGGAATACTGTGAACTTCTTGATGCAGGACTTGAAGAGGCGAAAGTTGGTGTGATTCCTCCAAGTCTGGATCAGGTTGTGATCGGAGATGTGGAAAGAACACGTATCAAAAATATCCGCGCATTATTTTTTGTCGGAGCAAATGATACGCTCCTTCCGGGAAATGCAGGAGCAAGAGGTCTGCTTTCCGAGCGAGACAGAAAACAGTTCCAGGAGAAGAAGATGAATCTTTCTCCGGGACCGAAGGAGAAGTTATATATTCAGAAATTTTATCTCTATATGAATCTGACGAAACCGTCAGAACTTCTGTATCTGTCCTGGGCGAAAGTATCCGGGGAAGGAAAAGCACTGCGTCCGGCGTATCTGATTCAAGATCTGATGCGTCTGTTCCCGGTACTTATTCCGGTAGAGGAAGACAGAAAAGGATTGCTTGATCATGAGATGATGAGAAGGAACGGACTTTTGCAGATTGCAGAAGGTTTAAGAGAGAGGGAGCATGGACTGAATGATTCCTGGAAAGAACTGTACAGATGGTTTGTGAAAGATGAACAGAGTCAGGAAACTCTGAAGCGGATTATAGAAGCTGGTTTCTATCGAAAGGATGAACCGAGCCTTGGAAGCAGAGTGGCAAAAGAGCTCTTTTTGGATCCGAAGCGTGTCAGCGTAACAAGACTGGAACGTTTTGCTTCCTGTGCATATGCACATTTCCTGAATTACGGACTTCGTCTGTCAGAACGGGAGAAATACGGGTTCGAAGCAATGGATCTGGGAAACATTGCACATCAGGCACTGGAGCGATTTGCACACAAAGTAGAAGAGGAAGGTCTGGACTGGGTTACGATGCCGGAAGAGAAGCGGGAGCAGCTGATTGATGAAAGTGTAGAAGAAAGTATTCTGGATTATGGAAATACAGTTCTATTCTCGTCTGCACGTAATGAGTATATGATCCACAGAATCAAGCAATTGATCAATCGATCCGTCTGGGCACTGACACAGCAGATGGCGTCAGGCGATTTTGTGCCGAGTGGTTGTGAGTTTAAGTTCGGAAGCGGAAAGATTGACCGAATTGACACATGTGAAGATGAAAATGCAGTCTATGTGAAGGTAACGGATTACAAAACAGGAAGGAAAGCATTTGATATCACAGCATTCTATCATGGTCTGCAGATGCAGCTTCCGGTTTATCTGAATGCGGCACTGGAGATCGAACGGCAGAAGCATCCGGAGAAAGAAGTACTTCCAGCAGGTATTTTTTATTATAGGATCCAGGATCCGATTGTGAAGAAAGAAGAGACAAAAGCGGAAGTTGAGCAAAGCATTCTAAAAGAGCTGAAGCTGGATGGACTGATCAATGCAGATGAAAATGTAGTTGAGCATCTGGAACGGAATCTGAGTGGAACTTCAACATTCTATCCGCTGCGGATGAATAAGAACAGAACGCTCAGTTCGGCATCAAAAGCTTTATCAAAGGAGAACTTTGATACGGTTCTTGCGTATACAAAGGAGAAAGAAAAAGAACTGAAAGACGTGATGTATCAGGGTGAGGTCGCAGCACTTCCATATGTACTTGATGAGATGACAGGCTGTGATTACTGTGGGTGCAGGGATATCTGCGGATTTGACCAGAGAATTGAAGGCTGTGAGTACAGAAGATTAAGAAAATATACGTTGGAAGAAGCGCTGAATTCTATGAAAGAGAGGCTTGGTATTTTGGAAGAGAAAGGGGAGGCAGGAGAATGAGCGTAAAATGGACAGAAGAACAACAGAAAGTAATCGACTTGCGTGACCGCAACATTCTCGTATCTGCAGCAGCGGGATCGGGAAAGACAGCTGTACTTGTTGAACGAATTATCTCAAGAATTACGGACGAGAGTGATCCCGCGGATGTAGACCGTCTCCTTGTTGTGACTTATACGGAAGCAGCGGCGGCAGAGATGAAAGAACGGATCGGTGCAGCAATTGAGAAGAAGCTGGAAGAACAGCCGGGAAATGTGAATCTGGAGCAGCAGTCCACATTGATCCACAATGCGTCGATCATGACGATCCACAGTTTCTGCCTGTCGGTGATCCGGGATCATTTTCATGTGATCGGGATTGATCCGGCCTTTCGCATTGCAGAAGAAGGAGAATTGCGTCTTCTGATGCAGGATGTCTTAGAAGAGCTGATCGAGAATTTCTATGCAGAGGGATCCGAGGCATTTTTAAACTTTGTTGACCAGTATGGAACAGGAAGAAATGATCAGAAGATCGAGGAACTTATTCTCCAACTTTACGAATATTCCAGAAGTTATCCACAGCCGGAAAAGTGGTTGAAGGCATGTGTGGATAATTATGAGATTGATCCGGAGAAGATGGAAGAAGCAGATGTTGTGCAGGAAGCAAAGGCAAGAGTAAGGCAAAATCTCACAGATGTGAAAGGGTTTGTTCAACAGGCGATAGAAGTATGCGAACTTCCAGCCGGTCCGTATATGTATGGTGAAATGTTAGATTCTGATCTCGTACAGATTGAGCAATTGGAAAGAGCAGAGACATTTTGTCAGCAAGAGCAGATCGTCAGTAATTTCACATGGAAGCGTCTGTCAGGAAAGAAGGATCCGACAGTCGATCCAGAACTGAAAGAGAAAGCACAGGGACTTAGAAAACAGGCTAAGAAGCTGATAGAAGATCTGAAAGCAAATTATTTCTACGCGCCTGTTGATGAGTGGATCAAGGATATGCAAGAGGTGCAGATAGCGATGAAGATGTTAGTTCTGCTAGTACAGGCTTTTGCAGAGACATTTTCGGAGAAAAAGAGACAGAGAAATCTGTTGGACTTCAGTGATATGGAACAGTTTGCACTTCGGATTCTGACGGAAGAAAAGGAAGGAAAACTGGTTCCGTCAGCAGCAAGTGCAGCCACCGCCAGCGCAGCACCTCCGCGCAGGTCTTCTGCCGTCATACGGGTGCCTTTTAAGGCATTCACACCATCCACAACCGCAAGTTTGTTTTCTATTATAATATGTGCCCCAAGTTTCTGCAATTCTTTTGCCACGCAAAAACGGTTTTCAAATACGTTCTCCTGAATCCTTGAGGTTCCATCCGCAATGGAGGCTGCAGCCATCATCACAGACTGCATATCTGTGGGGAACTCCGGGTAAGGTCCGGTCTCAAGACGGATCGGATGCGGGCGCCCGCGCATGGATACCCGGATTCCCTCTTCTAAACTTTCCACCGTGGCCCCCATCTGCCGGGCTGTCTCAATGGTCCGCTCCATATGACCAGCCGGAGCCTGTTCCAGAAACACCCGACCGCCTGCGCACAGCACCGCTCCCAGATAGGTTCCTGCCACGATCCGGTCTCCCGGAATAAAAAAGCTGGTCAAATGTGGATGTTCCGCGGATCTTTATCACGGAAGTGCCTTCGCCCTCCACCCTGACACCCATGGCACGCAAAAAGCCGCACAGAATTTCTATTTCCGGCTCCCGGGCTGCCCCGGTCAGAACCGTTTCGCCTCTGGCCCCGGCAGCTGCCATCAGAATGTTTTCCGTAGCTCCTACACTTGGATATGGAAGATGGATTCTGGCTCCGCTCAGTCCGCCGGATGGGCAGACTGCCCGGATCATGCCATTTTGTTTTTCCACCGAAGCCCCCAGTGCCGTTAATCCCAGAAAATGCAGATCCACCGGTCGTCTGCCAATGCGGCAGCCCCCCGGCAGACTGGTCTCCACCTGTCCAAGACGTGCAAGCAGCGGTCCAAGAAGCATGACCGAAGATCGCATCTGTCCGGCCAGTATCTCCGGGATCCTGGCTCCGCTCAGAGATACTGCCGAAATCACCAGACGGTTTTCCTCCATCCGACAGTCTGCCCCCAAAGCGTTCAAAATCCCCAACATACAGAAAACATCCTGTATTTTGGGGACATGCTCCAGTACCGTGGTTCCGTTATGAAGAAGAGATGCTGCCATAACCGGCAGCACCCCAT
>ERZ840371.2608-NODE-2608-length-15937-cov-2.886538_pt1 | contig 15937 bp, 8 predicted proteins | sample MGYA00519937_ERZ840371 | MGnify/ENA primary metagenome ERZ840371 (study PRJEB31850, sample SAMEA3708873) | human gut metagenome | biome: human gut; feature: human-associated habitat; material: faeces | place: China | collected 2014 ... | reverse complement strand
GCTGTGCAGCATTGCGAAAGGAGTATTTCGAATTGAAGAACAATCCGTTGCTTTCAAAACCGTTTGGTCAGAGCAGAAACCAGGCACCGACAAAGGTCACGTTTTGCAGACCGCGCCGCAAAACTCTCGGATTCCGCCGTGTTTTCGGGTTTATGATGCTGATTATTTGCGCATCTGCTGCCTCTCTGCTGCTTGCGCTGCGCATTTCCGAAAGCGGCTCTCTTGTCAGCGGGGATACTGTTGACAGCGCTGCCGTGTTTTCCCCTCTGCGTTTTGCTTCAAACAATTCACCGGATGATGCGGCAAAAGGCGATGACTCGCGTGCGACAGGCCGGCTTCAGCTTGTTCAGCTTCCTTCAATTTTAACCGTTTTTGCGCCGTCCGATAACCCGATACGCCCTGTGCAGTCAGACAGCGTGATCGTTGATAACGATAGTATGATTGCCAAGATTTATGCCGGAGAAGGCACTCCTGTTCTGTCCGCACTCGACGGAACGGTAAAAACCGTTTCATTTGACGAAACCCTCGGCGGCAGTCTGACCGTTTTCAGTTCGGATGATATTGAAATTACATACTACGGGCTGCGGGATATTTGCGTTGAACGCGGGCAGCCTGTCGTTCAGCGCAGCATTCTCGGAAACATGCAGCGTGACTATATTTGTGTCAAAATCACCAAGGCAGGGCGGCCGATCGATCCGTTTGATTTTTTTGGCATCAAGGCGAATCTCGGGTAATTGAAGATTGCCGTTTTCGGCAGAACCGAACTTCGCTGTTCAATTTGCGTTCTGCTGCTTGTTCCTGCCGCAGCCGTGCTCGGTAAGCTGCCCGCCCTCATGCTTGCCCTTGTTTCGCTTGCGGTTCATGAACTGTCCCACGCATTTATGGCGGCAAGGCTGGGGCTTGTTGTCTCCTCGATTGAGGTGCAGCCCTTCGGCTTTATCGCTGAACTGCATACGCCGCCGCGAACCCCGTCGGAATGCCTGTCGGTTGCGGCAGCGGGACCGTTTGCAAGCCTGCTCATCGCCCTCTGCGGCGCAGGTTTGGGCAAATACATCGGGCATACATCGGCAGCCTTCCAAGATTTCTGTTCTTTCAATTTATCGCTCGGATTAATGAATCTTCTCCCTTTTCTGCCTCTTGACGGCGGACGGCTTGCGCTTGCATTGATTGAGAAGCGAATCGGGCGGGCTCGTGCGCAAAGAACACTTTCTTTGTTCGGCATCATATTCGGCGTTCTGCTTTTTTGCGCAGGCGTGCTGCTTGTTTCAGAGACGGACGCCGCATTCAACCCGACCCCGCTTGCGGCAGGCTTTTTCATCTTTATTTCGGCACTTTCGGAATTCCGCTGTTCCTGCGGCACCAATATCAAAGCAAGTCTTGCGGGTTTATCACGGCTTCGTTCCGGTTCTGCGGTTCGCGTTGTGCCGATAGCACTGCGAAGCGACTGCACGGTGCGAAAAGCACTTTCGTTTATAGGGGGCAGGGGATACGGCATCATTTTTGTTGTTGAGGCCGGAGCGACTGTCGGCATCCTTGATGAAAACATTGTTTTGAATGCCGCACTCTGCGGCGAAAGCGATGCGGAGCTGAGCACGCTTTTGCCCAAGCGCTCTGCATCGTCCGCACCGAATTTACCTGTATTCAAGCGATAAATTATGAACCTTCCCGTCGTCAACAAGTTCAACACATGCACCGTGCCGCTCTTTTGCATTCGAAGCGCTGCGGTGCATATCGACCCTGTAAACGGTGTTTCCGAAACGGTATTCAAACGAAAATGCATCAAGCACGGTGCAGGGTTCAACAAAAAGTTTTGTTCCCCTCTTGCGGATTCCGAGAATGTTCTCAACGGCGGCGCGATACAGCCATGCTGCCGATCCCGTGTAAAGCGTCCAGCCTGCCCGCCCTGCAAGCCTTCCGACCGAATAAACGTCGCCCGCAACGGCATAGGGTTCCCCTTTATAGCGTTCGATGGAATTTGCGGATCCGTGTTCAATCGGGTTTATCATTTTAAACAAGCTGTCCGCTGTATCAGCCATACCGAGCCGACATGCGGCTATTATGCACCACGCCGCCGCATGCGTGTATTGTCCGCCGTTTTCGCGTACTCCGGGCAAGTAACCCTCTATATAGCCCACAGCGTTCCTCGTTTTTCCGTCAAACGGAGGGGTCAGCAGCCGAATCAGCCCGTTCACCGGGTCCGTCAAGGCCGCAAGCACGGTTTCAAACGCTTCGCGGGCGTGAACGGCGTTTGCGAAAACCGCAAAACATTCGCTTACGCAATCAACGGCACATTCCGAACAGTCCGCGCTTCCAAGGCTTGTTCCGTCACCGAAAAAGGCGCGTATATATCTGTTTTTGTCCCACGCATTGCTTTCAATTGCAGCACGAAGCGCGGCGGATTCACGTTCGAAAAGCATTGCCCGTGCAGTATCTCCCCGCTTTTTGCAAACAGGCAGCAATGCCCTCGCCGCAAGCAGCAGCAGCCAGCCGACAACAACGCTTTCGCCGCCGTCCGAACCGACAGCGTCCATGCCGTCGTTCCAATCACCCGTTCCCATAAGCGGCAGACCGTGCGCCCCGCGCAGCTCAAATGAAAGTTCAACGGCGCGGCAGCAGTGTTCATAAAGGGTTTCCGTATCATCGGACATCTCCATTTCACAATATATGTTTTGTTGTCCGTACGGTATCTTCATGTCGGCAAGATACGGTATTTGTTCGTCAAAAATCGCTGCATCCCCGCTGACCTCAGCGTATTCGCACGCTGCAAGCGGCAGGAAAAGGCGATCGTCGCTTATCATTGTCCGCACCCCGCGCGGCAGCCCGTCTGCAAAACCTTCGTGCCACCAGTGGAGCACATCGCCCTTTTTAAACTGACGTGAAGCGCACTTGATTATCATATTCCTTGTGCATTCGGGATCGGTCGCAGCAAGTGCTGCTGCATCCTGAAGCTGATCTCGGAAGCCAAACGCGCCGCCGCACTGCCAAAATCCCGTTCGCCCGATTATGCGCGCCGAATATGTTTGATAGAGCAGCCGCCCGTTCACGAGTGCATCAAAGCTCGCATCGCCTGTTTTTATCCTTAACATATCTGTTTTTTGCCTATAAAACCGCATTGTTTCATTCAACGCCGCTTCAGCGTCCGCATCGGCAATGCGCTTCGGAATGCGTTCAAGCTGCTCAAACCCAAGCAGCACCGTAAGCTTTGCGGTTGATTGCGGTTCAACGGTGAATTCGGCTGCAATTTGATTTCCGTTCGCAGCAAAGATTTTCGAACCACCCAAAATCGAAAGGAATCCCCACTCCGAATGTTCTGAAAGTACGTCACGCGCCGCAGCGCAAAGCGGGAAACCCTTCCCGCCGACAGTTTCAAATTGCAGTGAAGCGGGATGTGCTTTTTCGCCCAACACCCAGTCCGCTCCGCAGCGCAGCCGCAGTTTTTTTCTGTTTGCCGTCAAATTCTCAATGCGCACCGTTGAGTATTTCAAGGGTAACTCCATGTCAACCGTCACCGTGAGCTGCACTCTGAGCTCATCCGTCCGCCATTCAAAGCGGCTGTACCCAAACCCATGCGACACAACACAGCTGCTGCCGAATGCGGGCAAAAGGCTGAGCCTGCTTTCTCGTTCAATATCAAACAGTATCAAAAATTCTCCGCTTGTATCAAACAAAGCATCGTTTGACCACGGTGTTATCCGCAGCATTCTTGCGTTTCCGCACCATGTGTAACCGCCGCCGCTCTCGGTCACAAGCGTACCCATGCGCTTTCCGGCAAGGACATTGCTCCAAGGCAGAGGAGTAATGTTTTTAGGCGAATTTTCAATAACAAATTCCATTTTTTCATTATCAAATCCGCCGCAGCCGTTCCATGAGAAGCAAGCTTTTTTTCGTGCATCCGTTATGTTCGGCTGCGTGAGCATTGGGCGCATTGTTTCTGTTTCCGCCATTTTCTCGTTTATGCTGTCGTGCTCAAAAATATATTTTGAGTCATCTGCAAAAGCAAGCGGTGCATCGGCATCAATTTCAATCTGCGCCGCAGCGTGAATCAGCGCGCGCTCCGACTCGGTCAATTCGAATCCGTGCAAAAGTATGCAGGTTGGGCAGATCGTCCGCAATTCCTCAAGCGCCGCCCGCAGAGCGTTCGCATATTCATGCGGGTATTCTCCGATAAGAACAACATCAAAAAGCTTTTCCTGCCGCTCGTCCGTGCGACTTCCCTCGTTGAACTCGTCCCGCTCCGTCTTGCAGCTGCCTGCATTGCACATGTTGATGTATTTCGCGGCATTCAAAAGCATACGCACCCCGTTCAGCTGCTCCGAACGAGTGACACGCATGAGCACGATCGGGCGATCGCCGGAGATTCCGTGTTTCCAAAGGCCGCGAATGCCGCCAAGCCGGCTTTTTATATCACTCTTGCCCTTTGACACAATGCCTTTCACGATAAACGCATTCAAAAGCTGTGCAAATGCGTTTGTTTCCGCGTCGATTTCAAATGCACGAAGTATTCCCGCCGAATGCATTCGCGCCGCAGCCTCCGCACTTTGCAGCCGCTGCCTTTGCCGATGAAGAATCTCATCAATTCTCGTTTTGTTCTTTGTGAATCCGATCGTAAGACGCACGGTTCCGCTTTCGCCCGGCCCGAGACGAACCTTTGTTTTTGCGAAAAAGTACGGCTCAACCGGCTGCACCGTCGGCAATTCTTCCGCGTCGGCTGCCGAAATGCACTGCATCAGAAGAGCATCTTCATGACTTTTGTGCCGCCCGGGGCAAACCAAACCATCCGCGCAAAATTGCACCCTTTCAAGCGATGCCACGTTGAAAAAAGCGGAGTAAGACGGTTTCCCCGGCTTTTTTCTCATTGTAAAAATCAATGTGTCGTCCGCCCTTTCGGATTCGGTGCAAACATGCACAAATGCCGGATGCGCCTCAAATTCCCTCGCCGGTGCAAGCGCGATTTCGGCGAACATGCCGACATCGACCGTCTCTTCCTCTTTGCCGCAGTTAATCAGCTCCAGCGTGCGGATTTCGCAATCCGAATCAGCAGCAACCATTGAAGTGAGGCGTACCCGAATTGAAGCGAAAAGATCCTCCGAAACAACTCTGTGCGGCTCCGCCGTGATGCTTCCCGAAATGCGTTTTGCGGCTTTTTCACCTGATTCGGAATCATATTTTGCAACTACAAAATCCACACCGTTCGGCGGAACGAAGCCGAATTTCGAAGCGTTTGCCGCATCTTCCCCAAACGCGCCCCATGCCTTGCCGCGCAGTCGGGTTATCAACACACCGCCGCATTCTGAATACCCGCAGCCGTTTTCATCAACAAATACGCTGTATGAACCGTTTGTGATAATCTGCCCGTTGACCGCCTGCCCGCTGTTTTTTTCCGTCCGTCCCTCAGTCGGCTGCATTGCGATTGGGGTTTTCCGATTGCCCGGGCTTTTTATCTTCTTCCGAATAAATGCTCCCCGCAGCCGCGGTGCTTCGTTCCGCTTCGCTTCCGCAGCGTTTTTTTTGATAATGCGAACAAATTCATCCGCATTACGAGCCGCGTGCGGCTCCCTGAAAATTTCACTTTCATAGGTTTTAATTCGAATGGGGTCAACGGGCATGTTCTCAAACAACAGCTGTTCGTTCGCTCGAACCTCGGGAACGCTCATGAATCTTCGCGCAAGCACATTGTTGTTCAAAGCGTTGTTGATTGCGCACAGGCTCATTCCCTGATGGTGCGCCATATAGCTTTTTACAATTGCAAATCCGTTCTTTTCAGCCGCCCCGTAATCGAGCGCCTCATAAAGCCCGTATTTGCCCGCCGCGCCGATTTGGCAGAGCAGGCGCAGGTTCTCCGCCGCTGCTTTCGGCTCAACGGCGAGTGCAAGCACGCATGCATACGGTGCAATAACATCCGACCGCATTCTGCCCGGTGCAAGCGCAAGTTCGGGATTGCCGAAAGCACGATATTGATAGCGCAGGGCATCATCGAACGCATAATACCCGGATTCCGACACACCCCAAGGTTTTTCCGCCGCGGCAGCAAGGATTTGCGTCAGCACCGCATTGCGGCAAACCTCAAACTGCATACTGTAAGGTACGGTTTCAAAGAAAATCAGCGGCATCAGATACTCAAACATCGTCCCGCTCCAGCTTTTAAGTACGCGCCCGCCCGAAGCATCGCACATAAGGCGCGAAAGCGCAAACCAATGTTCCGACCCAATCCGAGAAAACGCAATTGCAGAAAAACTCGTCAGTCTGCATTCTGATGCAAGCAAGTCATAATGTGACGGAGTAAGCTTTCCCTCCTCGAACGAGCAGCCGATATGAAAAAGCTCTCTCGTGTTGTCATACAGTACCCTAAAATCCATTGCCCTTGCGATCGCTGTGCAGCGCGCCGCAAGCTTTTTCAGCTCTTCCGCAAACTCTGCGGAGGTCTTTTCCGCCTGCCCCGCGCATTCAGCAAGCGCACATGCCGTTGTGATAAGGCAGGCGAACAGATTCCCGCTGTCAACAGTCGATATGAAGCGCGGACGCAGCAGCGATAAGTCGCGCAGGTTATACCAATTAAAAGGATGCCCATGCCATTTTTCAAGCTTTTCTATGGAATTCACCATGCGTTCAAGGCGCGTGAACATTCCGTGCTCATCGAGCAAATGCATATCATGCGCCGAAACAACAGCCATCAACCCCATGCCGATATTCGTGGGCGAAGTCAGCATTGCCGCGCCGCGATAAGGCTCTTCCTGAAAATTATCGGGAGGGAGCCACGATGTTTTTTCGGTGCAGTTCTGTTCAAAGTACTGCCAAGTATCGGCAAAAAGCTCCGTCAGCCTGCCTCTCTCCGCTGCGGTAAAACGATAGGAATCGGGCTTTTCATCCTTCTTTTCCGCAATCAGCGGCGCACAAAGCCAAAGCACCGCCGTCGCAAGACCCGCCGCTGCCATGCCTGCGGTTTCGCCGTTGTGTATCTGCCGTGCCGCTGCAATTGCCGCAGAAACGGCGGCGGCGAGAACAATTGTGCCGAATGCGGCGCACGGAAACAGTGCCTTGAAATATTCCCTTGTATTTTGCGGTCTGCTGCGCTCCGCATCCGCCGCTGTCTGCCATTGCAGCATGTTTCGGTGCGAAAAAATCATTCTGTACAACGCACGGCAAACAGCATCCGCATCGCGCAGAGCCGAATAGGGCAGCACCGCAAGCTCATACAGCCGACGCCCGGCAAGCAGAACAAGCGGACGAAGTGCGGACTTTCGAAAGGGCAGACGAAGCAGCAGGAATGCGGCTTCCAACAGCAAATCGATGAAAAAAGTTATTGCAACAAGCAAAAAAAGCGGGCGAAGCCCCAAAACGGCGGCAAGCAGGAATGCGACGGCGAAGCTTATGCCGCCGAAAGCTGCACGGATATTGAACAGGATCTTTCGCCGCGATACTGCATCAATTCCCGAATTCAGCGGCGGAAACAGGAAGGGGAGGAGCTGCATATCCCCGCGCAGCCAGCGATGACGCCGCTTTTGCCACGGCAGCAATGCGGACGGTTCGCCGTCATAAAGCACAATATCGGCTGCATATGCCGCACGCGCAAAGCAGCCTTCCGCCAAATCATGGCTCAGCACGGTATTTTCCGGGATTTTGCCCGAGACCGAGCGCAGGAATGCATCAATATTGATTATGCCCTTTCCGCCGAAGTTCCCCTCCTCAAAAACATCCCAATTGAAATCGGAAACACGAACGGAATATGCACACATGCCGCTTTCTCCGCTTATCAGCGCGGCAAACCCGCTCTCCGCCGCCGAACGCGATGTTGCCGCCATGCGCGGAGCAATTATGCTGAATCCGAAGGACGGACGCGCCGCACCGTTTTCAAACACGGGAAGGTTGAGCGGATGCGCCGCCGCACCAATCAGCCTGCGCAATGCTCCGTTTGGCATTATCGTGTCCGCATCAAGAACGACAAGAAAGCGGAAGCGTTCTTTTTCGCTGCAAATATCCGGATAATTGCAGCAAAACTCATGCGTATCCCCGTGCGCGGCACAGTCAAGCAGTGCCTCCACCGCGCCGCGCTTACGCTCCCTGCCCATATAAACACCGTCCGCCGAATTGAAAACACGTTCCCGGTGCAGATAATGGAACACCGGCCTTCCGCCGGCGCAAAACCTCGAATTCAGGTCATCGATAAGTTTCTTCGCAAGCTCGATCAGTTCCGCTTCTCCCGGCTTTGTTTTCTCGGCGGAATCGGGAAAATCCGCAAGTATTGCAAACTCTGCGCCGCAATTTACCGCGGCAAAATCCTGCGCCGCAAGATAATGCGCTTCCAGTGTTTCCGCCGCCTGTCTGACGGACTTTTCGGACGTTATAAGCACCGGAACGGCAACAAGCGTTCGATTTTCCTCCCCGATGCCTCCGCGGAGCGAAAGGCGGGGAAGGGGACGCGGTTTTTTAAACACAGGCATCAGCCGCGCTTCTATTACAAAAGCTGCCGAAAGTGCGGGCATCAACCCGAATATTACGGTCAATACCGTAAACCATGCACTGCCGCCGGTATTTGCGGGAAAAAAAGCCGAGCCGAGTCTTCCCGCCGCTGCCGCCGCAGGCACAAGAAGCGCAGCCGCAAGCAATGCTTCAAAAACCGTAAGCAGTGCGCATTTTGCCGAATTTGATAATTTTACGCATTTATGTTTTTGGACATCGGTTCTTTTTCCCGAATCGGAGGGAGAATTTGCGCCGTGGTCGTCTTTTAATCCTTTTAATCGTTTTTTCTCCGCGCGAAGCGCACGAATCAGCTCCGGCTTCCCCTCCGCAAGCAGACTGCAGCCCACAAGAGCGCGGCGCCCCGTCCGCCCCTTTGAAAGTTCGAACGCCTTCCGAACCACGGTCTGTTCCGACGCCGACGTCCGTTCCGAAATTTCGGCCGCCGCTTTAAGATAAAGCTGCTGCGTTGACTCATCGGAAGCCGAAAAATCCGCTGCATCCGCCAGCCTGCGGCGGGTTATGTTCAGGTTTTGAATGCACTCCGAAAAATCCGCATCGTCAATTCTTGATAATGCGGCAAGCACGTTCTGCAGAGCTGCCGCGCGCCCGGTTCCGAGTGGACCATCACCTGACGTGCATACAATGCCGTACAAAGTCTCAAGCTCCGCCCGCCGAAGCATCGCGGGAAGCAGCTGTATTTCACGCGTTGTCAGGGGGCTGTTTTGCTGGTACTCATCGAAAAACTCAACGACGGAGCCAATGCCCGGTGCACCGCCGCAAAGCTCGCAGAGTTTCTTTGCAAGCACTGCGCAGCGAAGGCTGCCCGCCGCCTCGCCCGCCGCAAAATACGGCAGCCGTCCGAATTTCAAACTTTCCGCTTCCGCTGCGGCAATCCGAAGCTGTTTTTCAACACGATAGTATTCGTTCACGAGCACTTCTCCGACCGCACCGCAAAAAACGCTGCCGGCGGCAAGTGCATAATTCCTGCGATATTCCCCGTTCAACCCGCGCCGCATTTCAAACAGACGCTTTCTGTATGCCGCCCGCTGCGATAAGCCTGTTGTTCTTTTGGTTTCCTCAACCGCGATTTTGCTCAGCTCACGCGCCGCTGCGCCGAGTTCACCGCCGTTTCCGTTTCGCGCTTCCGCAGTCCGCCGACTTTCATTATCAAAACGATTCATTAATCAATACCGAGCCTTCTGTTATTTTCGTGTTTTTTCAATAATGTCTATTATGTCCGAAATGAAATCCGCAATGTACGGCAAATTGCTTTTTGCCAATGCCTGAAAAGCGTAGATTATCACCGCTCCGAGCACCGTCACGCCGACCGCCGTGCCGAAGCCTCGCAGTAATCCTGTCAAAAAAGCACGGCGGAATATCCGTTTTTCATTCGAAGCGTATTGAACATAATCCAAAAAATGTGCTTTTTCAAGGGTATAAGCAAATGAATTTACCGTTTTTCGGAGCTCTGAAACTTCCGATGCGGGACAGCTGCCGAGTTTGCAATTCCGCCTGCATTCCGTTTTACGCGCCGTTTTTCGGTTTTCAAACTTTCCTTTTCTCTTCATATCCGTAGCGTCTGCGCAGATGTGCATTATTATTCCCAAAAGGGTTCCCGTCGGGGGAGTTTTTTCAGATTTTCGTTCATTTTTTCGGTACAGCTGTGTATATTGAAAATGCAAAAGAAAAAACGGGTGCGAACACCCGTTTTGATGCTGACTCTGTTTTGTTTTCGGCGTTTTGCTGTCGGTTCGACAGCGTGCATCGATTTACTGTTCGTCCGCCGTTTTCGAATTCTCCTCCGGCCCATGTTTCGGTTTTGAATCCGAATTCATCTGCCGCGCCGCGCGCAGCATTTCAAGCTCCGCCTTCAACGCCTGCATTTCCGAATAAAGTTCATCAAGAAAAGCATCCACCTGCCCGATATCATAGCCGATGAACGAACGGTTAAACTTTTTGTTGATTATATCTTCACATTCCATAAACGGTTCTCCGAATAAGCCGATGCGGCATTGCGCTGCCGTCGGACAGGTACACTTGTTCGTATGGCGTCAATGCATCCGAACGTGCAGAGGGGCGAACCCCTCCGCAGTCCGGCACTGACTGAGGCAAAACATCCGCATCACTCCCTGAAGCCGTCGGAGCTCCCGATTATATCATAGTTTGCGGGCGCAACCAGAAAAATCCTTGCGGAGACTTTGTAAAGCCTTCCGTCAACGGCATAGCATGCGCCGCTCATAAAATCGAGTATGCGCTGAGCCGTTTCAACTTCGATCTGCTCCATGTTCACGATGACGGGCTTTCTGCCCTTCAGATTGTCGATGATGTTCTGTGTGTCTTCATAGCTGACAGGGCGATAAACGATCATCTTTCCGCAATTGACTCCGGGAAGGCTGACAACATTTCCCGTTGACAAAACGCGGCGTTCCGTGGATTTTTTCCGTTCCTCGGGAACAGTCTCCGTCTCTCGGAGACCGTCCTCCGGTTCTTCGTCGTACTCGACATCGTCCTTGCCGAATCCGATATATTCCATGAATTTGTTTAGGATCTTTGCCATTCGGTATGATTCCTCCAAAAGAATATTCTCCGTTGGCACTTGGAGAAATTGGGCGGCGACAAACTCCGCCCGCGGTGCATCGGCCTAAACCCGCACCCTGCCGTAGTCTCTTGCGCCGAAAATTGCGGAACCTATCCGCAGCATCGTTGCGCCCTCGGCAACGGCAGCTTTATAATCTCCGCTCATGCCCATTGAAAGCTGTTCAGCCGCAAAATTGGGGAAGGAAAACTCTCCCGCTGCAAGGAACAGCTCCCGCATCTTTGCGAAAAAGTACCGTGTTTCGTCCTCATTGCCCGCAGGAGGAACGCACATCAGTCCTTTTACGAAAAGATTCCGCATGTCGGAAACTAACTTGAGTAATTCGGGCAGCCCGCCCGGCAGAATGCCCGATTTTTGTTCTTCACCGCCGATATTAATCTCGATAAGAACGGGCTGGACAAGCCCCGCTTTTTGCGCAAGCCTGTTTATTTCCTCGGCAAGCGCAAGCCTGTCAACAGATTGGATAAGCTCCGCTTTGCCGACAACATATTTCGCCTTGTTTGTTTGAAGCGCACCGATAAAATGCGGCCGAACGCCCTGCGCGGTGAAAAAATCGAATTTATCGCGAAATTCCTGCGCGCGATTTTCGCCGACCTCCGCAAGCCCGGCCTTGAGCGCAGGCAGTATCTCCGCGCAGGTTTTGAATTTTGTTGCGCCCACAAGCCGAATTTCGGAAGGATCGCGGCCGGCTTTGTATGCTGCTTCCGCAATTTCATCGCAAACACGGCGATAATTTTCCGCAGTTTGAACCGCAGCGTGCTCTTCGTTTAACAGTTTATCTTCCATAGTTCAAATTTTCCTGTTTTTCTTATATCTCACGGGATCCAATAGCGAACTCCGACGGCTATCGGCATATCCTGATCTTCGCGAACGTTTATCACCGCACGTTTGTCATCCGCCGAAAGCACATTAACAAATATGCAGTATTTGCCGTCACTCAGCAGCAATTCGATATACGGGACACCGTCTTCGAATTGAATCGCCTGTTTGCTGACGCAAATATCTGAAGCATCGAACCGAACTGTCAGCTCAATGCAGCGCGTGTTCAGAAATTCTGTCGGTGCACCCTCAACCTTCAGAATGTTTACGACTTTTTTGCCGCTCACGATAGGTTCAAGCGCAACAGCGGTATAAGTTCCGTGACCCTTTGCGGCGATTGAATAGCTCCGTCCGCCGACGCAGCGCAAAGCCTCATCCGCACCGGTCAGAAACACGCAGTACCACTCATCTCCGCCGACAAGCCTGTATGCCGATGTGTCCGAAGCCGTTGTCCATGCCGCACCGCCCTTGCCCTTTATGACGGATGAAACAAGGTCGCTTGTCAAAATCGAGAGCTTGTCCGCATTGAGCGCGTTTTCGTAATCGTCGAAATAGAAACTTACGAACCCGGATTCCTGCGAATAAAGCACGTGTCGCTGGGTCTCCACAACCTCCGCAAGCGCATCCGCCTGCGAATAAAGGGCGCGAAGTGTTTCCGTTTCCTGCAAATTTTCGCGCAGGTAATCCGTACGCGATGCAAGCGCATCAAGAAGCTCCGCCTCCTGTCGGCGCACCTCGGCAGAGTTGCCCGCCATGAGTTCCTCTGCAATGTTCTCCTCGAGCAGGGCTATCAATTCATCGTATCCGCGAATGGTTTTGTCCCTTGTTTCACCGAGCAGTGCAAGCTGTTCGTCGTAAATTTCGGCATGTTTGCGCATAAGCGCAGCTGCCTGTTCCTCGCTGTATCCGCGGCGATAGATCTGCATTATTTTTGTATCGGGTTCGACCCATGCGCCTTCCTCCGCAAAATAATCCGCAAGATCAAATGCTTCGCTTGTGATAACCTTTTCTTTGCGGACAATAACAGCATTATAATCAACATCAACCGTGACGCTGCCCGTCTCGGCAATGCCTTCGGCACCGCCGCGAACAAGTATCACGAGCACTGCAATGAGAATTGCCGCAAGCAACCCCGCAATTATCCAAAGCGGATTTATCTTTTTTATGCGTTTGCGCTTAAGTTTTATTACGTTGTTTGTGTTCAATTCAACCCCCGGTCGCTCTTTTTGCGGGATTGCCCGCATATTTTCGGCAGGGAAGGCAAGCCTGCGGATGCTTTACTGCACGCTGTCTGCGGGTTCGTATCCCGTTTTTGTGCTTTTGCCGTACTGCCTGTTAAAATTTTCTTTATTTTTTTCGCAATACTTGCGATAAAGATCCTCCGCGCTCATTCCTGCCCGCAGGCACATGCTGACAAAGAAGTGAAGCACATCAACCAGCTCGTCCTGCAGGGCCTCGGTGTTGACAGGTCGTTTGTTCTTCCACCATTTGAAGTTGACCTCATCAAGAACCTCGCTCAGCTCGCTTATCATCGCAAGCACAAGCCTTTGTTCCCATTCCTCAACGGAGAATTCCAACCCGCGCCGCGCCGCAATATCATCATTCAGAAGTTTTTGCATTGCAAATATCGCTGCAAGCCTGTCCATGTTTTCGAATGCGGAATACTCGATTCCGCCGTTCAGCACCGATTCCGCCGCGTTGCGGCGGTTCTCGGCGGTTTTGTTCATATCTTTTTCCATAGCGTTTTTAAACCTTTTCGGCAGTATCCGTGTTCCCTGGCACTTTTTGCTTCTCAGCAGCGTCCGCGAATGATATCCTCGAGTTCCTGCGCATATTCGGCAGTTCTTCCGACAAATACGGCGGTCATCTTTGAAAAGTCGCAGACTGTCGGCAGTATCGCACGAATATCGTCAAGTGTCACGGCATCGATCCTTCGGATAATCTCCTCCTCGGAAAGATAGTCCGTACCCATAAGTTCCGTGCGCCCGATTGCGGAAGAATGCGCCGAAGTGTTCTCGCGCCCAAGCAGATAACCCGTTTTCATTTGGTTTTTGCTGCGCACCAGTTCGTCGGAAGTAATGCCGTTTTTGCAAATCTCGCTGTATTCATCCAGCATCAGCTTCAGCACTTCCGCAGTCTGCTTTTCGCCCGTGCCGGCATACAGCGTGAAGTAACCGCTGTTGCGGTAGAAGGACGGAGCGGAATAAACGGAATATGCCATGCCGCGTTTTTCGCGTATGCTTTGGAACAGGCGTGAACTCATGCTTCCGCCAACGGCATTATTCAGCATATAAAGCGGATACTGCCCGTCGGATTCGGCTGCAAATCCGGGGAAGCCGAGGCAGATATGCGTTTGTTCAACATCCTTTTCAAAAAGGTTGAACGACCTTTCCCCGGCGGGGCTGCCGTAATTGAAATCGTGCTTTTCGGCTTTTCCGGTTATTGTAAAAGCATTTTCAACAAGTTCGCGGAAGCGTGCGGGGTCAAAACATCCTGCGGCGGATATTACCATGTTGTCCGGCTTGTAGAACTGATTCATGCAGCCCGTCAGCGTGTCCCTCGTGAACGCACCGACACTCTCCGCATTGCCGAGAACGGGCATTGCCAGTCTGTCCCCGCTGTAATAGGCTTTGCAAAGCTCCTCATGCGCAAGATCCTCGGGAGAGTCCTCGTTCATTGCGATTTCTTCAAGCACAACGCCCTTTTCACGCTCAATATCGCCCGGATCAAACTTTGAATTGCAGACAAGATCCGCAAGAATGTCAAGCGCGGCGGGAAGGTTTTCTTCAAGCACCTTAACGTAGAAGCAGGTGCATTCCTTTGAAGTAAAGGCGTTCAGATTGCCGCCGACGGAATCAATTTCTTCCGCAATATCGGCCGCAGAGCGGCGATACGTTCCCTTGAAGAGCATATGTTCGATGAAATGCGACACGCCCGCTTCCGCAGGTGTTCTTTCAAAAACGGAACCTGCGCCTATCCAGACTCCGACAGAAACGGAGCGATAGTTTTCCATTGTTTCGCCGACGATGCGCAGCCCGTTTTTCAGTGTTTCACGATAAATCATATTCATTGCCTTTTCCTCTTTCTTGAAAAGGCAATGTGCCGGTTTCAGCGCACATAAACCTCCTCAATCATATATTGTACCGCTTACTGAGCCCGCCGTCAACCCCTTTCCCGATATATAGTCCAAAATATACGGTAAAGCTTTTGAAAATGCTGCCGTCGGCTCGGCAAGCAGGATGTCGCCGCCGTTAGTGTTGCCCTCAGTGCGCTTAAATATGTCTTCCGCGCTGCCCTTTGTGCAGACAAGATCCAAAGTGCAGAGCACCGTTGTGAGTCCAAGCCTTCCCGCCGCGCGGTTGGACACGCCGGAAGCACGGCTGCCGCAATAATAAACCGTCGGGACGGCCGCCGCGCCCAGCACGCTTTCTATGCAGTCAAGCGATTTTTGAATATCCTTCAAAACAAAATCCACCCCTCCGTCCTTTGACGGCGCATAGCCCATGGTTGCGATTTCATGCCCTTGAGCTGCTATTTTTTTGAGCATTGCAGGACTGCGCTCAACCCATTCTCCGCTGACGGCAAAGGTTATGCGGTAAATCTAAAAGACAGCCGGCTTTTAAAAGACAACGGCATTTACTGTGACGACCTATACATTCTTATTCGCCGCAACTACAAAGATGACGAAAAAAATACTCAGGCACACGATGACTCAATCGCCGTTGCCGAGGCACTTGTAAAATAAATCACACGAAGGAGGGTTTTTATTGGCAGTCGTCAAACCCGAAATTAAAACAACAGAATATGAAATGTTTTCTCGATACAGAGAAACAGGCGACATCGCCCTTCGTGACGAAATCGTTTCTTCTTACATATATATAGCCGAAATTCTTTCACGCAAATTTATCAACCGCGGTGTTGAATATGACGATATATTTCAAGTTGCATGTATGGGAATTTTATATGCGGTTGAGCGTTTTGACCCTGACAAAGGCGTTAAATTCGCCACATATGCAACCCCTACGGTGATGGGCGAAATACGCAAGTATTTCAGAGATAAAGGCA
>ERZ840371.2604-NODE-2604-length-15977-cov-2.438324_pt1 | contig 15977 bp, 7 predicted proteins | sample MGYA00519937_ERZ840371 | MGnify/ENA primary metagenome ERZ840371 (study PRJEB31850, sample SAMEA3708873) | human gut metagenome | biome: human gut; feature: human-associated habitat; material: faeces | place: China | collected 2014 ... | reverse complement strand
GTAGCGTTGGTGGGCGGCGGGGCTTTTCCCCAGCCGGGTGAAATTTCATTGGCACACAACGGGGTGCTTTTTCTCGACGAGTTGCCCGAGTTTTCACGTCAAGTACTCGAAGTAATGCGTCAACCGCTCGAAGACCGCAAGATAACGATAGCACGTGCGAAATACTCGATAGAATATCCCGCCGGGGTGATGTTGGTCGCTTCGATGAATCCTTGTCCTTGCGGATATTATAACCACCCGGAAAAAGAGTGTATATGCAGCCCGGGAACGATACAACGTTATTTGGGAAAAATTTCGGGCCCTCTGCTCGACCGCATAGACATACAAGTGGAGATCGTTCCCGTCCCGTTCGAGAAAATCTCCGACACCCGTCCGTCGGAGTCGAGCGAGTCGATTCGTCGACGAGTCATTGCCGCAAGAGAAATTCAAGCCGCACGCTTCGCCGACTATCCCGGCATTCATTGCAATGCCCAAATGACTACCCGGTTATTGAACCGATTCGCTGTCCCCGATGAGGCGGGATTGAAACGGCTGAAAGATGCGATGAACCGTTTCCACCTGTCGGCACGGGCCTACGACCGTATTTTGAAAGTGGCTCGTACCATTGCCGATTTGGAAGGTAGCGAAGGGGTACAGGTGCAACACATCAACGAAGCGGTGAATTACCGAAATCTCGACCGGGAGAATTGGGGGGATAGGTAGAAATTGTTTGTCTTGCAGACCTATATTAAAGTATAGTGAAACTCAGATATAACGATATGAAGAACATAACCGTATTTTTGGCATCCAGCGACGAGTTGAAAAACGACCGTAACAGCTTCCATTCATTGGTGGCTTCTTTGGACGAAATTTTCGAGCCTCGGGGGTATCGCATAAGGTGCAGACGTTGGGAAGATTTTTCGGCATTTTGCACCGGAAGCCGTACTCAGGACGACTACAACCGCATAGTACGTGCCAGCGATATTTGTATCTGTATGTTTCATCGCAAAGCGGGAGAATACACCATAGAGGAGTTCAATCAAGCCTTAGACGAATATGTGAAGAGTCAGAGTCACCCCAAGACATTTGTCTATATTCGTGCCTTGATAGAAGGTGAAATGGAAGACGAGGCATTGAAACGATTCAAGGAAGATTTGTTCGATCGGGTGGGTCATTATTGGTGCAACTATGCTACCGACGATGCCATGAAGTTGCATTTTGTCATGCAGTTGGAGCGGATCATTCCATCGGTATCGGGCAACGCTTCCGTAACCGAGGGTAACCACTTTAAGATAGAGAACGGAGTCGTTTCGCTTTACGGCCACAAGATAGCCGAGCTGGACAATCTCTCTTTTGCCGCCGAGAATCCGGAATACCTTTCGTTGAAAGAGTCCATCGCCCGATTGAATACAGAGATCGCCCGACTGAGAGCGACCGGTGTCGCCGAGCTCCAACCGATGATTGACGAGAAACAGGCGGAACTATACAAGAAACGGGAAAGTCTCAACCGATTGGAGAGCCGGCTGTTCGATCTTGCTCTATCCATCAACAAGCTGATCGGGAGCGGAACGCCGGTGAGCGAGCGCAAACGGTTGGCGATAGAGATGTTCGAGCGAGGGAACAGCAAAGGGGTCGTGGAGATTTTGAATGAAAAAGATATTGCCGCCGATGCCGCTCAGGCCCGCAAGGAGATAGAGCAAGGGAAACTACTGGTCGATTCCGGTCGGTCGCTTATCGAGGCGGGACTTCAAAAGACACGATCGTTGGCCGAGGAGTATGTTTTGCGGGCAAAGGCTTTGATGACAGACTATGCAGAGCCTCGTCGCTTCGAATTGGCTTGCCATGCCTATGAGCAGGGTATCGAGCTGATCCGTGCCAACCTTTCGGAGGAAGAGTTGGCAAAAAGTTTGTTTGAGTATGGTCATTTTTTACAGACAAACAAACGATACGATTTGGCGGAAGTTCGTTATCGAGAAAATTTAGACATTTGCCAGCGACTTGCAGCTATTAGTCCATATGCCTACGAGCCGGACTTGGCCGGTACTCAAAATAACTTAGGCGTTTTGTATAACAATACCCAACGTTACAAGGAAAGCGAGAAGATGTATCTCTCTGCCTTGAAAATTTATCAGCGACTCACGGCGGCGAATCCACAAGTGTACGAGCCGGATTTGGCAATGACACAAAATAATTTAGGTCTTTTGTATAGCGATATCCGACGTTATGAGGAGAGCGAAGAGATGCACCTCTCCGCCGTGGAGATTTATCAACGGCTCACGATAGTGAATCCACAGGTGTACGAGCCGGATTTGGCAATGACACAATATAACTTAGGCTGTTTGTACAGCGACACCCAACGTTATGAGGATAGCGAGAAGATGTATCTTTCCGCCATGGAAATTCGACGACGACTTGCCGTGGCGAATCCACAGGTGTACGAGCCGGATTTGGCAGATACTCAGTATAACTTAGGTTGTTTGTATTACAATATCCAACGTTATGAGGATAGCGAGGAGATGTATCTCTCTGCCTTGGAGGTTTATCAACGGCTTACGGCAGTGAATCCACAAGTGTACGAGCCGTATTTAGTACGAGCGTGCAATAACCTTTCATTCTTATTTCTCGCTCAGGGCAATTTTGAAGAAGCTGAACGGTATGCCCGTGAGGGATCAAAATATGATTTTACTCATCATACTATTTATACAAATCTTGCGGCATCCCTTCTTCTTCAAGGTCGATATGCCGAGGCGGAAGAGATATACCTGCGATACAAGGAAGAGCTAAAAGAGGACTTTCTCTCGGATTTCGAAGATTTCTATCGACGGGGAATTATTCCACCGGAACGGGAAGACGATGTGGAACGGATAAAAAAGCTGTTGTCGAAATAGGCAGAGACATACATTCGATCGGGATCGCTGCGGGTGCGGATTAGGGAGTATAACGCATCATTGGATAAACGAGCCGAGTTGCTTGTATACTATACAGAAAAACAAAATTCGGATATGGAAACAAAGAAAGAAACAAAGAAAAACACACGTCTGTTGTCATTGGATACCCTTCGGGGATTCGATATGCTTTTTATTATGGGTTTCGCCCCGTTGGTAGTCGCCTTGAATGCCTTGCACCCGACGGCGGTGGGCGATGTCATAGCGGGGCACATGCGGCACGTCCCGTGGGACGGGTTTACCCAACACGATATGATATTCCCCTTGTTCTTGTTTATCGCAGGTATATCTTTCCCGTTTTCATTGGCCAAGCAAAGGGGGAGCGGATCGAGCGACAAACATATTTACCTGAGGGTTTTCCGCCGGGGTGTCACCCTCGTTTTGCTGGGATTCTTGTATAACGGATTCTTACAGTTGAATTTCCCCGATGTGCGTTTGGCAAGCGTTTTGGGGCGTATCGGGCTGGCGTGGATGCTCGGGGCTTTCATTTACATGAGTTTGAAAAAGTCGGTACAATATGGTTTGATTGTCTTTATCTTGGTGGGTTATTGGTTGCTGTTGGCCTTTGTGCCGGCTCCCGATGCTGCGGGGGCTTCCCCTCTTTCTATCGAAGGGAATCTGGTCGGATATATCGATCGGCATTGTTTGCCGGGGAAATTGATATACGGTAATTTCGACCCGGAGGGTTTACTGAGCACGCTTCCGGCGATAGTCTCGGCATTATTGGGAATTTATGCGGGGGAAATCGTCCGTTCCACCCGCTTGGGAAGCGGAGAGAGAAAGAGTTTGCTTTTGTCGGGAATCGGGGTTGTGTTGGTCGCCATAGGGCTGGTTTGGAATACCGTATTCCCGATTAACAAAATGCTTTGGAGCAGTTCGTTTACCTGTTTCGTGGGAGGACTTTCGTTCTTGTTGTTCGCTTTGTTCTATTATATCGTCGATGTGAAAGGGTGGAAATCGTGGACTCTCTTTTTCCGAGTGATAGGACTAAATTCGATAACGATTTATCTGGCGCAGCAGGTGGTAGGATTTTCTCACATGAATAAGTTTTTGTTCGGAGGTATATCCCAATGGGTGGGAGAATGTGCCGGTGAGCCTGCCGGTGCGGTCGTCCTTCGTGCAGGATATGTCGCTTGTTGCTGGTTCTTCCTCTATTTTCTGTATCGGAAAAATATTTTCCTGAAAGTATAGTTTGTCGGTGGTGAACTCGTCCCATCTCATCTACGATGAGCGGGGGGGAGAAGTCTTGTCTCTGTTGCTTTTACTGCTGGTATTTCTTTAACCCCTCCGTCCCTACGTGCCACCTCTCCTATATTTTGCGTTGTAAAACAACCCGTAGTGCTACGGGACACGGCAAGGGGAGGAGCGAAATGTTTCGAATGTTCCAAGGTCTGGCGGGAGGAGGGAGAGAGCTGTTTCAATAGAGAAGCATAAATCTTACTCGTCGTTTTTAAGAGCTGACTTTTTGTTTTTCGAAACACAGGGGAGAGTGGGGAATGGGGGAGTGGCAGCGATGAAGTGAGGAGTAGAAAAAAATAAAAACAGTTTCTTACATTTTTTTAATTTCACAATTCCGGTCGAAAATGTTATCTTTGTTTCTCTTAAACGGGATTATTCATACGAATATAAAAGAAATATATCGTGGCCAAGGAAATTGTCGAAACTCCGCTGATGAAACAGTATATCGAGATGAAAGCATCCCGATGCGATATTGCTTTTCAGGGTGGGAGACTTTTATGAAACGTTTTCGGACGATGCTTTGGTGGCATCGGAAATATTGGGGATTACATTGACTCGCCGGGCAAATGGAGCCGCCCAGTATGTGGAGTTGGCCGGTTTTCCCCATCATGCTCTCGATACTTACCTTCCCAAATTGGTGCGTGCCGGAAAACGGGTAGCTATTTGCGAACAGCTGGAAGACCCGAAACTGACAAAAAAATTGGTCAAGCGCGGCATTACGGAATTGGTGACACCGGGCGTGTCGATTAACGACAATATTCTCGATCACCGAGAGAATAATTTCTTGGCGGGTGTTCATTTCGGGAAAGGTAACAAAGTGGGTGTGGCTTTTCTCGATATATCGACGGGTGAATTCTTGACCGCCGAGGGAGATTTCGACTATGTGGACAAGCTGTTGGGCAATTTCTCTCCGAAAGAGGTGCTGTTCGAACGCACGAAACGGAAATTGTTCGAGGAGCATTTCGGTTCCCGTTTTTTTACTTTCGAGTTGGACGATTGGGTTTATACCGAGGATGCCGCTTCGGATCGCTTATTGCGTCACTTCGAGACGAAAAACCTCAAAGGTTTCGGAATTCACAATATGCCCAACGCCATTATCGCCGCGGGGTCTCTGCTTCATTATTTGGATATTACACAGCATACGCAGATTTCGCACATTACATCGCTATCTCGTATCGAGGAGGAGCGATATGTGCGATTGGATAAATTCACGGTGCGGAGTCTCGAATTGCTTTCTCCGATGAACGAAGGGGGAAAGAGCCTGCTCGACGTGATAGACCGGACTGTCACCCCGATGGGGGCACGTATGCTCAAACGGTGGGTTGTCTTTCCGTTGAAAGATGTGAAGCCTATCGAGGATCGGTTGAACGGAGTGGAGTTCTTTTTCCGCCACCCCGAAGTTAGGGAGGTTATCGATCCGCAACTCGATACGATAGGCGATATGGAACGCCTCATTTCGAAAGTAGCGGTGGGGCGTATTTCGCCTCGCGAGGTGGTTCAGTTGAAAGTGGCATTGTCGGCGATAGAGCCTATCAAGGCTGTTTGCGAGCAGAGCGATGAACCTGTATTGCAACGTATCGGGGAACAACTGAATTGCTGTACGATCATCAGGGACCGAATCGAGCATGAAATTAATCCCGATGCGCCCAATTTGGTGAATCGGGGAGGAATTATCCGCAAGGGGGTGAACGACGAACTCGACGAGTTGCGAGAAATTTCCTATTCGGGGAAAGACTATTTGTTGCACGTGCAGCAGCGCGAGAGCGAGAAAACGGGTATTCCCAGCTTGAAAATCGGGTATAACAACGTATTCGGGTATTACATCGAAGTGCGCAATACTCACAAGGACAAGGTTCCTTCCGATTGGATCAGAAAGCAGACGTTGGTGAGCGCAGAGCGTTATATCACCCAAGAGTTGAAAGAATACGAGGAGAAGATTTTGGGGGCGGAAGAGAAGATTCTTTCATTGGAAACCCAGTTGTTCAATGATTTGATTCTTGCATTGACGGAGTATATTCCTGCCATACAACTCGATTCCAATCTCATTGCGCGGCTCGACTGCTTGTTGTCGTTCGTGAAGTCGGCCGTGGAAAACCGGTATATTCGTCCCGAAGTAAACGATTCGCTGGTTATCGACATCAAGGAAGGACGTCACCCGGTTATCGAGAAACAGTTGCCACCGGGCGAACCCTACATCAGCAACAGTGTCGAGCTCGACAACGACAAGCAGCAAATCATGATGATAACGGGACCCAACATGGCCGGTAAATCGGCGTTGTTGCGCCAGACCGCTTTGATTGTTCTGATGGCTCAGATAGGAAGTTTCGTTCCGGCCGAGGCCGCTAAGATAGGGATTGTGGACAAGATTTTCACTCGTGTGGGGGCATCGGACAATATCTCGCTCGGCGAATCTACCTTTATGGTCGAGATGACCGAGGCCGCCGATATTCTCAACAATCTGTCGGAGCGGAGTTTGGTCCTGTTCGACGAGTTGGGACGGGGAACGAGTACTTACGACGGTATATCTATCGCGTGGGCTATTGTCGAGCACATACACGAACACCCCAAGGCTCGTGCCAAGACGTTGTTCGCTACCCATTATCACGAGTTGAACGAAATGGAGCGTACATATAAACGCATTGTCAATTATAACGTTTCGGTAAAAGAGGTCGACAACAAGGTGATATTCTTGCGGAAATTGGTACGTGGCGGTAGCGAGCACAGTTTCGGTATCCATGTGGCGAAGCTGGCCGGTATGCCCCAGAGCATCGTCAAGCGGGCCAACCAGATATTGAAACAGTTGGAGTCGGAAAACCGTCAGAACGGTATTGCCAAGCCTACCGCCGAAATCGCTTCGTCGAGAGGCGGTATGCAGTTGAGTTTTTTCCAACTGGACGATCCTGTGCTTTCACAGGTTCGGGACGAAATTTTACAGGTCGATATCAATAACCTTACACCGGTAGAAGCATTGAATAAACTGAACGAAATACGAAAAATAATCACCGGGAAAATAGAATAGTTTGTTTATGATGATGAAGAGAAGCGATTTTGAAATTATGGCGCCGGTGGGTTCGTACGATTCTTTGACGGCGGCCATACAGGGAGGGGCCGATTCGGTGTACTTCGGTATCGAGGGGCTGAATATGCGAGCCCGTTCGTCGAATAATTTTACGATAGACGATTTACACGAGATTGTGCGTATTTGTAACGAGCATCGTATAAAGAGTTATCTGACGGTCAATACCGTTATCTACGATGAAGATATACCTCTGTTACATCGTATTATCGATGCGGCGAAGGAGGCCGGGCTCTCGGCTATTATCGCCAGCGATGTGGCGGCTATGACCTATGCCCGCGAGATAGGGGTAGAGGTGCATTTGTCGACCCAGCTGAATATTTCCAATACCGAGGCGTTGCGATTCTATGCCCGTTTTGCCGATGTGGTGGTGCTGGCTCGGGAGTTGAATATGGAGCAGGTAGCCCGTATTCACGAAGCCATTTTGCGGGATCGTATCGTGGGGCCGGGCGGAGAACCGGTACGTATAGAGATGTTCTGTCACGGGGCATTGTGCATGGCTGTGTCCGGCAAATGTTATTTGAGCCTTCACGAAATGAATGCTTCGGCGAATCGGGGGGCTTGTATGCAGATTTGCCGTCGTTCATACGAAGTGAAAGACAAGGAGACCGGTAACGAGTTGGAAGTGGACAACGCTTACATCATGTCGCCGAAGGACTTGAAAACGATACATTTCCTGAACAAACTGATCGATTCGGGGGTGCGGGTATTTAAAATCGAGGGTCGCGCAAGGGGACCGGAATATGTGCGTACGGTCGTTTCGTGTTACAACGAGGCCATCGAGTCTTATTTGAACGACGACTTTACCGACGAGAAGATCGCACAGTGGGACGAACGGCTCGCTACCGTCTTTAATCGAGGGTTCTGGAACGGATATTATTTAGGTCAGCGCTTGGGCGAATGGACTCACAATTATGGCTCGGGAGCCACGAAACGAAAGATATATATAGGCAAGGGCGTGAAGTATTTTTCCAACCTCGGTGTGGCCGAATTTCTCATGGAGAGCGGTTCGTTGAGCGTGGGAGACGAGATACTCGTCACCGGCCCGACGACCGGTGCGCTTATCCGCAAGGTGGAGGAGATACGGGTTGATTTGAAACCGGTGCAAAAGACGGTAAAAGGCGAGCGGTTCTCGATGCGTATCGATGAGAAGATACGACCGTCGGATAAATTATTTAAATGGGTGGATAGTTCGGAACTTAATACAAAATAAAGATGTTCATGAAACGGGCGATAGTTATACTTTGTGGAATCGTATGCACCGGACAGCTTTTGGCCGCCAAGCCGGGAATCCCGGCTTATAACGATGACAGGGCTTTGATAGATAGGGGAATCTTTCTCTTTCAAGAGAGGAACTATGCGGGTTGTGCCGATGTGATGAAAGAGGCTTGTGAAGGCGATTTGTCGCCGGAGCAGCGGGAAACGGCCGACTGGTATATCGCTCTTTCGGAAGCTCGCAATTATTCGCCGCAGGCTGTACGGCGGTTAACGGATTTTTTGCGAAATTATCCGGATTCTAAACATACTTTGCAGGCTCGGTTGGCATTGGCCGATTATTATTACGACAGTCAAGATTATGCAAAAGCCTTGAAAGCCTATCAGACGGTAAATGTGAGTTTGTTGACCGGCGACGAGGAGGACCGGTGGGGATATCGCACGGCATGTTCTTTGTTGAAGACCGGTAATCCCGATGCGGCGAAACCGCTGTTTCAGCTTCTAATCGGGAAAGAGAGATTTCGGACAGGAGCCACTTTCTACCTTTCGTATATACAGATGAACGAGGGAGACGATAGAGCCGCTTTAAGTGGATTCTCGAAAGTGGCGGACGACAGGAGTTTCGGCTATGCCGCACGGCTGCACATGTTGCAGATTTATTTCGGGCAAAAACGTTTCGCACAGGTATTGTCCGAGGGTAAAGCGTTGTTGTCCCGTCCGTCTTCCGATGCCGACTTATACACCGAGCTTCTTCGGTTGCTCGGCGAAAGCGCTTATCAAGAAGGTGACGATGAAGCGGCGACGGAATATTTGGAAAGGTATTTGCAACGATGTCGCAAACCCGAACGCTCTTCTCTTTATGTCATGGGTGTCATGGCCTATCGCCGGGGAGAAGATAGCGAGGCGATCGATTATTTGGGGCGTGTGACCGGCGTGGACGATGCTCTTTCTCAAAATGCTTATCTTTATATCGGGCAAGCCTATTTGCGAGCGGGAGATAAAAATAATGCCCGCATGGCGTTCGAGATGGCTTCACAAGGAAATTACGACCGTCAGGTTCGGGAAACGGCGCTTTACAACTATGCGCTTTGCCTGTATGATCGCACGGCTTCGCCTTTCGATAACTCGGTGGGTGTGTTCGAACGTTTCTTGAACGAGTTTCCCGGTTCTCGCTATGCCGACAAGATTAACGACTATTTGGTAGAGGTTTACATGACGACTCGTAATTATCGGTCGGCACTGGCGTCTATCGATAAAATACGGAAGCCCGACGGGAAAATACTCGCCGCCAAGCAGCGCATTCTTTTCCAGTTGGGGACAGAGGCTTTCACCAATGCCCGTATCGCCGATGCCGAAAGTTTGTTTAGCCGGGCGATCGCTGTGGGAAACTATGATACCGATATACGGGGTAAGGCTGCGTTTTGGCTCGCCGAGTGCCAATATCGTCGGGAACAATACGACATCGCTGCCCGGAATTATTCGGTATATCTTTCTTCCAGCAAGGACAAGCGGAGGGAAATGTATTCGCTGGCTTGGTACGATTGGGCCTACTGTCAATTCAAACAGCATAACTTCTCGCAAGCCCTCGACGGTTTTTCCCGGTATGTCTCTGTACAGACCGGAGGAAATCGAAGCATGCTTGCCGATGCCTATTCCCGGATAGGCGATTGCTATTATTACGCCCGTCGGTTCGCCGATGCCGAGCAGTATTATGCCCGAGCCCAAGAGACCGATGTCGCGAACGGAGATTATGCTCTTTTTCAAAAAGCTTTCATGGCGGGATTGCAGAGGAATCATGAACGCAAAATAGAGTTGTTGGACAAATTGATTGTAGATTATCCCCGTTCGGGGTATCTGGCGAACGCATGGTTCGAAAAGGGACAGGCTTATACGATATTGAATAGGAATAACGATGCTATCGTATGTTACAAACAGTTAATCGCCGATTATCCCCAGAGCGCGATTGCCCGCAAGGGAGGTTTGCAGTTGGGTATGGTCTATTTCAATAACGGGCAGACAGACGAATCGGTGGCTGCTTACCAGCAAGTGATAGAGCGTTATCCGACCAGCGAGGAGGCTCGCATAGCGGTCGCCGACCTCAAATCGGTATATGTAGCCGTCGATGCCTACGCTAACTATCTGAACAGCGTGGGACGGTCGGAGCAGGCTCCTGTGAGCGAATTGGATTCTTTGTCGTATATGGCAGCCGAGCGCACTTATATGACGGGGAAAGGTATCGCTTCGTTGGAGAAATATGTGCGAAATTATCCGTCGGGCGCGTTTTTGATTCCGGCTAATTACTATATCGGGAAAGCATCGTTTGCAGCGAAAGACTACGACAAAGCTCTTCCGGTGTTCGACTATGTGGTGACGAACAGTCCCGACGGCGAGTTTGCCGAAGAAGCATTGGCCCGCAAGTGCGAGATACTTTATTTGAAAGCTCGTTATGACGAGGCTTTTGCCGGATTCAAGGAGTTGGAAAAGAAAGCGACTGTCGGAGAGAACAAACAGGCCGCCCGGTTGGGTATGCTTCGTATTGCCCGAAATAAGCGGCAATATGGCGAGGTGGTAACAGTTGCCGACAAGTTGTTGAGCGAAAGCAAACTTTCTCCCGATTTGCGTCAAGAGATTTTATTTGCTCGTGCCGATGCCTATTTCCATACGGGAAAGGGAGAAAATGCAGCCGATGACTGGCGGGAGCTTTCGAAAGATACCCGTTCGATTTACGGGGCGCAAAGTGCCTATTTATTGGCTCAATATCAATTCGACAACAAAGCGATCGATACGGCCGAAAAGACGCTGAATACTTTTATCGACAAAGGTACTCCCCACAATTATTGGTTGGCTCGGGCATTCTTGCTTATGGCCGACATTTATGAAAAACGGGGCGAGACTTTCCAAGCCCGTCAATATTTGCAAAGTTTGCGGAATAACTATCCGGCCAGCGACGACGATATTATTTCCCGAATAGACAAGAAGTTGAGCGAGCTGGGACAAACAGAGTAGTTGAACGATACAATATGTATGGCTTATGAAACGGTTTTCTTTTTTAATCATATCGGTTTTCCCATTCTTCCTGTCGGCACAGGTACGTTCCGATTCGTTGCGGCGGGAAGTAACCATAGAAAAAGATTTTACACCTATCGTGCGCGATGCGTCTAAAATCAATACATTGCCCGAAGTGGAAGCACCGACGGTAACCAAACAATCTATACGGTATAGCGACTGGACGGTTCCGGCTCCCCTCGAACCTCGCGCTGTTTTGTTGTCTCCCGGCGGTTTCGGAGAAAAACCCGAAGAAAACCAATCGAGGGGATACGTGGATTTCGGGATAGGCAATTACCTGAATATGGTCGGGAATGCCGGTTATCGTATTTTGCAGAATGACAAAGACAAGTTGGGTGTGTGGTTGCAACATCGCTCTACTTGCGGAACGGTGGATTACAATCAATCGTTAACGGAGGACTATCCCGACTCGAAGAAGATGCATCGGCTCGAAGAGCGAGTGGTCGCCGATTATCTTCACTCCTTCGGGAAGCTGGATTTGGGAATAAGTGGCGGTTATCGTTACGACTCCTTCAACTATTACGGATTGCGATACCCCGGTTTGACGGGAATATCTTCGCCTAACCAAGAGATAAACCGGTTCTTCTTGAAAAGCCATATAGCCTCGACTGCCGGAGAGTCGGACCTACTTTATAAAGTTGCATTGGCATATTACCGGTACGGGTATCACCGGGGATATTTACAAGGTGAAAAAGGGGCTGCCGAGAATTTAGTAAATGCTGACTTTACATTGTCTGCGCCGATCGACAGACGTAGCTCTATTTCTTTGGACGGTTCTTTCGATTATGTGGGTTACAGCCGGTTACAGTCGGCAGCGAATTACGGTATGATTTCATTGAATCCCCGGTATGACTGGCGGAATGAACACGTGGCTTTTGCGGTCGGTGTCAAGGCCGATGTTTCTTTCAACAACGGAACTATTTTGCGATTCTCTCCCGATGTGCGATTCGATTGGACGATAGTTCCCGATGTACAGTTTTATACGGCTTTTACGGGCGGGAAGAAACTGAATACGTGGCGAAGTGTTTCGGCCTATACGCTCTACTTCAATCCGTCGGCACAGGTAGATAATACGTATGTGCCGTTGGATGCCTCATTGGGAATACGTATTAACGCATTGCCCGGATTTTCCGTAGGGCTTTCGGGCGGTTATGAAATTTGTAAAAAGGCGTTGTTCCTTTTACCCGAAGATTTGGACGGAAAGTTTACAGGTGTGTCGCGTTTTTGGGGTATCGATGCCAATGCTTTGAAAGCAGAGCTTGATGTATCTTATCGTTACGGTACGAAATTGGAGGCTTCGGCGAAGGTCGGGTATCACCGATGGAAGACCGCCGATGGGGGGGAGACGATTTCGTATAACCGTCCGCAGTGGGAAGGAGGAGCGAATATCCGTTATATGCCTGTTCGCCCGTTCACGCTCGAAGCCGGATATGAGTTTGCTGCGGGTCGGGAGTATTCAAATCTCGGAAAGCTCTCCGATATACATCTCGTTCACTTGAAAGCCTCGTATGCTTTCACTTCTTGGTTTTCGCTTTACGGACTTACCGACAATGTGCTGAACCGGAAATACGATATTCTTTACGGTATGCCGGCACAAGGCATCAATTTCATGTTCGGGGTCGATTTGAAATTTTGAGGGTAAGAGGTCTGTTCTCGACATTTTTAACCCTTCCATCACTATGTGTGCCACCTCCCCTATATGACTAACGCCACCCCCCGCAATACTACGGGACGCGGCAGGGGAGAAGAAGGATTTAACCTCTCCCACCGTGTCGGGAGTACTCATGGGACGAGTGGGTAGTTTAAAAACAGGATTTATCTCGTCAGCTTTTTCGGAGGGGGGAGTATAGGAGAAAGGCGTTGGGGAAGAAATGCGACAAAAACTCTACATGGTAGGATCGATTCGAAATGTGTGCGATATACATTATTTAATAAAAAAGTAGAAAAAAGCTCTGTATTACAATCTGTTTTTCTAATTTTGCGCAAAATTTGAACGAACATTGCGCATATGGCAAAAAATTTGGTAATCGTAGAGTCTCCGGCAAAGGCTAAAACCATTGAGAAGTTTTTGGGAAAGGATTTTGAAGTCCTTTCGAGCTACGGACATATCCGTGATCTCAAAAAAAAGGATTTCAGTGTGGATATCGAGCATAACTATAAACCTATTTATGAAATCCCTGCCGACAAAAAAAAGTTGGTGGAAACGCTGAAACAGGAGGCAGACAAAGCGGATATGGTTTGGCTGGCTTCCGATGAGGACCGCGAGGGAGAGGCTATCGCATGGCACTTGTTCGAAGTGTTGAAATTGAAACCGGAGAAAACGAAACGGATTGTATTCCATGAGATTACCAAAGATGCCATACTCCATGCCATTGAGAATCCCCGGGATATAGATTTGAATCGGGTAGATGCCCAGCAGGCTCGCAGGGTACTCGACCGTATCGTGGGATTCGAACTTTCGCCTGTTCTGTGGAAAAAGGTGAAGCCCGCTTTGTCGGCCGGTCGTGTACAATCGGTCGCAGTGCGCTTGATTGTAGAACGGGAGCGAGAAATCTCGGCGTTCAAGCCCGAAGCAGCCTATCGGGTGATCGGGGAATTTTTGTTACCCGGAGGGGAATTGTTGAAGGCCGAATTGAGCCAACGATTGAAAACCGAAGACGAGGCGAAGGCTTTGCTCGAAGCCTGCAAGACCGCACAGTTCTCTATCGGGGACGTGACGGTGAAACCTGCAAAGAAATCGCCTGCGGCTCCGTTCACCACTTCCACATTGCAACAGGAAGCAGCCCGGAAATTGGGTTTCTCCGTGGCTCAAACCATGATGGTAGCTCAACGGCTTTATGAGGCAGGACATATCACCTATATGCGTACCGACTCGGTGAATTTGTCATCGCTGGCTATAAATACGACCAAAGACGAGATTGTAAAAACTTTGGGCGAGAGATATCTGCATATTCGAAATTACCATACGCATACCAAAGGAGCACAGGAAGCGCACGAGGCAATACGTCCCACGTACATCAGCCATCACGAAATCAATGCTTCCTCTCAGGAAAAACGATTATATGAATTGATTTGGAAACGTACGATCGCTTCTCAAATGAGCGATGCCGAGTTGGAAAAGACGACTGCGACCATCTCCGTTTCGGGAAGGAAAGAACACTTCGTCGCCGTGGGCGAGGTCTTGAAATTCGACGGTTTCCTGAAAGTGTATATGGAGTCTACCGATGACGAAAGCGATGCAGAAGGAAACGACAAGATGTTACCTGCATTGGCGAAAGGCGATGTGCTGGCATTGTCGTCGGTCACGGCAACGGAACGTTTCTCGCAAGCTCCCGCCCGCTATACCGAGGCCAGTCTGGTTCGTAAATTGGAAGAGCTGGGTATCGGTCGGCCTTCTACCTATGCACCAACCATTTCGACCATACAGCAACGCGAATATGTCGAGAAGGGCGATCGGAAAGGAACGGAGCGGAAATATCGTATGTTGACACTGCACGATGGGAAAATCGAATCGGGAGAGAAAACCGAGCTCACAGGAGCCGATAAAGGCAAACTGCTCCCCACCGATATAGGAGTTGTCGTCAACGATTTCTTGACGGAGTATTTCCCCGATATTCTCAATTATAACTTTACGGCGAATGTCGAGCAGCAATTCGACGATATTGCCGAGGGAAAAACCGTGTGGAACGACGAGATAGATCATTTTTACAAACTCTTTCACCCGGTGGTAGAGAGCGCTCTCGCTTTGCGGTTGGAGCATAAAGTGGGCGAACGGGTATTGGGTACAGACCCGAAAAGCGGCCGTCCCGTATCGGTGAAGATAGGCCGTTTCGGTCCGTTGGTACAAATCGGTACTCCCGAAGATACGGAGAAGCCGTTGTTTGCTTCGTTGCTCAAAGGACAATCGATGAGCACGATTACACTGGAAGAGGCTTTGAAACTGTTCGATTTGCCCCGAACCTTAGGCGATTTCGAAGGCAAAACCGTTGTCGTGGGTATCGGCCGTTTCGGTCCGTATATTCGTCACGACGGCAAATATGTATCGTTGCCCAAAGAGTTCACCCCACAGGGTGTTTCGTTAGAGGATGCGATAATATTGATTCAGCAAAAGCGTGAGCAGGAAAGTCAACGCCTTATCAAGAAGTTCGATGAAGATGATGAACTCGAACTGCTTAACGGTCGTTTCGGTCCGTATATCGCTTATAAAAAGAAGAATTATAAATTACCCAAAGGTTCCGAACCGGCATCGCTCACGTTCGCCGATTGTATGAAGATTGTCGAGGATGCCGACAAGGCTCCTGCCAAAAAGAAACCGGCCCGGAAAAAGACGACGAAATAAAAGAGATCCAATGGAATATTGCGGGGTATGCTCAAAAGTTAAATACTTTTGGGCATACTTTTTTTAGAAGCTGTTTTAAATTTATTGAGAAATAATATTATCATTGCAAGCAGGTATG
>ERZ840371.2595-NODE-2595-length-16021-cov-6.018978_pt1 | contig 16021 bp, 17 predicted proteins | sample MGYA00519937_ERZ840371 | MGnify/ENA primary metagenome ERZ840371 (study PRJEB31850, sample SAMEA3708873) | human gut metagenome | biome: human gut; feature: human-associated habitat; material: faeces | place: China | collected 2014 ... | reverse complement strand
ATTGCTGTCATTGGTGTTTGAGACCAACGCGTCTACCGATTCCGCCATCCGGGCAAACCTCATCCGTAGAATCGGGATGGCAAAGATAGTCGAATCTTTGCAATTTTCAAAGAATCCGGCTATTTTTCAAAAAAAGCCCTGATTTTTTTCGCCTTGGCCGGACCGACCAGCGCCGAAAGCTCCTCGGCCGGAGCGGCCTTGACCTTCGCCACGGAGCGGAAGTGCTGGAGAAGCGTGCGGATCGTCTTGTCGCCGATGCCTTCGATCTGCTCCAGTTCGCTATGGATAAACGCCTTGCTGCGTTTCTGACGGTGGAACGAGACGGCGAAACGGTGCACCTCCTCCTGAATGTGCGCCAAAAAGTGGAAAAGGGGCGAAGTGGGACGGATGCCGACCAGCACGGGCGGATAGCCGCAGAGCAGTTCGGAGGTCCGGTGGCGGTCGTTCTTGGCCAGTCCGGCCACAGGTATGTCCAGCCCAAGATACTCCAGCACCTCGTGAATGATGCCCATCTGCCCCTTTCCGCCGTCGGCAATGATGAGATCGGGCAGCTCGGCCCCCTCTTCCTGAAGACGGCTGTAACGCCGGAAGACGACTTCGCGCATCGAAGCGTAATCGTCAGGCCCTTCCACGGTCTTGATGTTGAAGTGACGATACTCCTTGCGTGCGGGTTTTCCATCGCGGAAGACCACGCACGAGGCTACCGGATGGGCCCCCTGCAGATTGGAGTTGTCGAAACATTCGATGTGCCGCGGCTGTCTGTCGAGACGCAGCTCCTTTTGCAGGGCGTTCAACAGCCGTTCGGTATAGCGTTCGGGATTCTTGATTTCGAGGTTTTTGAGCTGCTCGGCGCGGTAGATGCGGGCGCTCTTCTGCGAGAATTCCAGCAGTTCGAGTTTTTCGCCGCGCTTCGGCACCGTGAAGGTCACGCCGTCGAACAACAGCGTCGTCGAAGGCAGGAACGGAACGACGACCTCTTTGGCGAGCGTTCCCGCGATATGCTCCACGATATGCTGGATGGCCAGCGTCAGCATGTCGCGTTCGTCGCCGCCGACGCCCGTCGAGAGTTTCACCGTATAGACGCCCACGATCGAGCCGTGACGGATGCGCACGAAGTTGCAATAGGCCACATCGTCGTCCGGAAGAAGCGAAAAAACATCCACATCGACGATCTTCGCGCTCACGATCACCGACTTGCTCGAATAGTTGTCCAGCGCGTCCAGACGCTGTTTGTAACGCTGCGCCAGCTCGAACTTCAACCCGGCGGCGGCATTCGCCATTTCGCCTTCCAGATAGCTCCGCACGGGACGCAGGTCGCCCTTGAGCACCGCGACGACCATATCGACCAACTTTGCGTACTCCGCTTCGCTCTGCTCCCCGACGCAGGGGCCCTTGCAGTTGCCCAGATGATACTGAAGGCAGACCGAATACCTGCCTTTGGCGATCTGTTCGGGCGCCAGATTGAGCTTGCACGTCCGCAGCGGCACCACTTCGCGCACGAATTCGAGCACGCTGTGCTGCATCATCACCGAGCTGTAGGGACCGAAATACTGCGAACCGTCGCGCGTCAGCTGTCGGGTGGACTGCACGCGCGGAAAATGCTCGCGCCGCACCACGATCCACGGATAGGTCTTGTCGTCCTTGAGCAGGATGTTGTAACGCGGCTGGAGGGTCTTTATCAGCGAATTTTCGAGCAGCAGCGCGTCGGTCTCGCTGTTGACGACGATATGGCGGATCTCGGCGATCTGCCGCACCAGCACACGCACTTTGCCGCTGTGCTCCTTGCTCTGCACGAAATAGGAGGAGACCCGTTTGCGCAGGCTCTTGGCCTTACCCACATAGATAATCGTTCCGGAGCGGTCCACGAACTGGTAGACGCCCGGCGACAGCGGCAGCATCGCCACCTGCTCTTTAAGGTTGTTTTTTCCGGTTTCGGCCATAACGACAATAGCAACGCAAATGTAGCAAATATTTCGCAAAACCCGCAGATGCACCCCTGAAGCCCGTCAGGGGATGATATTGCGGCCGGATTTATCCGCTCCGCTGACGAATTTATCCAATTCTTTGGTTTATTCGTCGGAACGGCATATATTTGCAATCCAATGCAAACACCCTCAAACCTATGAGATTTATTTTACCACTGTTTCTGTTCGGTATGCTCGCCACTTCGTGTATCGACAACAATTACGACTTGTCGGAAATCGACACGGACGGCGTCGTCATCGGCGACGAATTCCGGCTGCCGCTGGCTACGGTCACCGTCAGCATGAGCGAACTGGGCAAGGACGGCACCGACATCAAAGCCCTCTTCGACGAAGCCGACATCTGGCTGCCTTCGCCGCTGCCCGCAGGCGGAAAATACGTGGATCTTCAGAAGATTCAGCACACCCCGTCCTATATCGACGAGCTGCTCGACGAACTGATCGAACAAATGAAGAGGTCCGATGCCAAAATCAACGCCGTGGCGGACCTGCTCCACGACAAGTATCTCGGCACGTTCCTGCCCCTGCTTCCGCCGAACACGGACCCGAAAGATTTCAAGCAGGTATTCATCACGATGTTCCGCGCTACCACGGGATTGCAGGAGAAGCTGGCCGGCGAGGTCCGAGATTTGGCCGGCGGCTACCTGACGGATCTGAAAATCGAAGACGTAACCTACGACCTCGGCAGGATCGACCTCGGCAGCGACGTGGTGGACATGCTGGCCGACAACCTCGATCCGAAAGGCACGGCAAATCCCCGAAACACGCTGGACATCTACGGCGAAATCATCAGCGCACTGCCTGTCAGCCTGCAGTTCAGCCCCCGGTTCTACCCCACGGAGGTGGAATTCGACATACGTGTCGAACCCAACGTAAAGACCAAGATCGGCGAGACGCGGCTCCACGAGAACGACCTGCGCCAGATCATCGACGGCACGGAGATCATCCTCCCCGTCAAGTTGGAGAAATATTTCCCCGGCTCCGGATTCACGCCCGACCAGAAAATCGTCATCGCACTGCGTCTTGTCAAGCGCGGCGGTCTGAAACTCAACCTCTAACCCGGCACTGCACATGAAAAAAACATACGCTTTTCTCGCAACGCTGCTGCTGGCATCAGGCGTTGCCGCCCAAAACCCGACGGCTTACTTCATGGAGGGAACGACCTTCCGCAGCCAATTCAACCCGGCTTTCGCACCGCTGCGCGGCTATGTCAACATTCCCGGTCTGGGCGGCATCGACATCAACGCCAGCGGCAATCTGGCCGTGGACAAACTGCTCTATCCCCGCAACGGGAAACTGGTCCCGCTGCTCGACGAAGCCGTTTCGACCAGACAGGCGCTTTCGGGACTCAACGCCGACAACCTGCTGGGCATCGACACCCGCGTGAACCTCATCGGCTTCGGCGCCTTCACGCGCAACCACAAGAATTTCTGGTCGTTCGACCTCAACGCCCGCACGACCGCCGACGCTACGCTGCCCTACTCGCTCTTCGCATTCCTCAAGGAAGGCACGGGCAGCGACATCCACAACATCGGCCTCACGGCCGACAGCTACCTCGAAGCGGCCTTCAGCTACTCGTTCCCGCTGCTCGACGACCGGCTTTACATCGGTGTCCGCGGCAAATTCCTCGTCGGAGCCGCCCGCGCCCGCATGTACTTCACCCGATTCAACGTGACGTACGGAGAAGAGGAGTGGCGGATCGACGCCGCAGGCGGACTCGACATCACCGCCGCCGGTCTCGACGTCACGACCAAGCGCAACGACGCCGGCGAGGAGGTTTACAAGCTGGACGACATCGACTTCAAACCCACGTCGCCCGCAGGTTACGGCTTCGCCGTCGATCTGGGCGCCACGTACGACATCCTGCCCAACCTGCAGGCGTCGCTGGCCGTAAACGATCTGGGATTCATCGGCTGGAGCAAGAAGAAAAACGTCACGGGCTTCTCGTCGAAAGAGCTTTCGTTCACGGGCGTCAACGTCACGGAGGACGGCACCGAATCGCCCGACTTCGACATCGACGTGCTGGAATTTCACAAAGGAGCGCCCCAAAGCGTGTCGCGCATGCTGCGCGCCACGATCAACGCCGGACTCGAATACGAAGTATGGCGCCACAAAATCGGCATCGGCCTGTTGTATTCGGCCCGTTTCTGGGAATACAAGACCTTCCACAACATCACCGGATCGGTCAATTTCCACCCGATCCGCTGGTTTACGCTCACCGGAAGCTACTCGGTGATCGACAACCGCGGCGGCGCCGTAGGGCTGGGACTCAACCTCTGCCCCAACTGGATCAACTTCTTCATCGGCACGGACGTCCTGATAACCAAACACACGCCGCAGTTCGTACCCGTCAGACAGAGCATCATGAACGTCACGCTCGGCATCGGCGTTCCGATCGGCAAACGCAGCCACCGCATCCCGCCCTACGTCTACGGCAAGGACAGACGTTAGATCCGGACTAAACACATGACACGAAAACGTCCCGGCGGCAAGGCCGGGACGTTTTTATTTACAGCCGCGGAAAAAACCGGCAAAACAAGCCGTAAAGTCAGCCCATATACGAGAAAACAATAAGCCCCGATGCCCAAACAGTCAGCCCGTTTCCATATTTTAGGCGCACGAATACCACTTTCGGGCAAGGGCATTGCTTTTTCAGAAACTTTATTTACCTTTGCAGTGCAGAAAATTATAAAAAATCCTTCGGGGACAAAAAGTTGCGTCTGTCCTCAGAGGATATCCGCGTCATAAAAACCATTGCGACGGCCCTCAAATCTGTGTGAAGTTGCGTCACTACTTTTGAATTCTTCAAAATTCGGGCCGTCGCAATCTTTTCTTTTTCCCAACAAAGATCATGCCACAACAGCCCGGCTTTCCCGGTTTCCGGCAGAAGACAACCTTTATCCGGCGACGACCATATGCTGTTCGAGCGCGGCGCGTGCCGCCAAACGGCCGGCTTCGACGATCTCGCGCGCACGGTAGAATTCGAAAATTCCGAAACGGTCCGCCGGCATCTCGATCAGCAGGTCGGGTTTGTAAATCTTGCACATCAGGCGTGCGATATGCTGCTGCATGATCTCCGACGAAGCGGTTATCACCTTATAATAATTCAGCGAGGAGTTGACCCGCGCGGCCATCTCGTCGGAAAACGGTGCGCTCACGTCCACGGCGACCAGCACGTCGCCCGGCTCACGGCGAACGCGGTTCAGCGGAAGCGGATTGACCGTACCGCCGTCCACCAGTACCATATTGCCCCGGCGGACGGGCCGGAAAACCGAAGGGATCGAAATCGAAGCCCGGATGGCGTCGTACAGTCCGCCCCGGTCGAGCACGACCTCGCGCCCGGTCAGCAGGTCGGCCGCCACCGCCGCAAAAGGCAGCGGCATCTGTTCGATCTTCACGTCGGGCACCAGCTCCTTCATGGCGCCGATCACGCGGTTTCCCTTCACGAGACCTTCGGTGCTCAGCGCAAAATCGACCAGACTGAAAACCTTGTATTTATCGAGCGTATACATCCACTCCTTGAATGCTTCGAGGTGTCCCGAAGCATACATGCCGCCGACCAGTGCCCCCATCGAAGTGCCTGCCACGGCATGCACTTCGAATCCCTGACTCTCCAACTCCTCGATAGCCCCGATGTGGGCCACTCCACGCGCTCCGCCGCCGGCAAGCACCAGCGCCGCTCTTCTTTTTTCCATAAAATCAATTGTCGTTATTAATCCGTTCGCGAACTTTGCTCCACGCATGCGTATCGAACAGACAGCTTGCACGCATCATGCCGCACATCTCCCGAAAGCGGGACATCGGAACGACGAAGCTCAAAACATCCGGCTCCACCCACGGCCGGACCGAAGGGTCGAAAAGGCCCAGAAAACACCTCCGGCCGCCGTTGCGGTTCTCCTGCACGGCCTGCGCCACGACCGAGCTGCACCCCGACCCGAAGGGCGACGCCACGGCGTCCGCCGCATTGTTGTCGAACGTCGCCCACGTCACCAGCCCCGCCAGCGCATCGGGCGCCGCGAAAAAGAGGACTCCCTCCGCTCCGTCGAACGTCTCCGCAACGTCCGCCCGCACGAATTCGAGCCACGCCTTCGGCGCGGGACGCAGGTCGAGAGCGGCGATGAACTCCAGCACCATTTCGGGCGTCCGCTTATAGCGCTCCTTGAGCGACACGAACTGCGGAACGAATTCGGGCATCGGGCTGAATCCCGTGTAGAACTTCCCGCCCCCGCAGCCGATATTACCGGCATTCAGACTCACGGGCAGCCCCCGGCGCGCTTCGGCCAGCGCCTTAAAGAAACAGCCCCCGACCTTTTCGACCGGGCGCATCGGACTGTCCGTATAGCGGAACAGCAGGGGCAGTTCGGGCCGTTCGCCGAAAGCCTCCCTGTATGCGGCGATAAATTCTTTCACATCCATATCCTCAATCGTCGGTGACAACGTAATCCATAAAGACGTCATGCGGCTCGACGGGCAGCTCCCCGACCAGCTGATGCGCATAGCAGACGCCGGCTTTCACACCCCGGAAACCGGACTGCGACAGATATTTGTCATAATATCCGCGGCCGCGGCCCATACGCGCTCCGGCGGCGGTAAAAGCCACTCCCGGAACGACGATGAAGTCGATGTCCGCCGGATCGCACGGCCGTTCCGCAGCCGACGGCTCGGCGATTCCGAAAGCGCCCCGACACAGCTCTCCGGGCACATAGTCGTAAAACCGCATCGCATCGCCCTCGACCCGCGGCACGACGATGCGCTTCGCGGCGCTCCACCGCGCCAGCGCCGCACCGGTCTGCGGCTCGTCGGGCAGTGCGCAGAAAAACGCCGCGCAGCGGGCCTGCGAAAATCCGGGCAGACGCTCCACCCGGCCGAAGATACGCTCCGACGCCGCGGCACGCTCTTCGGAAGAGAGCGAGAGGTTCCGTTTTTTCATCGCAGCGCGCAGTTCTTTCTTGGTCATAAAATCCCACCTTTTCGGCCTAAAATTCCCGCCCGTTTCTATTGTTATTCTGCAAACAATGGCTATCTTTGCGTCCGGGAACACAAAACTTTAACAAATATAAACAAATTTAAATCATTATGAGCTGTTTTTTATCTAATTCCTCGCTGGGCAAGAAGTTAGTGATGAGCGTAACGGGGTGTTTCCTCGTGCTCTTTATTCTCTTCCACATGTCCATGAACATTGTGGCGATCATCTCGCCTGAGGCTTACAACATGATCTGCGCGCTGCTCGGAGCCAACTGGTACGCTCTGGCCGGCACCGCAGTGCTGGCGGCCGGCGTCGTCGTGCACTTCATCTACGCGGTCATCCTCACCTTGGAGAACCTCAAGGCGCGCGGCAGTCAGCGCTACGCCGTGACGGTAGTCGAACCGGGCGTGTCGTGGGCATCGAAAAACATGCTCGTACTGGGATTCATCATTCTGGGCGGTCTGGCGCTCCACCTCTTCAACTTCTGGGCTAAAATGCAGCTCGTGGAGGTCTTGGGCGGCCACGAGAACTCGCTCGGACTCCATCCGGCGGACGGCGCTTCGCTGATCGCCTACACCTTCTCGCAGTGGTATTACGTGGTGATCTACCTCGTGTGGTTCTTCGCCCTCTGGTTCCACCTCACGCACGGCGTATGGTCGATGTTCCAGACCGTGGGATGGGCCAACGACACGTGGTATCCCCGCCTGAAGTGCATCGCCAACATCGTGGCGACGGTCATCTTCCTCGGCTTCGCCGCCGTTGTGGTGATCTACTTCATCAAGAGTGTCTGTCCCTGCTGCGCAGGCGCCTGCTAACCGATTATCCAGAACAATAAACACACAACAGATATGGCTTTCAAATTAGATGCTAAAATTCCTGCCGGCGCTCTCGCAGAAAAGTGGAGCAACCATAAGGCAGCTATCAAGGTCGTAAGCCCCGCAAACAAGCGCAAGCTCGACATCATCATCGTCGGAACGGGTCTGGGCGGTGCATCCGCAGCCGCTTCGCTCGGCGAACTGGGATATAACGTAAAGGTATTCTGCATTCAGGATTCGCCCCGCCGCGCGCACTCGATCGCCGCGCAGGGCGGTATCAACGCCGCGAAGAACTACCAGAACGACAACGACTCGGTATACCGTCTGTTCTACGACACGATCAAGGGCGGCGACTACCGCGCCCGCGAAGCCAACGTCTACCGCATGGCCGAAGTCGCCAACCTGATCATCGACCAGTGCGTGGGACAGGGCGTGCCTTTCGCCCGCGAATACGGCGGCCTGCTGGCCAACCGTTCGTTCGGCGGCGCGCAGGTGTCGCGTACGTTCTACGCCCGCGGCCAGACGGGTCAGCAGCTCCTGCTGGGCGCCTACTCGGTACTCAACAAGGAGATCGCCGCCGGCACGGTGAAGAGCTATCCCCGTCACGAGATGCTCGACATCGTCGTGGAGGACGGCGAAGCGAAGGGCATCATCGCCCGCAACCTCGTCACCGGCGAGATCGAGCGTCACGGCGCACACGCCGTCGTGATCGCAACGGGCGGATACGGCAACGTATTCTTCCTCTCGACCAACGCCATGGCGTCGAACGGCTCGGCCGCATTCCAGTGCTACCGCAAGGGCGCAGGCTTCGCCAACCCCTGCTTCACGCAGATCCACCCCACCTGTATCCCGGTTCACGGCGACCAGCAGTCGAAACTGACGCTGATGTCGGAGTCGCTGCGCAACGACGGCCGCATCTGGGTTCCCAAGAAACTCGAAGACGTGAAGGCGCTGCGTTCGGGCGCCAAGAAGCCGTCGGACATCGCCGAAGAGGACCGCGACTACTATCTGGAGCGCCGCTACCCGGCCTTCGGCAACCTCGTGCCGCGCGACGTGGCTTCGCGTGCCGCCAAGGAGCGCTGCGACGCAGGCTTCGGCGTAAACGAGACCGGACTGGCCGTATTCCTCGACTTCAAGACCGCCATCGAGCGTCTGGGCAAGGAGATCATCAAGAAACGTTACGGCAACCTGTTCGACATGTACGAGGAGATCACCGACGTTAGTCCCTACGAGCAGCCGATGCAGATCTTCCCCGCCGTGCACTACACCATGGGCGGCATTTGGGTCGATTACAACCTGATGACCACCATCCCCGGCCTGTACGCCATCGGCGAGGCCAACTTCTCGGACCACGGTGCGAACCGTCTCGGCGCTTCGGCCCTGATGCAGGGTCTGGCCGACGGCTACTTCGTACTGCCCTACACCATCGGCGACTACCTCTCGCACAAGATTCAGGCTCCGAAGGTGAAGACCGATACCAAGGCTTTCGACGAAGCCGAAAAGGGCGTCAGGGAGAAGATCGCCAAGCTGCTGTCGATCGGCGGCAAGCAGTCGGTGGACGACATTCACAAGAAACTCGGCCATATCATGTGGGAGAACGTCGGCATGGCCCGCTCGAAGGAGTCGCTCGAAAAGGCGATCAGCGAGATTCAGGCGCTGCGCAAGGAGTTCTGGAAAGACGTGAAAGTCGTAGGTCAGGAGAAGGATTTCAACGTGGAGCTCGAAAAGGCGCTGCGTCTGGCCGACTTCCTCGAACTGGGCGAACTGATGGCGCGCGACGCACTCAACCGCGAAGAGTCGTGCGGCGGTCACTTCCGCGTAGAGCACCAGACCGAAGAGGGCGAAGCCAAGCGTGACGACGAAAACTTCGTATACGCCGCCGTTTGGGAATACAAGGGCGAGGACGCCGCTCCCGAACTGACGAAAGAGCCGCTGAACTTCGAATTCGTACACCCCGCTCAGCGCAACTACAAAGACTAAGCTTTTGACGTTGAACTTTAATAACAATTTGAAATTATGAATTTTACATTAAAGATATGGCGTCAAAAGGACGCTAAGACCAAGGGCGGTTTCGAGACGTACAAAGTCGAGAATATCTCGGCAGACACCTCGTTTCTTGAGATGCTCGACATCTTGAACAACAACCTGATCCACGAGGGCAAGGAGCCCGTAGCGTTCGACCACGACTGCCGCGAGGGTATCTGCGGCATGTGCTCGCTGCACATCGACGGTCACGCCCACGGTCCCGGTCAGGCGGCTACCACCTGCCAGATTTACATGCGCAAGTTCAAGGACGGCGCAACGATCACCATCGAGCCGTGGCGCTCGGCGGCGTTCCCCGTCATCAAGGACCTCGTCGTGAACCGCTCGGCTTACGACCAGATTCTTCAGGCCGGCGGCTTCATCTCGGTACGCACCAACTCGGTGCCCGACGCCAATGCGATTCCGATCGCGCAGGCCGACGCCGAAGAGTCGATGGACGCTGCCGCCTGCATCGGCTGCGGCGCCTGCGCGGCAACCTGCAAGAACGGTTCGGCGATGCTCTTCGTCGCCGCCCGCGTATCGTCGCTCGCCAAACTGCCGCAGGGCCGTGTGGAGGGTGCACGCCGCGCCAAGGCGATGGTCGCCAAGATGGACGAGCTGGGCTTCGGCAACTGCACCAACACGGGTGCCTGCCAAGCCGAGTGCCCCAAGTCGATTTCGATCGCGCACATCGCGCGCCTGAACCGCGAGTTCCTCTCCGCGAAGTTCGAAGACTAATAAAAGTGCCGGAACAATCCGGAGAAGGGCGGGAAGCATATTCCCGCCCTTTTTCATGCCCCGGAACGCAGACGCTTGCATCATGTCCCCCACTTTCTTCCCCGGCGACTCACCGCCGGCAACTCTCCTCAGTCATTCACCCCGATCCCTCTCCGGGCACTATTCTTCAGGCACTATTTCCGGCCGCAGCCGCGAAGCGTCCCGGCGAATACCCGAAACGACGGCGACCGTGCTTTTCTTCCGCACAGTTCCGCAGCAACGGTATCGTTCTTGCGACGAAACGCGAAAAACCAAAACGACAAAAGCATGGACATCGTAGAATTTCCCAACGACCGCACCGTCATCTCCACGGAGAACAACGGATTCGCAGGCGGCGAACGCGACGAAAACCTGATCGACGAAGAGCTGTTGGAGACAGAAATCCCGCTCGACGACCGGATTCCGGACGCGGCACACGAAGATGCGGAGAACGACCGCCCCGTCTACGACGAGGAGGGCTACCGACACGATCCGGGCGGAGAATAAAATACCGAATTCCGATATTTCGTCCGCAACGACGCAGACACCGGCCCTGCAACAGCACGGGAATCGGCTCCGAAAATAAAAAAACGCAGAAGCCGCGCCGGCTTCCGCAGGATTCGCATGCAGCAAATGCCGCTCATCAGACAGCAACAAGCATCGTCCATACAACGCCGAAATCCGGCACAGAATACAGAAAAAATACGCCACGGAATCCGTGGCGCATCTACTTTTCATACCGGCGACCGCTTGATGAAGCCGCCCGAATTTTCCGAATCCGGCCCTTATTTCGGGCGTATCGACGAAAGGCGGGCGACCTGCCGGAGATCGAACACCCCGAAGATATCCACCACGACCGTCTCCTTCGCGCCGTAAGTTATCATCACCAGTTCCGATTTGACCGACAGCGCGGTTTCACGGATATAGAACTTCGTGGTCTGCCCGTTCTCCGAGCCGGAAGTGACAGGCTGAAACTTCCGGTCGGCGGCAACAGCCGCCTCGGCATCCCGGACGAACCGACCGCCGTCACCCTCTTTCAGAGCGATGATGCGGATATACTGAATGTCCTTCAGCAGTACGGCAAGCCCCTTGTCGCCCCGTTCCGCGGCCTGATGGCTCATCAGCTGCATCATCTTCTGTTCCAGCTGCACGCTCGTAAAGCCCTCGGCGGCGGCATAACGGCTGAAAAAGTCGTTTACGGAATTGCTCTGGGCCGCGGCCAGCCGAGGAAGGAGCAGTATCAAAATCAACAATAGTCGTTTCATGTCCGTTCGTATTTGGTTACATGAGCAGCGAGATGCCGAAACTGAACGTATGGCACTCCGGTCCCGCATGCTTCTTGAACAGCGGGGTTACGCCGTAGCTGGCGAAGATGCCGATGCCGTAATAGGAAACCGTTCCTCCCACACCGAACTGATAGGTTCGCAGCCCCGACAGCTCGTACTCCACGCGCGGTTTCTTGTGGAGCGACGTCAGCTCTATTCCGAAATCGGAATAGGCGATCACCGAGGCCTGAAAATGTTTGAACGGCTTGTAGATAAGCCGGAGCGGAATGCCCAGCGACGAAGTGACGAATTTCGATTTGTCGGCCGGTTCGTCCAGCGCCACGGGCAGCAGACGGCCCTTTTCGTAGCCCAAGCGGATTCCGGCATCCGCAAGCCGGTAGTTGTCGACGGCGAACCGCAGATCGGTGGCGAAGTAGAGCGTCCGGCTCTTGTTCAGGGCGACCTGCACCTGCATCACCGAAGCGGCGCAGTGGAACGAATTCCCCAGTTTCTGATCCAGAAACCCTTTCTCTTCGGGGGCATAGCCGCCGTAATCGACGCCGACGAGCTTCGTAAAGCCGAATTCGCCGCTGTTAAAAAAGTAGAGCTTCACACGCCCGGACCTCATGACCAGATCCGCCTGCGAATCCGTCTCCGGAGCACGTCCCAGCGTCAGGCCGAAACCGGCCACTTCGAGCACCACACTCCCCTCGCGCCCGTCTCCGCGCAGCGTCATCAGCTCACCGCCCATCGCATCGAGCCGCCGCAGGGTGTCGAGCCCCAGCGAATCGCGGTCCACGGTTTCGATGGCATATTCGCGGCCGGTACGGCGGCCGGCCGAATTGGCCGGTATCCGGTCGGCAGTCTGCGCGGCAGTCCGGTCAACGCTCTGCACGGCAGTCCGGTCGGCACTCTGCGCGGCAAGCAGCTGCGGAAGGAGCAGAATCAGAATCAACAGCAATCGTTTCATAATCGACACGTATTAGGTTGCAATCAGAGCATGAGTCCGACACCGAACGAGAAGGCATGGCAGTCGGGTCCCATATTATGTTTGAAGAGCGGAGTCACGCCGTAACGGGTGAAGAACCCGAAACCGCGATAGCTGACACTGAGACCGACCCCGAACTGATAGGCTCGGAACCCGGACAGGCTGTTTTTCTCCTTCGGTTTCTTATAAATCGCATCGGCGCCCAAGAGGAAGTCGGAATAGGCGACGGCCGTGATCCGAAGGTGTTTCGCCGGAGTGTAAGTCAGCCGGACGGGAATGCCGAGCGAAGAGGTGACGGCTTTCGACTTGCCGGCGGGTTCGTCCAGCGCGACCGGAACGATACGTCCTCCGTCGTTGCCGAGCGTGACGGTATTGTCGGAGAGCCGGTAATTGTCGAGCGTGTACTGCATGCCCACCCCCAAGCAGAGCGAACGGCTCCGGTTGAGCGCCAGCCGGAGCTGCACCGCCGAAAAACTGAAATGGAAGGAAGATCCCAGCCGCTGATCCAGAAAGCCCTTTTCCCCGGACGCATACCCCGAATAGTCGACGCCGACCAACTGCGTGAATCCCAATTCGATATTGCTGAATGCATTGAACCAGACGCGGGGCTTTTTCAGCTCCATTCGCTGCATCGGCGTATGCCCCAGCGTAAGCCCGAAACCCGCCACTTCGAGGATCATGTTGCCGTCACGGCCGCCGTCGCGCAGCCGGATCAGGTCGCTGTCCACCGTATCGATCCGCCGGAGCGTATCGATCCCCGTCGAATCGCGCTCCACGGTCTCGATGGCAACCGGTTTTCCGTCGGCCCGGCGGAAACAGGCCGAATCGGCTTTCTGCGCCGCAGCGACTTCATGGGCCGGAGCGAGCGAAACAAAGAACTGCGCCGCAGCAGGCGAAACCGCCAGCAGGAGCAGCGCTCCCGTACAAACAAACAGTTTTTTCATACCCGTATCGTTTTATTCGTTTATTATCAGTTCATCCACCATGCGGACCTGATCGCCGAAATCCGAGAGTCCCTGCAGGTAAACCGTCGCCTGCATGGCAGCCTCCTTGTCGTAAATCGCCACACCGTCGATATAGCAATAGGGCTTGCGCAGATATTCGGCATAGAAAAACACGCCCAGCACCACCGCCGCAGCGGCAGCCACGCCCCAGAGGGGACGGAGTTTCCGGCCGCCCCGCGCCCCGCGCCCGGCAGCGGAGCGCGTTTCATAACGCCGCATCCCTTCCGCCGGACGGACAGCCGGACCGGTTTGCACGCTGCCCTCGCCGGGATACCGCTCTTCGGCCAGAGCGTCCAATCCGCCGAACATCGTCCGCACATAACGCAGGGATGCGGGAATCTCATCCACGTACCGGAAATAGTCGCGCAGTTCGCGCTCTTCGGCTTCGGTCATCCGCGCATCGAAATAGCGCTCCAGCAGCCGCTCAATTCTTTCGTCCTGCTCTTTCATCGTCCATCATTTTTTTCAGTACCTCTCTCAGTCCGTTGCGGGCGCGGGAGAGAATCACGCGCACCTGCGCTTCGTCGCACGCCGCTATCTCGGCGATTTCGCGGGTCGGATACCCCTCTATATCCTTCAGATGGAGCACCTCGCGCTGCCGTTCGGGCAGGCAGGCCATCGCGCGTCGCACCAGATCGCGCGCCTCCCAGCCCTCCGCATCGCCCGTCGTCGAACGTTCGGCCCACCCCGCGACCGCATTGTCGCGCCGCTCGCCGGCCTGCCGGCTGCGGAACCGGTCGTAACAGCAGTTACGCACCGCGACCATCACGAAGGAAGCGACGTCGCGGCAGCCGTCGAGCCGATCACGCTCCCGCCACAACCGCTCCAACAGGTCGTGCGTCACGTCTTCCGCCTCGTCGGCGCAAAGCAGCAGACTCTGCGCGTAGCGGAACATACGATCGCGCAGCGGCACGACATATCGGGTGAATTCGAATTCCTCCATTGTATCTGTAAGACGAAGCCGACGGGCAAAACGCAACATCGCAACGTCAAATTTCGCATTTTTTTCGGTCCGGCAGCATTTTTCCGGACAAAATGAGGGTCATCTATAAATATAGGTGGAAATATTTTTGAAGAAAATATAGTACTTTGTATTGCATAATACTAAAAACTGTATTATATTTGCAGTACCAAAGTAGCAGTAACCCGGACACATTAACCCTAAATCAGCTTCTACGACTATGAAAGAGACAGTAAACGTAAACATCGGTTCGCAAGCCTTCACGCTCGACGAAGACGCCTACCGCGTACTGAGAAACTATCTCGAAGATATCCGCAGCCGCCTGCCCGAATACGACACCGAGACCATGGGCGACATCGAATCGCGCATCGCCGAGATTTTCCGCGAGATCGTTTCGTCGCCGATGCGGGTCATCACCCTCGACACGGTACGCCAGACCATGAACCGCATGGGATCGCCCGCCGACTTCGGCGAACGCCGCGGCAGCGCCCCGCAGGAGGAACAGCCCGAACCGGAACCCCGCAAACTGTTCCGCTCGCGCACGGACCGTTCGATCGCCGGCATCTGCGGCGGACTGGCCGACTACCTCCGCGTCGATCCGCTGGTGATCCGGCTGCTGACACTCTTCCTGATCCTCTTCGGGGGCCTCTCGATCTGGATCTACATCATTCTCTGGCTGGTCGTTCCCGAAGAGCCGCAAAGCATCAACACCCGTAAATAATCCCAAAACGATAACGCCATGGCAGAAGATAACGTAAAAGCCCAGATGCGGAAAGGCATTCTCGAATACTGCATCCTCGCGATCCTCTCGCGCGGCGACTCCTACGCCCCGCGGATCATCGCCGAGCTGAAAGCGGCCGAGATGATCGTGGTCGAAGGCACGCTCTATCCGATCCTCACCCGCCAGAAAAACGCCGGTCTGCTTACCTACCGCTGGGAAGAATCTCCTCAGGGGCCTCCCCGCAAATATTACACGCTGACCGAGAAAGGCCGCGAAGCACTCCGCACGCTCGATCAAGCGTGGATCGAGATGGTACAGCAGATCGACGTGATCCGTCACGGCGGCAAACCGGCCGAAAACCGATAAACCGATCTCCGAACGAAAGAAAAGACGCTCCGGCTTCACGCAGTCGCCGCACTCCGCACGACGGAGGGTGCTGTCTCCGACGGCGGGCGACGGGACATGACTACCGGAGGCGTCGAATCGCTCCGAAATCACACGCGAAGCATCCGAAACCGACACAAACCTATTACACCATGAA
>ERZ840371.2594-NODE-2594-length-16026-cov-4.021476_pt1 | contig 16026 bp, 13 predicted proteins | sample MGYA00519937_ERZ840371 | MGnify/ENA primary metagenome ERZ840371 (study PRJEB31850, sample SAMEA3708873) | human gut metagenome | biome: human gut; feature: human-associated habitat; material: faeces | place: China | collected 2014 ... | reverse complement strand
GCAGATCTTTTGAGTGGGAAAGTATCTCCGAGCGGAAAGCTGACGGACACCATTGCACGTTCCCTGTCTGATTACCCGGCGGCAAACGATTTCGGGGATACCGTGCGCAATTTTTATACGGAAGACATTTATGTCGGATATCGTTATTTTGAGACATTCTGCCCGGAAAAAGTCATGTATGAGTTCGGATATGGAATTTCCTATACGACTTTTGATATTGAGATTTTAAAGGCTGAGACGGTTGCAGAAGAAGGAAACAGAAAGGCTGAACTGACGAAATCAGATGCCGGAGATGCAGATCATGCAGTTGTAAAAATTACAGCCATAGTTAAAAATACAGGCAATGCAAAAGGAAAAGAAGTCGTTCAGGTTTATGTGGAAGCACCGCAGGGAAAACTTGGAAAACCGGCAAGAGAATTAAAAGCATTTGCCAAGACAAAAGAGTTAGCACCGGGAGAAAGCCAGCAGCTTGTGTTGACAATTCCGGTAAAAAATCTCGCATCCTATGACGATTCCGGTGTGACAGGACACAAATCCTGCTATGTGTTAGAGGCAGGAGCCTATGTATTCCATGTTGGAAACAGTGTGCGTAACACACAGATTACAGATGTGGATGCAAAAGGCGCATATGAGGTAAAAGAATTCTGTGTGACCGAGGCTTTGCAGGAAGCACTTGCGCCGACAGAACATTTTGAACGCATCCGTCCGGAACAAAAGAAGGAAGGTGGAACATATCAGATTGCAAGAGAGAATGTGCCACAACAGACGATCTCGCTCGAAGAACGAATCCGTAAGCATTTGCCACAGGAGCTGAACATTACAGGGGATCAGGGAATCCGCTTCTCGGATGTCGCAGACGGAAAAGAAACACTCGAAGCATTTATCGCTCAGTTGAAGAAAGAAGAACTTGCCACGATCGTGCGCGGAGAGGGAATGAGCAGTCCAAAAGTTACACCGGGAACAGCGTCAGCTTTCGGCGGAGTCAGTGACAGTCTTCATGCGTATGGAATCCCGGTTGCATGCTGTGCAGATGGTCCTTCCGGTATCCGTATGGAAAATGGAAGTCTTGCATCCCAGCTTCCAATCGGAACACTGCTTGCATGTTCTTTTAACCTTCCAATGGTGGAGGAGTTATATGTCATGGAAGGAAAAGAATTGCTTGCAAACGAGGTGGATACGCTGCTTGGACCTGGTATCAACATTCACCGTTATCCTTTAAACGGACGTAATTTTGAGTATTTCAGCGAAGATCCTTATGTGACAGGATGTTTTGCGGCAGCAGTGACAAGAGGAATAAAAAAAGGCGGCTCCTATGCAACCGTGAAGCATTTTGCAGCAAATAATCAGGAGACAGCAAGACACACCGCGGATTCAGTTGTATCGGAACGTGCGCTCCGGGAAATTTATCTGAAAGGATTTGAGATTGCCGTAAAAGAAGGAGAAGCCGCTTCGATCATGACATCGTATAATCCTGTAAATGGTCACTGGACCTCCTCAAATTATGATCTGAATACCACAATCCTAAGAGATGAGTGGGGCTATCAGGGCATCGTGATGACAGACTGGTGGGCAAGTTTGAATGATGTTGTAAAAGGAGGCGTGCAGGATCACACATCACTTTCTTCCATGGTGCGCTCCCAGAATGATCTCTATATGGTTGTCAATAACAACGGTGCAGAGATCAACGCAGCCGGGGATGACATTTTAGAAGCATTGGACAATGGAAAATTGACAATTGGTGAATTGCAGCGTTCCGCAAAAAATATCTGTCGTTTTATTTTAAATGCGCCGGTCATGAAGCGTCCGTTAAGACCGTTAGAGGAAGTGAAGGCGTTTGAACCATTGCCTGATCAGGAGAACAGTGAAGCGAAGGCAGCAATAGAAGGCAGGAGCAGGAACCCGGAGGAAAATCTGAGATTTTTCCCGAAAGACAATGTAAAACAAAGATTTTATGTAAATCAAGAAGGTGTGTATGCGCTGATCATCAGATTTGCTTCTCCACAGCCGGATCTCGCACAGGCAGCAGCGAATCTCTACATTAACGAAAAACTGTCCTATACCCTGCAGACAAGCGGCACAATGGGAATGTCAAATATGCAGAAGCTCTGCAGGCTGAAATTAAAACAAGGCTATTATGAGCTTCGTACAGAGGTTGTAAAACCAAAGCTGGAAATTGAGTGGGTGGAGCTGCGAAGATAATTTTTTGATAGATAATTCAAAAACATAATGCATTTTTTTTTCGGATATGATAATATGGTAAAAAGCAGTTTTTCTATATTACCTGTGCGGTCGCTGTATTTGATACAGTCTGACAGAGACATTGATGTATTGGCAACTATAGGTTTAGTTGTTTGCAGCGATTAGATCGTACAGTGTTCACAAATACCTTTTATTCTTAGTCAATGATCCCTGAAAATCTTGCTTTTGAAAACCCATTGTAATATAAAGCAGGATTTAATCAGAAAGATAACAGTTCACGACATGAGTTCTGGTATAAGAATGAAATCGGAACGATTCCACAGTAGCTTCTGTTTCAGGATAGCGTTGGAAGAATGAAAGCACTCATACATCCTGCTTTATAAGTTTTTATTTTAAAGGAGGAACTACTATGAGTGGAAACAGAGAGTATAAAAGTGATGTGTTCTGTATGCTGATGCAGGACAAGGAGAGAGCATTAGAGCTTTACAATGTGATGAATGGCTCATCCTATGATGATCCGGATGCTGTCGAGATGAAAACCTTAGATGGCGGCATCTCATTGTCCGTCAGAAATGATGCGGCATTTGTTGTGGATGCAAGGTTAAGCATCTATGAGCACGAGTCAACTGTTTGTCCGAATATGCCGGTTCGCAGCCTGATTTACTTTACAGCGATCATTTCTGAATATCTAAGCAGCAGGGATGATGGAAGCAGGCTTCATAGGAACATATACGGACGGAGACTTGTGAAGATACCAACACCGCAGTTTGTAGTCTTTTATAACGGAGAAGAAAAACAGCCGGAGATACAGGAACTAAGGCTTTCGGATGCATTTGAGAAGCCAACGGATGATCCGAAGCTCGAATTAAAATGCATGGTTTATAACATCAACACCGGAAAGAATAAAAAACTCATGGAGCAGTGCCGGTGGTTAGACGAATATATGATCTTTGTAAACAAAGTCAGGGAATATCATCATGGAAATACAGAACAGGAATTATTATCCGATATTGAGAAGGCAATCGATTATTGCATTGATAATGATATCCTGCGTGATTTCCTGAAGACGCGTAGAAGTGAGGTGGTAAAGAATATGCAGCTTGATTATACGTTTGAACGTCAGATCGAACTTGAGCGCGCAGATGCGATTGAGGAAGGACGAGAGCAGGGACGAGAAGAAGGACGAGAAGAAGGTCGTACGCATGAAGTTTATCAGTCTGTGGCTGACGGAGATTATTCTATACAGCGCGGAGCACAGAAGCTTTCTATGACAGTTGATGAATTGAAGCAGGCAATGATAAAAGCCGGATACACAATTGCAGATTGAGCATTTGCATCAGATAGCTTGTTATTTGGAAAATCAATGATAAACTCAATAATAGGATGTGGCTTCGGAAAGGAGCAGGTAAAGAGATGGGAAGATTTGTAAATCCAGATAACAGTGCATTTCAGGTAACATTAAATTCTGAAATTTATGTGGATAAAACAGGATTGATCGAGGAAACGAATAAGGTTTTAGGCACGACACAGGGATTGATCTGTAACAGCCGACCGAGACGATTTGGAAAGTCGACAACTGCCAATATGCTTGTTGCATATTATAGCAAAGGCTGCGATTCAGAGAAGATGTTTTCTTCCATGAAGATTGCAGAGAAAGAAGATTTTAAAAAATATCTGAACAAATTTGACGTGATCCATATTGATATTCAGTGGTTTCTGTCGAATGTTCAGGATGCAGACAGTGTGGTTGACTATATTACTGCAAGTGTTCTGGAAGAATTGGTAAAAATGTATCCAGAACAGTTATTGGATGAAAATCTCACTTTGTCAGATGCATTGTCGCGTATCAAAGAAACCACGGGTCACAAATTTATCATCATCATTGATGAATGGGATGTGTTGATTCGTGATCAGTCCACAAATAAAAAGGCACAGGAAGAATATATCAATTTTTTAAGAGGGCTGTTTAAGGGAGTTGAGCCTACCAAGTATATTGAACTTGCGTATCTGACAGGAATACTGCCGATCAAAAAACAGACCACACAGTCGGCATTAAATAATTTTTATGAATTTACAATGTTAAATCCGGGAAGATTCGCTCCTTATATTGGATTTACAGAGGATGAAGTAAAACAATTGTGTACCCGGTATGGTGATGAAGTAAAGAGATGGTATGATGGATATATATTAAAAGAGTATCATGCCTATAATCCGAAGGCGGTTGTTGGAGTGATGTTGGATGGAACATTCCAGAGTTACTGGTCACAGACCAGTACATTCGAATCAATCCGTCCATTTATCAACATGGATTTTGATGGATTGAAAACGGCTATTATTGAGATGATGTCCGGAAATGCAATCAAGGTAAAAACGACCACTTTCCAGAATGATATGGTATCCATAAAGAACAGAGACGATGTGCTCACTTTACTAATTCATCTCGGTTATCTTGCATATGACCAGAAGGGAAAACTTGCCTATATTCCAAATGAGGAAATTCGTGGAGAATTTGTGGATGCGGTTGAGGAGAGCAAGTGGACAGAATTAAGGCAGTTTGAACAGGAATCGGAAAAATTGTTAGAAGCCACGCTGGATATGGATGAAGCGGCTGTTGCTGATCAGATTGAAAAAATACACACGGAATATGCATCTGTAATTACTTATCATAATGAAAATTCACTGAGTAGCGTACTTTCCATTGCATATTTAAGTTCAATGGAATATTATTTTAAACCGATCAGGGAATTGCCGACAGGGCGCGGATTTGCGGATTTTGTTTTTATTCCAAAGCCTGAGTATGTAAGTTATTATCCGGCTCTCGTTGTGGAATTAAAGTGGAATCAGGATGTGCAGACAGCACTCAGCCAGATAAAGGAGAAAAAATATCCGGAATCATTGCTGCAATACACTGGAAATATTTTGCTTGTCGGAATCAGTTATGATAAGGAAAGTAAAAAACATGCATGTGTAATGGAACAATATCAGAAATAAAAAATTGCGAAACTCATTTTATGGGTTTCGCAATTTTTTATAGGGAGAAAATCAATGATTTATGTAATTTTATTGGCTATCTTACATATGTTCTACCGCAGCGCGTTCAATTGAAAGTCCCTCGGTATAGCGTTTCATAAATGCTTCAAATCCTGCGACATCTTTTGGATCAGGAGCAGCTTTACTTCCGGTGTTGCCCTTGAATACATGATCGACAAGATAAGAATCTAAAGTCTCACCGTCTTTTTTATTTACCATATAAGAGGCGAGAAGCGCCATTCCCCAGGCACCACCTTCTCCGGCAGTTTCCATGACAGAAACAGGTGTATTTAAGGCAGCAGCGAGAATGTTCTGACCTACGCCTTTTGTTTTAAAGAGACCGCCGTGTCCGAAGATTTCGTCAATTTTTACCCCTTCTTCTTTGACCAGAATATCCAGACCTGTTTTTAAAACGGCAAGGGAGGCATACAGGTTGGTACGCATAAAGTTTGCAAGGGTAAAAGCACTGTCAGGAGTTCTTACGAACAGCGGACGGCCTTCTTCAAAGCCGGTAATATGTTCGCCGGAAAAATAGTTATAGGCTAACAGACCGCCGCAGTCCACGTCCCCTTCCATTGCTTTGTGGTAGAGTGTGCCATACAGATCATTCAGGGAAATATCGATTCCGGCAGCCTTGGCAAATTCATGGAAGAGATTTACCCAGGCATTTAAGTCAGAAGTACAGTTGTTGCAGTGTGCCATTGCAACCAGATTTCCGGTAGGGGTTGTCACAAGGTCAATCTCATCATGGACTTCTTTTAAATCCTGCTCCAGAATCACCATTCCAAACACAGAAGTTCCGGCGGAAACGTTACCGGTGCGGACAGCGACACTGTTTGTGGCAGTCATTCCGGTTCCGGCATCGCCCTCGGCAGGTGCAATCGGAACGCCGGCTTTTAAGCTGCCGGAGACGTCTAATTTTCTTGCACCCTCCTCGGTCAGATAGCCTGCAATCTCTCCTGCAAGGGCAGTTTTTGGAAGCAGCTCTCTCAAATGGAAATTATAGCCCATAGAGGCGGCTTTCTCCTCAAACTGATTGATCATATTCTGGTTGTAATCTTTTGTCTGGATGTCGATCGGGAACATACCGGAGGCTTCTCCGATACCGATCACTTTTTCACCGGTCATCTGCCAGTTGATGTATCCCGCTAAAGTGAGCAGGGAATCTATTTTTGTAAGGTGCGGTTCCTTTTTCAACATTGCCTGATAGAGATGTGCAATGCTAAAGCGCTGTGGGATGTGATAGTGGAACAGTGCAGTCAGTTCTTCGGAAGCTTCTCCGGTGATCGTGTTTCGCCAGGTGCGGAACGGGACGAGCAGGGTGCCTTCTTTATCAAATGCCATGTAGCCGTGCATCATCGCAGAAAAACCGAGGGAGGTAAGGTTTGTGATCGTACAGCCGTATTTTCCTTTTACATCTGTTAAAAGGCTGCTGTAGCAGTCTCTTAAACCGTCCCAGACCGCGTTCAGACTGTAAGTCCAGATGCCGTCGACAAGCTGATTCTCCCAGTCATGATTGCCTTGTGCGATCGGTTCGTTGTCTGGCCCGATCAATACCCCCTTGATCCGGGTAGAACCAAATTCGATACCGAGGATTGCTTTTCCGCTCTCAATATATTCTTTATAGTTTGCCATAGATTTCTCCTTTTTCTGATAGCAGTTCTGCCCGCTGTTGTGTCGGGCAGGGAAAATATGCTAAATTTGTCCGTAATAAGCATTTTCACCGTGTTTTCGGTAAAAATGTTTGTCGCGGATACAATTCGGTGCAGGTTTTACTTTTGGATTGATCAGTTCGGTTTTGGTTGCCATTTTTGCAACTTCTTCTAAGACAACAGCATTGTGTACTGCCTCGGCTGCGTCTTTTCCCCATGCAAAAGGACCGTGGTTGGAGCATAAAACGCCCGGTGTATGCATTGGGTTAATGCCGCGCGTCTCAAAGGTTTCGATGATGACGACACCGGTATTTTTCTCGTAGGCGGAATTGATCTCTTCCGGTGTGAGATTTCTGGCACACGGAATCGGTCCGTAAAAATAGTCTGCGTGGGTTGTTCCGTAAAGAGGAATGTCACGTCCTGCCTGCGCCCATGAAGTTGCCTCCGGGGAGTGGGTGTGTACGACACCGCCGATTTCCGGGTATTTTTGGTAGAGCTCGATATGGGTTGGGGTGTCGGAGCTTGGTTTGTAAGTTCCCTCGATTTTATTTCCGCCAAGATCCATGACAACCATATCGTCCGGTGTCAGCACGTCATAGTCAACGCCGCTTGGCTTGATGACAAAGTAACCTGTTTCGCGGTCAATGCCGCTGACATTTCCCCAGGTGTAGGTGATAAGTCCACGGCGCGGAAGTTCCATATTGGCTTCATAGACCTGTTTTTTTAGTTCTTCTAACATGTGTTTATCTCCGTTCTGATATATATATTGTTACATTGATTATATTTTAGGTAAATTTAATCTGCAACATCAGCCAGGAAAATCTATGATTTTTCTGGCTGGTATTTGTTCTAGCGGTAAACAATTTCGCCGAGTGCAAGGTCACGTTTGAAGTCGCGGATTTTTGTATCTTTGTCAATGTAAACAGCTTCGATTCCCATAGCTTCTGCCCAGTCACCCATCTGCTCAGCGGTCAGGTCATAAGTAAATGCAGTGTGGTGTGCGCCGCCAGCAAGAATCCATGCTTCTGCACCTGTGCGGAGGTCAGGCTGTGGAAGCCAGAAATTGGTAGCGGTTGGTAATTTTGGCATTGGTTTTTCGGTTTTTTTGCAGTCTACATCGTTGATGATGAGACGGAAACGGTTGCCGAGGTCGATCAGGGAAGTTGCGATACCGTGTCCCTCTTTGGAGGTAAATACAAGTCTTGCAGGATCTTCTCTGTCGCCCATGGAAAGAGGCTGGCATTTAATGCTGATCGGACCGTCTGCAATAGAAGGACAGATTTCAAGCATGTGAGCCTCTAAGATGCCTTCTTTTCCCGGTACAAGATTGTAAGTGTAATCCTCCAACATGGAAGTTCCTTTTGCGTCTTTCATTCCGGCAGTCATAAGCTTCATCAGACGAACCATCGCTGCAACTTTCCAGTCACCTTCGGCACCAAAGCCGTAGCCTTTTTCCATTAACCGCTGGATCGCAAGACCAGGAAGCTGCTTTAATGCGCCGAGGTCACCAAAGTGTGTGACGATCGCCTGATAATTTTTTTCTTCCAGAAAACGCTCAAAGCCTAATTCAATCTGAGCCTGGACAGCCACGTGACGTTTGAATTCTGCAGGGTCTCTGCCCTCAAGTAAAATTTCGTATTTGTCGTAATATTCGTCTACTAATTCATTGGTATCAGATTCCGAAACAGCAGCGACAGATTCTGCAATCTCATTGACCGGATAAGCGTCTACTTCCCAGCCAAATTTTAACTGGGCTTCTACTTTGTCGCCCTCGGTGACGGCTACGTTTCTCATGTTGTCAGCAACACGCATGACACGGATGTGGCTGCTCTCGATGATACCGATTGCGGTGCGCTGCCATGCGGCAATTTTTTCCTGAACGTCTTTCTCAGACCAGTGGCCGACAACGACTTTTCTTGGGATTCTCATACGTGTCACGATATGTCCGTACTCGCGGTCGCCGTGAGCGGCCTGATTTTCGTTCATGAAGTCCATGTCGATGGTGTCATATGGAATCTCCACGTTGTACTGTGTATGTAAATGAAGTAATGGTTTTCGTAATTCCTGTAAACCTAAGATCCAGGATTTGGCAGGGGAGAAAGTATGCATCCAGGTGATGACACCGGCACATTCCTCATCGATATTGGCCTCGTTGAATGTTTTGCGGATCAGTTCATTGGTGATCAGAGTTGGTTTCCATACCACTTCATAAGGCAAAACGCCGGAAGCATTTAAAGCGGCTACGATTTCTTTTGAGTGGGCTGCAACATGTGCAAGGCATTCATCCCCATATAAATCCTGTGAACCTGTGCAGAACCAAAACTTATAATTTTTCTGTAATTTCATCTTTCTTCTCCTCGTCTGATAAATTGTGAATGTTTATGTAATATACATCCTGCTGTTTTAGTGTATAACTTGTATATAGATGTGTACAAGTTGTTTTTTGATCTATTTAATCAGAAATAAAAAAGGCGTAAAATCAGCATTTTATATAAAAATAAGTTGTATGATTTTGCTTTACAAACGATACAAGTTGTGCCATGCTGTTTTTATGGAAGCATCAAAAGTGAAAGATATAAAGGAAAAAGAGATAGGAGATACGATGAAAGAGCCGAAATTTTCACGTTTAAAAGAAGATATCAAAGCAAAGATCGTCCACAGCGAGTGGAAGGCAGGGGATAAAATTCCTTCGGAAAACATGTTTGCAGCGCAGTATCATATCAGCAGGCAGACGGTGCGGAAAGCGATCGGGGAACTGACGGAAGAAGGATATCTCTATGCAGAGCATGGCAGAGGAACGTTTGTGTCAGAGCGGACGATCCACACGCGGACATCCAAAAATATCGCGGTGGTGACGACGTATCTGTCCGATTATATTTTTCCGAGGCTGATTCAGGGAATCGAGCAGGTGCTCACTGCAAATGGATACAGTATTATGTTAAAGACGACGAGAAACTCAAGAGCTGCGGAGGCGCGGTGCATGGAGGAGCTGTTGTCAAAGGATATTGACGGACTCATCATCGAGCCGAGCAAAACCCAGATCTCCTGCAGGCATACAAGTCTTTACGACCAGATGGATGAGTATGGAATCCCCTATGTGTTTATTCAGGGATATTTTGAGCAGATGAAGAAAAAACCTTACGTGCTGATGGATGACATGAAAGGCGGATACCTGATCACAAAATATCTGATCGAACTCGGACATAAAAATATTCACGGTATTTTTAAAGCAGATGATGTGCAGGGACAGGCGAGACATAAAGGGTATGTGAGGGCGCTGCAGGAGGCAGGGATGTTGTACGATCCGGATTCGGTGACGTGGTTTTACACCGAGGACCGGGAAGTGAAACCGCGGGAGACGATCAGTGGCGCGATTCAGGCAGAGACACCGATGGATGCGGTGGTTTGCTACAACGATCAGGTTGCGGTGGAGGTCATCCGCACGCTGCGTGAATTTGGCAAAAAAGTACCACGCGACGTCTCTGTCACAGGGTTTGACAATTCGCTGCTCGCAAAAAATAATCACATCCCGATCACGACCATTTCCCATCCGCAGGATAAGCTTGGCAGTATGGCGGCAGAACTTTTGCTCCGGCTCATCCTAGGCGAAGAACTCACCGAGCAGGAACTTCATATCCGCGTGGAACCGGAAATTGTAGTGCGGGATTCTACATGGAAGCGATAGCAGCTCAATTTTTGAGGGAGTGTAGATATGTCCGCCCCGGGAGCATGAACATCCGAGCCGGCATAAAAAACGGTATCAAATTGCTAATTTGTCAATGCTGCTTTTAAGCTTCTTTGATTGTCTGTGTTCATTCAACAAATGGACAGTCACAAAAGATTGTGCGTCTATGAAATTCTTTCTTCGCGATTGAATCGTGTGTAAGTTAATACAGCCTCCCAGCAGAAGACAGTGCAAAAATCATTCGTTTACATTTGATTTTTGCACTGAATAACCAATGCTGGGAGGCTGTATTTACTTACGCTAGATTCATGAGCAGAAAGAATTTCATAGGCGTACAATCTTTCGCGACAGTCCATTTGGGAATGTACACAAACTTTAAGCTTAAAAGCAGCATTTACAAATTTACGCAATTTTCACAACGTTTTTTATGCCGGCTCGGATGTTCATGCTCCCGGGGCGGACATATAAACTGTCGTTACAAAAATTGAACTGCTACGCTTCCACAAGCTGCAGATCGTACAATTTCCGGTACAGTCCGTTCTGGGCGAGAAGTTCCTGATGGGTGCCGGCTTCCTTGATCTGTCCCTGATGCATGACAATGATCTTGTCGGCATGCTGGATCGTGGAAAGTCTGTGTGCAACCATGATCGTAGTTCTGCCCTCCATGAGTTTTGCCAGAGCACTTGTGATAAGTGCCTCGGTCTCCGTGTCAATGTTGGCAGTTGCCTCGTCTAAGACAAGGATGGTCGGATCATAAGCTAAGGTTCTTGCAAAGGAGAGTAACTGTCTTTGTCCGGCGGATAAGGTGCTTCCGCGCTCTGTGACAGGGGCATCATAGCCGCCCGGCATTTTTTCGATAAAGGAATCCGCGTGTACGATCTCTGCGGCACGTTTCACGTCCTCAATGGAAATATTCTCATTGTCCAGTGAAATATTGCTCTTAATATCCCCGGTAAAAATAAATACATCCTGCTGTACCTGCCCGATCGCGGCGCGCAGCACATCAGTGTCGATGTCTTTGATGTTGACGCCATCGATTAAGATCTCACCTTTCTGGATGTCAAAGTATCGTCCAATCAGATTTAAGATGGAAGATTTTCCAGCTCCGGTAGCACCGACAAATGCAACTTTTTCGCCCGGTTCGATGACGAAACTGATGTCTTTTAAAATATAATCGTCCTTCTCGTAGGCGAACCATACATGACGGAATTCGATGCGTCCTTTGATGTTGACTTCAACCGGGTGCGTTGGTTTTACAATGTCCGGTTTCTCGTCTAAAATGGAGAAAATTTTTCCGGCAGAGGCGAGAGAGGACTGCAATGTACCAAACTGTTCCGCAAGTTCCTGGATCGGATCAAAAAACGAGGAAATATAGGTGATAAAAATAAACAGCGTTCCGAGCGAGAGCGTCTGGTTTAACACCCCGGCACTTCCGGTTCCAATCACAAGCATCATGGCAAGCACGGACACCAGATAAATGGATGGACGAAAAATCGCAAATGTCATAACCTCACGCCAGTTTGCCTTGTATAAATCTTCGGATTTCTTTTCAAACTGTGCATATTTTTCCTCTTCCCTTGCAAAAATCTGGATGAGCTTCATGCCGGAGAGGTGCTCCGATAAAAATGTGTTTAAGTCGGTAATGCGGTTTCGTGTAAGCTCGTATGCCTTCCTTGACATAAAGCGGAAAAAGAAGGTCAGCACTGTGACAAGCGGCAGCAGTGCAAAGGATACGAGAGCCATTTTTACATTAATGGAGAGCATGACAACGGCATATCCGATAATTTTTACAATGTTTTTAAATAGTTTTACCAAAATGGTGGAGAAAAGTTCATTGACCGCTTCGGTGTCGTTGGAGACACGGGTGACAAGTTTTCCCACAGGCGTATTGTTGAAAAAGTTTAACGATAAGCTGTGAATGTGGGTAAATACCTCCTCACGCATCTGATAAATGATCTCCTGTCCCATTTTCTGCAAAATCCAGGTGTCTAATGCGTTTAAGACAAATCCGGTGAGCAGAAGCAGCAGATAGAGGGCGGCCGCTTTCAAAATGCCGGCAAAATCATAATGCCGCAAATCTTTTAAGTCGTCCCTTGTGAGAGGCGTTGTACTTTGGTTTACATAAGATGAAAGTGTGGCGGCATCTGCATTTTTTAATGCATCACATTCTTCGGATGAAAGATTTTCTGCCATATAATATTGATTATTATATAGAAGGATCTGATCGTAATTCTGTCCGTCTGCCGCTTCAAAATCTCTCGTCAGGTAAGTGTCATGATAAGGAACAGCACCCGGCGCATCCGCAGTGGTTTCGATGTACGGTGCGTAATAGCCGTTGATATAATCATCGATCGCATCACCGATGACGATCGGGCGGTAAAGTTCTACCACGATGATAAAGAGGACGAGGACTGTCGCAGCAGTCATAACCCATTTGTGCGGTTTTAAATAGGCAAGTAAACGTTTCATAGTTATGCGTCCTCCTTTCCTGTTTTTGCAGCTGGATGATCCTGTCTGATGAGCGCTTTTCCGGCTTCACCGTGGATGGCTTCTAACTGCTGTTTTTCAAACATATCGTAATAAATGCCGTGTTCTGCCATAAGGGAATCGTGATTTCCAATCTCGGCGGCGGTGCCGTCCTCTAACACCATAATGATATCCGCATTCTGGATCGTCGAGATGCGGTGCGCAATGAGAATGGTCGTTTTGCCTTCCCGGTTTTTCTTTAAATTGGTTAAAATGTGTTCCTCGGTGTCGGTATCGACAGCGGAGAGGGCATCGTCTAAAATCAGGATCGGTGCATTTTTCATCAGTGCCCTGGCAATGGAGCTCCGCTGTTTCTGACCGCCGGATAAGGTAACGCCGCGCTCACCTACAATTGTCTCATAACCGTCCGGAAACTGGACAATATTTTCATGGATGCAGGCAGCGCGTGTTGCGGACTGGATAGCTTCCATATCCTCATTTTCAGCGCCAAATGCGATATTGGATTTCAATGTGTCCGAGAACAGGAAGTTATCCTGCGGAACGTATCCGATATTTTCACGCAGTGTTTTTAAAGGAATGGTGTTAATGTCCTTTCCATCAATGAAAAGCATGCCCGGTTTCGTGTTGTAAAGGTGCAGCAGGAGATTTACCAGTGTGGATTTTCCATTTCCGGTGCGCCCGATGATCGCAAGCGTTGTTCCTGCCGGCACATGCAGGGTGATGTCGTTTAAAGTCGGTTCGCTGTGGCCGCGGTGGATGAAGGTAAGGTGATGAAAATCAATTTCGCCCCTAATGTCGTCCACATCCTTTGTCTTGTCGGTGTCTGCAATGGCAGGCTGTTCTTTGAAAATCTCCTGGATCCTTCGGATGGAGGCAGCACCCTGCGAAAACATATTGACGGAATCCCCGCAGGCTAACATCGGCCAGACAAGCATGTTAATATACTGGTTAAAAGCGACAAAGCGTCCAAGCGTGATGTCCCCGACCAACGCAAGGTAGCCGCCGTAAATGAGCGTAAGCAGTGAGGAAAGCCCGATGATGACATCTAAAAGTGGAATGACGATCGACTGGATCTTTGCAATGCTTAAGTTCTTTTCCATGGTGTTTTCGTTTTCTTTTAAAAAGTGGTAACGCTGTGCTTTCTCACGGACAAACGCCTTGATGACACGGATACCGGAAAAGCTTTCCTGCACGTAGTCGGTGAGATCGGAAACAGCCTCCTGCCTTGCAGTAAAGCGCGGACGGATGATTTTTCCATAATAAATCTCTCCAAATAAAATGAAAAGCATTGGGATGACTGCGATCAGTGTGAGCTTCACGCTGACATAATACATCATCTGGAAAATGACCATAAGGGTCATGACGGAGGCATCAAACACACAGATGACGGCAGGCCCGATCGCCATGCGGATCGCGTTCAGGTCACTGGTAAAACGTGTCATCAGGTCGCCGGTCTTGTGTTCGTTGTAATATTCCACATCCATTTTCTCCAGATGGGAAAACATGTCGTTTCTCAGCTCTTTTTCGATGGAGCGGGAAGCTCCAAACAGGAAGTACCGCCAGAAGAAACGGCCGACCGCAAGCAGCAGTCCAAGCAGAAACAGGTAAAACAGATTTAATTTGACTCCGCTCCAGTCAAGGCTGTGGGCGGTGAGTCCGTCGGTGATGACACCGGTAAGTTTCGGAATAAAAATATTGGCAAAGTCTACCACAAAAAGCGTGATGATACCAAGCGTATACTGGACTTTATGCCGTTTGATATACTGAAAGATAAATTGGAAAGCGTTCATAAATAAATCTCCCTTAATAATGTCCTGCGGTAAACGGTTTTACGGAACTACCATAAAACCGCAGAGTATCTTCTATTCTATACTTCTTAAAGCAAAGTTGCAACCTGTGAAAATAAAATGATATACATGGAAACAGCAGTGTGACTGTCTGGATTTGTAAGAAGCCGGGGAAAGAGCACATAAAAAAAGTTTTCCTGCAAAAATCCTGAAAACAGATATTTCTACAGAAAAACCTCTTTTTTATTTATACATCGCACAGATCAGATTGTATCACAGGAAACAAAATACCTAATCACATCCGAGCAGAATGTCGACCGCATGCTGTAACTCAGGGCGATTGCGGTAGGCGTAGATGATCTCACGTTCATGATAAGTCAGGGAAGCTGCCGGATCATCGGGCTGGTCGTAACCGAAGGAGTTCAGGATGTCCGGGATTTTGTATATCTCGCATAGTAAGAGCAGTGTGTCTGCCGTCGGCTGTGCCTGTCCGCTTTCCCAACCATAAATCGTCTTCGGTGCAACATCAATATCATGTTCCATCAGCCTGATCGATACGTCTTTCACTGAGTAATGATTTCGTTTTCTATATTCTTTTAACACCTTTGGAATTAATTCATTTCGCATAAAAATCCCCTGTTTCTGAAATTTAAAAAGTTATTATGGTTATCATATCTCACATATTTTAGACCGTCAATTAATTCTGGCTATATGGGAAAATATGGTTGAAAGTCTTGAATTATAAGAATATAATGTGCGTAAGCAATGAGCAGTGCCAATCGAGAATATGTAGACCGAACATGCTTGCATGATGAGGTCTGCATATATCGGGAAGAACACATGAGAAAAGGAGTGGAGCGCATGAATAAATCCAGAGTGACAGAATATATCCTTGCTTATATGCAGGAAAAAGGAATTTCAGCATCTGAGATCTCAGAACAGACACAAGTTCCGGAAGAAAAACTGCATCCGGATTATAAAGAACCTCTGCTTGCCGAAGAGTTTTTAGAGCTTTGTGTTTTTTTACAGTTATCACCGGAAGCGATTGCAAAAACGATAAGAAAATGATGAAAAAGAGAATAATAAAAACTTCCCTGATCCATACTAAAAGAAAAAGAAAGTGTGGATACGAGTATGCAGAAGGGAAAACAGAGCCTCTGTTTTACAGAGGCTCCTTTTATTATCA
>ERZ840371.2592-NODE-2592-length-16038-cov-5.374273_pt1 | contig 16038 bp, 10 predicted proteins | sample MGYA00519937_ERZ840371 | MGnify/ENA primary metagenome ERZ840371 (study PRJEB31850, sample SAMEA3708873) | human gut metagenome | biome: human gut; feature: human-associated habitat; material: faeces | place: China | collected 2014 ... | reverse complement strand
CCTCCGACGGCGAAGATCTGGCCTGAGCCAACTGTAAGGAAAGGAATCACAGCACAAGATGACGACACCCCAAATCATTGCGCACCGCGGTGCATCCTATCTGGCCCCTGAGAACACGCTGGTCGCCTTCCGCAAGGCGATGGAGATCGGCGCGGACGGCGTGGAAATGGATGTACAGAAGACCTACGACAACGAGCTGGTCATCCACCACGACTATATGGTGGACATGCACACCGACATCTCCGGCCAGATCTACGACCTGACCATGGGCGAGCTGAAGACCCTGGATTTTGGCAGCTGGAAAGATGCCATCTACGCCAACGAGAGGATCGCCACGCTGCAGGAAGCGCTGGAGCTCTGCGCCGACATGGAGGGCACGCAGGTGCAGCTGGAACTGAAAAGCCCACTGCAGGACGACCCCGACTTTGTGCCCCGGGTGCTGGATGCGGTCCGCGCCGCCGGGCTCACTGACCGGCTCACCCTCATCTCCTTCCACCACTCCCAGCTGCGGCAGGCAAAGCAGCTGATGCCTGAGCTGAAGGTAGGCGCGCTGACCTACGGCGCTTTCCTCAGCATGGTGCTTCCCCCGCCGGTGATATGGAAGGATCTGGGCCTTGTGAACAGCATGGATGAGCCCTTCAGCGAGGAAAACTGCATCGACCTGCGGAACAATCTCATCTACCGCACTGTGGCCGACAAGGTCGATATGCTCCGCGCCAACTTCCCCGGCGAGACCGTGGAGCAGGTCATCGGCCATCTGGAGGAGCAGGCGGATGTGGCTGCCTACATCAAAACGCTGGATTTCCCCGTGGACATCGTCAGCTGCGAGTACCACACCGCCTATTCCAACCCCGAGCTTGTGAACCAGCTCCACGCCATGGGCATCCAGGCCGCGTTCTGGACCGTGGACACCCAGGACGCTGTCCGTTCCCTGCTTCCCCTTGGCCCTGACTGCATCGTCACCAACCGGCCTGACCGCGTGCGGGAATGGGTGAATGCGGAAATGAGGAAATAAAAAGATCACAAAACGTCCCCGTGCAGGATATCAAAACTGCACGGGGACGTTTTCTATATCAGCACTGCATTATCTGATGTCTGGCATCGTTATGACGGTGCTCTCCTTGCGAGCACGCTCTGCGCAGAAGACCCCCAGATGCCCATTGATCGAATCTTTGATCGTCGTGCAGGAGATGGAAGGCTCCTCACCCTGAAGCACATGAACAAAGTCCTCCACCAGCCGCAGGTCGCCGCCGCCATGAGAGCCTGTCATGCCGCTCTTATCTCCACCGATCTTCAGGTCTACCACTTCCTCGTTCCAGCCCTTCTCGCTGGCGGTATCTATGGTGCGCACAGTGAAAACAGAATCGTCAAACACGCCCTTGATCTCACCCTTCGTACCAATGATGTGGATGTTGCGCTCCGGTTTCGCTGCGCCGCCGATCATGTTCAGGGTCGCAGTTGCACCATCCGCAAAATTCATCAGCACCGATTGATGATCCACCACCGTATGTTCGCAATCCCACACACAGCGTCCATGGATATTGTCTGTCATCAGCGACTTGCGCTTGTCCTCCAGCGTCGGATTCTCAATATTCTCCAGGCAGTCCCATACATAGAACGCCCACCGATCCGGGTGATCCAGATAATGCTTTTTGGCGGAGTACAGACAAGTCTCCTCGCACTGGCAATCCACCAGGCAGCGCTTGCCTGCCCCTGCGGGCTTTTTGGCAGGATCAAACTGGAAGTCACTTCCAAAGCTAGCGATCTGTTTGGGCGAAACGCCGCTCTTCAGCCACATAATGAGATCCATGTCATGGCAGCACTTTGCCAGCAGCATCGGAGCCCCGCATTTTTCCTCGTTGCCCCATTTGCCGCGCACAAAGGAGACGGCCAGATGATGGTAGCTGACATGCTCTGTGGCCTGAATATTGATAATGTCACCGATCTCCCCGCTCAGCAGTCTCTGCTTGATTGCGACATAGAAGGGCGCATACCGCAGAACGTGGCAGATCATCACCTTCCGCCCGGTCTCTTTTACCACCTTATATAAATAGTTCACTTCCTCCTCGCTGATCGCGAAGGGCTTTTCCAGCAGCATATCATATCCTGCACGCAGGAGCGGAACCGCAGTGGGCACATGCTGGCGGTCCATGGTTCCATTGATCACCGCGTCTGCCAGCTTGGGCCTTTCTGCCAGCTCCTCAGCACTCCTGAAGCACATTTCCTCCCCGAAGCCATGCATCTCCGCAACCTTTTTCCGCCGGATCGGATCCGGATCTGCTACGCCCACGATCTTCAGCTCGTCCGGGTGTTCCAGCGCATACAGGCTGTACAGGATCGCCCGATGGCCCGCGCCCACGATGATGGCTGTGATTTGCTTACTCATAGTTTCTCTCTTCCTTTCTTTTGAATGGATCTCCGATTCCAATTTTGTTTCCAGCATATCTTTTTGTGCCGGAATCGTCAAGGTGAAGGAGCATGACATTTCATCCCGCACCATGACAAAAGGAAGAAAAAACGCATCTTTGTGGATATTGTGCAACAATCACGCTCAAAAATGAGAAAATCTTTTGTGCGTTTTGTATCAAAAAATGTTGCAATTCCAAAAAGAACATGATATGCTTCTGAGTAAGGAAAAACCACTGGGCGGCAGCGTACGAGCTGAACGGAGGTTATGGAAGCACGGGGATTTTCCCCGTCCCATTCCATAAATCAAGGAGGAAAAGATCTTATGAAAGAAAGAAAAATCAGCAGACGCGCCGTATGCAGCGCTATGGTCGCTTCTCTGGCATTGGGTGTTCTGGAGGGCTGTGGCAGCTCTTCCTCTACTACTTCTTCTGCTGCCGGTTCCGGAGCAACTGCTTCCAACGAGCGTATCACTGTGCGCATCCTGAAATCCAAGGCCGCAAATGAGGTTGCTGCCGAGCAGATGGATGTCTGGAAGGTCCTGGGCGAAAAATTCAATATGGATTTTGAATTTGATAATCCCCCGCAGGACAACTACAACGAGCGCCTGAACCTTGTGATGATGGATGCTCAGCTGCCGGATATCATTATGGATATGCCCACCACCGAGGTGCTGAAATACGGCGAGTCCGGCGTGATCCTGTCCCTGAACGACTACATCGAGAACAACATGCCCAACCTGAAGAAGGAGATCGACAAGCGGGACGGTGTCGAAAAAGCACTGACTTACAGCGACGGCAATATTTATTATATGCCCATGCTGGATGAGAAGGTCTCCGGCAATATGCCCTACATCGTCCGCACCGACTGGCTGGAAAAGCTGGGCATTGAGAGCCCCGTGACCCTGGAGGACTGGGAGAACTACTGGCATCTGGTCAAGACCACCGACCTGAACGGCAACGGCACCAACGATGAGATCCCCTTCAGCTCCTACGATATGACCGGCCTGCGGAACTTCTGCACCGCATTCGGCTGCCTGGATGACTTCTACACCGACCCGGACGATGGCGGCAAGGTCCACTACGGCCCCATCGACCCCAAGTACAAAAAGGCCGTGACCTGGATGCATGACATGTATGAGAAGGGCTATATTGATCCCGAGATCATCACCATGGACTACGCTTCCTTCGTGCCGAAGCTGGCCCAGAACGCGGTGGCTTCCTTCTACGGCCCGCTGGGCGGTATGCTGGCTGCACAGAACGCCACCATGCCTGCCTCCTTCCCCGGCTTCCATGTTGAGGCCACCGTACCCCCCAAGGGCGATGCACAGATCCACTCCTATATTGATCAGGAGCCGCGTGCCATTGCAGCCGCCACCATCACCGCAAGCTGCAAAAACGTTGACCGCGTGGTCGCTCTGCTGGATTACATGTACAGCGACGAGGGCACCCGGCTGATCAACATGGGTATTGAGGGCACTCACTACACCATGCAGGACGGCAAGCCGATCTTCACCGATTATGTAATGAAGAACCCTGACGGCCTGTCTCCCAAGAATGCGATCGGCACCTTCACCTTTGCACAGAGCTCCGGCCCGTTCATTCTGAGCCAGGATGAGGTCACACAGCTGGATGATGAGTCTGTCAACCGCGCAAAGCAGGACTGCATCATTCCCTTCCTGGAAGAATCCAAGAAGTATGTGATCCCCGGCTCCACCTCCTTCTCCTCTGAGGATGATGCCGTCCGTCGTGCAGTAATGGCAGACGTGGATACTTACGTTGATGAGATGATCATCAAGTTTGTTTCCGGCCGTGAGCCGCTGTCCAACTGGGACACCTACGTTGAAAAGGTCAATGGCATGGGCATTGCAGAAGTCGTCGATATCTACCAGAAGACGCTGAATGGCTGATGCCCCAGCAGGCACCTATTTTTTGATCCAGTAAAATAATGGCCGGGGCAGGAACACCCTGTTCCCGGCCTATTTTTTCCTGGGTTCTTCAGAACGAAAACAGGAGAATACCACCATGAAAACAGCCACCGCAGCAAAACCGATCACACTGCCAACAGCGAACCGCCTTGATCATGCCTGCAAAAAGTTCTGGCGCAGCCGTTATCTGCTTTTGATGCTGCTGCCCGCCCTGATCTGGTATATCGTGTTCATGTACGCGCCCATGTACGGCGCGCAGATCGCCTTCCGTGATTTCTCTCCCGTACTGGGCATCACGGGCAGCAAGTGGGTCGGCTTCAAATATTTCATCCAGTTCTTTAAATCCGAGTATTTTGGCCGTCTGATCAAAAACACGCTTGGCATCAGCCTGTATTCCATTATTGTGGGCTTTCCCATTCCCATCATTCTGGCTCTGCTCATCAACGAAGTCCGCGGTAAATTCTTCAAGCGCAGCGTACAGACCGTAGTGTACCTGCCCCATTTCATCTCCGCCGTGGTCGTTGTCAGTATTCTGAGCGCCCTGCTTTCTCCTTCCAGCGGCCTGATCAACCAGCTGATCACTGCCTTTGGCGGTACGCCGATCCATTTTATGGCCGAACCCAAGTATTTCAAGACGATCTATGTTCTTTCTGACATCTGGCAAAGCGCCGGCTACGGTTCCATTGTGTACATGGCGGCACTGACCGGCATTGACCCCTCTCTCTACGAGGCCGCCACCGTTGACGGTGCTTCCAAATGGGACAAGCTGATCCATATCACGCTGCCCGGCCTGCTGCCCACGATCATCATCATGCTGATCCTCCGCATGGGCTCTATTTTCTCAGTCGGCTATGAAAAGATCATGCTGATGTACAACCCTGCAACCTATGAGACTGCCGATGTGATCTCCACTTACGTTTACCGCCGTGCCTTTGAAAGCGGCGATTACAGCTTCTCTGCGGCTGTGGGCCTGTTCAATTCCGTGATCAATTTTACCATTATCGTGCTGTTCAACAAGTTCAGCAAAAAGATCAGTGAGGTGAGCCTGTGGTGATGAAAAAAAATATTGATGCGATGAATCACCCCACGAAAGTGAAGGAAAGCATCGGGGAACGGATCTATACCATTGTTGTGTATCTGCTGCTGATCCTGATCAGCGCAACTATTATTCTGCCGCTTCTGCACATCATCAGCGGCTCGTTCAGTGATCCCATGCAGCTGCTGACAGGCAATGTTTCCTTCTGGCCCAAAGGCTTTACGACCTCCATGTATGAGAAGGTTCTGAAGGATGCCAGCATCTGGACGGGTTATCTGAACACGATCCTGTATACCGTGCTGGGCACCCTGATCAGCGTGACCCTTACCGCCTGCGCCGCCTACCCCCTGTCCCGCAAGGATCTGTTCGGGCGCAATGTCTTTATCAGCCTTTTCATCTTTACCATGTTCTTCAACGGCGGCATGATCCCCACTTACCTGATCATTCAGAAGCTGGGTATGCTGAATAAGATCTGGGCGCTGGTGCTGCCTTCCGCCATCAGTACCTATAACATGATCATCATGCGCACGTTCTTTGAAAACACCATCCCGAATGAGCTGATCGAGGCCGCAGCCCTGGACGGCTGCAACGATATCACGACCTTCTTCCGCATTGTTCTTCCGCTCTCCGGTGCAGTGTTCGCCGTTATGGCGCTGTTCTACGGCGTTGCGCAGTGGAACAGCTGGTTCCCGGCATTGCTGTACATTCGGGATCGTTCTCTGTACCCTTTGCAGATGATCCTGCGCGAGGTCCTGATTCAAAGCGACATCGGCAACATGGCTGGTTCCACCGGTGATGTTGAGGTCATCGGCGATGGTCTGAAATATGCCACCATGGTGGTTTCCACCCTGCCGATCATGTGCCTGTATCCGTTCCTGCAGAAGTACTTTGTTGCCGGTGTTACCATTGGCGCAGTCAAGGGCTGATGGGAGGATATCACATCATGCGATCACATGACCTTTCCTTGCCTGCGTGGGGCCCCTACACCAAACGTTACAGCGGCATTTCCCATGTTCCTGCGGCCAACGATGGCGTTCGATTTGACCTGTCTGTTTTTCCGGGAATGTATCGCCGCCGGGTCGATGTGCCCAATGTGCGGTTTGAAAGCGGCTTTCACCCCTGGGCTGCGGCTCCGGACCTGAGCTGCTACACGCTCCGCCACGAGCTCCTGTGGAAGGATCAGCTGTATGCAGACATCTCTTTTGCCCCCCTGGGGGAGGATGCCCGGCTGATCCGTGCTGAACTCCACAACAATACCGATGCTCCGCAGAATCTGGTGCTCCATTACATGGCTTCGGCCTGGGATCCCGTTCCGTCCTACCGCGGCTTCTCCCTGCCGGGCTGTGAGGTATCCCTGCCGGAAAACGCGGCCTTTGTCTGGGCAAAGGATTATGACACCCTGGATTTTTCCATCCACCGTCCCAATGAATGTCTGACCTGGGATGGTCTGCGCCGGGGCGAAGAAGCCGTTCCCGGCTTTGGTCAGGGATACGGCATTGGCATGGGGTTCGGCTGTTCCGAAGGCAAAGGACCTTTTGGGCAGGTCATGCCCAGCGGAAAAGGGGACACCGTTACCTTTACGCTTTCCCTTACCGCGCCCCTGCGTGCCCCCTGTCTCTGTGTACGGTATTGGAATCCGGCAGATGAGAGTTCCGAGTACGATGTCAATGGTCAGGTTACGCTGCGGCTGCCGCCCTGTCAGAAGCCTTCTATTGCCATCCTGCCGCTGAATGCTTCCATTCCCGCCGGGAAATTCACTCTGACCCTGGCCGCTGCCGGTGTTGGAGGGGCGAAGCTGGACTGTCTCGCTCTGTGCGAGCAAGCGGACGCTGGTAACTTTACCGTCACCCTGCGTGGAGATGGCTCCCGGCCTCAGGCCGAGCCCGCCGCAGATGAGAACTATCTGACCCTGCAGTATCCCCACATTCAGGAGTGTTACGGGATCCTGTGGGATGATATCACCACCCATATTCGCACGATCGAAAACGATGAACTGGATATCTTTCTGCGTGACACCGTACACGACCATGTAAACGCCACGCTGCGCGGCAACGGAAAAGGGCATTACGTCAATCTCTTTATGGGGCCGATCCCCTTGGAGGCAGGACAGACAAAAGTGATCTATGGAGCGGTCTGTGCTGCTCCGGATGCTTCTGCCGCCGCGCTGCGCTGCCATGAGCTGCTGACGCAGCGCAGTAATTGGGAGCACTTATGGCAGCAGGCTTCTGCCTCCCTTGCAGCACCATCCGCTCTACCGGCTGCCGAATCGCTTGCCTTGGGCCAACAGTTGATGAATGCCGTTCTCTGCACCAACGTTGTGTATCCGGTGTACACGCGGGGACAGTATATCCGCCACTACACTCCCGGACGCTGGTGGGACTGTGTCTACACATGGGATTCCGGATTCATTGGAATGGGTCTGGCTCAGACCAGCCTGCGCAATGCCTTTGACTGCCTGAACACCTACCTGATGCCCCCGGATTCTGTGGACGCTGCTTTCTTACACCATGGCTCTATGGTGCCAACGCAGTTTTATCTGTATGCCGAGCTGTTGAATCGCACCAGCAGCAGAGAACTTGCCGCCTACTGCTATCCGCGCCTAAAGCTGTACTATCGCTTCTTCACCGGGCAGGAAGGCGGCTCCACTACCGCCAACCTGCACAGCGGCTTGCTGCGCCCCTGGGATTATTTCTATAATTCCGGTGGATGGGACGATTACCCCCCACAGCAGGAGGTCCATCGCCGCCGTTTGCAGGCCAGCTGCGCGCCCGTGGTCACAACTGCCCATGCGATACGCTGTGCCAAGATCCTGGCTTACACCGCCCGCCTGCTGGGCGAGACAACCGACGCAGATGCATTTGATGCCGATGCGCTTCGCTTAGGGCGCTCCCTGCAGACTGCATGGGACGAGGAAAGCGGTTACTTCGGGTACCTCCTGCACGATCCTTCCGGTGATGCTGCAGATATTCTGCGCACCGAGCAGGGCCTGAACTACGACATGGGCCTGGATGGCGCTTCGCCGCTGTTTGCAGGTACCTGTACAGAACCGCAGAAGGAACTTCTGTGGCAGAAGCTGCAAAGCCCGGAACACCTGTGGTGTGCCTGCGGCCTTTCCACCGTAGATCAGAGTGCGCCGTACTATCGGCGTGACGGCTACTGGAACGGCGCTGTATGGATGCCTTATCAGTGGATGTTCTTCAAATCTGCACTGGATGCGGGCCTTGCCGATTTTGCTTACCGCATTGCCGACACCGCTCTTACCCTGTGGCAGAACGAGTGTGCCGAAAGCTACTGTTGTTTTGAACACTTTATGATCGAGAGCCGCCGTGGTGCCGGCTGGCACCAGTTCAGCGGGCTTTCTTCTCCCATTGTACAGTGGTTTTCCGCTTACTACCGCCCCGGCACCCTCACGACCGGTTTTGATGCCTTTGTCCGGCATACGGATTGGGCACCGGACAACAGCGCCTTAAATGCCACACTGGATTTTACTGCAGCGGGCCGCAGCACTGTTCTGGCTGTTCTGCAGCCGGGTTCCAAGGCTGTTACAGCCTCTGTTCCCTGCACCGTAACCACACGCCATGATGGGCTGCTTGAACTGACCTTTGCATTGGATGCTCCCTGCACTGTTACCATAAGCATCCATCCCTGAATCCACCTGTAAAAAGAAACGAACGATGTCTGTCCGAATCGGATGACATCGTTCGTTTTTTTGTGCTGAAATCAGTTGTCTCCCTTGCGAACTGCAGAAGGCGAGAGCTGATACTTCCGCCGGAATGCCTTGTAGAATGTATTCGCCGTGGAGAAGCCGCACTGTTCTGCAATATCCGTAATATTCAGATCTGTCGTTCTCAGCAGCTGCATTGCATGATCCAGACGCAATTCTTCCACATACTCTGTATAGCTCTTTCCGGTTTGCTCCTTCAGGAATTGCGAAAGATACTTTTTCGAGATCTTGAACTGCTCTGCCGTCATCGCCGCATTGATCTCCGGATTCTGGAAATTCTGTGCCAGCCAGTCCAGAATATTCTTTTGAAGCGCATCATTGTGGCTATGCTTCAAGAATTGCACATGGTTGCAGATCTCCACACAGCAGTCCTGCAACCGGCTCAGCATCTGGCGGGCAGTCAGTTTAGAGTCATAACTGCACAGATAGGCGATATCCGGACAGCATACCCTTTCCGCCGTGTTCAGCAGAATGCCGCCTGCCGTGTAAAAATCCTGCTTGAAGTTTTCCGGGTCCAGATTATCCACCGAGAACAGTTCACTCAGAAGCGAAACCGCCTCTTCCGTGCATCCGGAAAGCAGATACTCCCGAAGCCGCGCTGCATTGGTTGCATTGACCGTGGTACCGCGCTGCGCACTGCTGTTCCCCAAATAGCAGATCTTCTGTGTCGGATCCGCATAGGCCGCTACGTTGCGGGCCTTCCAGTAAATATCTGACAACTGCTCCATTTTCTCAAAAGGATCGCTCAATATCAGGGGAGTTGTCAGATGCAGCGCATCATACAGCTGCTCTGTGCGGAAACACATTTCCCGCAGTTCCTCTGCTTCATCCGTTTCCTGCGTCAGGATCACCAGGATCAGGTCATCTGCCGTTGCCTGTACATAAAATCTCTGCCCATAAATTTGACGGATCTGCTCTGACACCACCACGGTACGCAGCTCTTCTTTCAGTGAGCACTCGGCGTTTTCCTGAAGAGATGGGATCAGCAGCAGGAAGTTATAGGCTTTCAGCTGCACCGCATCCGTCAGCTGCTGAAGGGATTCCTGACTTACAGACCCTGTACGCAGCAAAATTTCCATTTTGCCATGTTCCAGCTCGCTGCGTGAATGCTCCAGTTCCTGTGCCAGTTTATGCTGACTGTTCACATTTCGGAGAAAGATCTCATTCAGCACTTTCCGTGATGCCAGATCCGATTCGTCCAGCGTATCCAGCATCGGACGCAGGCTGTTCATGTCCTCCAGTGTCATGCAGACGCTGATCAATACACAGCCCAGAACGCCCACGATCAGATACAGACAAATTGCACGCTGTACTGCCAACAGACCCGCTTCGTAGAGCGACGGCGGCATTCCAATGACCGCCGTTGCATTCAGAGATGCCACATATCGCGTTGCCATCAGATAGCGCTTTCCCTGATAGGTCTCCCAACCCGTATCATCACTCGCCAGGGAAAGTGTCGTTCCGTCATAGTTATTTCCCGCCAGGATCGTTCCGTCATCGGAGATCAGGCAGAAAAGCCCTTCCTTGCGCCATTGCTGCTGCGAAAGGAACATTGAAACGACATCTTTTTCCTTGATCAGCACCGTCATTGCGCCGCAAAGGCGGCCCGCCGTGTTCACATAGGGCTGATATACCGTGGTATATGAATTGCCATAGCTGGAATGCATCAGTTTGACAACATGGGCGGGCTTTATCGTCGTTACATCGATCTGATTCTGTGCATCCCATTCCTCCTGAGACACATCCTCATACTCAAGTGCTCCAGGGTAAAAATTGCTATGGCTTTCATACGCGCTCCGGTCATCCAATATGATGCCATTCCGCTCAAATGTAATATAGCTGTATGTGATCACAGAGGAATCGTAGGTCTTATCCTGTAACGATTTGCTGGCTCTCGTCAGTGTCTGATAATCTCCCAGAATACTGTTGTCATAACTGCTGGCAAGCAGAGTATACTCCGTTTCGCTGAACAATTTGTTCGTCGTGCTGCGGATATTGCTCAGGCAGCGTTCAAACTGGGTGGTGCCGATTGCCAGCATTTCCATCGCGCTGGAGGACTGCGCCTGGATCGTCTGGCGGATCATCAGGCTATATAGAGGAAACACGACCAGGAAGAACCCAACCGGAATACAAAGATACCTTAGAAGCCTTCGGATCCAGTTTCTAACAAACAGTCTCTTACGCATCTGCAAAACTCCAAGCAATGATGATTTCTATGGAACTGTTGGCTGCGCCCGCAAGGCGTTTATGGAGCCGGTGCATACAGCACAGATCCTCCCTCCGCAATTTCGCAGCATCTTTCCAATTATTTTACCACAGAAGGATTTTTTCCTCAACATTTTTATTGATTTGTAACAAAAATCCACTTTATCACCATGATTTTCAATGCTTGAAAATCTCTGTCAGATGGTCTATCACTTTGCTCCGCAAACCGTGTTGTCGTTCAAAGCCACCACCCGGGGCCTGATTGTCTGAGGGAACTCGAATCCCTGGCCCTCTGATTAAAAAGCTTACTTTGATGGACTTTTGTGCTCCGAACTGTTGCGAAACACACGATTTTACGGCATTTTTTGCGTTACTCCGCCCTGTAGCAGCCCCTCATGCATTTTCGAGTTGTCGCATTTTGTCGCACTTTTTTGCGGAACTATAATCGGGACTTTTTTTCATTAGCCATGATAAACGAGAGTTCAGGATCCATAATTTCGGATAGATGGAAACTGCACGGTTTTCTGCAACAGGAAGAGTAATCTCGGGTGGTTCCCCTACCCTATTTCCGGGTGCTGCGCACATCAAAATTTCGCCGGAGTGAGTTTGGCGGTAGGTGTGGGGAGGGGTGGGGATTATTGCTTGATATAAAACTTTTCTTACTTCTTCACCCTAGATCATGGCTTGGGTACATCAAATCAGCCTCTATTAATATTTTCTCCACACCATTTTATTGACCACGCCAGTATAGCTCTGGATGATTTTCACGACTTTATCAGACACGTTCTCATCCACATAGTCCGGTACAGGAATGCCCAAATCACGATTCCGGTTCATCTCGACCGCCACATCCACAGCCTGCAGCAGATGGTCACCGTCAATACCGGCAAGGATGAAATCCCCCTTATCCAGTGCTTCCGGGCGCTCAGTACTGGTACGAATACACACCGCCGGGAACGGGTGCCCTACGCTGGTGAAGAAGCTACTCTCCTCCGGCAACGTTCCACTATCGGATACCACACAGAAGGCATTCATCTGCAGGCAGTTGTAGTCATGGAAGCCCAAAGGCTCATGCTGGATCACACGCTTGTCCAGCTGGAAACCACTCTGTTCCAGACGCTTTCGGCTGCGGGGATGGCAGGAGTACAGAATCGGCATATCGTACTTTTCTGCCATTTTATTGATTGCAGTGAACAGCGAATTAAAGTTTTTCTCGGTGTCAATATTCTCCTCACGATGGGCAGAAAGCAGAATATATTTACCCTTTTCCAGTCCCAGACGGGCGTGGATATCGGATGCCTCGATCTTGGCCAGATTCTGATGCAGCACTTCAGCCATGGGCGAACCCGTCACATAGGTACGCTCTTTGGGCAAACCAGTATCAGCCAGATAGCGGCGGGCATGCTCAGAATAGGCCATGTTCACGTCGGAAATGATATCGACGATGCGGCGGTTGGTCTCTTCAGGCAGGCACTCATCTTTACAACGGTTACCGGCTTCCATGTGGAAGATGGGAATGTGCAGCCGCTTGGCCGCAATGGCGGAAAGGCAGCTGTTGGTATCGCCCAGAATCAGCAGAGCATCGGGCTTCTGTTCCACCATCAGGGAGTAGGACTTGGCAATAATGTTGCCGATGGTTTCACCCAGGTCCTTGCCAACGGCATCCAGATAGAAATCCGGCGCACGCAGGCCCAGGTCCTCAAAGAATACCTGATTCAGGTTATAATCATAGTTCTGGCCGGTGTGGACTAGAATCTGGTCAAAATACACATCACACTTTTTAATCACAGCCGACAGCCGAATGATCTCCGGCCGCGTGCCGATAATGGTCATAAGTTTGAGCTTGTTCATTGTAAAACACCCGATACAGTTAGGAGGTAGGAGTGAGGAGTTAGGAGTTGAAGAACGACTGCTGGTTTTATTGTCTTCCGCAAACGATAAAGAGTTTCGCAGGGAACGGCTTTGAATGTTCTGAGACATTTACCTTGCCCAGGTTTCAAAACTCCTAACTCCTACCTGAGTATATACGTTTAAAATGTTACACTTTCAAAAAGAACGTGTCCGGCTTGGCGGGGTCAAACGGTTCGTTGGCCCACATCAGGGTCACAAGGTTTTCGGTATCGCTTAAGTTGATGATGTTGTGGGTACAGCCGGGCAGCATCTGCACGGCGGTGGGCTTATCGCCCCACACCTCAAACTCCATCACTTCGTCACAGCCAACTTTGCGCTCCTGGATCAGTCCGTGGCCGGAAACCACAATAAAAAATTCCCACTTGGTGTTGTGCCAGTGCTGGCCCTTGGTAATGCCGGGCTTGGAAATGTTCACGCTGAACTGGCCGCAGTTTTCGGTTTTCAGCAGCTCGGTAAAGCTGCCGCGCTCGTCTGCGTTGACTTTTAAGGGGAAGGCAATCCGCTCTTTGGGCAGGTAGGAAAGATAGGTGGAATACAGCTTTTTGGCAAAGCTGCCCGCCGGGATCTCCGGCACCACCAGCGTGGCAGGCTGGGCGTGGAACTGTTCCAACAGATCCACAATCTCCCCAAGGGTCACTTTGTGGGTGACGGGAGCAAAGCAGTAACGGCCATCCACGGCAGGCACCGGGGTAAGGCCGTCATAATTGCAGCGGTGGGGCGCAGCTTCCAGCGCATCCAGCATCTCTTCTACCAGATCGTCAATGTACAGCAGTTCCAGCTCAGTTGCGCGGTCATTGACGGTGATGGGCATGCCGTTGGCAATGTTGTGGCAGAAAGTAGCCACGGCGCTGTTGTAGTTGGGGCGGCACCATTTGCCAAACAGGTTGGGAAAGCGGTAAACCAGCACCGGGGCACCGGTGGTTTTGCTGTATTCAAAGAACAGTTCTTCTCCGGCCAGCTTGCTTTTGCCGTAATCGCTTTTGCCATAGCGGCCGATCAGCGTGGCCTGAATGGAGCTGGACAGCATCACCGGGCAGGTGTTGCCGTGGGCTTTCAGCGTATCCAGCAGGGTGGAGGCAAAGCCGAAATTGCCTGCCATGAACTCGCTTTCCACTTTGGGGCGGTTGACCCCGGCCAGGTTGAATACAAAGTCTGCCTTGGCGCAGTATTCATCCAGCAGCGCCGGAGCCGTGTCCAGGTCATACTCAAAAATATCAGTAATGTTCAGGGCCGGGCGGGTGCGGTTTTTGCCATCGCGGATATTTTTCAGGTTTTCACACAGATTGCGCCCGACAAACCCCTTTGCCCCGGTGACAAGAATGTTCATGCCTTGCCTGCTTCTTTCAGTGCTTCCTGGATGTACTCGGTGGTCATGATCTTTTTGATGGTGCCCTCCACATCCAGGCGGCGGGTGTTGTGGCTGGTATAATCTTCATCGGCCTGGGTGTGAACCTGGCCCTTGATGAAGTACTTGTCATAGTTCAAGTCGCGGTTGTCGGCGGCAACGCGGTAATAGTTGCCCATATCCTCGCTGCGCATCCGCTCTTCCTTGGTCATCAGGGTCTCGTACAGCTTTTCGCCGTGGCGGGTGCCGATAATATTCGTGCCGGTGTCGCCAAACAGAGTCTGCACAGCCTTGGCCAGATCGCCAATGGTGGAAGCATCGGATTTCTGGATGAACAGATCGCCCGGATTGGCGTGCTCAAAGGCAAACATGACAAGGTCAACGGCCTCATCCAGGTTCATCAAAAAGCGGGTCATGTTGGGATCGGTGATGGTAATGGGGTTGCCGGCCTTGATCTGCTCCACAAACAGCGGAATCACGCTGCCGCGGCTGCACATCACGTTGCCGTAACGGGTGCAGCAGATGACCGGGCCGCCGCGCTGTGCGCTGACACGCGCGTTGGCAGTGATAACATGCTCCATCATGGCCTTGGAGATGCCCATGGCATTGATGGGGTAAGCGGCTTTATCGGTAGAAAGGCAGACCACGCGCTCCACGCCTGCTTCAATGGCGGCATGCAGCATGTTGTCGGTGCCCTCAATGTTGGTGCGCACGGCCTCCATGGGGAAAAACTCGCAGGAAGGAACCTGCTTGAGCGCAGCGGCATGGAAGATAAAGTTGACGCCAGGCATCACATCGCGCAGGCTCTGGATGTTGCGCACATCGCCGATGTAGAACTTGACTTTATTGTAATAGTCAGGATAGTTGGCCTGCAGCTCATGGCGCATGTCGTCCTGCTTTTTCTCGTCACGGCTGAAAATGCGGATCTCGCCGATATCAGTCGTCAAAAAATGCTTGAGCACGGTGTGGCCAAAGCTGCCGGTGCCGCCGGTGATCAACAAGGTTTTATCTTTGAAAATGGTATTTGCCATGGTTTCCTCCTGTCAGGGGACGAACTTTTTGTGGTAGGCGCAGCAGCGTCGGGCATCTTCCAATGCCCATAAAGCCAACACTTCCCCTATATACAACCAATTCTAACATAAAAGTTACAGCTTGAAAAGGGCCTGACCTTGGAAAATGCTGTTTTTTGTGGTACAATACCCCCAGTGCAACCATTATACAATTATACAATAAAGGAGAATCAGATTTTATGCGCGCTTATGAACGTTTGCTGAATTACGTTAAGGTGTATACCACCTCGGACCCCGTAAGCGATACCCACCCCACCACCGCCCGCCAGTTTGACCTGGCCCGCATGCTGGTCAAGGAGCTGCAGGACCTTGGCCTTGCGGATGCCCATGTGGATGAGCACTGCTATGTTTACGCCACGCTGCCCGCCACCCCCGGCCACGAAGCTGCCAAGGGCCTTGGATTTATTGCCCATA
>ERZ840371.2548-NODE-2548-length-16233-cov-3.437137_pt1 | contig 16233 bp, 14 predicted proteins | sample MGYA00519937_ERZ840371 | MGnify/ENA primary metagenome ERZ840371 (study PRJEB31850, sample SAMEA3708873) | human gut metagenome | biome: human gut; feature: human-associated habitat; material: faeces | place: China | collected 2014 ... | reverse complement strand
TAGGCTTTAGCCACCGTATCCATAAGGCTTGTCCGGCGCGGCGAATTAAAGATTTTCTTAAATTCACGAAGTCTTCCCTTAATAACTTTATAAAGTTCTTTACTGTCCGAAAGAACCTTTTCATACTCTGCAATATTCGCAATTAATGTATCATTTTCCTCATGAAGTTTTAAAATTTCAAGTCCGATTAACTTGCTCAACTGCATCGCAAGAATGGCATCCGCCTGATTTTCCGTAAAGGAAAGTGTGGCTGCTTCTTTTTCCGATGCCTTACTCTTAAACTTGATTCCCTCCGTAATTCCCTCGATAAGGCACGTCTTTGCCTGTTTCACGGAGGAAGAACCACGAAGAATTTCAATAATCAAATCGATTACATCGGTTGCTTTCATCAACCCTTCAACGATTTCCAGACGTTTTTTTGCCTTTTCCAAAAGGAACTGATACTCTCTTGTATACAAATCCTCCTGGAATAAAACAAATTCCTCGATCAATGATTTCAAATTAAATACTTTTGGCTGTCCGGTTCCATTTTCCGTCGGACGGATTGCCAAAAGGTTTACGCCATAGGTATCCTCCATCTGGGATTTCTTATAAAGTCCATTTAAAAGATTGTCAATATCGCGGCCTTTTTTTACTTCGACAACGATACGAATACCCTCTTTGGAGGACTCGTCGCGCACATCATAAATCTCATCAAATACTTTATCTTTTGCCAGCGCAGCTAAACTTTCCACGAGTTTTAATTTATTTCCGGAAATGGTGTAAGGAATTTCCGTGATAACAATGTTTGTTCTGCCGGCATCTCCTTTTTCAATTTCTGTGCGGGCACGCAGACGGATTTTTCCCTCCCCTTTTTCATAAATATCCCGCATATCGGAAGCGTTGATAATGATTCCACCGGTTGGAAAATCCGGTGCCGGAATGTAATCCATCAATTTATCAATGGAAATTCCCGGTCTGTCCATGTACGCAATTACGGCATCTATGACTTCCGTCGGATTATGTGGCGGAATGTTTGTTGCCATACCGACGGCAATTCCTGTTGTTCCGTTAATTAAAAGGTTTGGCAGCGTGGCCGGCAGTACGGCCGGTTCTTTTTCACTGTCATCAAAGTTTGGTAAAAAGTCAACCAGACCTTTGTCCAAATTATCCAACAGCATCATACCAGGTTTTGACAAACGTGCCTCGGTATATCGCATGGCAGCTGCGCCGTCTCCGTCAATCGAGCCGAAATTTCCGTGTCCGTCAACAAGCGGTGCATTCAGTGAATAATCTTCTGTCATATGCACGAGCGCATCATAAATCGAACTGTCACCATGCGGATGATATTTACCCATCGTATCACCGACAATACGCGCACTTTTTCGATGTGGCTTGTCCGGCGACAAACCAAGTTCTTTCATAGCATACAAAATACGGCGCTGAACCGGTTTTAACCCATCACGGACATCCGGGAGAGCACGTGCCACAATAACGCTCATTGCATAATCGCGGTAAGATGTTTTCATTTCTTCTGAAAAATCTAACTGTATAATATTTTCTTCACTCATCTGATTTTCCTCCCGTTAAATGTCCAGATTGGCGTATTTCGCCTCATCCATAATAAACTGTCGTCTCGGTGGAACGTTACTTCCCATCAAAATATCCGTTACTTCATCGGCTTCTACCGTATCGCTGATAGATACCTGTGCTAAAATACGGCTCTCCGGGTCTAAGGTCGTCTCCCACAACTGCGTGTCATCCATCTCTCCAAGACCTTTGTAACGCTGCAATTCCAAAATCTTTTTCCCGGTCTTTCGGAATTTTTCAAGTTCAAAATCATTGAACAAATATTCGGATACTTTATTCTTTTTCTTGCCTTTTTTATCTTCATATGATACCCGGTACAGCGGTGGCAGACCACGGTATACTTTTCCCTGATAAATCAGTTCCGGCATAAACCGGTAGAAAAATGTAAGCAGCAGCGTGCTGATATGTGCCCCATCGACATCGGCATCGGTTAAAATGATAATTTTATCGTAACGAAGTTTTTTAATGTCGAAATTTTCACCGATTCCGCATCCAAAAGCGGCAATCATTGTTTTAATTTCGTTATTTACCAAAATTTTTTCAAGTGGTGCTTTTTCTACATTCAGAATCTTTCCGCGAAGCGGAAGAACCGCCTGTGTTCTTCGGTTTCTCGCCGTCTTAACAGTACCACCCGCAGAATCACCCTCGACAATAAAGACCTCACATTCTGCCGGATTCCTGCTCTCGCAGTTGGCAAGTTTTCCGTTGCTGTCAAAAGAAAACTTCTGCTTGGTCAGAAGATTGGTCTTGGCACGTTCTTCTGTCTTACGGATCTTGGCTGCTTTTTCCGCACAGGAGATCACGGTCTTTAAAGTGTCAAGATTTCGGTCAAAATACAACTGGATCTCGTCCCCGGTCACTTTAGCGGTTGCCTTGGAAGCGTCCTGGTTATCCAGTTTGGTCTTGGTCTGTCCCTCAAAACGCGGTGCCGGGTGCTTGATGGATACAACTGCCGTCATACCGTTTCTGACATCAGCCCCGTTAAAATTGGCATCTTTATCCTTTAAAATGCCAAGTTCCCTTGCGTAATTATTGATGACTGTCGTAAAGACCGTCTTAAATCCGGTAATATGGGTACCCCCCTCTGCATTGTAGATATTGTTACAAAATCCCAGAATATTTTCATGGAATTCGTTGCAATACTGAAAAGCGATCTCCACGCTGATTCCATCAGACTCTCCGCTAAAATAAACGACATCATGGAGTTTTTCTGCATTTTTATTGATGTCCTTGACAAAGCCGATAATGCCGTCCGGTTCGTGATACTCGATATGCTCGACTTCTTCTTTTCTTCTGTCCTCATAAATGATGGTCAGTTTGGGATTCAGATAGGCAGTCTCATGCATACGGCTCTTGATCTCGTCCTCTTTGAAATTGGTCTTTTCAAAAATTTGGGGATCCGGCAGGAAATTGATCTTTGTCCCGGTCTTCTTAGTCTTGCCGATGGTCGGCAGCAGACCATTTTCCAGTGCGATCACCGGATGTCCCTGCTCATATCTGTCGTGATGGATAAAGCCATCGCGGGAGATCTCCACATCCATATAGGTAGACAGGGCATTGACCACGGAAGAACCTACACCGTGTAAGCCACCACTGGTCTTATAGACACTGTCATCAAATTTTCCACCTGCATGTAATGTGGTAAATACCACGCGCGCGGCAGAGGCACCGGTCGCATGTAAACCAACCGGAATACCTCGTCCATTATCTTCTACGGTACAAGAACCATCGGCTTCCAGTGTCACCCAGATCGTATCACAGGCTCCTGCCAAATGCTCATCTACCGAGTTGTCCACGATCTCATACACCAGATGGTTCAGCCCCTTGCGGGATACACTTCCGATATACATACCCGGTCTTTTGCGCACTGCCTCAAGTCCCTCTAATACGGCAATACTGCTCTCGTCGTAAACGTTCTTTTTCGCCATTTCCTAACCTCACTAAAAAATTGCCTAAAGAAATGCGCCGAAGCAATGCTTGGCGCATCCTTTTGCTCTTATTATAACTTTGAATAGCCGAAGCCATTGACCATGGCCTCGATCGGTATGCCTTTCTTGCAATACGGACATTCATGCGGTGCATAGGTCTGATAGCCCGGCAGATCATCCGTGGTAAAGAGTGGAAATACCTCGGTATTGCCAACCTTGGTCATGGTACCAAAGATGGAAGATACACCCACGATATTACCTCCGTAATACTCAATACATTCCAGACTCCTGCGCACGGTCTCGCCCGTCGTCATGGTTGCCAGCAAAAGCAATACATTTTTCCCCTCGATCGCCGGACGTACATTTTCACGGAAAAGCAACTGGTTGATGCTGTTGACTTCCGGAGACACGATATAAACAGTCTCATGTTTGTTGTTATTTGCGAAATGTCCTTTTTCTAATTCCTCTGCCAGATAAGCGCCCAGTACCTCCGTACCATCCATGCAGACAATGGTATCCACTGTCGTCACATGATGCAGCATCTTGTTCTTGATGCTTCTTGCTGCTTCCCTCGCCTCATTGGCACGTACCTTTAATCGCGTCACATCGATATAGAAGTTGATGTGTGATGAACTCGTTGCAAAATGCCCCGGTGTCGCGTTTAACGTAATGGTATTGTCATCCTTTGCATAAAACTTGACCATACGATCCCGAATACTCTTTACTGCCTCTCCCATAATGCATACCTCCTACATTTTACCGGTAGATCCAAATCCACCTTGTCCCCGTTCTGTCTCGTCTAAATCTGCAACCTCTTCAAATTCTACGGAAAGAAATGGCATGATGACCAGTTGTGCGATCTTTTGTCCCGGCGCTACGACGCGCTCCTCCCCGCTGTCGTTATGTAGTGCCACCTTGACCTCACCACGATAGTCTGCATCGACCACGCCGGTACAGTTGGCAGGACGAAGTCCCTCCTTGGCAGAAAGTCCGCTTCTGGCAAAAACACCGCCAAAATATCCTTCCGGCACTGCCAGTGCGACACCTGTGCCGATCATTTTGGTTTCGTGCGGTGCAAGCCTTGTCTCCTCTGCAATATCTGCAAACAGATCATAGCCCGCTGCCCAAGCACTTCCTCTCTCCGGCATTTTTGCGGAAGATGTCAGTTTTTTCCATGCTATTTTCATTCCATCTACTCCTAAAAAAGAATTGCTATTTACAATGTAACACGATTTCGTTTGTTTTTCTAGTGGCAACTACATCGATCACACGCTGATTGCTGCTGCCGCGCCAGTAAAGACTGGTATCTTTCTTTTCTACGACAAATTCTCCGTCCACCAAAACATCCACGTATTCCATGACAGGAAGCGTCTGGATAGTCTCGTAGGTAAAGCCGGTATAAAGCCATATGGTTTTTTCCGGAAAACGATCCTTTACCTCTTTGGCAAGCAGGGTCACATCTTCCCGGTTGCCATAAAAAAGAGGATCTCCACCGCTAAAAGTGATACCGGAAATATAATCATGATCCAGTGCCTCAAATAACTCTGCCTTTGCCTCTGCATCAAACTCCAGACCGCCATTGGGATCCCATGTGACCGGGTTCTGGCAATCCTTGCAGCAATGATCGCAGCCGGCAACCCATAAGACCACACGCAGACCGTCGCCGTTTAGCATATCGTCTTTTGTTATATTATGATAACGCATTTATTCCACCTATACTACATACTCTTTCTTTCTGCTATTTCTGCCATCTTGGCATCATTCAATCTGGTATCTCCCTTGACTCTGGAGTAAGAAAGATATCCATTCATACGCTCGATCTTGGTCAGATTCTTGCTGCCGCAGACCGGACACACATCCATATCCAATTCCTCATGACCACAATCATCACAATAGGAAAGGGAAAGGTTGACGCCCTCGTAAAATCCCATTTCCATAGCACGGCGTACCAAGGTCTTGACTGCCTCTTTGTTGTAGCCGATCGGGTATTTTACATACTGGATCTTACCACCATTGGAAAGTTCCCAGAAACGATATTCCAGATCCTGCTTCTGGATCGGTGTGATATCTTCTGTGACATGACAATGAAAACTGTTGCTGACATATTCACGGTCAGATACATTTTCAACGATACCGTATTTCTTGCGGAACTGCTTTACCTGTAAACCGCAGAGGTTTTCTGCCGGTGTACCGTAGATCGCATAAAGATTGCCGTCTTCTTTTTTAAACTCATTGATCTTGTCATTGATGTGCTCCAAGACCTCTACCGCAAACTGTCCGTCCTCTACCAGGGACTTGCCATTGTAGAGTTCCTGCAATTCGTTGAATGCAGTAATGCCGAAAGAAGCTGTAGCTGTCTTTAAGATTGGTTTGATCTTGTCATTGTATTTCAGATGTCCGCCATAAAATCCGCCTTCACAATATGCCAGTGGATTGGTGGATGCACGCATCTCACCAAGATAAGCATAGGTACGGATATGGAGTTTACGGATAAGTTCCAGATAGTAATCCAACACTTCGTAAAAATCGCGGCTCTCCTGTCTTGCCTTTGCCAAGATCATTGGCAGATGCAGGCTGACGGCTCCGATATTAAATCTGCCGACAAAGACTGGACGATCCTGATCGTCTGCCGGATACATACCGCCTCTTTCATACCAAGGAGAAAGGAAGGCACGACAGCCCATCGGACTGATGATCTCTCCGTATTGCTTATACATGCTGGCGATATAGCCCTTACCGGTCAGGCTCAGCCAATCCGGATACATGGTCTTTCTGGAACATTCGATGCCTGCTTCAAAGACATCTTCCAATTCCTTGCCCGGTCCGTGTAAATTCTCATCATATAAAAATACGATCTTCGGGAAAAGTACCGGTTTCTTATGTCCCTTTTTGCCCTGTCCGTTCATGCGGACACGGAGCATGCAGATGGTCGCCATCTTGGCAAAACGAGTCGTTCCGGTTCCGGCGGTCACCGTGATAAACGGATAATCTCCACGGCTGCTGGCAACGGTATTGAACTTGTACTCCCACCCCTGGAAGCCCTGTTCAAAGTCACGTTCTACATCTGCCATAGCGGTTGCTTCTGCCTTTTCTTGGGAAAGTCCAAGACCTGTATATTTTTCCACATACTTGGCAAAAGAGATCTCTGCGTATTTATCCAGAATCAGATCTGCGCTTGGCACCGTAAAGCCGCCATACTGCTGGCTGGCAGCACTCAGCACGATATCTCCGATCACGTCAAAGGCAACATCCAGGGATTTCGGCTCATTGTACCAGATATTTCCCATCTCAAATCCGCCCTCCAAGACTGCTTTGACATCAAAAAGGCAGCAGTTCATGGTATCACGTCTGGCTGACATATCATGGATATAGATATAGCCGTCACGAATGGCTTGGATCTCCTCTGTCGTCAGGAAGAATTTCTTGTATAATTCACGGTTGAACTCGTTAAAGATCAGGCTTCGCTTGGTAGATACCAAAGCAGAGTCCGTATTGGCATTTTCCTTGTCACCGATATACATAATGGACTGGCTCTTGGTATAGACATCGTCTAACATCTGCACAAAGTCCTGCTTATAATTACGGTAATCCCTATAACTCTTGGCTACCACCGGATTGACTCTTTCCAGTGCGCCCTCTACAATGTTATGCATCTGTGCGATCTCGATGCGGTCGATACCGAGAGCAAATACTTTTTCTTCTACAAACTGGCAAATAAACTTTTCTTCTTCTTCTGTAAAATTGATCAATACCCTGCATGCAGATTTGTTGACTGCATCCACGACTTTTTGTACGTTAAAATCCTCTAATGTTCCGTCTTTTTTTACTACTTTTATCAACGCTTACGCTCCCTTTCTTATCTATATGTCGATATAGCACATCCTGCAACATACTATATCTTGTGCTCCGTTTCTACATTCTAGCATCATAGGAAATGGCAGTCAATAGATTTTTAAGCAATCTCTGATTTTTTGTCTCGTTCCATGAGACTGCGCACGGCAAGGCGGGGATCTACGTCATGAAACAAGACCTCATTGACCTGTTCTATGATGGGCAGACTGACCTGGTATTTTTTTCCCAGCGCCAGTGCCGCCTTGGCTGAATAAACACCTTCTACGACCATATGCACCTGATCCATGGCATCCTTTGGACGCAAGCCCTGACCGATCAGCATACCTGCCTTACGATTTCTGCTGTGACGGCTGGAACAGGTCACGATCAGATCCCCTGTGCCCGCAAGACCACTGAGGGTCTGCGGAAGTCCTCCCATGGCAAGTGCCAAGGAAGATATTTCCTTGATGCCGCGTGTGATCAGTGCCGCCTTGGTATTATCCCCATAGCCCAGACCATCCGACATACCGGCAGCCAGTGCGATGACATTCTTTAAAGAGGCACCGATCTCAATCCCGGTCACATCCGTGCTGGTATAGACACGGAAATTTTCATTCATAAAGGCATTCTGTAAAAATTCTGCCACGGCTATATCGCGTGAACCGGCAACCACAACGGTCGGCAGACCTTTTACGACTTCTTCTGCATGAGACGGACCGCTTAGAACGCCCACCTTAGCATCCTTCCCCAAGACATCTTCTAAAATACCGCATTGGGTCAAAAGGCTATCTTCCTCGATTCCCTTGGAAACACTGCAAAGGATCTGGTTCTTTTCCACATAAGGCTTGATCTTTTCTGCGGTCTCTCTGGTTGCCGTAGAAGGAACCGCTAAGACCAGAAGATCCTTGCCCAAAAGACAGGAAGAAAGATCCCAGGTCAGGCTCATTTCCTTTGGAAGCATGACTCCCGGCAGTTTGTCACACTCCCCGCTTGCCTGCATCTTTTCGATCTGTTCCCTTCTATGTCCCCACAGACTCACCTGACATCCGTTATTCTGTAACAAAATTGCCAGCGCACATCCCCAACTTCCTGCGCCGATGACACCAACTTTCATTTTCCGCTCCTTTACTTCCATGCAAAAGAACCCTGCCAAAAGCAGGATTCCTTGACTGATTTGCTAGTCTCGTTTTGATTTAAAAGAAAACTTGTTTTCATTACCTGCCAAAAGCCGCTTGATATTGCCCCGATGCAATACAATGGCAAGGATACCGGCAAAAGATACTAAGATCTGGGCTTCTAAAAGATCCGACGTGGCAAATGCCAGCCAGCCCTTTGCCCCAAAGATCCAGATCTGTACCATGAGTCCCAGCGCCGCCAGAATAGATCCCAGAGACACATAGCGTGTGATCGCCACTGCCAGAACAAAGATCAGAACACAAAGTGGCAGACACTGCGGAAAGAGGGCTAGGATCATACCAAAACTACAGGCAATGCCCTTGCCCCCCTTAAACTTCATAAAGAAAGGGAAATCATGCCCCAGTATGGCACCCAGTGCCCCGTATAATTCCAACAAGACAATATGCTCCGGGTATGATGTGCGAAAAAGGAGCCAGACGACTACCACTGCCGCCACACATTTTAAGCAGTCACACACCAGTGTCAGCGCACCTACCTTGATGCCTAAAATACGCATGGTGTTGGTCGTACCAATATTGCCGCTTCCCTGTTTGCGGATATCCACATCTTTTTTCTTGCCAAAAAGATAGCCCGATAAGATCAATCCAAAGGCATAACCGATCGCAAGTGCGACGAGCCTCATCAATTCCATAATTAGTCGTCCTTTCTCTCCCGGATGATAAACTTAAGGGAAGTCCCCTCAAATCCAAAGGCATCACGGATACGGTTCTCCAAATATCTGGTGTAGGAGAAATGCATCAATTCCTTGTCATTGACAAAGATAACAAATGTCGGCGGCTTGACTGCCACCTGGGTCACATAGTAGATCTTGAGACGCTTGCCCTTATCGGATGGCGGTTGCTGCATAGCAACAGCCTCGGTCACGATCTCATTTAAGACACCTGTCGCAACACGCATAGAATTATTCTCGATCACGGCATCGATGGTCTCATAGATCTTTGGCAGACGCTGTCCCGTCAAAACGGAAATAAACATGATCTGCGCATATGGCATAAAGGATAAGGTCTGCCTGATCTTTTCCTTATGCTTGTAAATGGTCTTGTCATCCTTTTCGATGGCATCCCACTTGTTGACTGCAATGATAATGCCCTTGCCGCGCTCATGTGCGATCCCGGCGATCTTGGCATCCTGCTCTGTCACGCCCTCGGTCGCATCGATCATCACGATCACGACATCTGCCTTTTCTACGGCAGCAACAGCACGAATGATACTAAATCGCTCCAATTCTTCCTTGATCTTGCTCTTGCGGCGCAATCCTGCCGTGTCGATAAAGATATATTCCTTGCCATGGAACTTGACCTTGGTATCGACCGCATCTCTGGTGGTTCCTGCCACATTGGAAACGATCACACGGTTCTCTCCCACCAGACGGTTGACAAGGGATGATTTTCCTACGTTTGGCTTACCAACGATCGCGATCTTAGGAATATCCTGATCTTCATCTACGCCGGCATCTTCCGGGAAATGTGCGATCACCTGGTCTAGCATATCCCCCAGTCCTAACATAGAGGAAGATGAGATTGGAATCGGATCCCCGATACCCAGATTATAAAATTCATAGACATCCGCCATGTATTTTTCAAAACTGTCAACCTTGTTGACTACCAAAACGACCGGTTTTTGGGAACGGCGCAGCATATCCGCTACTTTTGCATCCGCATCCACCAGTCCCTGTCTGACATCTGTCATAAAGATGATGACATCTGCCGTATCAATGGCGATCTGCGCCTGCTCACGCATCTGGCTGATGATAATATCTTTTGATTCCGGCTCAATACCACCGGTATCGATCATGGTAAATTCATGCTTCAACCATGTAACATCTGCATAGATACGGTCTCGGGTCACTCCCGGCGTATCTTTTACAATCGAAATCCTCTCTCCTGCCAAGGCATTGAACAAAGTAGACTTTCCTACATTTGGTCGTCCTACAATGGCAACTACAGGCTTACTCATATTTTCCTCCATCTATTTATAATGTCATTAACTGTTTCACGAGATCTTGTCCGCTTGATTTTACAATATCCACCTTTACTTGTAAAGCGTCACTTAACTGGGCGACCGTCACATCATCCAAGAAATCCTGTTCCTCGGCACGCACCATATTCTGCGGTAAGAGCAGGTGGCTTCCCAGCGGCTGTTCCTTGAGTTGTGCCATCAGATCCTGTCCTGTGATCAGACCAGAAACCGTGATCTTTTCGCCAAAGAAATCGTTGCGGATCTCATAGACATGCACGGTGACCTTGGGAAATTTCTCCATGAATTCCTGACACAGCATGCGGATAAAAGGGGCTGCCAGCCTTCCGGTCGCGATCGCACATTCTTTTTTCCGCATAAAAGGATGCTTTTTCTCTTTGGCTAAGGCTTCCCGGAATTCGTCCATTAAAAGCCGGATCATGCCGACACCGTTTTCCAACTGGGTATAGCCGTCATAGCGTTCTTCCGTCGGCAGGTCATAACCGGCGATCAGATACCATTCATCCGATGCCTGCACAAAATGTGTGCCGTACTTTTCAAAACTGATGTCCTGCCATTTGTGGATGGTAGCAAGCACTTCACGCGCTTCTTCTCTTTCAAAAGGTTCCAGCGGGTACAGCCCCTCTCGAAACTTGGTCAATCCTACCGGCACTACAGACATGCTCTGCATCTGCGGGTAAAAAGATAAAAGATCTCCGATGGAACGATCCAGTTCTGCCCCATCATTTTCTCCCTTGCACAAAACGATCTGGGCATTCATCTCAATATCGGCATCCGCTAACATCTTGATCTTGTCTAAGATGTCACCGGCAAAACGATTGTGGAGCATTTTGCAGCGCAGTTCGGGATTGGTCGCCTGCACAGAGATATTGATGGGTGCCAGATGATAGTGGATGATACGTTTGAGATCTTCCTCCTTCATGTTTGTCAGGGTCACATAGTTGCCCTGTAAAAAAGAAAGTCTGGTATCGTCATCCTTAAAATATAAGGTTTCCCGCATGCCCGGCGGCATCTGGTCAATGAAACAGAACATGCATTTATTGTGGCAGGACCGATAATCGTCCATCAGTCCATTTTCAAAAGTGATCCCAAGATCTTCGCCCTCTGATTTTGTAATATGCACAAGATGTCTTGCCTGATCCGGCTTTTCGATCAGCATATCAAATGCCGGTTCATCCTCGTAGTAATAATAATCAAAGATATCGATCAGTTCGACACCATTGATCTCTTTTATGATATCCATCGGTTCCACTCCTGCAAGTGCCGCGGGACTCCCGGGTCTTACAAAAGCAATCTGATGTGATGTGCTCATAAATCTATCCTCATCTTTCTCGTCACTCGGTAAGCATCAAAAATGCTCCCAGATTTCCTCGTTTCCCCTTGCTGGCTCTGTGCGAAAATAAAATACTGCTGTTGCAGCAGGTACAAAGCCCTGCAAGGTCTATATGCTCTTTCAACACACCTGCCTCTGTCAATACGATCTCATTGGCTTTCCACAGATCCAACTGGTATTTGCCGAGCGCTCCTGCCTGTAAGATCTCCTTTTCATGGGTCGGAAATGCAAATATAAATGCCTCTGCCACATCCCGGCTCACCTCATAGCAGTCCTGGCAGATGGATGGACCGATGGCACAGAGCAGGTCTTTCGGCTGACTTCCAAAGGATCTTTCCATGGCTTCTACCGTCGCCTGTCCCATACGTCCTACCGTCCCTCTCCAGCCGGAATGGGACAGACCGATCGCCTTATGCACCGGATCCACAAAATAAAGCGGGACACAGTCTGCATAGAAAGTGGCAAGCAAAACACCCGGCTGGTCTGTGATCATGCCGTCCACATCTTTATAATCGCGTGGGCGCGTGATCCCCTTGCCAAGATCTTCCTTTCCCACAGGTCTCACATTGGTCGTGTGGGTCTGGTCGCTCGTCACGATATGATCTATGGACGTCCCCAGTGCCTGAGCCACCCTTCGGTAGTTTTCCAAAACTGCCGTCTCGTCATCCCCTCTGGTAAAACTTAGGTTCAGGCTTTCATAGATATCCTTGCTGACACCGCCCTCTCTGGTCGTAAACATATGCCGGATATAAGGCAGTGCCTCATAACTTGAAAAGGAAAGATAAGGCAGAACATATCCTTCCTCTGATCTGTAGTTTCTTGTTTCTATCATAAGCCGATATAAGGAAAGGCATTGGTAAGAAGTGTGATCTCGTCCTTTAAAATGGCAACGACATCAAAGCGGATCTGTAGATCTGCCCACTGTCTGTGCGTCAAAAGGAAATGATCCGCCACCCGACAGATGACCATCTGCTTTCGCCAGCCGACCGCCTCCAAAGGATCTCCGGCGGCAGCATCCTTGCGGTACTTTACCTCCACAAAACAAAGGTAGGCCCCGTCCCTCGCCACGATATCGATCTCACCCTTGCGGTTGCGATAATTCATAACAAGGATCTCATAGCCCTGACGCCTTAAATAGTCTGCCGCTTCTTTTTCATATCTGCTCCCCACACTTCTTTTATTTGCTTTCGTTCCTATTTCCTCCCGTCCAATTTTGCTTTCACCTTTTCCATGCCGTCCACAAAGACCAGTATCTCCGCAACGACCTCATATAATTCCGGTGGAATGGCTTCTCCAATGTCAAATTTGGATAAGGTATCTGCCAGTTTTCCATCCTGATAAAAAGGCACATCATTTTCCTTGGCGGAGGTAATGATCTTTTCCGCCACATGTCCCTTGCCCGTCGCCACGATCTTTGGTGCAATATCATTTGGATCATAGGATAGGGCGACTGCTGTCTTTTCTTTTGAAAAATCCTGGGGTTTCCACTCTTTATTTTCCATACTTATGCCCTCACATCAAAGGAATACCGATGCACCTCGCCGCTGCTTTTCTGGTCTGCCTTTAAAAAATCTTCCACAAAATCGATCTTTTTGGCATCCTGTTCCAATTTCATGCTACAGGTGTAACCCTTTTTTTCTAAGCGCTCCGTCAAAAGATGCATATTCTCCTCCAAAAGCGTCAGACTGTCTGCATCCTCTAAGTACCAGTTGGCAGATACATTTTTTTGGAGCATCTTGACCGAAATATCCACACCGCCCAGATTGTCCATATCAAAATGTAAAAAAGCCGTCAGTTCATCGTCTGCCCCCTTGTCGCGCCCCCCGTTGCGATAAACAAAAAGTTCGCTGTTGACATTCTGTCCGCGCAGGCGTATCGGCACCTGCACATAGGAATACATCTGGCTTAACTGGTTCATGAATTCTATATTTTGTGACAGGGAATTGGCTGACCCCTGTATGGTCTCTTTGGCACTTGGAAATTTGTCTGCCAGTTGTTCCAGATCATGGATCTGCTGCGACATTTTCTCATACAGGTGGCTGATACTGTGTTCTTTCGGCAAATCCTGCGGCGCAACCGTCCACTCTTTTGTCACCAGATCAGAAAATAACTTCTGATACCCCTTGGAACGTAAAAGATCTTGCACACTCTCCTTGGAAAGCCCGCCGGCATTTTGTCCTAAAAAAACAGAGACTTCCTGCAAAAAAGCATCCACCTTGGTCTGTGGTAGAAGCTGCCCCTCTGCCGTAAAAAAATTGGCGTGTTCCTTGATAAAAGACGGCATCTGTCCCAAGACATTTTGCAGGTCTGCAAATGTCCCCTGATCCAGACTATTGCCAAGTGTTCCGGCTTCATAGGCATCCATATCCTCCAGTGTCTGCGAGAAGATCCCCGCCCTCTGGGATAAGTATTCCAGATCCACAGACTCCTGCCCTTCTGCGGGTAGCATTTCCTCTGCATAGACCGCTTCGCCTGTGGCAAACGCCTCCTGCATGGAAGGATCTCCGAAAAATGCCACCAGCCGGTTGTTCTGCCCGACCATCGTCTGGGTATCTACCGCATCATCTAAAAAAGACTCTCCCAATGCCGCCACCAGATCCTGCACCTGACTTAGGACTTGACGCCTGTCCGCCTTATAATTTTCAAACTGCTCAACACTGTTGGCATCGATGGGAAGTTGTAATTTCTGCATCTGCACAATGGTCTCCGGCTGACTGCCCGGGACACTGCCGATCTGTTTTGCCATATTTTGAAGGCTTTTGGAATCGATCGACATGCCTTCTTTCATCATGGCATTTACCATGTTTAAGTTACGCTCGCTCACTGCCAGACTTGCGGCATCCAGTGCCTGCATCAGTGTCGGATTGCCCTGACCTGCTCCCATGGAGATCGGCTTGATCCGGATCTGTTCTCCGTCATTGGATTTCACCTGAAAAAAAACAGACTGCCCCTTAGAAAGAGACAAGCCCGCGTCCAATCTGGCTGTAATATTCTGTCCACTGCTCAGCCCTAATATTACCTGAGTACCGCGTATGCTATTTACGGTTCCCTCAAAGATATTGCCTGTCTTTAATTGTTTTACCGTCTCGACTAATTGCTCTATCCCCTTTGTCTTGGTGGAGACCTCACTGCCGGAAGATAAATTGTTTTGATACTGTGTCAGCAAATCAGAAACCTGCACTTCTCTTCCCCCTTAGAAAAGTTACTCACATTCCACAAAATGACCGATAAAGGACTTTCTGTGGATAGGACTTGGTCCGTACTTCTGTAACGCTTCGATATGTTCTTTCGTGCCATAGCCCTTGTTCTGTGCAAAGCCATACTCCGGCATGATGGCATCGTATTCTTTCATCAGTCGGTCTCTGGTCACTTTTGCAATGATACTTGCCGCCCCGATGGAAATACTCTTGGCATCCCCCTTGATGATCGGCACCTGTTTGACGGATACCTCCGGTATGGTCACGGCATCATTTAACAAAAGATCCGGCGCAACCGCAAGTTCTGCGATTGCCTGACGCATGGCAATATAAGTCGCCTGTAAAATATTGACCTCATCGATCTTTTCCGGCGAAGCAAAACCAAGACCTACTGCAACTGCTTTTTCCATGATCTCATCATAGAGCAACTCACGTCTTGCCTCCGATAATTTCTTGGAATCATTGATATAAAGGATCTCACAATCCCTTGGTAAAATGACTGCCGCCGCACACACCGGCCCGGCAAGCGGTCCTCTGCCCACCTCATCAATGCCACAGATCATAGGGTATGCATCTTCATAGCGGTGCTCATAAGTCCGCAAGACCTCCAAACGCTGCCTTTCCTGTTCCAACCGGTCCAGTCTTTTTTTCGCCTGCCCGATGATCTTGGCAACACCCGGTCTACCGTCTCTTATGTATTCTTCAATAAAATCCGGCAATTCCAGATCGTCTTTTTCCTTGTATTCCTGCTGGATATCTTTGATCTTTTTTTCCATATCCACGACTTCTCCTAAATGCTACTGGTGTTTGATGACCATGATCTTGTTGAATGGATAGATACGCACCCATGCCTTACCGATGATGTCCTGACGCTTGATCGCTCCTACCGAGGCAAAACGGCTGTCGGTACTGTTGTTGCGATTGTCACCCATAACAAAGTATTCATCATCGCCCAGTGTGATGGGTTCCGATGCCAGTCCCGGATTCTGGATGGTCTCCAGTCCGTAATTTTCTTTCAAAAGAGTGCCGTTGATATAGATCTCTCCGGCATCATTGATGTAGACCGTCTCGCCCGGAAGACCGATGATACGCTTGATATAATAGGTGTTTTCTTCATATTGATAAGGGAAGATGATGATATCAAAACGCTCAGGATCATGTAAGCGGTAAGAGATCTTATCCACGATCAGATTGTCCCCAT
>ERZ840371.2539-NODE-2539-length-16266-cov-3.180988_pt1 | contig 16266 bp, 16 predicted proteins | sample MGYA00519937_ERZ840371 | MGnify/ENA primary metagenome ERZ840371 (study PRJEB31850, sample SAMEA3708873) | human gut metagenome | biome: human gut; feature: human-associated habitat; material: faeces | place: China | collected 2014 ... | reverse complement strand
GTAATGGAAAAGATCTGGGAGCTTCCTGCGCCGGTTCTTGTGGAAGCGGATGGTGCACGGATGCTTCCGGCGAAAGTGCCGGGGGAGAAAGAACCGGTTATTCCAAAGCAGATCCAGATAGTCCTTTCTGTATATGGACTCGATGCCATCGGACAAAGGATAAAAGACTGCTGTTTCCGGCCTGAGCTTGTGGCACAGGTACTTGGAAAAGCAGTGGAAGAGGTTCTGACGGAGGAGGATCTGGCAGGGCTGGCTGTTTCGGCAAAAGGCGGGAAAAAGAATGTCCTGCCGGAAATGGATTTCTATATTGTACTAAACAAAGCAGATGACGAAAAACGTCTGAAAATGGCAGAGAGAATCGCCTTAAGAGTAGAACGGGATTCTGGTGAAAAAGTACGGATTACATCGTTTCGTTAATATTTTGGAAAAATAAAGCAATTGTGTGTTGAAAAATGGAACATTGCCGAATTGTCATTGAAAACCATTCGTGCTATCATAGATACGATAGCTTTGACAACGAAAGTTGTAAGTGGGTAGAGAAGGAGGCAAAAAAGTGAGTACGAAGAATAGTAATACTTCACAGGAACTATTTAACCTTAACGGAAAACCATCCTTTGGTCAGGCACTTCCGCTGGCATTCCAGCATGTAGTGGCGATGATCATTGGCTGTGTTGCACCGGCGATCATTCTTGCCGGTGTGTCCGGACTTTCAGAATCAGACACGGTTGTCCTGATTCAGGCATCTCTTGCAATGTCAGCGATTTCGACATTCATCCAGCTTTTTCCGTTTATCAAATTTAAGTCTTATCAGATAGGAGCCGGGCTTCCGGTTATTATGGGAATCAGCTTTGCGTATGTGCCGATCATGCAGTCAATTGCACAGGATGCAGATGTTGGAACAATACTTGGTGCACAGATCGTGGGCGGTATTGTTGCGATTATTGTAGGAATATTTATCAAACAGATCCGTCATCTTTTCCCGCCGCTGGTTACGGGAACGGTTGTATTTGCAATCGGACTTTCGCTGTATCCGACCGCAGTCAATTATATGGCAGGTGGAGCAGGAAGTGCGGATTATGGTTCATGGCAGAACTGGCTTGTTGCGATCATCACACTGGCAGTCGTAACAGGACTGAATCATTTTGGAAAGGGCTTTTTAAAGCTTTCTTCCGTTCTGATCGGAATCATAGTTGGATATGTAGTTGCGCTTGGCTTTGGAATGGTGGATTTTTCTTCCGTATTAACGGCAAAATGGGTACAGTTCCCACAGCCGATGCATTTCGGAATTAAATTCGAGCCATCCTCATGTGTTGCGATTGCGGTATTGTTTGCAATCAGCTCTATTCAGGCAATCGGAGACTTTTCAGCAACGACGACCGGAGGAATGGACCGTATGCCGACGGATGAGGAATTAAGCGGTGGTATCATTGGTTATGGAGTCAGCAATATTGTCTGCGCATTTTTCAGCGGACTCCCGACAGCAACCTACAGTCAGAATGTCGGAATCGTAAGTTCTACGAAAGTAGTAGCAAAGAGAGTATTTGGAATTGCAGCGATGATCATGCTGGTTGCAGGAATCATGCCAAAGATCGCATACATTCTTCTAACTATTCCGTCATGTGTGCTTGGAGGCGCAACAATCTCTGTATTTGCAATGATTTCCATGACGGGTATCAAACTGATCAATAATTCAAAGATGAATTATAGAAATACATCCATCGTAGGACTTGCCATTGCACTTGGAATGGGTGTGACACAGGCAAATGCAGCACTTGCACAGCTCCCTGCATGGGTAACAACCATTTTCGGTAAATCACCGGTTGCACTGTCTACTCTGGTTGCAGTGTTCCTGAATCTGGTTTTACCAAAGGAGAAAGAAGAGTAAATGAAGATCCTGATAAGAGGAGCCGGGGATCTTGCCACAGGAATTGCGGCAGAGCTGTGGGAAAGAGGACATCAGATCCTGATGACGGATGTTGCCATCCCACTCACCGTCAGACGTGAGGTGGCATTTTCAAGAGCGGTGTACGAAGAACATGCAGTGGTAGAAGGAATAGAAGCAGTTCTTGCCGACAATTTTGAAGAAGCAGAAACAATTATGGCAACACGGAAAATTGCTGTCATGGTGGATGAAAAAGCAGAAGTGCGGAAAGAATATCTGCCGGATGTACTGGTTGACGGGATTATGGCAAAAAAGAATCTTGGGACCAGCAGGGACATGGCTCCACTGACTGTGGGACTTGGCCCGGGCTTTACCGCAGGGGAGGATGTGGATTATGTGATCGAGACCATGCGTGGACATAACGCAAAGAGGTGAGCATCTGGGCGAGGTGATCCGCGAGGGAAGTGCAATCCCCAACACCGGAATTCCGGGAAATATTGGCGGCTATACGGTGGAACGCCTTTTAAAGGCATCCGCAGACGGAATCATGCATCCGGTCGCGAGAATTGGTGATGTGGTGAAAAAAGGGCAGATTGTTGCAAGGTGCGGAGATGAACCTGTCTATGCGAGGCTCCACGGGATTGTCCGTGGGATGCTCCAGGAAGGTGTACCGGTCAAAAAAGGATTGAAGATCGGAGATGTGGATGCAAGGATAGAAGAAAAACTTTGTTATACGATTTCGGATAAAGCACGAAAGATCGGAAACGGAGTTGCGGAAGCAATCGATCTTGTCTATAAAACAAAATAAAAAAGTTGTCTGGACAACTTATTTATCCATCCTTTTTATGGTAAAATATAAAAAGGCTTGGGCAGAATACCTGCCGCAGTGACGGCAGGTATTTTTATGCCATAATCCATATAAAGTGAGGAACAAAAAATGAAACTGGTAAGAACAGAAGATGCAGTGGGGCAGGTGCTGTGCCATGACATTACACAGATTATTCCGGGAGTTGTAAAGGATGCTGTTTTCCGGAAGGGACATATTGTTACCGAAGAAGACATTCCGGTACTTTTATCTGTGGGAAAAGAGAATCTTTATATCTGGGAAAAACAGGAAGGTATGCTTCATGAAAATGAGGCGGCTGAGATTTTGCGTCAGATCTGTCAGGGTGAGCATATGCATCCTTCCGGGGTGAAGGAAGGAAAGATCGAACTGATCGCCGATTGTGAAGGGGTATTGAAGATCAATACCGAAAAGCTGAATGCGGTGAACAGTCTTGGTGAGATGATGATCGCATCCAGACATGGAAATTTTCCGGTGAAAACCGGAGATAAGATTGCAGGAACAAGGATCATTCCGCTTGTGATCGAAGAAGAAAAGATGCAGAAGGCCTGTGAAGTGGCAGGAAAAGAACCGATTTTCCGGATTCTTCCGTACCAGAAGAAAAAAGCGGGAATCGTAACGACGGGAAGCGAAGTGTATTATCACCGGATCGAGGATAAATTTACTCCGGTTGTGATCGAAAAACTGAAAGAATGTGGCGTTACAGAGGTGAAGCAGATCCGGTGCAACGATGATCATGAGATGATCACGGAAGCAATCCAGACTCTGATCGAGGATGGTTCTGACCTGATCGTCTGTACCGGTGGAATGAGTGTAGATCCGGATGACAGGACTCCGCTTGCGATCAAAAATGCCTGTACGGAAGTGGTGACTTATGGGGCACCGGTTCTTCCGGGAGCCATGTTTATGCTTGCTTATTGTGAAAAAGAAGGCAGACAGATTCCGGTCATGGGTCTTCCGGGATGCGTGATGTATGCAAAACGGACGATTTTTGATCTGGTTCTTCCGAGGATTATGTGTGATGAAAAGCTGCATGAAAAAGATTTCCGGCTTCTTGGACAGGGAGGACTTTGTCTGTCCTGTCCGGTGTGTACTTTTCCAAACTGTGGATTTGGAAAAGGAGGATATTAAAATCATGAGAAAGAATAACTTATTTAAGAAAACAGTGGCAGCAGGTCTGGTTCTGCTGATGACAGCATCACTTGCTGCATGTGACGGTAAAAAGACCGACACAAAAACAGAAGACAAAAAGACAGAAACAAAGGCTGACAAAGAAGAGGATGTAGAGCTTCAGGTATTTATCGCAGCCAGCCTGAATACGGCAATGACAGATATTGCAGAGCGTTATGAAAAAGAGCATCCGAATGTGAAGATCGTCTACAATGCAGACAGCTCAGGAACTCTGCTGACACAGATCGAAGAAGGATATGAGTGTGACCTGTTCTTCTCCGCAGCACAGAAACAGATGGATCAGCTTGAGGGTGAGAATCTCCTGGTTGAGGGAACCCGTCACAACATCGTAAACAATCAGGTCTGCGTTGTAACCTATGAGGGAAGCAATACAGAAGTTACGGGCCTGGAGGATCTGAACAAGGCATCCAGCATCGCACTGGCAGACGGTTCCGTTCCGGTTGGAAAATACACAAGAGAAGCACTGGTCAATGCAGGCATTCTGGAGAAAGCAGACGACGTATCGGCCATCACAACCCAGCAGGTTTCCGAAGCGCTCGGCGGCGTGGAAATCAATGAATGCGCAAACGTAGGAGCTGTTACTTCCGCAGTTGCAGAGGGATCCAACGAGGTTGGTACCGTTTATTATTCCGATACCTACGGTCTGGAGGACCGTCTGAAGGTTCTGCAGGTCGTTCCGTACGATCTGACCGGAAATGTCATTTACCCGGCAGCACAGGTTGTCAACAAAGAGGCAGATGAGACCGAGCAGGCAGCAGCGAAAGACTTTGTAGAGTTTCTGACTTCTGATGAGGCAGCCGCCATCTTCCGGAATTATTACTTTGATACAGAGGCAGAATAAAAAGAAGATCCCACAAAAAACAGCAGGGATTTGGAATCACCGTCCGAAAAAGAAAGATTTCGTTTTTACGGACGGTGGTTTTGCATCAGAGAAAATCCGGGCAGGATGCGTGATGCAGATATGCAGGGCTGCCGTGGATAGAAAGGAAATGTTATGCAGGAAATACTGGATTTTTTACAGTCACTGGACTGGAGCCCGCTTGTCATTTCGATCAAGACCGGTATTGTGGCGACGATTCTGTCCTTTTTCTTTGGCATTTTTGCCGCACGTGCGGTGATGAAGCTGCGTCCCGGCGCGCGTGCCGTGATTGACGGCTTTCTGACCCTTCCGATGATTCTGCCGCCGACCGTTGCAGGCTTTTTCCTGCTTCTGATTTTCAGCCTCCGCCGTCCGTTTGGTGCTGCACTATATGAGAATTTCGGTATCAAGGCAGTGCAGACATGGCTTGGCTGTATTCTGGCGGCAACGATCATCGCATTTCCGCTGATGTACCGCAATACGAGAGCGGCATTTGAGCAGGTGGATACGAACCTGATCTATGCGGCGCGGACGCTTGGTATGTCGGAGTGGAAGATTTTCTGGAAAGTGGTTATCCCATCGGCAGGTCCCGGCGTGCTCTCCGGTACGGTGCTGGCATTTACAAGGGCGCTCGGTGAGTACGGTGCGACGTCGATGCTGGCCGGAAATATTCCGGGAAAGACGGGTACCGTTTCCCAGAAAATCGCAATGGTGATTCAGGACGGGGATTATAAAACGGCGGGTTTTTGGTCTGTTGTCGTACTGCTCGTCGGATTCCTTGCGATGACGGCAATGAACCTTCTGGGTAACCGGAGAAAGAAAAATCAGAAACAGTGGTAGAGGATAAAGAATGGCGCTTGAAGTAGATATTACGAAAAAGCTGGACGGATTTTTTATGCATATGCAGTTCCGGGCGGAGCGGGAGATTTTTGCAATTCTCGGCGCGTCGGGCTGTGGAAAAAGCATGACCTTAAAGTGCATCGCCGGAATCGAAAAGCCGGATGAAGGGCGGATTGTCCTTGACGGCAAGGTGCTGTTTGATTCGGAGAAAAAAATCAATCTGCCGCCGCAGAAGCGGAAAGTCGGTTATATGTTCCAGGATTACGCCCTGTTTCCGCATATGAATGTTGTGCAGAATATTGAGGCAGGCATGGGAAAACGGCCGGACCGGAGCCGGACGGAATCGTTGATCCGCCAGTTTCAGCTGGAAGGGCTGGAGAAAAAGATCCCGGGACAGCTTTCCGGCGGACAGAAACAGCGCGTCGCGATGGCACGGATGCTCGCAGCAGAGCCGGAGCTGATTCTGCTCGACGAGCCGTTTTCAGCGCTCGATACCTATCTGAAATGGCAGTTGGAGCAGGAGATGTACAAACATCTGAAGGAGGCCGGAAAACCGGTCATCTTCGTATCACACAACCGCGATGAGGTGTACTGCCTCTGCGATACGGTCAGCTGTATGAACCGGGGAAAGATGGAAGTCATGGAACCGCTGAAGGAATTTTTCCAGAATCCGAAGACGCGCACAGCGGCAATTTTGTCGGGCTGCAAGAACATTTCGGCGGCCGAGCGGGTGGATGCGCACACGCTGCGGGCCGTGGACTGGGGCGTGACGCTGCACGTAAAGGAGCGGGAAATTGCAGACGATATCCGCGCAGTCGGCATCCGGGCACATTTTCTGGCCACAGTAGAAAGGCCGGGTGAGGAAAATGTATTTCCGGTCAACGAATCCGAAATCTGGGAAGATCCGTTTGAATGGAACATTTCGTTCCGGAAGAATGCCGAATGCAGCTGGCTGCAGTGGAAGATCGCAAAAACAGACTGGAGCCCGGAAATGGGGATTCCAAAGGAGCTGTATCTGAAGGAGGAAGATATTCTGCTGCTGACGGATTCCTGATGTTGGTGTGACAGATTTGGATAAAAAAAGATTGTTTTCGAAATCGTGATCGTGTTTCGAAAACAATCTTTTTTCATCGTTTACAGATTCATTACATGGTGATCCAGCCGAATGCATTTGCCACGGAACTGAACAGAATGATCAGTGCAAACACCGGGCAGAGATACTGGATCATGACAAGAAAGATTTTCTTTCTGCGGAAGCGGCTCTCACCGTGGATGATTTCTTCCTCGATTTTTGCCACACCGATGACTCTCGAAACGAGAAGACAGGTGGCAATGGCAGCAATTGGCATCATTACGGAGTTTGTCAGGAAGTCGAAGAAATCCAGGAACTGCATGCCAAGAATGGTGACGGAGGAAAGCGGTCCGTAGCCAAGGCAGGAGAGCGTTCCGAGCGCAATCATGATAACGCCGATCAGAACGGTCGATTTTTTACGGCCCCAGCCGAGCTCATCCTCAAAGGTGGAAACGGCGCTTTCTGTCAGTGCAATGGAGCTGGTCAGTGCGGCAAACAGCACCAGAAGGAAAAACAGAATACCGATCACAGTGCCAAAGCCCATATTGGCGAATACCTTCGGGATGGTGATAAACATCAGGGAAGGTCCTGCCTGCAGGGTATCCGGATTTCCGCCGGAGAAGGCAAAGACGGCAGGAATGATCATCAGGCCTGCCATGATCGCAATGGCAGTGTCAAAGATTTCGACGTTGCGTGTGGAATCCTCGATCGAGGTGTCTTTTTTCATGTAGGAGCCAAAGGTGATCAGAATACCCATCGCAATCGAGAGGGAGTAGAACATCTGTCCCATGGCGGCAACAACGGACATCCATGAAAAGTTTTTGAGGTTCGGAACAAGGAAATACTTCACGCCTGCCAGTGCGCCCGGTCTTGTTACGGAATAAACGGTAATGATAACGGAAAGGACGATCAGAATCGGCATCATCACCTTGGAAACGCGTTCAATGCCGTTTCGCACACCGGCGTAGATGATGGCGACCGTAATAAGGCAGAAAACGGCAAAACAGAGCTCTGTGGAAACTCCGTTTGAGATGAAGCCGGAAAAATAGCCGTCCTCTGCGAGCAGGGTACTGTTGCCCTTCACGTATTCGATCAGATATTTGATGACCCATCCTCCGATGACAGAGTAGTATGGAACGATCAGAATCGGGATAATGGCGTTGATCCAGCCCCCGGCGGAAAGCCATTTCGATTTGCCGAACGACTGGAAAGCGCCGACCGGGCTTTTTCGTGTCATGCGTCCGATGGCGGACTCGGCAACGATCATGGAGTAGCCGAAGGTGAGCGCCAGCAGGATATAAATGAGGAGGAAAATTCCTCCGCCGTATTTTGCTGCGAGGTAGGGAAAACGCCAGATATTTCCAAGTCCGACGGAAGCGCCTGCTGCAGCCAGCACGTAACCGATTTTGCCGGAAAACGAGCTGCGGGATTTGTTGTGTTTGTTCATAGAGTTCCTTCCTTTTGTGTGTTACAAAAATTTTGGGTTTATGGTCAGTTCTTGAAGATTTTTTATGCTGACACCATAAAGAAGATTGTAACATTATTGGGAAGGAAAGTCACTACTAAATTTTTTATTTTTTGCTGTCCGGCAGGTATTCCCCGGCCAGTTCCGCCATCAGCTCCGGCACAGTGGTCATGTGATCGAGACGCCATGCGTTTTCCCCGCAGAAAAGGAGAGCGTTGTCGGTATCGCCATCGGCAGCGCGGGTCAGGGCAGTGGTAATACAGTAGGGAATGGAGGCTTTGTCGCATTTTTTGAGGCACTGGTAGCAGTGTGAGATTTTTTCCCGTTCCTGTTCGCGTTCCGTCAGAAACGGATTGCGGATTGCGCGGCCCGGCATGCCGACCGGACTGTGCATGATCGTGATATCTTCTTTTTTTGCATTCAGGTATGCCTGTTTGTAGCGGGGAGCGGCATCGCATTCTTCCGTGACAACGAAACGGGTAGCCATCTGGACGCCTGCGCAGCCAAGCGACAGATAGTGAAGGATATCCTCATGGGTGTAGACGCCTCCGGCAAAGACGACGGGGATGGTACAGGCATATTTTTCTTCGTAGCCATGTACAATCTGCAGAATTTCCCGGATTTCGTCATCGTAGCCGCGCCGTGCTGTTTCTTCCACGGTTTCGGCGGAGTAGCCGAGATGGCCTCCGGCTGCAGGACCTTCGATGACAACGAGATCAGGAACGCGGTGATAGTGATTGTCCCAAAGCTTCAGAAGAACCTTGGCAGTCCGGGGAGGGGAAACGATAGGGGCGAGCTTGATGGAGCTTCCCTTTGTGTATTTTGGCAGATCGGTCGGGAGACCGGCCCCGGAGATGATGAGATCGGCTCCGTTTTCGATGCAGCAGCGGACGTATTCCTCGTAGTGGGTCAGGGCGCACATGATATTGACGCCGATGATGCCGCCGTTTGAAATTTCTTTGGCGCGGCGGATGTGGAAGGCGAGTGCGCGGAGATTGGCACTTAAGGGATCACGCGCGAATTCCGGATCGCGCCAGCCGGGCTGGGCGGCGGAGATGATGCCGATTCCGCCGGCTTTGGCAACGGCACCGGCGAGGGATGAGAGGCTGATGCCGACGCCCATTCCGCCTTGGATGATGGGGTATCTGGCAACTAAATTTCCTATTTTTAATTCTGGAAGCATATAAATTCTCCTTTTTTGATAAACGGACGATCCAGTGGCTGCCGCCGCGCCGTGGATCTGGTTATTGGTGACGAATAAATAGAATAAATATGTGATGTAAAATACTTTAGCATGTGGTTTTTAAAACTAGATATATAATACTTTGAATATCAAAGTATGTCAAGAGGGAAAATGAAAAAGGTGATTGCGGGGGGTGGGGAGGTGTGGTAGAGTGGGTGGTAGAAAGTAAATTTGAGACAGGAGGATATGGGACATGTTAAGGGATCTGGTGTTGAAGAACAGGAGTTATCGTGGTTTTGATGAGTCGGTGAGGATTTCGCGGGAGACGTTGGAAGGGTTTGTGGATTGCGCGCGGCTTTGTCCTTCGAGTGTGAATAAGCAGCCGTTGAAGTATTTTCTGGCGTGGGAGCCGGACGAAGTGGAGAAGGTGCAGGGTCTGACAAAGGGGGCGCGGGCGCTGCCGGAGATGGTTTTGCCGCATCCGGGAAAACGGCCGACGGGCTTTGTTGTGATCTGTCAGAATAAGGGGATTGATGAGAATCTGAACCGGTATCAGAAGGATGTCGGGATTGTGGCGCAGACGATGCTGCTTGCGGCTGTGGAGCAGGGGCTTGGCGGCTGCATGATCGGGAATTTTCAGGCGGGCGAGGTGATGGAAGTGCTTGGACTGCCAGAGGAGATCCGGCCGCTTTTGATTGTGGCGTTTGGAAAACCGGCGGAGGAGATTCATCTGGTAGATGTGCCGGAGGATGGGAATACGAATTATTACCGGGATGAAAATGATGTGCACTATGTGCCGAAGAGAACGCTGGCGGATGAATTGCTGAACTGAAGATAGAAACTGAAGATAGAGCCGGAAAATTCCGGAAAAATGTCGGATGAACCGTCCTAAAAAGTTAGATCTAAAAAATCTGATTTCTTGGGGCGGTTCAAAGAATCCGGCATTTTTTTACTTTACAGGAAACTTCGTTGAATTTTCCTGTAAAGTAAAAAGCCCTCCGGGCAGGATCGCACTGCGGCTGAGGGGAAAGGAAAGCACAGGCTCTTATTAGTTTCGGTGTGGCCCGAAAAAGAGAAAATGTCCCATACTTTCTGGCAATCCGGGGAGATGTCTGGTGGGCAGGAAATGGTGCAAATAAAGATGTTTTTTCCTGCAAAACAGAACCTTTTTTCTCGAAAGGGATCATGATAAAATGAGAAAAAATGGGGGAATTTTCAAAAATAAGATGGAGGAGGATATTGAAATGAAAATTTATCACGCACAGGTGAATCATCTGGAAAATCCAATGGGGTTCCGAATGGAGAGAACGGTCTTTTCCTGGAAAGTGAAAGACGCGGAAGGAAAAAAACAGAGCTATGCGAGAATCCGTGTAGCATCGGATGCAGCGATGGAGCATCTGCTGTTTGATTCCGGAGAGGATGATAAGGCGAGCAGTCTTTTCTATCCGGTGAAGCTGGATCTGGAGCCGAGAACGCGGTATTACTGGAACGTGGAAGCGGGCAGTGATGCCGGGGAGACGGCGGTGAGTGAGGTACAGTTTTTTGAGACCGGAAAACGGAATGAAGCATGGACAGGAAAATGGATTTCCTGTGACAGTAAGGAGAACCGTCATCCATATTTTGAAAAAGAAATTGTTCCGGCAAAAGAGGTAGCGAAGGCCAGGCTGTATGTCTGCGGACTTGGACTGTATGAGGTGTATGTGGATGAGAAGCGTGTCGGGGATGAGTACCTGACGCCGTACAGCAATGATTACAATGAATGGGTACAGTATCAGACGTATGATGTGACAGAGGAGGTTTCAAAACAGGGAATGCTCCGTGTGCTGCTTGGAAACGGCTGGTACAAGGCGCGGTTTGGATTCAGTGCGTTTGAGGACAAGGGATTTTACGGCAATGAGTGGAAGCTGATTGCGGAGCTGCATCTGACGTATGCGGACGGTTCGGAAGAGGTGATTGACACGGATGAATCGTGGCAGGTGCGGCGCAGTAAAATTGCATTCTCGAATCTTTACGACGGTGAGCACCGGGACGACACGCTGTCGGAACTGCCATTGGAGAAGGCGGTTTTTTGTGAGGCACCAAAAGGAGAACTGACGGAACGCATGAGCCTTCCGGTGACGATTCATGAGACGTTTGAACCTAAAGAACTGCTTCATACTCCGGCCGGCGAGCTGGTCTTCGATATGGGGCAGGAGTTTACGGGAATTTTCAAGCTGCATGTCAACGTGCCGGCAGGAACCAAAATTCATGTTCAGACAGGTGAGATTTTGCAACGCGGCAATTTCTACAATGACAATCTGCGGAGTGCAAAATCCGAATACATCTATATTTCCGATGGAACCGAAATGGATCTTGTGCCGCATTTTACGTTCTACGGCTACCGTTACGTGAAGATCGAAGGCATTCCGGATCTGAAAAAAGAGGATTTCACGGGTCTTTCTTATTACAGCAACATCACAGCGACAGGCTGGATGAAAACAGGAAGTGATTTGGTCAATCAGCTCATCAGCAATGTGCGCTGGGGCTTAAAGTGCAATTTTGTAGATGTTCCAACCGACTGCCCGCAGCGTGACGAGCGTATGGGATGGACGGGAGATGCGCAGGTATTCTCGCCGACGGCAATGTATCTCGAAGATACGTATGCATTCTATGCAAAATACCTGTACGACATGGCAAAAGAGCAGAGCGTGCTCGGCGGAAAGGTGCCGCACGTGGTGCCGTCGTGCGGCGTCGAGGATGCAGCGTGTGTCTGGGGCGATGCGGCGTGCATCATTCCGTGGAATCTGTATCTGTTTTACGGGGACAAGAGCATTCTGGAAGATCAGTTTGTGAGCATGAAATCGTGGGTGGACTACATCACGAAAGTGGATGGGGACAACCATGGCTGGAGATATGTATTCCACTTTGGCGACTGGCTGGCACTGGACAATCCGGTACAGGGCGCGGAGCAGGTCATGGGTGCAACGGACGAGGAGTTTATTGCAAACCTGTATTATGCGATCAGCGCAGGAATCGTGGGAAAAGCGGCCGGTGTGCTGGGATACCGCGAGGAGCAGGAGAAGTATCAGAAGCTGTCCGAGGAGCAGTTTGCTGTGGTACAGGAAGAATATTACAGCGCAACAGGCCGCTGCTGCATCAAAACACAGACGGCGCTGCTGCTGACGCTGAAATACCATCTGTCAAAGAACGAAGAGCTGACAAAACGGCAGCTTCTGAAGCTGTTTGAGCAGAGTAACCACAAACTGAAGACGGGATTTGTCGGAACACCATTGCTGAACAATGTGCTCACCGACAACGGCATGAATGATCTTGCCTACGAACTGTTGCTGAACGAGGAATTTCCGGGTTGGCTTTATGAGGTTAAGCTTGGTGCAACTACCGTCTGGGAACGCTGGAATTCTCTTCTTGCGGACGGTACGATTTCCGGCATCAGCATGAACAGTATGAACCATTATGCTTACGGCTCCATCCAGGAATGGATGTTCCGTCACGTTGCCGGCATCAACACGATGGAATCCCATCCGGGTGCCAGGACCGTACAGTTTGCACCGACGCTGAACTGGGATTTGAGGTATGCAGAGGCAAAATATGATTCTGCATCGGGAATGTACAGCATTCGCTGGGAGCTTTCCGACAAAGAGCACGTGACCATCACCATGGATGTTCCGTTCGACTGTACCGCAGAGGCCGTACTTCCAATGGTTGCCAAAAGTGAAAAAGAAGCGGTTGCAGAAGTGCTCGGATCAGAAGAAAACGGCAGATACCTGCTGGAGCCGGGACACTATGAGGTAAGCTATCAGCTTTCCGGTTGGAAAGAAAAAACGGCAGTATGTGTGGAATAAAACCGCAGTTTTTTTCAAAAAATAAGAAGCGAGGTGAACGCTGCAATTTTGCAATGGGACAAAATGAGAAAATTGTTCCAATTATTATGAAAAGAATGTAAATAAAAACAAATAATTTGGAAAATATACAAATTCATTTGTCTTATGAAAACGTTTATGGTACAATCTGACTAAGCGGTTACAAAAATGGAAGACAGAACGCAGACCCGAAAGTCTGACAAAAAAGAGACGGCAGAAAGGGACAGGATATGAAGAAGTGGACGGGGATGATTACCAATCTCACAATGTTGACACAATTCGGACTGTCCCTTGTGACGCCTCTTTTTCTTTGTCTGGCACTTTGCTGGTGGCTTTGCGACCGCTTTTCGGTTGGAACATGGATTTATCTGATCGGCTTTTTCTTTGGGATCGGAGGCGGTGCCGTGACAGCCTGGAAATTCGGGCAGAGCGTTCTGCGGCATCAGAAACGTATCGAGACGGAGCCGGACGGAAAAAAGAAGAAAAAGCGGGTGTCTTTCAACCGACATATTTAGAACGTGTCTGAAAAAGTTTTCACAGTTGACGAAGATCAAGTGGCAGAGAAAAGATTTCAGACTGATTTTAAGGGGAAAATCCCTTAGAAAGGAAACAAGGCGATATGAGCAATTTCGGAGACAAGGTCCAGCCGGCCGTAAAAAAGGAGACGAAAAATGTTGCCATCTATACTGTTGTCGGCGTGGTTGTGATGTGGGTCGGGTTTCTGATCCTGCACCTGATCTGGCCGGAAAAAATCCCATTTGACTATCGGGTGATCCTCGGGGGAATCGGAGGCGGTGCCGTTGCGGTGCTGAACTTTTTCCTGATGGGCATGGCAGTACAAAAAGCAGTGTCCGAGACAGACGAGGCGGGAGCAAAACGGCGGATGCAGGCAAGCTATTCGCAGAGAAACCTGATGCAGATGCTCTGGGCAATTCTGGCGATTGTGCTTCCATGCTTTCAGTTTGCCGCAGGAATCCTGCCGCTTTTAATTCCGGGAACGGCCATCAAGCTGAAGGGCATAAAAAACAGCATAAAGCGCTGAACCTGATCTTTGGCGAAAGCCGCAAAGACGGGACGGCGTTTTGAAACCGAAACAGCGAAGCAGCGATTCGGTTATGAGCAAGCAGCGAAGCGGATTGTGAAGATCCGCTTTGACAAAAGGTTCAAATTTTTTATTTTATCTCATACAGAGGAGGTGAGAAAAGAGAATGGAGGTTGATATCTCCGGTGCAAAAGTCTTTTTTACGATCCCGATCGATTTTCCGCTGCTCGGGAAAATTCAGATCAGCGAAACGCTGGTGGTAAGCTGGATTGTAATGGCACTCATTACCGGACTTTGCATCTGGCTCACAAGAGATTTGAAGATACGGAACATCTCCAAACGCCAGGCGGTGGCAGAAATGATTGTGGAAACCGCAAACAAATTTGTTATCGGCAACATGGGAGAAAAATTCCGCTATCTGATTCCTTTTGTGTCGGCGCTTTTCGCGACCAGCGTTGTCTCGAACCTGATCAGCCTGATCGGACTTCGAAGTCCGACAGCAGATCTTTCCACTGAGGCGGCCTGGGCTGTTGTGGTTTTCATCATGATCACCACACAGAAGATCAAAACCAACGGTTTTGGCGGATATCTGAAGGGCTTCACGACTCCGATTGCGGTTATGACACCGTTTAACGTTTTGTCGGAGCTCGCAACGCCGATCAGTATGGCGTGCCGTCACTTTGGAAACATTCTTTCCGGCGTTGTCATCAATGCCCTGATCTACGGATCGCTGGCACTGGCAAGCGGAAAGCTGCTGGGACTGCTTCCCGGCGTGCTCGGAAGAACCCTTTCACAGATCCCGATTCTGGACGTCGGTGTCCCGGCTGTTCTGTCGGTCTATTTTGACTGGTTCTCCGGCGTGATGCAGGCCTTTATTTTCTGTATGCTGACTGTCATGTACATTGCGAATGCAGCAGAAGAAGGCTAAAGAGATTAAAAAATGAGGTTTACAAAAAGAAAATACAGGAGGAAAACAAGATGGATTTTCAGATTTTAGCAAAAGGTATCGCTCTCGCAGGATGCGCAATCGGCGCAGGATGCTCCCTGATCGCAGGTATCGGACCTGGTATCGGTGAAGGTAACGCCGTAGCAAAGGCACTTGAGGCAATCGGACGTCAGCCGGAATGCAAAGGTGATGTAACAAGTACGATGCTTCTTGGCTGTGCGATCGCAGAGACCACAGGTATTTACGGTTTCGTAACCGGCCTGCTTCTGATCTTCGTAGCACCGGGAATGTTCATGAACTTCCTGAAATAGTTGCAAGGAGTAAATGATTGCTAGGAGGAAAGAAACTATGCAGGTTCAGGAACTGGTAGGAATTGTCCCCTGGACTTTTATCGCACAGATCTGCAACCTCTTCATCCAGATGTATCTGATCAAACGGTTCCTTTTCAAACCGATCAATGAGATGCTGGAAAAACGGCGTGCGGCAGCCGATGCGGAGATCACAGACGCAGAGGCGGCAAAAAAAGAAGCCAACGCCATCAAAGAGGAATATGAGCAGAATATGCAGGAGGCCAAGGCAAAGGCCAACGAGATTCTCGAAAGCGCCAGAAAGACAGCGACGCTGCAGAGCGAGAAAATCGTAAAAGAGGCTTCCGAACAGGCAGCTGCCCTGAAAAACAAGGCAGAAAAAGAGATTGCCCAGGAGAAAAAGAAAGCGGTCAATGAAGTCAAAGGCGAGATCGGCGGCATTGCCATGGATATTGCCGGAAAGGTCATTGAACGTGAGATTAATGAAAAAGACCATGAGAAGCTGATAGATGAATTTATATCGAATGTAGGTGAAGCATCATGACAGAAACTGCCAGAGTATACGGTGGGAGCCTGTATGAGCTGGCCGCAGAGGAGCATCTCGAAGAGGAAATCCTTTCCGAGATGAAGGAGATCCGAGCTCTGTTCCGGGAAAACCCGGAGTATCTGAAGCTGGTGGAGAATCCCGCGGTGAAGAAGGACGAGCGCCTCGCGCTGCTCGACGGCGCGTTCCGGGGCAATGTGCACCCGTACGTGCTGAACTTCCTCAAAATC
>ERZ840371.2532-NODE-2532-length-16289-cov-3.863620_pt1 | contig 16289 bp, 15 predicted proteins | sample MGYA00519937_ERZ840371 | MGnify/ENA primary metagenome ERZ840371 (study PRJEB31850, sample SAMEA3708873) | human gut metagenome | biome: human gut; feature: human-associated habitat; material: faeces | place: China | collected 2014 ... | reverse complement strand
TCTGATAGCTGTTTTCAGACATTGCATAGCGCACCACTGTGATTTTATATGCCATCTCCTCAGGATAATCCTCACTGACATAGAATCTGGAATTTTTCAGATAATCCATGACCTGTTCCGCAGTCGCCTGCGCCTGATTATAGCCGAGTTTTTTATCATATTTCAGGTCAGAATAAGAAACCTCCCCATAGACATCAGCCAGAAAACGTTTCAATGAAGTTCCACTGACATTAAATTCATATTTTCCACTGTCACTGATCGCAATTTTAAAATTGTTGATAATTGCATCCCCATTCTTCTCCAAAGCGGTAATGATATCTGCGATCTCTTCATTCAGAAGTTTATGTCTTTCACTGTTGGAATCATAGGAACCATTATCCTCGATCGTAATGGAATATGCGAGTTCATTGTAGGCAAGCACTTCGCCATTGCGGTCTAAAATATTTCCTCTGGTACTGTTTAACGTACGTTCCCGGACAATCTTTAACGTGTAATTGTCCTGGTATTCTGCGCCCTTTATGATCTGCAGCTGGAACATCCGGAAAATCAGCACAGAAAATAAAAGAACCATCACGGTTGCTGCGACAAGCAGCCTCGATCTGAAGATCGTACGGAAAAACTCTTTGATATTATCAAACAAATTTTACAGCGCTCCTTTTTTCTATTGTTTCAAGTTTCTGGTTAATTTTTAAAATTATAAAATATAAGAAAATGGTCACAACCATTGTATATACAAGTTCCGGTATCATGATATTTAACAGATAGTATAAAATATCAAACTTTCCACGGAATAAAAATAACAGGAAATAAATGATCAGACTGCATGAAAAATCGCTGACTGCGATCAGAAGCATCGGCAGTTTGATATCTTCCGGGTAAAACATTTTCCGGAAAAATCCGTTGAAATAGCCCACATACATATAAAGCAATGCGTAGAATCCCAGAATACTTCCTGTAAAAACATCTAAAAGAAGTCCTGTGAAAAAGCCAATCCACAGTCCTTCTTTTTTTCCTCTCATAAAACCAAATGCAGAGACAACAACAATCATCAGATTTGGAGAGATTGATGCAAAAGAAAGTGCCTGAAATACGGTACTCTGCAAAAGGTAGCAGACAGCTATGATTAAAAATACAGTTATTTTTCTTCGCATGTCATCCTCCCTGATTTAATTTTCCACCGTCTGTTTCTTGTTCAAAATGACAAGTACTTCTTCGATATGCTCAAAATCAACCGCCGGTGTAATAGTTCCTGATTTAGTCAGATTGTTGGAATCTGTCTCGATCGAGCTGATATATCCAATTAAGATTCCCTGCTGATAATTGTAAGAAACCGCGGAAGTGACCACCGGATCATTGATGGAAACTTCATTGTCTTTGTCATTTAAATTATTGAATTCAATCACCATATCTTCGTTCATTTTCTGCAGACTTCCGGACACGATCAGGTTATCCGAAGTAGTCGTAACCATTCCGCTGACTTTGCTGGTGTCATTGATGATTGATGTCACCTTGGCATAATTTGGTCCGACATCTGTGACAATTCCAACAAGTCCGCTTCCTGCCATAACATTCATATCCACTTCAATTCCATCATTACTGCCCTTATCGATTGTAAAAGTATTAAACCAGTTTCCACTGTTTTTTCCGATTACATTCGCTGCAACTTTCTCATAACTCGGGTATTTCTGATCGAGACTGTAAAGTTCCCTTAAGTTGTCTAACTCGTACTGCTCCAGTTTAATTGTATTCAGTTCTGTTGTCAGTTCATCTACCTGATTCTGCAGATCCTCATTCTCTGCCATAACATCACTTAAGTTTTTCAGATTTGCCGCCTTGTCGGAGATCCAGGTGCCAACTTTATTGATTCCCGCCTGCATTGGCACAAAAACATAACCGGCTGCCGCATTTAACGGGCCACCGGATATATTTAAGGTAAAACTTAATAACATGATGATAATACATACCCCTGACATGATCAGAAGAAGGTATCTTGCAGGAAGAAAAAATTTTGATTTTCGTCTCATTCCATTCCTCAATTTCTAACAACGTATACAGGTGTATCCTGCATTACATTCTATTTTAAGATTTTATTTTTCATGCTGAACGCCAGATGTTTGTACTTCTGGTCACTTACAATCTTCACCAGTCCACGGACAACGCACTCTTCCGGCTCCTCACAGGTGTTGATCTCAATGCCGGTGATATCTTTGAACAACTGGCTCAGATTATGTATCTGGGAGCTTCCACCGGTAATGTAAATACCGGAATGGATAATATCTTTTGCAAGCTCCGGTGGAGTTTTCTCTAAGATCATCTTGATGGAATTACAGATGCTGTTTAAGTTATCCTTGATCGCCTCGTAGACAACCTCCCCTGTGATCTCCATCTCAATCGGAAGTCCACTTACCACATCACGTCCTACAATGACCATGGTTTCTGTATTTCCAGGAATACCGGAACCAAGCTTCTCTTTTAATGCCTGTGCGGTCTTCTGACCAATCACAAGATTATAGGTTCTCTTCACATAAGTAATGATCGATTCATCAATCCGGTTGCCTCCGAAATGCAACAGATCACTCAATACCAGTCCGCCGAGGGAGATGACAGAAATTTCTGTTGTATCTGCACCGATGTCCACAACCATGATACCGGTCGGCTCATTGACATCCAGTCCAAGGCCAACGGCATCCGCAATTGGTTTTTCACATAAAAGGACACTCTTTGGTTTTAATTTACTCTTGTAGAACATCTCAAAGAACGCTCTCTTTTCTACATCTGTAATATCAGTTGGAACCGCAACGATAAATTCAGCACCTCGGATTTTTCCCTTCATATGCTCTTCTAAGTACATCTGGAGCATGGTCTGAAGATTATTAAAATCAGCGATTACTCCACTGATCACCGGGAATGTGACATTGATCGTCTCCGGTGCTTTTTCATACATTGCATAAGCAGCATCACCATAAGCATAAATCTGGTCTTTTTTTACCAGAGCTATGGTATTCTTCTCATTTAATATTTTATTGGAAGTCTTGCAGTAAATCTTCATATTGCAGGTTCCAAGATCAATTCCATATACGTTGCTGTTCATTTTCTTCTCCCTTGTGTTGTTTTCCATAATCAAAGAATCCGTTGTAGTTTCACGGAGTATTTCATAACGGTAACTTCCCATTATGTGAGATACCCGGCTTCCCGGTAACTGAAGTAAGTACGGTCACCTATAATAATGTGGTCTGACAGCGCAATGCCTAATAATTTTCCGGCTTCTGCGATCCTTGCAGTCACTGTATTATCCTCTCCGGAGGGAACTGCCCTGCCGCTTGGATGATTGTGTACCATCACAATGTGTACTGCCTTTTTCTCCAATGCACAGATAAAAATCTCTCTCGGCGGAACAATCGAGGAACTGACACTTCCTGTTGTGACAACAGAGTCTCCCAGCCATTTACATTTGCTGTCAAACATGCAGACGATCAGCTTCTCCTGCTGCTCGTGCCTTAGCTGTTCCATATAATACTCTGCAACCGTTGCTGCGCTCCTCATCTGAATACCCTCAAAATGTCTGGTATTGGCAATCCGCGTGGAAAGTTCCGCAATGCATTTTAACTGCATCGCGATCACATCTCCGATTCCGTGGATCTTTTTCATTTCATCGTAAGACATCTCATAAAGATTCATGAGGTTTCTGTCTTTCTGTGATAAAAAACTTCTTGCCACATCCACGGCAGTCATTTTACTGCTTCCTGATTTGATCACGATCGCTAAAAGTTCTGCATCGCTTAACGCTGTTGCACCGTATTTCCAGAACTTCTCATATGGTCTTTCGGATTCCGGTAATTCTTTTGTTGTGAATGAGTGATTCATAAATTCCTTTCACTCTCCCTGAAAGTGTTTTATGTCAACTCAAAAAACTCTTTTTTCATTTTAGCATAACAAATCTGTATTAACAAGATTCCGTTCCTTAAGTTTTTGTAAAGACATCAAAATTCCAAGCTTTGCATGATACCAGGTCAGGCCACCCTGAAAATAAACGGCGTATGGAGGCTTGATCGGTCCATCTGCACTGAGTTCAATGGAAGATCCCTGCACAAAAGCTCCGGCAGCCATGATGACATCACTGTCATATCCCGGCATTGCCCAAGGCTCCGGTGTTACATAACTGTCTACCGGTGCAGCTGCCTGGATTCCCTCACAGAATGCAATCATCGCATCCGGATTGTTGAAGGTAACTGCCTGAATGATATCGTGGCGGCTCTCTGTACCGTTTGGAATGACGGAAAAACCTAATTTTTCATATATATTAGCAGCAAAAACAGCTCCTTTTAACGCACCGCTCACCACAGTCGGTGCCATGAAAAATCCCTGATAAAAAGACTGGATCACACCGAGAGATGCTCCAACTTCTTTTCCAAGTCCCGGAGAAGTCAAACGATATGCTGCATTTTCCACGCACTCTTTTTTGCCGACGATATAGCCGCCGATCGGTGCAAGTCCGCCGCCCGGATTTTTGATGAGGGAACCAACGATCATATCCGCGCCGACCTCTAACGGCTCTTTTTCTTCCACAAATTCGCCGTAGCAGTTATCTACCATGCAGATTACATCCGGTTTGATATTTTTGATAAAGGAGATCAGCTCACCGATTCTTGTTACGGATAACGTAGGTCTTGTGGCATATCCTTTGGAACGTTGGATTGTCACCAGTTTCGTGCGGTCATTGATTGCTTTTTTGATATTCTCATAATCAAAACTTCCGTCCGGCAATAAATCAACCTGGCTGTAAGTGACACCATATTCTGCCAGAGAGCCCTTGGATGGACGGATTCCGATCACTTCCTCTAAGGTGTCGTATGGTTTTCCAACCGGAGACATAAGCTCATCCCCCGGTCTTAAGTTCGACATTAAAGCGAGTGCAAGCGCGTGGGTTCCACAGGTAATCTGTGGTCTGACCAGTGCATCCTCTCCCTTAAAACAGGAAGCGTACACTTTTTCCAGCGTATCCCTTCCAAGATCATTATATCCATATCCCGAACTCATATTGAAACATTCTGCGCTGACGCGGTTCTCCTGCATCGCTTTTATGACTTTCATCTGGTTGTATTCTGCTCTTGCATCGATCTCTGCAAAACGCTCCTTTAAAGATTCCTCGATTTTTTCTCCAAATTCGTATACTTCCCTCGAGATTCCAAGATTTTTGTATTGTTCTTCTAAAAACTGGTTCATTGCTATCTATTTATCCTCTCTTCGTTATTGAGCGAAACTCTTTTTTTTGCTGTTATAAGTTGCTCAAAATTATAATTGCTAATTTATGATAGTCTTTTCTTTTAAAATAGTTATCATATCCTCTAAAATTTTTGCATCCTGATAGTCATAGGCCTGTTTATCAAGCCAGATGACGTCACGCTCACGGCGGAACCAGGTGAGTTGTCGTTTGGCAAAATGTCTGGTCTCACGCTTGATGATGTAGATGGCTTCTTCTAAAGTGGTTTTTCCATCCAGGTAATCTAAGATTTCCTTGTAGCCAAGTCCCTGCATGGAAACCATATCACGGTGAAAGCCCATATTTTTTAATTTCTGCACTTCATCCACAAGTCCCTGTTCTATCATAAGATCAACCCGTTTGTCAATATTCGCATAAAGATGTGATCTCTCATCGGTGAGCACAAAATATGCAAAATGATAAGGGGATGTTTTCTCCCGCTCTTTTTCATTGTGTTCTGAAATCCGCTTACCGGAAAGATGATAAAATTCCAATGCACGGATCACGCGTTTGATATTATTGGCATGAATGGCATCTGCGGACGCCGGATCGACTTCACGCAGCATGTTGTGCAGATAGTCTGCACCTTTTTCTGCCGCAAGCTGTTCTAATCCTGCCCGGTATGCCTCATCACACTCCTGCTCTGTAAAGTCAATATCATAGAGAAGTGCCTGAATATAAAATCCTGTGCCGCCTGCAATGATCGGGATTTTTCCCTCTGCATATATTTCCTCTAAATGCTCTTTCGCACGCTCCACAAATTTTACCACGTGGAATTCTTCATCCGGTTCAAATTCATCGATCAGGTAATGTCTGACACCATTCATCTCCTCCGGCATCACCTTTGCAGAGCCGATATCCATATGCCGGTATACCTGCATGGAGTCTGCGGAGATGATCGATCCGTTGATTTTTTTTGCAAGCTCGATGGACAAGGCTGTTTTTCCAACGGCTGTCGGTCCGGTCAAAATGACCATCGGTCTTTTTTCTGTCATAATTTTTATACGATTCTCCTGAATTTCTTTTCGATTTCATATTTTGTCATGGAAATGATCGTTGGTCTTCCATGAGGACAATTGTATGGATTATCCAACTCTAAAAGCTCATCAATCAGCGCTTCAATCTCCGGTCTGGAAAGATGATTGTTTCCTTTGACTGCTGCTTTACAGGACATAGACGCCACTTTTTCCATAATCAGATTCGGTGCGTCTTTGCCGGAAATATTGGCAAAATCATCCAGCATTTCAATAAACATGGTTTTCATGTCGATATCTGTAAAATCTGCCGGAATTGCAGTAATTGCATATTCTTTCCCACCAAAAGGTTCAATTTCATATCCAAACATCGAGAGCTGCGCTTCATAAGTTTCCAGTGCCTGCACCTCATCCTGATTCAATGTCAGGATGATTGGCGGACTGATTGTCTGCGATGTAAATGTTTTCTCTGAAATCTTTTTCATCGTGCGCTCGTAAAGTACTTTTTCATGTGCGGCATGCTGGTCGATGATAAAGAGTTTATCCTCGTATTCAATCAGCCAGTAGGTATCGAATAACTGACCGATGATTTTATGTTTTTTTCTTGCATCTTTCGTCAGAAAATGAGAGTCAAGCTGTTCTAAATTCTGCTGCTCATAGATTGGAGCGGTTTCCTGCGATGTAGATTCTATGTCATGTATTTCTGATGCGATTTCTTTAAAATTATTTTCTAATGTAGGTTGTTCAGAATTTATCTCTGCTATTGGCTCTTTGGAAGTATTTGTTTCCGCTTCTGCTGCAAGCGGCTTTGCAAATAAATTTTCTTCCTGCACAGTCAATGGACTTGCACTGGTCTGTTTCATTTTTTCAAAGAAAGCATCCTGACCGCGCCGCCTGATCTCAAAAGGCTCCGGTGTATGTTTTGGAACTGGTGGAATCATTTCTTTCTTTTCTTCTGTCACCGGAACTTCCGGGATAAAATCCCGATGAGAGATTGTATTTCGGATAATCTCAAATAAAGAACGATAAATTTCCTCATTCTGACTGAACCGCAATTCCATCTTAGTCGGATGTACATTGACATCTAAAAGTTCCGAGTTCATCTCAAAGTAAAGCACACAGAACGGATACTGGTGCTGCATCATAAAACCTTTGTATGCCTCCTCAATGGATTTGGCGATCAGTGCACTTTTGATGTAGCGGCCGTTGATAAAATAATTCTCATAGTTACGGTTTCCTCTGGAAATTATTGGTTTTCCAATAAAACCACGAAGCTTAAACAGTTCGGTCTCATGTTCTACTTTCAGAACCGCGGCCGTAATATCTCTTCCATAAATATGGTAAATGAGGTCTTTTTCATTTCCATTTCCTGATGTGTGTAGTTTTGTCTGACCATTGTTAATAAATTTAAATGAGACATCCGGGTGGGACAAGGCCATGCGTTCCATCAGGTCACTGATATATCCAGCCTCTGTCTGGGCGGTCTTTAGGAATTTTCTTCTGGCAGGAACATTGTAAAAAAGGTTCCTTACGATAAAAGTCGTTCCTTCCGGCGCCCCGATTTCTTCATTTTCAATTTCTTTGGAACCTTCGATCACATATCTTGTTCCTGTCAGTTCCTCATAGGTCTTTGTGATCAGCTCGACCTGTGCAACTGCTGCAATGCTCGAAAGCGCCTCACCGCGGAATCCAAGGGAATGAATACTGAGCAGATCTTCCACACTGCGGATTTTACTTGTAGAATGGCGCAAAAAAGCAATCGGAACCTGCTTCTTCTCGATGCCGCACCCATTGTCTGTAATACGGATAAAAGAGATACCGCCCTCTTTGATTTCGACGGTCACTGCAGTCGCTTTCGCGTCAATCGCATTTTCAACTAATTCCTTTACAACAGAAGAAGGACGCTCTACCACTTCGCCCGCTGCGATTTTATCGATTGTCTCCTGATTCAGTAACATGATTTCCGGCATTTTCAGACACTTCCTTTCTTTCAGTCAAAAAGCTGCTCCTTACCAGCGGTTTTTGATCTTATTCTGTAATTCGTATAATTTATTCAAAGCATCGATTGGCGTCATATTGCTCAGATCGACATTCTTCAATTCCTCTAAAATATCATCATCTTTTACCGTGTCAAATAAGGACATCTGTGCGAGATCGACCTCGTCTAATTTTTCTTTTTTCTTTTTCGTTCCGGTCTCGACGGCCAGATTTTTTGTGACAGCGGTGATGTCATTCGCACTTAATTCTTCCACGATCTGTTTTGCACGCTCAATGACGGAATCCGGCACACCTGCCAGTTTTGCCACCTGGATACCATAACTCTTGTCGGCGCCGCCCCGGACGATTTTGCGTAAGAACACGATATCATCGCCCTTTTCTTTGACCGCGATACAGTAATTGTTGACGTTGCCGATCTTTCCTTCCAGCTCGGTCAGCTCGTGATAATGCGTCGCAAACAGCGTCTTTGCCCCCAGAAGCTTTCGGTTACTGATGTGCTCGATCACCGCCCAGGCGATGGAAAGACCGTCAAATGTCGACGTGCCTCTGCCGATTTCATCCAACACAAGAAGGCTTTTGGACGTTGCGTTGCGCAGAATATTTGCGACTTCGTTCATCTCGACCATAAAGGTAGACTGACCGCTTGCCAGATCATCGGATGCGCCCACGCGGGTGAAAATCCGGTCGACAATGCCGATATTTGCCGTTTTTGCCGGCACAAAGCTGCCGATCTGGGCGAGCAGCACGATCAGTGCGGTCTGACGCATATAGGTGGATTTACCAGCCATATTGGGGCCTGTGATAATCGCAATGCAATGCTTCTGGTTATCCAGATAGGTGTCATTGGAAATGAACATATCGTGGTCGGTCATCTGTTCAACAACGGGGTGCCGGCCGTCTCGGATATCGATTACGCCCTTTTCATTCAGAACCGGGCGGACATAGTGATTTCGCTCCGCAACAAGTGCAAGGGAGGCAAAGACATCCAGGCGGGCAATTGCCTTTGCCGTGCGCTGGATACGTTCGATCTGCGCGGCAATCTGCCCCAAAATCTCCGGATCACTGCCGAAAAGCTGCAGGGACACCGGATGCTCACCCGGATCGATCGTCATCAGATCCTCGGTATTTTTGTTCTTATACAGAATCGCCTTCGCGCTGACCATCTCCATACAGATCAGGCCTGCTCCCTGCTCCTTGCAGAGAACGCGGAACGGCAGATCCGTCACACCTGCCATCGGTGCGAGCACGAGCGGATTTTGCATTTCCACATTTCCGATTTTCAGCGGAGACATCGTCTGGAGCGTACGTTTCTTACTTTCCATCCGGCTTCTCTCCGTCTTCTTCTGCGAACGCTTCCTCCGGCACTTCCTCGCCGAGGAAGAAAACGCGGTAATACAGCTCCAGAGATTCCAGCAGATCCTTTTTCTCCTCCTGATACTGCTTGATCCGCAGCGCACCGCCGATCTCATCGTACATCGCATCCGCATCTACAGCCTCTGTTTCGAACTGCAGACTGCCGTCACTGTCAAACCACATGGTGAAAATGCCGCCGATTTCCACGGTGAACATAACGCACATGATATGAAGCTCATCCTGCACGGACTGCGGCAGGGATGCAAAATCCTGGTTAAAATAATATTTCTGCTCATACGCACTCGCTCCGCAGAGCACTACTTTTTCATCATCTGAATACATATATTTTCCTTTCCTGATCCAAGTTTTTTATACATAACTGTACAGGCCGCGCACTGAAACCTCGCCGGAATGCACTTCCGCGATCGTTCCATCCTCTTTTCTCACACGCAGCTCACCCGTCGACGTGATGCCGAGCGCCACACCCTCGAACGGCTCTTTCGGATCCAGCACACGCACCGGCTGATCCTTATTTGCAAGTACAGCCTCATAGGCTTCCTGCAGCGCCGAGAGATCTCCCGCCTCCAGGAATTTTTCGTAATTCTCCTCGAACGCCTCCAGCACCGCTGCGACTATTTTCGCCCGATTGACCGGATGCCCCATTTCGATCGCCAGTGACGTCGCGATCTCAGCAATTTCTTCCGGAAACTCCGTCTGGTTCACATTGATTCCCGTTCCAATGACGACATAATTGATGTAATCGATCTGTGCACTCATCTCTGTCAGGATTCCGCAGAGCTTTTTCCCGTTCAGCACCGCATCGTTCGGCCACTTAATTCTCGTGTCGACGCCGAGCGCTCTCTGTACCCCCTGCACAACAGCAAGTCCCATCACAATCGTCAGCATCGGCGCTTTGGCCGGCTCGAGATCCGGGTACAGCAGGAGGGACATCGAAACGGAAGTTCCCTCCGGCGATTTCCAGACTCTTCCGCGGCGGCCTTTTCCAGCGGTCTGCGTCTCGGCCGTTGTCAGTGTACCGTTCGGCGCTCCTTCTTCCGCCAGGCGCTTCGCCCACGTATTTGTCGAATCTACTTCATGGCTGTAATAGACCGTCTGTCCAACATATTTCGTATGCGTGCGGCTTTCCAGCTCGTCCTTCGTCATCAGATCCGGCTCGTTCAGCAGACGGTAACCTTTATTCTGTACCGCCTCGATCTCGTATCCTTCCTCTTTTAACTGATTCATGATCTTCCACACTGCAGTACGGGAAATTCCAAAATGTTCACACAAATCCTGACCCGAAACATTTTCTCCTGATTCTCGCAGAAGGCGCAGTGTCTCAGCTCTTTTATTTTCCAGCATATGATATCTTCACACTCCTCACATAAACCAACAGCAGCGCTGCGAAAGACGTGCTCCGCAGCGCTGCTGTACGTGTCTTGCCATTCTTCTATTATACACAGTCTGTTCCGGTTTTTCCACCAGAAAGTTTATGCACCAAGCGTTGCTGCCATCACAGCTTTGATCGTGTGCATGCGGTTCTCTGCTTCCTCGAAGACTCTCGACTGTGCGGACTCAAATACCTCATCGGTAACTTCCATCTCATCCAGTCCGTAACGGTCGTGGATCTCTTTTCCAATCTTTGTTTTCAGATCGTGGAACGACGGCAGGCAGTGCAGGAATACCGCGGTATCCTTGGCATTTGCCATTGCTTCTTTTGTCACGCGGTACGGAGTCAGATCGTGGATTCTCTCCTCCCATACGCTGTCCGGCTCACCCATAGATACCCAGACATCGGTGTAGATAACATCGGCATCTTTTGTTCCCTCTTTTACGTCCTCGGTGAGGGTGATGGTTGCACCGCTCTCCTTTGCATACTCCTCACACTGAGCCACAAGCTCTGCGTTCGGGAAGTATTTCTTCGGTGCACAGGCCACAAAATCCATTCCCATCTTGGCAGATGCAATCATCAGGGAATTTCCCATATTGTAGCGGGCGTCACCCATGTAAACGAGTTTGATGCCTTTTAAGTGGCCGAACTCTTCCTGGATTGTCAGCATATCGGCGAGCATCTGGGTCGGGTGGTACTCGTTGGTCAGTCCGTTCCATACCGGGACTTTGGAATATTTTGCCAGCTCTTCTACGATCTCCTGGCCGAATCCACGGTACTCGATTCCCTCATACATACCGGCAAGAACGCGGGCTGTATCTTTAATGCTCTCTTTTTTGCCGATCTGGGAACCGATCGGATCCAGATACGTTGTTCCCATACCGAGATCGTGTGCAGCTACCTCGAAGGAACAGCGGGTTCTGGTGCTGGTTTTCTCAAAAATCAGTGCAACGTTTTTACCACGCAGGGTATCCACCGGAATGCCTTTCTTTTTCTTATCCTTCAGCTCTGCGGACAGATCCAGCAGATAGGAAATCTCTTCCGGGGTGAAATCCTTTAATGTCAGAAAATCGCGTCCTTTTAAATCCATGGCTTGTTCCTCCTTATATCTGCATATGGTGTATTTTATTATTTCCTATACTGTGATGTTGGGTCAAAAAGTTTTTTGCCCCTTGGTTTCCTTGAATATTCTCTATTATGAAACAGGCCTGTTCATCTGTCAAGAGGAAAATGTATATTTTTGCGTATTTTCTTTATATTATTCATATAATATGCATTTTTATGCACTTTAAAAACACTCTCTTTCCATTTTTCCCGTTATCACGGCTGTCACCGGGGGCTCTTGTAACTGCGGACTTTTGTTCGCTGTCCATGAAAAATCTCCCACATCCGGCATCACGCTTTCTGTGGGAGAATTCTCTTTTTCTTATCGATTTATCTCTATTTTACTTCTGCACTTCTTTTCCTGCCGGCACTTTCTGTTCCTCCACAATACCTTTGAATGTGGTGGCCAGACTTGCCAGTCCCTGCAGATCGGACGGAACAACAATCTTCGTTGCTTTTCCATTCGCCAGAACACCAAGTGCCTCGAGACTCTTTAAGGTAAGAACCGCATCGTCAGCACCTGCCTCTTTGATGGCACGGATACCATCGGCATTTGCCTGCTGTACTTTGAGGATTGCCTCTGCCTGGCCTTCTGCCTCACGGATCCGTTTCTCTTTTTCTGCCTCTGCGCGAAGAATAGCCGCCTGTTTTTCAGCCTCTGCATCGAGGATGGCCGACTGTTTTTTACCTTCGGCAACCAGGATGGTCGATTTTTTCTCACCTTCTGCAATCAGGATTGCTTCACGGCGTTCACGCTCTGCTTTCATCTGTTTCTCCATGGCTTCCTGAATGGCTGCCGGAGGCATGATGTTTTTCAGCTCAACACGGTTGACTTTAATGCCCCACGGGTCGGTTGCGATATCGAGAGCTGCCTGCATCTTCGTGTTGATAATCTCACGGGATGTCAGTGTTTCGTCCAGCTCCAGATCTCCGATGATGTTTCGAAGTGTCGTTGCGGTCAGGTTTTCAATGGCCATCAGCGGATTTACAACACCGTATGCGAACAGCTTCGGATCGGTAATCTGGAAAAATACGACCGTATCAATCTGCATCGTAACATTATCTTTTGTGATAACCGGCTGCGGCGGGAAATCCACCACCTGCTCTTTTAAGTTCACGCGGATTGCCACGCGCTCGATAAACGGAACCTTAAAATGAAGACCGGTTGCCCAGGTGCCTTTGTATTTTCCAAGACTCTCAACAACGTAAGCACTGGCCTGCGGCACGATCTTCACACACGATGCTGCAATAAACAGTACAATCACAAGAAGAAAAATCATTAAAATTCCTGCAATTCCTCCACCACTCATGTTTCATTTCCTCCTTCTTTTTCTTTGACCTTTACAATCAGCTTGACGCCTTCCACACGGAGCACTTCCACCACGGTCTCTTTCGGGATAATGCCTCCTTCGCTTTCCGTTCTCGCAGTCCAGGTGTTTCCGCCCAGCGATACCTTTCCGGTGCCTGCCAGGTTGGAAATCTCTTCTGCGACGATCCCTTCCATTCCAATCACGCGGTCTACATTTGTTTTTAAGGTATCCTTATTCAGGAAACGGACGGCTACAGGACGTGTAAAAATCAGAAGTATCAGCGATACAACAAGAAAGCAGACCATCTGAATTACAAATCCGGCTCCGCACATAGCTGCGATCAGAGCAATCAGGGCGCCGCCCGCAAACCAGATGGTTGCCAGACCTAACGTTGCCGCCTCAATCACCAGCAAAACCACAAGCGCAATCAGCCAGTACACTGCATATTCCATGCTCCTCTCTCCTTTCCGATTTCTTGGCTGTTGGATTCATGATACTATATGAGAATGAAAATAGCAAGCGGAGAGGTGGAATATTCAGAAAAAAGACAGGATTTTAAGAACTGGTCGCACAGAGACAGCGCAGAAAACCCGATCTTCTTATTCTTCCATCACATCTTTTCATTTTAAAACGGCTACAACCATTCTTTACACACTCCTATCTGTTGTGATGCAGTTATAGAAACGAAGAAATTTGTAATGTTTAAAGCGTTCGAAAAAGCAGATTACATTTTCATAACGTTTTGCACCTGTGTGAAGTGAAAGGAATGGCTATAAAAATGAAAAACTGGAAAACAGCTCTTTCAAGAAGGAAATAAAGAAAGGAAATATAAAGACTGATTTTTTATTTATAAACTATCAATTCCAAGGCTTGACATCCATACAAAAACAGCTGCCACAACAAAATACATATGCATCTGTATAAAAAGTACCAAGGTAAATGCTAATAATTTCCAAAACAGCGATTTAATCTGCCTTGTATAACGAATGCACTCTTTTAGTGTCAGTTTTTGTTCTACAAACGGGTTTCTGCTGTATTGCTTTAATATCTTCGCCGCGACACGAATTTTTTTCCCTTGATATGTCATTTCTTCTTTGGCAAGATACATTGCACCAATGAGCAGATGAAAGAAAATCAGATCTCCATATTCTCTGGAAAGATGCTTTTCTTTCAGAAACTGTTCAAAATCAGATGCAATCAAAATCCAGTTTCTCATCAGATTCTTTTTCGGTTGATATGTCAGGGACTGGAGATTTTCACGGTAAAGAACGATGCTCTGTGGGACAAAAGCATATTTCGGATGGCATGCACAGCATCTAAAATTATGTGCCTTGTCTTCGGCGTAACTGTATGGGGGAATCCACAAATCGTGAGACTCCAGAAAAGATTTGCGGTAGAGTTTTCCCCAGTCGTAAGAAAGCGTTCCTTTTTGAAAAAATCCATGAAACCGGAACTCTGCGCTGTCCGGGTTTTCTTTTTCCAGATTACTGCAGCATTTCACTTTTTCGCCATTCGCCCTCCATCTGCGATATGTTCCGATCACAATATCTGCCTGCTCTCTTTCTGCCCGTGCGGCAAGGGAACGTATGGCAGATGAATCGTCCAGCTTGTCGTCTGCATCCAGGAAGAGAAGATATTTTCCTGTTGCTTCTTTTATCCCTGCATTTCTGGCTGCTCCACTGCCTTTATTATTCTGATGAATCACACGGATTCTTGGATCTGCTGCAGCAAGTTCCTCACACATTTGATTGGAACGATCTGTTGAACCGTCATTCACCAAAACAATCTCCAACTCTGAATAGTCCTGTTTTCGTACGCTCTCAACACACTCCGTCAGAAATTTTTCCGCCTGATAGACCGGAATAATCACACTTACCAGTGGATAAAACATCTTTTTTCTTTCCTCTTCTCCTATTCTTTGTACCCAAAATATAGCGGATTTTTAAAGAAACGTCAACTGAACTTTGCTTTCTTTTTGTTTTCATTTACAAATGTCTCAGCGTATTGATTCCTCCATTATTCTATAAAACAAGCTATTTCTCATCCACTCTTTACACCACAGTATATGTTGTGCTAAAGTTATAAAAGGGTCAAACATTTGCACACCCATTCCTATTTTTCCTGAAAACATTTTTCGGATATATTCTGCACGTTGGACATTACTGGCAGTATTCCTACTTAGCAGTTGCATCAATATATGGCTTTGGCGAACAGATCATAAAAAAATACGTTTTATCTGTCTGGATGCTTTTGTCATGTTGTTAATCATGAATCTTGGAAATGGATATATCCATTATTACCAGATGCTATCTTAAATAAAATACCAGAAAATGAGCGGTCCAGTGTATATAATTATGAGACAAGTTCCCAATGGCTGCTGTCTGGACTTGAACCTTATGACAAATACTGTATTACAGCAGACCATTTTTCGATGCTTTCAAATGAAATTTTTCAGCATATTCAAAATTTATTCGAGCACAGAGAGCCTATGTACATAGTAACAGGGCGCAATGTGCAGATTCAAAACCAAATTGTACAAACATATCTGGAAAAAGATTATACTGAATTGTATACCAACAACATTTATACATTATATCAAAAAATTCCTTAAACACTAAATAAATCGTTCTCACTATTAAAGTAAAGAAAAAAATATATCAACTTCTACAAAGAAAATTGAACAACTTTGACAATGTAAACTGATTTTTTGTACTGTTTCGTTATCGAAAGTATACTGTTTTTTTTGGTACAATATACGAAAGGATCGTTACAAATGAAAAAACAGATCATTGATTTTGTCATCACATGGGTGGACGGATCAGACCCCTTATGGTTTCGCCAAAAACAGAACGCCAAAAAAAGCAAGGAGTTTCTGTTGATATCGACGACCGTATTGAACG
>ERZ840371.2517-NODE-2517-length-16374-cov-5.579263_pt1 | contig 16374 bp, 12 predicted proteins | sample MGYA00519937_ERZ840371 | MGnify/ENA primary metagenome ERZ840371 (study PRJEB31850, sample SAMEA3708873) | human gut metagenome | biome: human gut; feature: human-associated habitat; material: faeces | place: China | collected 2014 ... | reverse complement strand
CGTCCGGGGCGGGGATCTGCTGCACGGCGTTCATGAAGTTGGGGTCAAAGGGCTTGCCCAGCGCCTCGATCTCCTCCACATGGAGGGCATTCAGCGCCTTGGCGGCTTTGTCCAGCGTCATGGTCACGCCCTTCTTGTAGTTCTCGTCGGTGGTGGGGGCGTTGGCCGCCATCTCCAGCGTATCCAGAATGGGGATGATCTGGTTCACGGCAAAGGACACGCCGTCGTTGAACTTCTGGTCAGCCTCACGGGTGGAGCGCTTGCGGTAGTTCTCATACTCGGCGGCCATCCGCAGCAACTGATCCTTGGCCTGATTGGCATTCTTCTCAGCCGCGTCCAGCTTTGCCTTCACAGCTTCCAGCTCCCGGGCCTTCTTGTTGAAGAAGCCATCCTTTTTCTTGGGGTCTGCCGCTTCAGCGTTCGTCTCGGGAGCCGCTGCCTGCTCAGGTGCAGTTTCCGGGGCGGCCTGCTCGGCGGTGTTGGGCTCCACGGCAGGTTCTTCTGCCTGCGGGGTCTTTTTTGTTTCTTCGCTCATTCCAGGTCCTCCTTATAGATCACAGTCCGCCGGGGTGCGGCTGCCTGCGGGGTATCTTTTCGTTTGCCGCTCATTCCTTCGCCAAGCTGATCGGCAAAGGTGTGGAGCAGCGGCATCAGCTTCTGGAAGGGCATCCGGGTGGGGCCGATGAGGGCCACGGAGCCCCAGAGGCCTCCGCCCACCAGATACCGGTCACTCACGATGCACAGGCCGGGGATCTGAGGTTCCAGATCCTCGCCCAGCAGGATGCTTTCGCTCTGCTCTGCCGGGGGTGCAATGAGGGCGGCGGCCTGCTCTTCGTCGTTCAGCAGGCTCAGGATGCTGCCCACCTTGCCGTCCAGCTGGGGCCAGTCCAGCAGGTACTGCTCACCCCCCAGATACACATGGGGCTGGGTGGAATCCTGCAGGATGGCGGCTGCGGCGCTGATCACCGGCACCAGCTCCGGGCTGATCTGGCTGCACAGCTCTGCAAGGAGCCGGGGCGACAGATCAACAGGAGCCACAAAGGTCAGGTTCCGGTTGAGCAGGGCGGCAAGCGCCGCTGCATTTTCCCGGGAAAGACCGGTGCGGACCCGCGCCACACGGGTGCGGACATAACCGGCAGTGGTCACAGCCAGCACCGCTGCGGCGCTGCGGCCCACCTGCACCACCTCGTAGTGGGCGATGCAGAGATCCTCAGCACAGGGGGTGCTGACAGCGGCAGTGCAGCCGCTGATGGCGGCCAGCGCCTTGGCGGCACCCTGTGCCAGCTTTTCCGGCTCGTGGTCAAGGCTTGCGAACACCGCGTCCACACGGGCGCGGGTCACACGGTCCAGCGGCTGGTCATCGGTGAGAAGATGATCCAGATAATAACGGTAGCCCTTGGCACTGGGGACACGGCCTGCGCTGGTGTGGGGCTGCTCCAGCAGACCCAGCTTGGTCAGCGCAGCCATCTCGTTGCGCAGCGTAGCACTGGAAACTGCCATATCAAAGTAGTTTGCCAGCACACTGCTGCCCACGGGCTCGCCCTCGAGGCCATACAGCGCAACGATCGCCTGCAAGACACGCTGTTTGCGTGCATCCATCGTCATAGCGCCTGCCTCCTTCGTTCGCTTTTTGTTCTTTAGCACTCCTTCTTCCTGAGTGCTAAGACCATTATATCCAATTTTGCGGCGCTGTCAATAGCTTCTCAGAAAAGTTTTGAAAGATTCATAATTCTGTCATAAAGGCCGCACAAAGAAAGAGCCGCCCTGCGGCGGCTCTCCTATATAATAGATCATTCCTCCATCTGCTTTGCCAGAAATGCCGCCGCCACGTTCACCGCCTTGATCTGGGCGGCATCGGGCTTGGCAGTGCGGTCCTCCGTAAGCAGGCCCACACTGCCGGTGACATCCCCCGCCGCAATGATGGGCACAGCGCACAGCAGCGCCCGGGGTGAGCCCTCACAGGGCAGCAATGCCTTTTCGGGGCTGCCATCGCTCTGGTAGGGCTTGCGGCTGTCCATCAGCTTTTCCAGCGGCTGGCTCACGCTGCGGTCGGCCAGATCCCGCCTGCCCGCACCGGATGCCGCCAGAATGCGGTCCCGGTCTGAGACAAAGGCCGTCAGGGCAAAGCACTTGCTCAACACATCCACATACTGGGCCGTCACCCCGCTCAGTTCCCCCATGGGCGAATACTTTTTGAAGATGACCTCGCCGTCCCCCGTTGTGAAGATCTCCAGCGGGTCTCCCCTGCGGATGCGCTGGGTGCGGCGGATCTCCTTGGGGATGACCACCCGCCCCAGCTCATCGATGCGGCGCACGATGCCGGTTGCTTTCATAAGGTTCCCTTCCTTTCCATGTTCCGGTTTTGCTTCCAGATTTCTGTGAAGTATGGTTATTCTGTGGAAACAGGAAGGGAATTATTCATTCAGCTCCGGCCGGAGCGCTGCTTATCCTCATACATCCGGTGGTCGGCCAGGATGCGGATGGCACGCACATCGTCGCTGTCGCAGGGGTAGACCGCACAGCCGCAGCTGGTGCCAACCTGCACCTCTGCATCCTTCAGGCGGTAAGGCTCCCGGATGGCTGCCTTGATCTTTTCCACCCGGCTCTTGCAGAACCCCTCCGTTACGGTTCCGTTGACGATGAGGGCGAACTCATCCCCGCCGATGCGGAACACCGCATCGCTCTCCCGCACGCAGCCCCGCAGGCGGCTGGCCACCTCCTTGAGCAGCTGGTCGCCCACATCGTGGCCGTAACGGTCGTTCACAGGCTTGAAACGGTCAAGGTCGAGGTAGAACAGGACAAACGGTGTCCTGTTCAGCTCGTTTTCTTTCAACAATGCGTCAAAATAGCGTTCATTATACAGTCCGGTCAGGCCGTCGGTGTTGGCCAGGTCCTCCATCTGCTGGCGGGCCTCCCCTTCCTGCCGGAGGGCGCGCTCCTTTTCCTCCACGCGCAGGCGGGCATCGGTGCGGACACCGTGCACCAGCACGATGCCTGCGCAGAGGAACAGGCCCGCCAGCAGCAGGATGGTGGCGTTCTGGATCTTCCGCATTCCACTGTCCACCACGCCACGGCCGACGATGCCCACAATGGACAGATCCTGAAAGCCCACAGGCTGGTAGACCAGATAATAGCTCTTGCCCTCAAGCCAGTAGGAAAGGCTGCCGCTGCGGCCCTCTGCCACGTCCTGCCGGGCCCGGGTCAGTGCACCCGCATCCACCTGCGCATACTTCTGCAGGTAGTCGAACAGGTTGTCCATCCAGTCCTCGATCTCGCTCTTGGGCTCCTCCGAGAGCATCACATCGCCATCGGGATGGATGATGTAGCAGTCGCTCTGGCCGCCGTAAGCACTGCCGCCGATCAATTCCTCTATGGTCTTATTCCGATAGCTCACGGCAAGGCTGGTGTAGGTGGTGCCGTCGATCTCCACCGGCGCAATGGGCGCAGAGTATACCACCCGGCGCTCCCCGCTCCGCATGATGTAGCTGGACACCGTAGGCTTGCCGGTGCGGTACATCTCCTCAAAGGCCGTCCAGAGGTGATCCACTTTTTCATGCTTGCCCCGGATGCTCCAATATTCGCAGTTTTCATTGAACAGATACACGCTGCTGTACCGCCAGATCTCCCGCTCGGCCTCATAGCTGCGCAGGCGTTCCTCCGCCAGGCCCTCCTCATTGGCAGCCTGCAGGCTCTTGCCCCACTCGTTCAGCATGTTCCAGTTGCTCCGGCTGAAGATGGTAAACGCCTTATCCACCTGCTCATAGGTCTCCAGCAGGTTGCGGGTGCCTTCGTCATAGAACTGCTGCCGGATGTACAGGACGTACCAGCACAGACCTGTCACCACGACCATCGCCAGCAGCAGCGCAGCTGCCGTCCATCTTTCTTTTTCCTTCCACATATTCAGCTTCTCCTCAGCAGAGTCCCAACTCTCTGCCCTTTTCCGGCCGCATTTCCACAGCCTGCGAAACCACGCAATTCCGTCGAATCAACACTACCAAATTCTGCTTTTTCTGTCAAGGCTTTCGTCAAAGATTATTCGCTGCAAATTTGGGGCATTCTTCTATCCTTTTGCTGCTGTGTATGTTATAATAAAATGTATGGATTTCTGAGGGGGTGCTCTTATGCAGCAGATCGTGATATTGGGCGGCGGTGCAGCGGGCCTTGCCGCCGCATTGGCCGCCGCCCAGTCTGCCCCGGCAGGGGCAGTGCGGGTGACGGTGCTGGACCGCAACCCCAGGTGCGGCAAAAAGCTGTTGGCCACCGGCAACGGCCGCTGCAATCTGGACAACACCGGCATTGCACCGGAGCAGTATTTCACCGCTGACCCCGCCGCCCTGCGGCCCCTGCTGGCCGCGGTGGATGCCGCCGCACCGCTGGAATGGTTCGCGGCGCTGGGCCTGTACACCCGCACCGATGAGGCCGGGCGGGTGTACCCCTACTCCAACCAGGCCGCAGACGTGCTGGCCCTGCTGGAAGGCCACCTTGCCCGGCTGGGCGTGGAGGTGCGTACCGGCTGCACTGTGCAGACCCTGAGCCAGAACCGCAGCGGCTACACCATCCTGTGCGAGGATGCCGAGGGTCAGGACCAGACCCTGCGGGCCGATGCCGTCATCTGCGCCATGGGCGGCAATGCCGGGCCGCAGTTCGGCACCGACGGCTTCGGCACCCGATTCGCCGCCCAGTGCGGCGGAAAGCTGGAGCCGCTGTACCCCTGCCTGACCGCCCTGCAGACAGCAAAGCCCAACCGATCTCTGGCCGGCATCCGGGCCAAGGCCGCTGCCACCCTGCTGGACCTCGACCGCCACTGCACCGTGGCCGTGGAAAACGGCGAGGTGCAGTTCACGGACTACGGGCTTTCGGGCATCTGCATCATGCAGCTGTCCGGCCATCTGGCCCCGGGGCGGGGGCCAAAGCGTCCGGCCGTGGAGCTGGACCTCTTCCCCATGCTGGACGAGACTGCCCTGACCGCCCTGTTTGCGGCCCGGGTGCCCCTGCTGCCGGGCAAGGCACCTGCGGATTTCTGGACAGGTCTGCTCAATCCCAAGCTGGGCCGCGCCCTGTGGGCAGCGGCAAAGCTGCCTGAAAAACCGGTGGACACCCTGCCGGATGCCGCCTGGCAGGTGCTGGCCAACGCGGCCAAGCACTGGCTGTTCGAGGGCCTGACCCCCTGCGGCTGGAAGCAGGCCCAGACCACCGGCGGCGGCCTGAGCCTGACCGAAGTGACCCCCAGCTTCCAGTTCAAGGGCTGCCCCGGCCTTTACTTTGTGGGTGAAACGCTGGACTGCGCCGGCAGCTGCGGCGGCTTCAACCTGCGCTGGGCCTTTGGCAGCGGCATCGCCGCCGGGCGTGACGCGGTGCGGAGCCTGAAGCGGCCTGCCCCGAAGCCAAATAAAAAGAAGCGATAAAGAATGACCCTCTCCATCCCGCATCTGACAGACAGACTGCAGGGACGGAGAGGGTCATTTTCGTTTCAGATACGCTTGTGTCTCCCGGACCACCACTCCCGAAAGCCCCACCACGCCCACAAGATTGGGCAGCATCATCAGGCCGTTGAAGGTATCGGAGAGCGCCCAGGCCAAGTCCAGCTTCATCACAGCACCCACCAGCACCATGGCTGCGAACACCAGCTTATATCCTGCGGCGGCGCGCTCCCCCAGCAGATACACCACTGCCCGGGTGCCGTAATGGCTCCACCCCAGCGTAGTGGAATAGGCAAACAGCAGGACCGACACCGCGATGAACTGCGGCCCGAACGCCCCGAACACCGTGGAAAAGGCCTGCCCCACCAGTGCGGAGCCCTCCACACCGGTCAGGGCCGCACCGGTGTCCAGATCCACAAGGCCGCTGGTGAGTACCACAAGGGCCGTGAGGGTGCAGACCACCATGGTATCTGCAAACACCTCGAACATCCCCCACATTCCCTGCTGGACAGGCTCCTCCACGTTGGCCGCGCAGTGCACCAGCACCGACGCGCCCAGTCCTGCTTCGTTGGAAAAAGCTCCCCGCTTGAATCCCCAGCTGATGGCCCGGGCCATGCCGTAGCCCAGCACCCCGCCCCCGGCGGCCTGCAAGCCAAACGCCCCCCGGAAGATGGCCGCGAATGCCGCCGGGACAGCCGCCCAATGGACACAGACCACGGTCAGCGCCCCGAACAGGTAGAACAGGGCCATGAGCGGGACGATGGCCTCCGTGACTGCGGCCACCCGCTTCAGCCCGCCCAGTATGACCCGCCCGGTGAGCAGGGCCAGTACGATGCCCGTTGCCACCGGCGGCACCCGGAACACTGCCTGCAGATTGCCCGCAATGGAGTTGATCTGGCTCATGTTCCCCATGCCGAAGCTGGCCAGCACGCAAAAGCAGGCAAACAGCACCGCCAGTGCCCGGCCAAAGCCGCCGCCCAGCCCCTCGGCCAGATAGTACATGGGTCCGCCGCACCATCTTCCGGCGGCATCCCGGCGGCGGTAGCAGATGCCCAGCACGTTCTCGGCATAACTGGTCATCATCCCCAGCAGGGCCATGACCCACATCCAGAACACAGCCCCCGGCCCGCCTGCCAGAATGGCTGCCGCCACACCCACGATGTTGCCGGTGCCGATGGTCGCCGCCAGCGCCGTGCAAAGGCTCTGGAACTGGCTGATGGCTTCATCGTCCGTGTGGGCGGTCACATTCCGGTCCAGGAAGATGGCCCCGATGGTGTGCCGCATCCAGTACCCGAAATACCGCAGCTGGAAAAATCCGGTGCGCACTGTCAGCAGACAGCCGGTGCCAAACAGCAGCGTCAGCCCCACCGGCCCCCATACCACACCGCCGACCACCGCGTTCACCCGCGCCAAGCTCTCCCACATACACAAACGCCCCCTGTGCTCTACTGTATGGCACAGGGGGCGTTTTCATGCCCGGGCAGCGGTTTCTGTATAAAAAAGCGCATCCCGGCCCACCCTGTTCCAAAACGGAACGGAGGAACACGGGATGCACAAGAACGGTTGGAGGCCCTTCTGGGCGGCTTTGGGGGCGGCACTTCTGGTGCTGCTTCCGCTGGTGGGCGGCACAGTCCTGCTCACCCGGCAGATGGTGCGCACCCGCATCCAGACCGCCCAGCCCCAGAGCGGGGTACCCATCCAGCTGCCCCGGGCCGAGCACCGGATGACCCTGCTTCTCTGCACCGCCGGGGAGCAGCCGAGCTTTTTGCTGGTCTACCTGAACGCCGCCCAGAACAGCCTGAACCTGCTGGCCGTGCCGGGGGAGCTGACCGTGCCCTTCAACGAAGAGACTGCCGGCCTTGCCCACTGCTACGGAGCGGCGGGGCCCGCCCGGTGCCGTCAGGCGCTTCTGGAGGTGCTGGGCCTGCCGGAGGATATGCTTTATCTGGCGCTGTCCCCCGCCGTGCTGGAAAAGACTGCTTCCCGTTACGGGCCGGTGCGGGTGGGGTTTTCGGGGGCACTGACTGCCGATGAGCTGACCAGAACCGGGCTTTCCGCCGCCGTGCAGAGCATTTCGGCCAAAGAGGCCCATGCTCTGCTCTCCGGCTGGGATGCGGACGGCACCCTGCCGCCTGCCCGCCGGGCCGCTGCCCGGGCGGCAGTGTGGGAAGCCTTTTTCCGGCAGGACCTCGCCCTGCTGCCCGCCACCCTGCCGGATGCCCTGCGGGCCAGCAGCACGGCCCTGCTCACCGACTTTGCAGCACAGGATTATACCCTGCTGGGCACGGTCCTGGAGTTTCTGGCCAACAACAGCGCCCTCCCCCACGCCGAGGCCCTGCCCGGGGCGTGGGATGCAAAAGCGGGCACTTACACGGTCACAGACGCTTCCCGGGCGGCGGTGCAGACCTTTCTCAGCGTTTCGCCCGCCTCGGGGAATGATGCCTCGCTCAAGGAGCCATAGCCCAGCACAAACGTACCGGAAAAATCCTGTTCCCCGCCGGTCAGGTCATAATCGCTCAGTAAACTCAGGGCCACGCCCTGCGCCTTTGCGGCGGCGCGAAGGGCGGCATCCGGCGGGGCATTTTTCAGCCTTGCCAACAGATGCAGGCCGGTGTGCAGGCCGGTCAGGGTCAGCTCGTCCGGCGCAAAGGCAGCGTGCAGAGAGGCAGCCAGAGCATCCCGCCGGGCCTTGTAGGCCACGCGCTCCCGGGCAAGATGCCGGGTGAAGTAGCCCTCGCGGATGAAGCGGGCCAGGGTCTGCTGCTCAAACCGGCTGACGGTGCCGGAATAGATCCGGTACTTTGCCCGCCAGGCGGGCAGCAGCTGCCGGGGCAGCACCATATAGGCGATGCGGATGCCGGGGGCCAGACTGCGGGAGCAGGTGGAGAGGTAGACCACCGGGCCGTCGGCCCCGGCCATGCCCTGCAGACTGGGCAGGGGGCGGGTATCAAAGCGGAACTCCGAATCGTAATCGTCCTCTATGATATACCGCTGGCCCGGGCAGCGGGAGGCCCAGTGGAGCAGCTCCGTGCGGCGGCCCGCCGGCATGGTCACGCCCGTGGGGAACTGGTGGCTGGGCGTGACATAGCACACCGCCGCGCCCGAGCCGGACAATGCCTCAACAGAAAGGCCGTCCGCATCCACAGGCAGGCAGCAGCACGCCACGCCGTTGTTTTCCAGCACCTGCTTCGCGCGCTGGTAGCCGGGGTTTTCCACCGCCGTTTTGCCGGGCAGGAGCGGGGCCAGCAGGCTCAGCAGATACTCCATACCGGCACCCACCACCACCTGCTCGGCGGTGCACCGCACGCCCCGGTATTCCTCCAGATAATCCGCCAGCGCCGTCGCGACTTCCGGCGGAAAATACAGCACGACCTGATTGCCGCCTTTGCGCGTCACCAGAAAGGCATTGTTTTCCAAATCCACATCGGAAATATTCAGTCCGACGCACTCCGAAACGCGTATGCCCGTACCCAGAAACAGCGAAATCAGCGCAAAATCGCGCTTGGCCGTCAGCTTCTGGTATGTTTTCTGACGCTCCGACAACCCAGCACCTGTTGCGGATTGCTCCAGCATCCGAATCATTTCTTCCTGCGAAAGACGGATAATCGGCTTTTCGTGGATTTTGGGAAGAGACACCAGCGTCGTCACATTGGCGCTGATTCGCTGATTCTTGAATAGAAATTCGTAGAATGACCGGATTGCTGACAATTTCCGTTTAATCGCCAGTTCGTGATTGACCAGCGGCTTCAGCGGGGCAGTTTCTTCATCAGCATCCTGTTCTTTGAAGTAGTAGGTCAGATACTCGATGTACGCCGTCAAGTCGCTCTGCGTGACAGAACCAATCTGCTGGTCGGTCAGGTACGTCAGCGGCGTATCAGCAAACGCGACGCGCTCGCGCTGCAAAAATGTGAAGAACGTCCGCAGGTCGATGGCATACGCCAAGCGTGTGAACGTACCGGTCGTCACGGCAATGCTGCGGATGAAATCACCACAGGCTTGCGGCAAGTCTTTAAGAATCTCGCGAATTTGGATGATTCGCTGCGCATCGACTTGTTCGCGGTATGTAGGCTGCTGATTGGGCACCGAATCGCCCTCCTTGCTTCAAAATCGACGTAACTATTCGTGAAACTGTGGTTTAGCGAATAGTTGTATGTATCGCTCCCTCACGCTGATTTCAGACTTTGGACTCCTCATCCATGGCGTTGATGCGCCGATACTCCTTAATCGCGCCCGTCGCCAATTCGTCGCAGCGGATGTTTTCCGGATGGTCAGCGTGACCCTTGACCTTGTAGAACGTTACATGGTGCTTCTTGGTCTGCGCCAGCAAAATGAACCAGAGATCCTGATTCTCAACCGCTTGACCGGCGGCATTCTTCCAGCCGCGCTTCTTCCAGCCGTCAATCCAATGCTCGTTGAAGGCATTGACCAGATATGCGCTGTCCGAATACAGCTTCACGTCGCACGGCTCCTTCAGCGCCCCCAGCGCACTGATTGCAGCGAACAACTCCATGCGATTGTTCGTCGTGCCCGCCATATAGCCGCTCATTTCCTTGCGGTGCGGTCCAAATTCCAGAATGCAGCCCCAGCCGCCCGGCCCCGGATTGCCAGAGCAGGCACCGTCGGTGTAAATATTAACCTGTTTGCGAGGACGGGCTTCCGTCATGCTTGACTCCCCTTTTGTCATATTGAATTTATTGATTATTTAGACATCTGCCGGGATTTTTCCGCACAGACCGCCATCGCGTCTTGCACTGCCGCCCGGAAACCGCGCTTCTCCAGCATTGCCACCGCTTCGATGGTCGTCCCAGCCGGAGAACAAACTTCATCCTTCAGTTGCCCCGGATGCTTCCCTGTTTCCAGCACCATTTTGGCGCTGCCAAGCACCGCTTGTGCCGCCATTTTGACAGCATCCGGGCGGCGAATGCCTTCGCGAACTGCCGCATCCGCCATTGCTTCAATCAGCATGAAGATATACGCCGGACTGCTGCCGCTGACCGCGATGAAGCCGTCAAACAGTTTCTCGTCAATGATTGCCGTTTCGCCAATTGCATCAAAAATACCCTGCGCATATGCCAAATCAGCCGCGGAGAGCGTCGTCTGGCGGCAAATTGCGGTCATGCCAGCCCCCACCAGCGCGGGCGTATTCGGCATCACACGCAGCAGCGTCGCGGTCGTTCCGGCAACTTTGTTGGTCAGCATGTCCATCGTCCAGCCGGCCGCAATCGACACCAGCGCGCGGTCATTGATTTCCCCCTTGATTTCGTCCAGCATTGCGCCCAGCACCTGCGGTTTCACCGCCAGCACAATCATACGGCACTCTTGCGCCAACGCCTTGGCATCCGTCGTGCAGGTCAGCCCCGGAATTTCCGCTGCCAGTGCCTGACGCTTTTCCTCGCTGTGCAAGCACGCCATCACGTCTTCCGCCGCCACATAGCCGGACGCAATCATACCACGCAGAATTGCGCCGCCCATATTGCCGACGCCAATCATACCAATCTTTTTCATGTCCGATCACTCCTTTTCGCAGATATGCGTATTATACCATGAAATCAGAAGAATGCAAAGGGGCTGAACAAGAAAAATCGGCTGCCGGATTTTTTCTGACAGCCGATTCGTGAATTTTACAGAATATACTTGCGCAGATCCGTTGGCTTGTTTTCGCCGGAAAGATGCTGCTGAACGTACTCACCGTTGATAGTCAGCTCAAACGGCGGCATATTCTCGTCACCCGCGTTGAAGGAAATGTCCTCCAGCACCTGCTCGAACACAGCGTGCAGGCGGCGCGCGCCGATGTCTTCCGCCGTCTCGTTCGCCGTAAACGCAGCGTTCGCAATCGCTTCGATGGCGCTGTCCTCAAACGTCAGCATCACTTTGTCCACCGCCAGCAGCGCCTTGTATTGCAGCGTCAGCGCGTTATCCGGCTGCGTCAGAATCCGCTGGAAGTCCTCGCGCGTCAGACTCTTCAGCTGCACATGCACCGGGAAGCGCCCCTGCAGTTCCGGAATCAGATCGCTGACCTTCGCCACATGGAACGCGCCTGCCGCAATAAACAGCATGTAGTCCGTCTTGACAGGGCCGTACTTGGTATTGACCGTGCTGCCCTCGACAATCGGCAGAATATCGCGCTGCACGCCCTCGCGGCTCACGTCGGGGCCGGAACCGCCGCGGCGGCCCGCAATCTTGTCAATCTCGTCGATGAAGACGATGCCGTCCTGCTCGGCGCGGCGAATCGCTTCCTCCTGCACGGCGTCCTGATCAATCAGCTTGTCCGCTTCTTCCTGTTCCAGAATCTTGCGGGCTTCCTTGACCTTCACGCGGCGCAGCTTCGTCTTTTTGGGCATCATGTTGCCCATCATGTCGCCGAGGCTGATAGCACTGCCGCCTACTTCCAGCGACGGCGCAGCTTCTTCGACCTCAATCTCCAGCTCGCGGTCTTCGATTTCGCCCTTCATCAGCTGCTGACGAAGCCGTTCACGCTCATCCGCCAGCTCCGCGTTTTCTTCCTTCGCGGGCGTTTCGGGCGACTTCGCGCGACCCAGCAGATAATCCAGCGAGAAGCTGTTCGAGGGCTTCTTCGGCGGATTCACCAGCAGCGTCACCAGCCGGTCTTCGGCAATCACGCGCGCGCGCGGAGCGACACGCGCCGTATGCTCTTCGCGCACCATGCGGATGGCATTCTCCACCAAATCGCGCACGATGCTCTCCACGTCGCGGCCCACATAGCCGACTTCGGTGAATTTCGTTGCTTCCACCTTAATGAACGGCGCGCTGACGAGCTTCGCCAGCCGACGGGCAATTTCCGTCTTGCCGACACCCGTCGGGCCAATCATCAGGATGTTCTTCGGGCTGATTTCCTCGCGCATCGCATCATCCACCTTGGAGCGGCGATAGCGGTTGCGCAGCGCAATTGCGACAGCACGCTTGGCTTCATCCTGACCAACAATGTAGCGATCCAGTTCCCGGACGATCTGCCGGGGCGTCAATTCTGCCATGTCTGCCCCTCCTTACACGTCTTCGACGATCACGTTGTCGTTGGTGAACACGCAAATGCTCGCCGCGATGTGCAGCGCCTTTTCCGCAATGTCATGCGCGGAGAGGTCGGTGTTCTGCACCAGCGCGCGCGCCGCAGCCAGCGCATAGTTGCCGCCGGAGCCAATCGCGACCACGCCCTCGTCCGGGTCAATGACCTCGCCCGTGCCGCTGACGACCAGCAGCGTATCCTTGTCCGCCACGATCATCTGCGTTTCGAGCTGACGCATTCCGGAATCGCTGCGCCACATCTGCGCCAGCGCAACCGCCGCGCGTTCGAGGTTGCCGCCGCACTGCGTCAGCTTTTCCTCGAACTTATCGCACAGGGTAAACGCATCCGCCACAGCGCCCGCAAAGCCGATTACAACCTGTCCGCCATAAAGACGGCGAACCTTGTGGGCATGAGACTTGAAAATAACGCTCTGCCCCATTGTCACCTGACCATCGCCTGCAATCGAGGTGTGGCCATTTTTGCGCACGGCGCAAATCGTCGTGCCTCTGAGTTCCATGCTCATTGTTTTCCTCCTGAACGCGGATTTTTCCCCGCGCCCATGCACATCATACCACAAACCGCGCCCATTGTCACGCGATTTTGCCTCAAACCTGCATTTCCGTGACCCAATCCCGCAAATAGCTGAGCGAACGCTCCGAAATCACAGTATAGCGTTCCTGTTTATTGCGGATTTTTTTGTGCTGCTTGTCCACCAGCAGACCGTCTAACAGGCCGAACGTGCAGTTCATCGGCTGAAAATCGCGGTTCGGCGTGGAGATATAGCGCCCCATTGCACCCATTGCGGTGATGCCCGGCAGTTCGGCCGTGCCCAGCACACGCAAATCGCGCCCAAGGCTCAAGCCGCAAAGCAGACCGCTCGCCGCGCTTTCCACATAACCCTCGACGCCCGTCATCTGTCCTGCGAAATAGCACTGCGGACGCGAAATCATCTCGAAGTGCGCATTCAGGAAGCCCGGCGAATGCAGGAACGTGTTGCGGTGCATGACGCCGTAGCGGGCGAATTCCGCATTCTCCAAGCCGGGAATCATGCCGAAAACGCGCTTCTGCTCGCCCCACTTCAGCCGCGTCTGAAAGCCGACGAGGTTGTACAGCGTGCCTGTTGCGTTGTCCTGCCGAAGCTGCACGACGGCATACGGCTCTTTGCCCTTCTTCGGGTCGCGCAGACCGACCGGCTTCATCGGGCCAAACGCCAGCACCATGCGTCCGCGCCGCGCCATCGACTCCACCGGCATACAGCCTTCAAAGACCTTCGTCTCCTCAAAGCCGTGGATATCCGCCGTTTCCGCCGCCAGCAGCGCATCCACAAACGCGTTGTACTCTTCTTCCGTCATCGGGCAGTTCAGATAGTCGTCACCACGGTCATAGCGGGATTGGCGGAACACTTTGTCCATGTTCAGCGATTCCGCCGTGACAATCGGGGCAGCCGCATCGTAGAAATTCAGCGTTTCCAGCCCCGGCAGACGGCTGATGGTTTCGCTCAGCGCGTCGCTGGTCAGCGGCCCAGTCGCAATAATCACCGGGCCATCCGGGATTTCCGTGACTTCCCTGCTGACGACCTCCACCAGCGGATGCTCCCGCAGACTTTTCGTGATATGCCCGGAGAACGTTTCGCGGTCAACAGCCAGCGCACCGCCCGCCGGAACGCGCGCCAAATCCGCCGCTTCCATCACCAGCGAGTGCATCAGGCGCATTTCTTCCTTCAGCAGGCCGACGGCGTTCGTCAGGCGATCACTGCGCAGAGAGTTCGAGCAGACCAGCTCCGCAAACAGCGGGCTGTGATGCGCCGGGGACATCTTCTCCGGCTTCATTTCAATCAGCGTGACGGCAATCCCCTGCCGCGCCAGCTGCCACGCCGCCTCGCTGCCCGCCAGCCCTGCGCCGACGACCGTCGCGTGCAGATTACTCATCCGCTTCCTCCTCGCTTGCCTGCACCTCAATGCGGTGGTGGCACGTTTCATTGGCGCACAGGTGCCATACTTCGCCCTTGCGGCCGCGCTTTTCCACCATATAGCTGCCGCAGACGGGGCATTTCTCCGTCACCGGCTTCTCCCACGACACAAAGTCGCATTCCGGGTAGCGCTCGCAGCCGTAGAACTTACGGTTCTTGCGGCTCGTCTTTTCCATCAGGCGCGCACCGCACTTGGGGCACGGCGCGTCAATGTAGGTGACAATCGGCTTGGTATTGCGGCATTCCGGGAAGTTCGGGCAAGCCAGGAATTTGCCGAACCGCCCCATTTTGTAGACCATCATCGCGCCGCACTTGTCGCACGGCACGTCGCTCGGCTCGTCCTTGACCTCCACCTTTTCAATCTGCTGCTCCGCCAGCTTCAGCGTCTGTTCAAACGGCGGGTAGAAGTCGCGCAGAATCTGCTTCCAGTCCATTTCGCCTTCTTCCACCTTGTCCAGCTTGTCTTCCAGCTCGGCGGTGAACTCCACATCAACGATGTCCTCGAAGTACGTTTCCATCATGCTCGTCACCATGCGTCCCAGCTCGGTGGGATACAGGCGCTTCTTTTCCCGGCTGACGTAACCGCGAGAAATGATAGTCGTGATGGTCGGCGCATAGGTGGACGGGCGTCCGATGCCCTTTTCCTCCATCATGCGAACCAGCGACGCTTCTGTGTAGCGGGACGGCGGCTGGGTGAAGTGCTGCTCGCTGGCGACATCGGCAACTGCCACAGCGTCACCCTCGGACAGCTGCGGCAGCGTCGTTTCGCTCGACGTCACGTCGTCATCCGTGCTTTCCTCATACACCGAGGTGAAGCCCGCAAACTTCTTGTGTTCGCCGTAGAAGCGCATTCCAACGCCATCGCCGCTGATTTCCATCGTCATCGTTTCGTAGAGGGCGGGCATCATCTGGCTCGCCAAGAAGCGGTTGTAAATCAGCTTATAGAGGTTGTACTGCTCCTTCGTCAGCGACGGCTTGATGCTGTCCGGCGTGCGGTGGACGTCGGTCGGGCGGATGGCTTCATGCGCGTCCTGTGCGTTCTTGCGCCCCTTGTACTCGTTCGGCTTCTCCGGCAGATAGTCGCTGCCGAAACGCTCCGGGATGTACTCGCGCAGGGCATTCAGGGCTTCATCCGAAATGCGGACGCTGTCCGTACGGATGTAGCTGACGATACCCTGCGTGCCCTCGCCCTCAAGGTCAATGCCTTCGTAGAGCTGCTGGACAACCTGCATCGTCTTTGCCGTCGTGAAGCCCAGTTTTCTGCTGGCTTCCTGCTGCAAAGAGGACGTCGTAAACGGTGCGGCAGGCATCTTGCGCTTTTCGCTCATTTTGATGCTGTTGACCGCAAAATGTGCTTTCTGAATGCGTTCGACCGCCTTCTGCGCTTCTTCCGCGTTGGCAATCACCGCTTTCTGCCCGTCGAGCGTAGCGAGGCGCGCCGTGAAGTGCAGCTTGCGCCCGTGCGCCTGATGCGCCAGCAGCTTGGCGGAAATCTCCCAGTATTCCTCCGGGATAAACGCCTCGATTTCTTCCTCGCGCATCACCACCATGCGCGTCGCGACAGACTGCACGCGGCCGGCAGAAAGCCCCTTCTTAATCTTCGCCCACAGCAGCGGGCTGATTTTATAGCCGACCAGACGATCCAGCACACGGCGTGCCTGCTGCGCGTCCACGCGCCCCATATCCACCGGACGGGCGGACTTCAGCGCGTTCTGAATCGCCTTTTTCGTCACCTCGTGAAACTCAATGCGGCACGGCTGGCTTGGATCCATGTTCAGCACATGGCTCAGATGCCACGAAATCGCTTCCCCTTCGCGGTCCGGGTCAGTTGCGAGGTAAATCTGCGACGCGGTGCGCGCCTCTTTGCGGATGCGGTTGAGGATTTCGCCGCGCCCGCGGATTGTGATGTACTTAAGGGCAAAGTCGTTGTCCACGTCCACGCCTATCTGGCTTTTGGGCAGGTC
>ERZ840371.2513-NODE-2513-length-16400-cov-3.476537_pt1 | contig 16400 bp, 15 predicted proteins | sample MGYA00519937_ERZ840371 | MGnify/ENA primary metagenome ERZ840371 (study PRJEB31850, sample SAMEA3708873) | human gut metagenome | biome: human gut; feature: human-associated habitat; material: faeces | place: China | collected 2014 ... | reverse complement strand
CGGGGTGCCGCTACGCTCTGCCCCGGGCTATGTGCCTGCTGCCCTTTCAGGGCGCATTCATATATTTAATTAGAATTCACCGAACCCACATGATGTTACATATCAGGGCGGAGGACAGACTTTTTTCCATCCTCCTTTTAAATCTTATTCCTGACCGTCAATGACGTATTTAGGCGACGGACCATATTTGTTTGCCTCCGGCTTGCTGTCCAAAAGACAGAAAACCAATATCGTTATGTTTACGATGAAGCTCAGGAGCCATGTCGCAATCATCTCCGGACGGCTCACGATTTCGAGAATTTTTTCCGGATTTGGGCTTAAGCTGCTTGCGATTTCATAAAATCCCGACTGCTGTATGAGCACCTGTCCCACTATGCCGATGATGAATGCAGCCACTACCCACAGCCCGCTTTGACCGCGGTCGTGCAGACGGCGTATCGTGACGGCAGCAAGAAGCACAATCTGAATGACGATTGCGGCAACGGCAAGTACCACGGGGAATGCTCCTAAAATAATGTTTGCAGCAATGCCGACCATGATGTAGAGCAGATAGTTCCACCACAGTTCCGAGCGGCGCGAGCGTCCCTTGAAGTCAGTTAGGCTGCTTAGGTTCTTTTTCACTGCCTCGCCAAAGCCGAGCATTGGCAGTTCCTTGAAGTTTTGTTCCATGATTTTTAATGTTTTGGTTAATATTGTTTATGGTATAATCGTATTGCCCTATGTGTAATGAAACGTCATCCCGCCCATTATAAATTATCAATTATGAATTATAAATTATCCAGCAGGTCGGGGCGAAGCCGTTTGGTCCTTTCATAGCTCTGCTCTATCTCCCAGTCCTTAATCTTTGCCTCGTTGCCGCTCAGCAGTATATCCGGAACCTTCCAGCCCTTGTAGTCGGCAGGTCTTGTATATATCGGCGCGGACAGCATGTCGTCCTGAAAGCAGTCGGACAGCGCGCTCTGCTCGTCGCCCACCACGCCCGGTATAATCCTCACAATGGCGTCTGCCATCACCGCGGCGGCAAGCTCCCCTCCTGTCAGCACATAGTCGCCGATGCTTATCTCGCGCGTTATGAGATGCTCTCTTATACGGTGGTCTATGCCCTTATAGTGTCCGCAAAGTATTATGATGTTGCCTTTCAGCGACAGGTCGTTGGCTATGTGCTGGTCGAACTGCTCCCCGTCGGGCGACGTGAATATCACCTCGTCGTAGTCGCGTTCGGCTTTCAGAGCCGAAATGGCGCGGTCTATGGGTTCGCACTGCATCACCATTCCGGCAAAACCGCCGTACGGATAGTCGTCGACGCGGCGCCACTTGTCGGTCGTATAGTCGCGCAGGTTATGGAGATGTATCTCCGCCAGTCCTTTCTTCTGTGCCCTCGCAAGTATCGACTCGTTGACAAATCCCTCGAGCATTGCGGGCAAAACGGTTAAAATATCTATTCTCATATATTCTGCAAAGACAGTTTTATATTATGCAAAGATAATGCAAATAATCGTAAAACGGCATTAACTGTATAAATAAAGCACCCTCATTGCCGTCAGTCGTCCATGCTTGTTATGTACATCGGCAGCCCGTCGTGCGAAGCATCAAAGCCGCAAGACACATAAAAGTCAATGGCATTGGTGTATGCCACAAGCACTATTTTCAGGTAATCGGCATAGTATTCCTTTGTCATCTCAACCAGCTTGCGCCCGATGCCCTTGCCCTGATATTCGGGGTTGACGAGAAGATAGTGGACGTATGCAGTCATCACACCGTCGTCCATTGTGCCGATAAGTCCTATAAGCCTGCCGCCGTCCCATGCCGTAAACACCGAGCCGTAGTTTTTTAGGGCTTCCGCCAGCTTGTCGGGATATTTGCCCGACGACCAGTTTAAGGACAAGAACAGTTCCTCAAGTTCATCCTTGTCAATGTCCTTTACGTTTTTGTAGGTAATGTCCATAGTAAAATGTGTTTGTATATATGTCTGCATATACAATCGGTATGTGCGTAGTACAGATGCCTGTATTATATGTATATATAACTGTTACCATACCTTTTTATTGCCTGTAACACCGGTTTGACGACAGTTTGTAATATTTATGGCGGAATGTCCGGCGGTCCGGCAATTTGCTGCCGGGCTATATACAACAGCAAGAATGTTGTAGGCTGACAGATAAATTATGATTAATTATTTTCACATGTCAGGCAAAAATAATAACTTTGTGTAATTTATTAGCATTAAACACGGTTACAAACTAACATCACATGGCAGACAGGGACATACGTTGGATACAGCGATTTGACAATTACCGGAGGGCGTTGGCAAAGCTGGGGCAGGCTGTGGACATCATAGCAGATAAGATGGACTGGGGCGATGATATAGACGAACTGCTGAAAGAAGGGCTTATACAGCGCTTTGAATATACGCATGAACTTGCCTGGAACGTGATGAAAAACTATGCAGAATATCAGGGCTATACTGATATACGCGGCTCAAGGGATGCCTTCCGCAAGGCTTTGCAGATGGGCATAATAGACGACAGCGAATGGATGGACTCTATTGAGGACCGCAATCTGACATCGCATAACTATGATGAAGATACCGCAGAAATGGTATGCGAGGCAATCGTAAAGAAGTATTATCCCCTGTTCGTGAAGTTTGAACGTAAGATGTTACAACTTATTTAGCAATAAACATTCTGTAAATATGCTGCAATACGGGCTGAAAGAGAAGGAATGCCAGATGCTGCAAGACATGTTTGCCGCAAACAGGCACATAGAGCAGGTTGTCTTGTTCGGCTCGCGTGCCATGGGCAACTACAAGCCGTTTTCGGATGTTGACATAACTCTGATAGGCAAGGAGTTGTCGCATGATGATTTGATAAGGCTCTATACGGACGTCAACGAGTCGTTGCTGCCGTATAAATTCGATATATCTATATTTTGTAAAATAAACAACAAAGACCTTATAGACCATATAAACCGTAGGGGAAAAGTGATTTATAGACGGGAGAACGATTGTGTTGCAGATGATGACAGATTGTCCCCGGATATAAAAGATGACTGAATTTCAAGGAAAAAATTTCTTATATGCACCGCTTTTTTGCTTTTTTTGACAACTATGAACGATAAAGAAAGAATATTGCAACTGCGGGATCTGTTGCACGGATATAACCGCGACTATTATATAAATAACCGCCCTGTTGTGAGCGACATGGAGTTTGACATGCTGATGAGGGAGCTTCAGGACCTTGAGGCGCGCCATCCGGAAATGGACGATCCCAACTCTCCGACATGCCGTGTGGGCAGTGACCTCAGTCAGGACTTCCGCCACGTGAAGCATAAATACCCGATGCTGTCGCTTTCCAACACATATAATGAAGCCGAAGTTGCCGACTGGTATGAGAGCGTCAGGAAGGGACTTGGCGGCGAGGACTTTGAAGTTTGCTGCGAAATGAAGTACGACGGTCTGTCAATATCGCTGACATACGAAGGCGGCAGGCTTGTAAGAGCCGTGACACGCGGCGACGGTGTGCAGGGCGATGATGTCACCGACAATGTCAAGACGATACGTTCAATCCCCCTCGTTCTGAAGAAAGAATGGGAAATGAAGAATGAAGAATGTAGAATGAAGAATGATAATTACAATAATGAAGCCATGCCGTGCGGATGTGTAAATGATAATTCTTCATTAAATAATAATGATAATAGCAATGAAGCCTTGTCAGGTGTATGTGCAAATGATAATTCTTCATTCTTCATTCTTCATTCTTCATTTAAAAAGTTCGCTTTTTCAGGTATTCATATATTCTCTCCCCGTCTGTTCCCTTTGCTTGAGAACTATCCCGACAAGTTCGGCATAATGGACTTTTATCTTGGCGCGGACAGCGGTGCAAACATAAAGGGATATCTGAAAAACGACCTCAGACTGATGGACGTGGGAAAGCTCGACACTCTGAAAGATGCGGAGGAGTTTCTGAAAGAATGCGACATGTGATGATTTTGATGTTATGTGCAGTTTGTCTTTTGAAGAGATATTGAACAGGATTGATGTCTGGGATGACTGGCAGGCGAATTACAGGAGAATGGTGCCGCTGTTCATAAAAGAAGCCCTAATGAAGACAGACTGGAAAGACTGGGACCGGGATGTCTTTTACATGTTCTTTGAACAGCGTAGAAGCCATTGTGTCGCCTCGTTACAGCAGGGATATTTTACGAAAGATGAAATGTCCGGAATAAAGAGCCATTGGGCAGAACTGGCACCGATGCTCAAAATAATTGCAGAGAATCAGGACGAACCGCAATGGGATGTATACTTCAAGATAAAAGACTTTATCAGAAAGTTTACAAAGCAGGACAGGAGAAGTGCTACAAACAGGCTTGTCGCATCGTTGCAGCCGGAACTGCTGTGTACGGTGGTGCAGGAAGGGCATTTGTGGGACTTGTATCATAATATGCAGGAATTCGGATGCCGGCTTCCTGAATATGAAGGCGGCAACTGGTTTAAAAACAGTCATGCCATATTGCAGTTTTTTAAGAAGCACGTGCCTCATACGGATAGTTATGATATCATAACACTGCCGTGGCAGGTAAAAGTATACTTTAATGAAAATAAGAATTTGATGCAGCAAAAGCAGGAGACCATGGATAGCTATATAAGGCTGTTGAAAGAGAACCGTAACGTGATTTTCAACGGGGCGCCCGGAACGGGCAAGACCTATCTTGCAAGACAGCTCGCGGCACGTATGATATACGGCAGTGATGTGCCTGACAATTTTGAAGACGATGATTGCTTTAAGCAGCATTGTGCGTTTGTGCAGTTTCATCCTTCATACGACTACACCGACTTTGTGGAGGGGCTGCGCCCCACGGCACCGGATAAGAACGGCAATATCGGATTTGAGAGAAAGGACGGCGTGTTTAAGAAGTTCTGTGCCGGTGCCATATATCGTACGTGCGCAGGCGGCACGACATTCGGCGTGCTGTATGAAAGTATTGTGAATGACATCAAATCGGGCAAGATAACAGAATATTACAACAACGGCAAGAGCTATCCGCTGAGAGTCAACGACAAGGGACGGATAGAATACAGGGATGCGGACAGAAGTCCGAGGGCATTGAAGGAAGACAATATAAGACTGATGTTTGAGAAGTTCGTGGCAGAAAACAAATATGATTTGTCTTCGCTTGGCAGGCATGATTATTGGGAAATGATATCCAGCCTTACGGAAGGACGGACAAGTACGGTTGATTATGTGGAGTATGGCTGGATATTGCAGAACTTGTTGGACAGGGCGAAACGCCGTATGGGCATGCCGGACACGAAGCCTGAGGTGTTTGTCTTTATCATAGACGAGATAAACCGCGGCGAGATATCAAAGATATTCGGTGAGCTGTTCTTTTCCATAGACCCTGGCTACAGGGGAAGGAGAGGAAAGGTATGTACGCAGTATCAGAACATGATTGCGGATGACGGCGACCCGTTCAAGGACGGGTTCTATGTTCCGGAGAATGTATATATAATAGGTACGATGAACGACATCGACCGCAGTGTGGAGAGCATGGACTTTGCCATGCGCCGCCGCTTTGCCTTTCATGAGATAACGGCAGAGGAGAGTGCCGCAAACATGAATCTTGATGATAATGCGAAAATGTGCATGATGAGGCTTAATGAAGCCATATCCGCAACAGACGGCCTGGACTCGTCATATCATGTCGGAGCATCTTATTTTGTCAACGTGAAAGATTACGGCGCGTTGTGGAAACTGAAGCTGAAGGGCTTGTTAAAGGAATATCTGCGCGGTATGGCTGATGCGGAAGAATGTCTGAGGAAGCTGGAACATGCCTATTATGGTTAACATATAAGGAGCATGATAACAACTGACTGGAGGCAGAATGCGGAGGTTCCGGCGGAGGAGGCGGACGACATACGCGGCATTGCGGCAATACGCTGTATCTCGGAATGTCCGCAACTGCTGGTGTTTCCTCACAGCTTTGATACGTATGACGCGGATTTTGGGCGGAATGCCATTTGCGACTTCGATGAAGGGAAACGTGCGGTAAGTACGAAGAGCATATTGGGATTTGTGGGGCGCAACGGCACGCGCCTGACAATACGCTCACGCTTCACGCCGGGACTGAAACCAGACGGGAAATCTTTTGATGAGAAAAGGCAGGATATGTTTCTGCATTATATGCTGCAAAGGGTTTATGGCATAAATATATTTGACATGAGGCACAATACGACAGGCGACCCCGTGTTCGACTTCATGTTGTATATGTTCCCCTATTATCTGAAAAAAGCGTTGCGGCAGGGGCTTTATCGTGAATACACGACAAGGCGGCATAATGATGCGGACGTGCGCGGCACGATAGATATATGCAGGCATATAAGGGAGAACATTCCTTTTAAGGGAAGCGTGTCTTACCGTACGAGGGAATATGTATACGACAACAGTATTAATCAGCTTATACGGCATACGGTAGAACATGTCAGGAGCGTGGGATGCGGGGCTGGTGTGCTGGGCGGTGATGCGGAGACAAGGAAGTTTGTTTCAATGATAAAGGATGTCACATGCTCATACGACAGAAACAGCCGGCAGACAATAATCAACCGGAATTTACGTCCTTTCCGTCATCCGCTTTTACATGATTATGAGCCTTTGCGCATGATATGCCTGAGGATATTGCGCCATGAACGGCTTAAATACGGGAATGAGAGGGATGAGGTGTATGGCGTACTGTTCGACGGGGCATGGCTTTGGGAAGAATATGTCGGCATTGTGATGAAAGACATTCTCAATCATTTTTATAAGAATAAAGGCAGGAAATGGTGGCTGTTCGACAACGGCAGCCAGCAGATTATACCCGACTATCTGTCAAAGGACAGGGCCGTTGTGGCTGATGCAAAGTATATGCCACTGGACACAGGGGATGATTATGGTGAGGAGAAGGCAACGGCGGTGTATTATAAGACCATAACATATATGTATCGTTGGAAAGCAACGGTGGGGTTGTTGTTATTCCCGTTCAGAGGACCAAGCCCGTATAAGAGAGTGCTTGGAATAGAGAATGCGGAGGGTAGGATTGTGAAGCTCGGGTTGCCCGTGCCGCAGGAACAGGCGGCTTATTCCATGTTCTGTGAAGAGATGAGGGCATCGGAAAAAGCGTTCGTTGAAGAATATCGGTGCATTGTGTCGTAACTCTTGCGGAAAATGTATTATCTTTGCAGAAGATAAGCTTCGCCTCAGCAATTCCAAGTAAGCTTGATTGCATTCGGCTTGCATTATGTCAGCAGGAATAAGGCTTTTATATAGTGATATTTCAAATATAAAGACAAAATAACATGCAACAAAAAATCATTATTCTCGATTTCGGTTCACAGACCACGCAGCTTATCGGACGCCGTGTCCGCGAGCTTGACACGTTTTGTGAGATTTTGCCTTACAACAAGTATCCGGAAGACGACGCGGACGTGATAGGTGTAATCCTCAGCGGGTCGCCCTATTCCGTACACGACCCGGAGGCTTTCAAGGTTAATCTTGAGCGTTTCATCGGCAGGCTTCCGGTTCTCGGCATCTGTTATGGTGCGCAGTTCATATCGCATACGCTGGGCGGGCGTGTTGAGAAAGCGGACTCGCGTGAGTACGGGCGTGCCAATTTGGCAACGATAGATACGGATAATCCGCTGTTCAAGTGTTTCACTCCGAATTCTCAGGTGTGGATGAGCCACGGCGATACCATAACGGCGATACCTGAAGGCTTTGAGTGCATTGCCTCTACTGCTGATGTCAAGTATGCGGCATACGCTTCGACAGAAAAGCCGGTATGGGCGGTTCAGTTCCACCCCGAGGTGTTCCACACGGTGCAGGGCACGCAGCTACTGAGCAACTTCGTTGTGGATATATGCGGTTCGAAGCAGAACTGGAGCGCGGCATCGTTTGTTGATACCACCGTTGCAGAGCTTAAACAGCAGTTGGGTGACGACCGTGTGATACTGGGACTGAGCGGAGGTGTCGACTCTTCGGTTGCTGCCGTGCTGCTTAACCGTGCCATAGGAAAGAACCTTACATGTATATTTGTAGACCATGGCATGCTGCGCAAGAATGAGTTCAGTGATGTGATGCACGATTACGAGTGTCTCGGGCTGAACGTTATAGGCGTGGATGCAAGGAAGTTTTTCAGTGACCTTGCGGGAATTACAGACCCTGAGCAGAAGCGCAAGATTATAGGGCGCGACTTTGTGGAGGTTTTTAATGCCGAGGCAAAGAAGATCACAGGTGCAAAGTGGCTTGCGCAGGGAACAATCTATCCCGACCGCATAGAGAGCCTTAACATTACGGGCAAGGTTATCAAGAGCCATCATAACGTTGGCGGACTGCCCAAGGAGATGCACCTGCAGCTTTGCGAACCGCTTAAATGGTTGTTCAAGGACGAGGTGCGCCGTGTGGGGCGCCAGCTTGAAATGCCCGAGCATCTCATCACGCGTCATCCTTTCCCCGGTCCGGGTCTTGCCGTACGCATATTGGGTGACATAACGCGTGAGAAGGTGCGCGTGCTTCAGGATGCCGACGATATTTACATTCGCGGTTTGCGCAACTACAAGGTCCGTCTCTCGGGCGAAGAGGCGCGCAAGGTGCTTGCAGCAGGAGTGCCGGCGGCAATGACAGACGGTGAGATAGAGGTTTCGCTCTACGATCAGATATGGCAGGCGGGAGCCGTGCTGCTGTCTACCGTGCGCAGCGTAGGCGTTATGGGCGATGAGCGTACATACGAGAACCCTGTAGCATTGCGTGCCGTTACCAGCACAGATGCCATGACGGCAGACTGGGCACATCTGCCGTACGACTTCATGGCGAAGGTTTCCAACGAGATAATAAATAAGGTGCGCGGCGTTAACCGCGTATGTTATGACATCTCGTCAAAGCCGCCATCGACGATAGAGTGGGAGTAATTGCCTCACTTAATGAATATGTATAAACGAAAGCGGTCAATGAGATAAATCTTCTCATTGACCGCTTTTGTTATGCTTGCTGCTTTTATGCAAATTTAAAATATAACTTCAGATTTGCATAAAATATAGGTGTGGTACGAGTATTTACTTGAAATATTTGTGTTTTACTAAGTAAGATTATTGCTCAAACGATGTTTTGATGGCTATATAATTACATTTAGTAAAAAAATAGCTGTTTTGAGCTTTCTTTAAAGAAAATCATATTACATATTGTAATATATTATCGATTATTAAAAAAACATATAAATGCTACCTTATTGTACCTATACACCATCAGAGAATTTGCATCAATTCAAATCATCTGATTCAAGAGATAAATACTTGGTTACTAATTCTTATGTCCTTATTCAGATTAGTAGAGACGACCAATTTGGAGTAGAACAATACTTGAATTTTTATATTCGACCAATGAATGGAAATAGATATGCTATAATACTTTATATTCCTGAATTGGTTGTTATGGAATCTTTGCTTGAAAGAAAAATGGATATGGTTACTTTTATGAACTTTTCTTCTGTCAAAGATTTATTCCATGTATCTTCCATTAAAGATAAGAAAAGCAATACTCCATTCATTGCAAAAATAAAAGATTTTATCGAACAATCTGAAGAAAAAGATTTGTGGGTAATTGAGAATATTATAGATGCTCCATTTTCAAAAAAAGTTTTTATAGAGAATAGTGTTGATTACAAAATTCTAGATAATGGCTTGCTTGAAATTCAGCAAGCAGGTAATGTTTTCCTTGAAGCTATTACAGAATTTTATAAAAATCTTCAAAATATAAGTTGGGTTAAGACTTATAATACAAAACTTCTCCTTAAAGCGATTACCTCTTTTGAATCAAATGAAAGTTTTCCACACTTCATCAATAAAATATCAAATCTCAAATCAAACGAACTAAAGGATTCTTTGTTAAAGCATAATATAGTTTTTTATTCAGAGTCAGAAAATATTTATCCTATTGGTTATGAACTTCTGCCTGAGGACTATGATATAGGAGGTTCTTATTTTATAAAATTAGGTGTATTCATAGATTCTCCAACAGTTAAAGATTATTTCATGTATATTCAACTTGACAAGGTTGATGATATTTCTTCCTTTAAACCTTCAATATACATGGGAGAAATTAATTCTTGTATATCTGATTTACTAAATAATGTTGATGACGTCAAGTTTGCCAAATTTGATGTATCAGTGCTTAAATTGATGCCAACAACCTCTAAAATATGGTTCTTTACGAACCCTTATCATGAGGGGCTATCATTATATAGGTTCATAGGGTCTGATGATACTACTGATGATGCTTCCTTGGTTGATGATATTTTTGTAAAGAGAGATGGCGATTATTTAACTTTTAGATATTTAGTAGGATTTACAGTTAGTACATCTAATTTATGGGGTAATATGGATACAATACTAAGTCTTACTCAGTGTGGCTTCCTTGTTATGCTTGAGGTTCTTGGATATATACCTTATTATAAAAAGAAAGTATATGCTAAAGCTTTTAGTCATTTAGTTGATGGAGCAACTTTTTTGCATAATCCAGTAAAAAAAATTAAAAATTGGTTATCTTAACTTCTTTCTTATATGGATAATTTGTTTGACGATATATTGCAAAAAATAATTAAAAAGGCGTCTGAAATAGCTTCTGATATTGATGTTAATGAAATTATTTCTGACGCTTATAATTCTCTTTCTGATGGATTCTTTAATTTATCTGAGTTTAACTCAATGACTGATGATGCTAGAGAAAACATTATAAACTCTATTGTAGAAAATATTGGAGGTAATCATGATACGATTGTTGAGAATATATCTTTTGTTTCTAATCTCGATCTAGATTCCTTCTGCGAAATAGATTCTAATAGTTTTTCTTCTATTCCTTCTGATTTTTCGGATGATGCTACTAGCTTTTGTGGAAGTTCTGATAATTCTGATGCAATTAAGTATCAAGAAGAAAGACTTAGTAAAGCGAAGCATGATATAGAATATTATGAGAAAGAAATACGGAATTTTAATGAAAAAACTTCTGGGACCTATCATTCAACATGCGTTTCCAAATTAAATAATGCTACTGAAAAAGCAAAAGATGCAGAAAATAGAATTCAAAATCTAAAAAAATCATTGCTGTCCGATGAAACTTGAAAACATCAAAAACGTATGTCTTGACCGCTGATTTTACGGTAGTCGAGTCTGTTTTTTATGATGTCCAAGCCCTATCAGTTAAATGGCGATGGCTGAGATGGTATCTCGGGTGTATCCTGAAGCATGGTTGATTAATTAGAATTATACAAGTGGACAATACAAGAATATGTCCCTAATAGCAGATTATGATACACCTTCTTGTTTTAATTACTTTTATGCAAATTTAAATACAACTTCAAAATTACATAGAACATTGGTATGATACAAATATTTACTTGAAATATTTGTGTTTTTACTAATTAACGTGAGTACGACGAATCAAAATAAAGCAAGGGGGTATTTGATGTGCGTTGCACATTGATACACGGTTTTTAGGAAACGCGCAATAAACAGCATTTGTTCCCAGTATGTTTGCAATGGAGTTTTCGAAACTACCGTGCATTGAACAAAGGTCGTTGTTCGCAAAGCGAGGAAGGTAATGTTCAACCTGTGTGATGTTATTCAGTTCATCATTGACGGTCTCTATAATCGTCCTCTTCCTAAGAAGCTGTTTGTCCGACACGCTATTTGAGCACTATATAATTACAACAAATTTCATTAATCGTAAACTATAATTCGACTAACTCACGTTAATTGATGTATGTTCAACGAAGCAAAACTCACTTTATTTTAACATTTCCTTGACGATATTTCTGCACGGGCTTTAGTTCTCTCGCAAATACGCAAAACTCAGCAAGTGTAATCTTTGTTGTTTTTTGTAATTATATCCCGCATGACATACATTTGTTGCAATGTATTGTCTTCCAATATGTTATGTTTTTACTAATGCTTAAAAACGTATAAAATTTCTGTGATTTAAGTATTAATTACTCAACATTTAATGCTTCCTTACTTCGCAACGGATTATTAATTACACCGCAATTAATACTGTTTTACCGTGTAATTAATATCAAATTACGATACAATTAATAATCCGTTGTGAAGTAAGGAATATTTAAATGTGAAGTAAAACAGTATTAAATGTTGTGGAAACCATGCTGAAACATGTTTTCGGAGGTTGTAAAAACGAGCAGAAAAGCACGAAGGAGATGTTAAAAAAAATATATAGTCCCCGTTTTGTTGCACAACGATTATTGATTTGTGCATAAACGGCATTAAAATCGTCAGTGTTTTTCTGAAACAAGATGCACATTTCATCATTTTTGTGCAGAAGTTTTTCTGTTTTGCAATTTTTTATGGACAAAAATTACGGGTGTATTTAACAAACGAAAGGTACTTTAACACAAATGACAGGAAGTCATCTGGGATATTTTTTGTACCTTTATAGATGGTTTACAGTTACTTATAAAGTTAAACAAAAGAACAAGCCCATGATTACCAATGACAAAATTGCAGAATTTTTCTGTGCTACAGATGAATTTAGCAAGAAATTTGATGATGAGATTAAAAACAGTCCTCTTCTGAGTTCAAATGGCATAGCCCGCCGTAAACGTGCAGCCAGCATGTCTGACAGTGAGATTATGACGATTCTGATTATGTTTCCCTTTGGCACTTTTGACAATTTCAAGCACTACTAGGACTATAAACAACTCTCATTGTTCTAATCGTATACCGAACTGGCGTATATATATATAAAGCGGCGAATGATGTATTTTTCATTTGCCGCTTTATTCTTTATAATTTATTTTTTCTTTAAAGTGAAATTACAATTTTGTATACTCGCCGTAAAGATTACGGAAGTTTACCAACCTGATATCCCCATGTGGATCTTCTAAATCCCCTGCATACACGATGGTCTTTTTCGTGATATCTGCCTTTACCCAGTCGTTGACTTTTAGTAGTGCTTTTGCGAAAGCCTTACTGTAGGTCATCGAGCTTTTTATTTCTATTGCCTCCATGGCGTTGATGTTGCCTTTCAGTACGTCAATCTCGTTCTGGTTGGAGTCGCGATAGAAGTATAAGTCGCTCTCTTTGCCTTCATTAAGCCGGTGTTTCAGTAACTCCATCACGATGAGGTTCTCAAACAAGTGTCCACGCATTTTGTTGAAGGTAAGTTGTTCGGCACTTTCAATTCCAAGCAGGCAACAAGCCAATCCTGTGTCGCAGAAATACAGTTTGGGGGCTTTTGTCAGTCGCTTGCGGCTGTTCTCAAAGTATGGTGGCATCAAGTATATGATATATGATGCCTGCAGTATAGACATCCACGATTGTATTGTGACAGACGACACGCCTACTTCGCCTGCTATCTCAGAGGCATTGAACACCGAACCTATTCTTCCGGCGCATAATCTCAGGAAGATATTGAACTGTGTCATGTTCTTTACAGCAAGCAAATCCCTGACATCTTTGTCAAGATAAGTCTTGATGTATGCAGGATAGAGGAATTTAGGAATGTTCTTGCCACTACAAATAGCAGGATATAGTCCGTTAAACAACAACTCGTCCACATTATTTATATACTCCACATCACCAACTTCTTTATATGAGAAAGGCAACAGTTCGAATACTCCAGTTCTTCCAGCCAGTGACTGTGATACCTTTTTCAGCAGTGCGAAATTGGAACTGCCGGAAAGGATGAATCTCTTTCCCGGATTTTCATCTACTATGCCTTGTATATAGGATAACAGTTGTGGGACATTGTGCACCTCATCAAGTATCATCCCTTCTTCATGTAAACGAAGGAAGCGTACAGGGTCTTCTTCTGCCAGACTTCTCGTATCAAGGTCTTCAAGAGAATAATACTTCAGATTGTTGAAAAGATGCTTTATCATTGTAGTCTTGCCCGATTGTCTCGGACCTGTCACCGTGATAACAGTGAAGTATTTTGCCGCTTCTGTTATTACACTTTCTATGTTCCGGTGTATGTACTTGCCATCCATGTTCTATGCAAATTTAAAATACAACTTCAAAATTACATAAAATATTATTATAAAACAAGTATTTGCTTGAAATATTGAGGCTTGTATTGCAGCTCTTTGATGCAGTGAAGTCATTCGGTTGGGACTAAGTAAAAAAAGAAAGCAGCCGGGAATGTTCCCAGCTGCTTATGTTGTAGATACAAAAGGTATCAGCCGCCTTTATTTGCGTATTACCTTGTCCGTGGCAGATGTACCGTTGGTATAAGTAATCTTACGTATGCTTATGCCCTGTGCCGGCTGTTCAATTTTGCGACCGTCAAGAGAGAAGTATTCTATCTTTGATACCTCGGATGTCATGGTGCTGTTGCTTATGCCTGTTGTTTTTAATGCAGGATAGTACTCGTCAACGGCAGACTCGGCATCGGCGTTCCCGCCTTTCATTATATGCTCAACCAGCGAGTTGGCATAGACTTCAATGTTCGTATACCATCCTTTAGTGTCTATAGTGGTCTTCGTCGCATCGCTTGCATCATTGGGATTAAGTCCGTTGGCAACCTCCCATTCATCAGGAATACCGTCATTATCGGTGTCAAAGTTCTCAGGATGTTTGCCCGTACCAAAGTTTTCCTCTGTATAGCCGTTGACATCAGATACGAGGTCTATCAATCCCCACTTTTTTGTAACGGAGCCTTTGTATGTAGCCGTACCAGTCTTAACTTCTTCAACGTAGCGTGCGTCAACGTTGTCGCGGTAAAGTGATGCTCCGCAATATTCAAGAACTTTATTATATGTGTTGTCTGCTGCATGTGTGGTTATATCTCCTGTTGGTGCAGGCTCGTCCATTTTAATTCTTACGCACATGTCGCCATTGGAGTTAGCCACATGCTTAACGGCATCTCCGTACATATTTTTCACGTCTTTTGAATATTTTTCACCGTTTATGGTAAATACGCCACTGTCATAGCCTACTCCGTTCCAATCTTTGTTTGATGTTTTCTTTCCGGCTGTAGTCTCTGTTGTGTTCCCGGATATATAGTATCGGCTTGTCATTCCATAATATTCAGGGTGATTTTTGTCTGAGTTATTGCTGGTGGAAACCGTTACCAGTGTCACGCGTTCTTGGTTCCCGTTACCGCTCGGACCTGCTTTATAGTAGTTGTTTACTATATTTATCTGTCCTCCACCTGGACCGCCATAGCATGTACCTTGTGCATTGTACATTATACAGTTACGGAAGTCCACGTTTTCTGCCTGTGCAGGATTTGCCCATTTATATGTATTGTATAATTTATTGTTTGTATATCCGGTCCACCCGTATCGTGCACCATTGAAACGCGGACCACGGTTTGTAACGTGTGCAATCAGGTTATGATGAAAACTTGCAAGCTTTCCTCCCCAAATTCCTCCATATCCGTGCGCTCCTTTTGAGTGTCCGGCATTTGTCAGGCTTTCTGCTATTGTACACCATTGCATTGTGAAGTTGTTGTTGTCGTAGAAGGATGCAACTTCGTCTGTACTCCAGCTTAATGAGCAGTGGTCGAAAATCATTCCTGTTTTCTGCCTGTCCCATATAGCATCGCCGCCGTCAAACTCACTGTCTGTCGTGGTATGCTCCTGTCCGCGGCGTATGCGGATGTAGCGTACTATTATGTTATTGGCACAGCGAAGTGTCTTGTAGCGGAGCGTGATTCCCGGGTATGGTGCGGTTTGTCCCATGATTGTGGTGTTTGCACCGATTGTGAGGTCTGATGACAGTGGGATAACTCCAGCCACGTCGAATACTACAATTTTTTTTGAAGAGCCTGATACGGCATCCCTGAATGAACCTGTACCTTTGTCATTTAGATTTGTGACATGTTTTACTACGCCACCGCGTCCTCCCGTCACGTACCGTCCGTGCCCTTCCGCTCCCGGAAATGCCGGAGCCTGCGCAGTCTGCGCAACAGCCGTCGTACTGAGTACGGCGGCTGTAATAAATCCTGATATAATTCTTTTCATTGTTTATTAGTTTGTTTGCCAAGTTCCTATATATAATAAGGTGTAATGGCTGCGTTCATTATGTCTTGCGTCTTAAAGACTCCCCACATTATATCCCATGCGTTCCATCTCAAGCGATGCCCAGATGAACGGACCTACACCCTTACCGTCGTTGTCGCGTATGGGTTCGCTTATGTAATATTCAAACGAACCGTCGCGGCGTCTGTTCTCTTTTACCTTTGGGGCAGCCTTCAGAACGTATTTGTTTATGCCCGGACCGAGTCCCGACACCTCGCAGCAGCGTGTAAGCGATATTGTCTTGTCGGCATTTACACGTACAAACTGCTTCAGTATTCCCTTGTATGCCTTTATGCCTGCCTCTTTAAGGCTGTTGTCAAAATATCCGAGACGCGAGCCTTTCA
>ERZ840371.2510-NODE-2510-length-16420-cov-4.829759_pt1 | contig 16420 bp, 9 predicted proteins | sample MGYA00519937_ERZ840371 | MGnify/ENA primary metagenome ERZ840371 (study PRJEB31850, sample SAMEA3708873) | human gut metagenome | biome: human gut; feature: human-associated habitat; material: faeces | place: China | collected 2014 ... | reverse complement strand
CAACAAAGTCAATTGGGGAAGTATCTTTATCAAAGTCATGTTGTTTCCCGAAGTGGGAATGAATATATTTTCCCGGTCGGTACGTAATACAGTTTTCAGAGATTCTACCGTTGCATCCTCTTTCAATGATTTCATAGGAATGGAACGGTTTTTCAGTTCGTCTTTCAGGCCTTTGATAAATTCTACTTTATCTTTTGTGCCCGTGCTGGCTTCTATAAAGATTACGTTAGCATTTGGGAACTGACGTACAAAGTGATCGTACACTTCAGAATAAAGGTATGATTGAGGAGTATTAATCTGATAAATGGATGGATTGCGGAATACGTTATTGTCTTTGGAGGTAAACGGTACTACCAGGCGGATATCATTCTTCTGTGCAAAATCTGCCAAAGGTTTGACTTGCTGCTGGTGTAACGGACCAAAGATAATATCCATATCTTTCATTTCTTTTTTGGAAAGAATGGGGTTCAGAGACGCATTCTCCGGGCCTGAGTTGTAAGTGTATAGATCAATGGAAACTCCACTGCGTTTCAAACTGTCTACGGCCATGAGGAATCCTTCGTAGTACTCTACCATGCGTGCCGCTTCACTTTTGGAAACATCCAGGAAAGGAAGGATAAGAGCGGCTTTGATAGTGCTGAAGCGTTCTGTTTCTTTTTTATTTTCGCTGAATAATTCACTGTTGCTGGGTGCTACCTGTGGTTGCGCGGGTTTCTCTACTTGTGCGGTAGGATAAGGAATACATAAGAAAGTACCTTTTTTAATCTTATCTTCACCTTGCAATTCAGGGTTGGCAGCTATTAATTCTGCCTCTGAGATGCCATATTCACGACTGATGCTGTATACGGTTTCTTTCCGTTTTACCTTGTGCATATCCCGACAACGTGATTGTACGGGGCCTTGGATAGTGGGGATGGCAACTTCTGTAACATTTTCAGTGGTGACTACATCGGCTTCGCTGGCAGAAGGTATGCGTATTACCTGTCCGATGCGGAAGTTTTCCGCACTCAGTCCGGGATTGGCATCACAAATGGCTTTGGCAGACACACCGTACTTGACGGTTAGACGATAGAGCGTTTCACCTTGTGCTATGGTGTGAAAGGTCTCTGTCTGCGTATTGGCAGCCGTACGTGGAATGCGTAAAGTGCGTCCTACGAATATTTTTTCATCACTTCCTGGATTTAACTTTACGATGTCCGACTGTGTGACACCATACATACTGGATATGGAATAAAGGCTCTGGCCTTTTTCAATGGTATGCAGAAAATATGACTGGTTCTCTTGCGCAATTGCACCGAGACTGCATGCGCCGGCAAGCAGCAAGGAGCAGAAAATCCGGTTAATCGTTCTCATTCGATATCGTTGGTTTACGTTTACAATTTCCCAAAGTAGCTGCAAAGGTAAGAATTTTGCCTAAAATTAACGAAAGGAATGCGTTAAGAAATAATATTGTGCATTTTAAAACTGAAAAATCCTATGTATCCGCTGATATTCGCTTGGAAACCGTTATTTTTGCAGGTATTATGCGATGCGGATTGTTTTCATATATCGGTTGTGCAGCAATGTTACTGCTTGGATATTTACCAGTGTGGGCTGACGGGGGAAAGACAGAACTGTTGGATATGTCTCCCGTGGCAATCTTGCTTTCTGAAAACGGAGCAATTCCGATTTATTGTGCTTTGGCTTTTCTGTCTGCTTTTCGTTCCACAATACTTGAAGTTCCTTTGCAAAGGCTTCTTCGTCATTCAGAACAAATCTTGATAATCGTTTTACAGTCGATAATATCAAGGCTTCAACATTATCAGCACTAATCGAATGGGCAGTGCAGGAGTTTACTCTGCTGGCATACCCACCGCAACGGTAAGAATACTGTAACGAACGGTCTTTTTTACTGTAATGCGTTTGCAAGGTCATTCTTCTGCCACAGTCAGCACAGAACAGATAACCGCTTAAACGATTGCTGTGCGTTCCTCTTGCCGCTGTTCTGTTGGCTCGTTTCTTTCGCTTCTGAACGCTGTCCCAAAGTTCCTGCGAGATGATAGGCTCGTGCGTATTATAAAATACATACTGTTCATCTTCATCGGTATTTTTCCTTTTGTGCAGTTTGAAATTGGTGCTGACCGACTTACGCAAAACAGTATGACCAAGATATTCCTGTCTGCTCAAAATCGCTCTTATGGTTGACATTCCCCAAGTATATGGGTCTGAAAACTTCGTTCCATTATACTGTTCGGGGTGATATTCCTTTGCGTGTGCTGCCGGAATTAAAACCTTTTCTTCGGTAAGCAATTCAGCGATTGCTCTCGGACTTTTGCCCTCGTTGGCAAGCAGAAAGATACGCTTTACCACCTCAGAAGCCACAGGGTCAACGACAAGCGTTTGTTTGTCGGTTGCTAATCGGTTATATCCATAGGGAATAGAACCGCTACATCGCTTTCCGTCTTTCATACGGGCATCAAACACAGCCTTGATTTTATTGCTTGTGTCTTTGGCATACCACTCGTTCATTATATTCAAAAACGGGGCAAAGTCATTATCCGAAGCATTGTTGCTGTCAATACTGTTGTTTATTGCAAGAAAACGGACATCTTTCTGTGGGAACAGAACTTCCGTATAAAAGCCGACTTGCAGATAGTTTCGTCCTAATCGGCTCATATCCTTAACAATAATCGTTGCGACATTTCCTGCTTCTACTTCCTTAATCAGTTCTTGAAAACTCGGACGATTGAAATTCACACCCGAAAAACCATCGTCAGTAAAATGGCGAATATTCGTGAACCCATTTCTGCGAGCATAATCTTCCAAGTATTTCTTTTGGTTGGTGATTGAATTTGACTCACCATTGAGGTCATCATCTCTTGATAAACGCTCATAGAGTGCTGTAATCTTTGAAGTCCTTGACATTCTCTTATCCTCCTTTCTTTATGTAATCTGTTTTGGTATTAAAAGTATTACTCCCTCTACCAATAGGAGAAAATAGGGATACAAAGCGGAACTGTTTTTCAAAGAATCAAAAAAATATTTTTTGAAATTCTGCAACCGACTTTGATAACCTATTTTCAATTTAGGAACGCATTATTTATCGTCCTACTAAAGTATAGCCCTCCGGCTTCAATTCCAGCACAGAGGCTTTCTTTGCAAAATGGGCGATCCAGGTATCGAAGTAGGACCAGCCGAAGCGTTCCAACTCCTGCGGCTGCAAATACCGTTGCATGACGAACAGTTCGGAAATCGAGTTACTGATTGGCGTTCCGGTCGCAAATACTACGCCGCGCCCCTGATTCGTTTCCTGTAAATACTGGCATTTGAGCAGCATATCAAAAGCGCGTTGACTGCTTGAGGTTGTAATACCAGCCACATTCCGCAGCTTCGTAAAGACAAAGCAGTTTTTGAAAAAGTGCGCCTCGTCCACCATCATCATATCTACGCCGAGCTGCTCAAAGGTCAGCAGATCGTCTTTCTTTTCCTCGGCAGACAGCTTTTTCAGCCGCTCATCCAGATTTTTGCGGAAAATGACCATCTGCTTGACAGACCAATTCTCGCCGTTTTCGCTCTTGATTTCATGGATTGCATTTTCAATATCGTTGATCTGCCGTTCCAGCATAGCAATCTGCCGCTCTGTGGAGATTGGGATTTTCTCAAATTGGCTGTGCGCCAGAATCACTGCGTCATATTCTCCGGTGGCGATTTTAGAAATGTAGCGGTTGCGGTTTTTGGGAGTAAAATCCTCTGCGGTGGATACCAAAAGGTTCGCATTGGGGAAAAAGCGGTAGAACTCTGTTGCCCACTGGCCCACCAGGGGATTGGGAACCACAAACACCGTCTTGTGGATCGCTCCCAGGTTCTTGAGGTACATCCCGGCGGCAATTAAAGCAGCAGTCTTTCCGGCGCCTACCTCATGTGCGGCAAGCCCCGTCCCGGTATAGATGACACGGGCAGCAAAATCAAGCTGGTGCTTCCGCAGTTTCATCTCCGTGTTCATGCCGGGAAATACGAGATGGCTCCCATCAAACTCACGGGGGCGAACTGTGTTGAAGGTTTCATTGTAGATACGCAGAAGCCTATCTCGGCGCTCCGGTTCTTTCCAAACCCAGGACGCAAATGCTTCCTGAATCTGTTGCTGCTTGGCACGGGCAATCATGGTTTCCTGTGCGTTGACTACATATTTAACCGACTTGTTGCCCTTTTCGTTGATGTATTCCTGCCGGTCACGGACAGTAGTGGACTGCATATTAAGGCAATCCTCAAAAATCTCATAAGCATTTTTCCGCTTGGTTCCGAAAGTCTGGTTGACCATTACGGAATCCGGTTCCGCATTTTTATTGGTGACACGCCAGGTCGTGGTATAGGAGAAATACTCAATGTCAATGCGGTGTCGGTTGTCGCCGCCCTCGATGACCTTTTCATATCCGCTGGTCTGGAAGGTTTCATACATGAATTGGCGGTAATACTCAATGGGAACCCAGATGGCACCCATATTCACTTCGATGTCAGCAGGAGTCAGCGGCTCCGGCTGTACTTCCTCCAAAGCCTCTACATTCCGGGCAAAGAGTTCCGGTTCTTCTGCTGCCTTCTGACGTGCGTAGAGCAGTTTATCCCGCACATGACCACTGAGATATTCTTCTGCAAGTTCCCATCCTTCCAGCGGATTACCGTAGTATTTCTGGGGATTGAGGTAGATGCGAGTATCCAGCTCTTGCACCAACTCCTGTGGGGCTTTTCCTGTCAGGAAGGACATATAGGGCAGATCCACCCGCAGCTTGTGATTCAGGCAGATTTGAAGGGCGTCCTCGGCGGTGTCTGCATGGTTGACCTGACGGAAAGGACGGATGGTGGCTTTGGTGAAGATCGCTGATTTATCCCAACCGGTCTTGTCTTTCCGCTCATCCTCGATAGAGCGCAGCAAGGGGAATTGGTCATCATCAGAAAAAGCGAGGATGTTTCCTTTGCTGTTGATGGCTCCATACTTTGCAACGAAGCGGTCATATACCTGATTGAGTGTGTCCTGTACTTTCTGGAGATCAACCGGGTCATACTCATGGGACTGGATGTTGATAACCTCCAGCAGCGCAGTACGGATTTCGCACAATCCCTTGATTCTTTCGGCCTTCATGCCGGTGTAAGGCTGCGGGATCAGCTTATCTTTTTCACAGAAGAAGATCTCGCCATTCCGCACAACATAGGTGAAGTTTTTGGTTCCGGCCGGAGCGTCCTCATACTCTGTATTGCTTTCTTCCGGTTCGTCTGCCTCAATTTCTTCATCTGGCTCTGCTGTGAAACGGGCGTACAGGGAGTCAACCGCTTGGGTAAGATGCTGGTTCAGGTCAAAATCTTCCGGGGCAACACAGGCCGTCCCATCTTCGTTGCCGTACATATTCCGGCTGCTCACCATCTCGCCCATGAGCATTTCGGGATTATCTTTGAAATAGCGGTTATAGGCGATCCATTTACTGCGGTCCAGGTCAGTTTCAATCCAGGACGGAAGATTCGCGCGATCAAGTTCTATGGGCTGCACTCTCTTTTTCAAGAAAACAACATCCGCTGTTACATCGGTTCCCGCCAAAGCCTTGAACGCTGTGTTGGGTAGGCGAATGGCGCCGATGAACTCTGCCCGCCGTGCGATATATTCCCGAAGGCTCTCGTCCTTGCGATCCATAATTCCTTTGCTGGTGATAAAGGCAATGATGCCGCCCGGTTTCGCAAGGTCCAGGGACTTGATGAAGAAATAGTCATGGATGTACGGGTTCAGGTCATTGTAGCGCCGGTCATAGATTTTAACGGAGTTGAACGGGATATTGCCCAGAATCACATCAAAGCTGTTGTCCTCAAATTTGGTGGCTTCATATCCCATGATGGAAATATCCGCATCAGGATAAAGCTGCTTTGCGATTCTGCCGGTGATGGAATCCAACTCTACGCCAAACAGCTTGCTCCCTTGAAACTGCTCCGGCAGCACAGAATAGAAGTTGCCGGTTCCCATACCGGGGTCCAGGATTTTTCGGTCAGGGCCGCCCTCGAAGCCAAAGCGTTCCAGGGCGCGGTAAATGTGCCGTATCAGGTCAGGCTCGGTGTAGTAGGCTGTGATGGTGGAGTTCATGGCCGCCTTGTATTCCACATCAGTCAGCAGGGACTTCAATTCCTGATATTCGTTCTCCCAACCAGAGGCCGTACTGGAGAAAGCATTGGCAAGCCCGCCCCATCCGACATAACGGGCAAGGATGATTTGTTCTTCCGGTGTCGCTGTCCGCTTTTCCAGCTCAATCTGCTTGAGCAGCTTGATTGCCATGACATTGTTTTTATATTTGGTTTTTGCTCCACTTGGATACAGGTCATAGTCCTCAGAAAAACGGAAGTTGTGTGTGGCGACCTGCGGCGCCGCAGGTGGCTCACGAAGGGGCGCCAGATCAGTGGAGGTGGCTTCATCCATAACAGCGGGCGCCTCTGCTGCTGTACCATCGCCCATTCGTACAAAGGCGCGAATGGGGCGCAGTTCTTCCAGCTCTTTTTCCAGCCGGTATTGCGTGTCCTCCAGATCGTCCATGTCGGCAGCTTCTTGGGGGGAGAGAATAGCCCCACCGTCCAGGCGCCGCACATAAGCGTCAAATTCCCGCGTAATATCTTCAAGGTCATTTTGTACCCGGAGATAGTCGGGATTGGGCTGTTCATCCACCACGGCTTGGTACAGGGCCGAGCCATCCTCGGTCAAATACCCCCATACAATTTCCTCATTGGGATATTGCCCTTGCAGATAGCGGAGCATCTGGGTTGCGATACCTTGGCGGCGGTAGTCCTCCAAGACTTCAATCATGCTGATATGGGGCCGCCCCTCAAAAATGCTGTACCGGATGGTTCCAACCGTCAGCTCACCTCGGACCGCCTGCATCAGCATATCAATCTGCCCATGATGGGCGTCCAGGGCTTCGTCTAAAATCTGTGTTTCCTCTGCTTCATCGTGTTCCCAGGGAGCCATACGGGTTTCATAATCGTCAATTATTTCTTTGGTTATCCCTTCCGGCTTTTCCGGGAGCAGATCATACAGCTCTCGCATTTTAGCTATCTGTGCATGGATGCTACCCGCCCACAAATGCTTTTCGTGCTGATGGCCTTCACTTAGAAAATACTCGCAGTCCGCTTTAAGGCGCCCTAAAAGGCCATATTCAAAACTGTAATCATACGGTTCTGTTTCTCCCTCAAGCGGCTCATCGGTTTCCGGCTCCGGCAGACTGACAACAGGGGTTTCCAGATAGCGGCCTTCATCCACCAGGCGTTGCACGACACCGGCAGCCCGCGCCCAGGACAGCTTTGTTTCCTGTGTTTCGCCCTGCTCATCCTGCCATTCGATAGTGACACCTTCACTATTGAACATGGCGTATTTCACGCCCATTTCATCACCGGAGAACCCTTCATATCCATATAGCTTTTTTAGAAAAGCAGTAAATTCTGATCCGGTGGGGTGGGTCTGAGCAAACTCGTAGATTTGTTCTTTTTTCCCTGCGGTAAGGGGGCCTCTTTGCATGACACGCTCAACAAGCAGATCTTCCGTACTCTTTTCCAAGGACAGAAGGGAGAGCTGCTCCGGCTGTTCTTCTTCCACGACCGGAACAGCTTCGGCAGCCGGGCGCAGATCCACATCGACTTCTTCATCGTTGACCATCATAGAGGCCCGCACCGGCTCATAGCCTTGGCTGCGGATATTGTTCAGCCAGGTGGCAAAGAAACTGTTGAACCCGTTGATTGCTTTCTCGTATGCGGGGTCGTCGGGATTAGCCTCGTTATATACACCAATGCCGCTGTTCTCATAACTGAAAGCCCGAAGTGTCCCAGCCTCTTTGTCGATTTGGAAGTCCATATAAGGGTCATACATCCGGTCGCCGTTCTGCATATAGTAATGCTCCATGCAGTAATGGGAACCGTATTTATGGTGAATGACCAGAGGATAGTAGGCTTCTCCGGCCTCCAGCCGCAGATACTCATATTGACCGGACACAATCTCCGGGAACAACTCTTGAAAGCGGCGGAAATTCTTGTGCGCCGTTGTGTTTCCTTTGACGGGCGGCGGTGTAGGCTGCTCCGCTGTATCTGTGGGGAGAGCCGTTTCGGGGGCCTCCACAACAACAGGGGGATTTTCGTCAGGAACGGATGCAGGCTCGTCACCGGCTGCTGGCGTGTCGTTTTCCATTTGAACAATCGCCTGCGGCTTGACCGGTTCCACTACGGTTTCTCCGGCTTCATAGGCAACAGCATCCAGAACATAATCAAAATCCGCTTCTCCAATGGTCATTTGCCGGTGAGGACCGCCCATTTCATCAACTTCATCAGGGATGTTATAATCCCCGATGGGGTCAGGCTGCTCCTCTACAACAGGATTGGGATAGTCGCCATCCTCGATCATGGCATCCAGTAAAAACGCCAGCCCGTTCCAGGGAATGTAGGTATAGCCTTCATCAAAGAAAAATGAAATGCCATCTTCACCATGCAACCGGGTACGATAGAGAAAATCGCCCTGATATTCACGGTCGCCGTAGGGAGTAAAGAGAGCCGCAATCTGCCGCCCTTTGTCTGACCAGTCAGGATTGAGCGGCGGTTCTGACAATACGCTGCGAACCGCGCTGTGCAGCTCTGGGGGGTATAGATTGGTGCTGGTCAGGATGTACTCATAATTGCGCCGGACTTCTGCATCGGTAAAATGGCGTGTCGGTTGTTCCGCAGGAACAGAAAAAGAGCCGTCCTTTTCAGACGGCTCTCCCACAGGTGCGGCGCTCGGCGCCACTTCTGTATTTGGCTGTTCTTCGGTCAGCGGGGAATCAGGACTACGCTCTGGAGTACGGTTTCCTCCGCCATCAGTTTCAGACTGTTCAGGTGTCGCGTCCGCTCCATGATGTCCTCGGTCTGCGGAAGCGGCTCCTGCTGGAGCATTTGCTGCGTCAGGGCTTCGATCTTCTCGGTCGCCTCGTCCTGTACCCGGTGCATGATCTCCATCAGACTGCCATCCATTTTCAAAGTCGTAAATCGCTCCGGGTGATTCTCTCTGAGGTATTCCAGGGCCATCCGGCCGTACCTGCCCAGAGGTTGATCTGCTTCGCTGCTGTTGGAGATTTGCAGATCGGGAAGCATCATCCCGTCCTGCTCCCTGTATTTCAGATTGATATTCGGTTTGCTCATGTTGTGCCATCCTTTCACGATTGATAATCTTGATGTTCCGTTCTACTTCTAACAGGATACCTTTGGAAAGGGCGGTTACTGCCGTACCCAGATGTGCAACCAGCGGGAGTGTATTAAAATGGCTGACCGTCGCCATGCCGTCACTCAACTGGATTTCTTCATCCGGCAGGTGACACTTTTTGCCGATGAAATAAGAAATGCTGTCGGTCAAAAGCTGGATGTATTGGGCTTCAAAACCACCGGCCGGGATCTCGGTGAACAAATGGCCTTTGGTTTCCTGCTTGAGTTCCTGCAAAAAGTGGTTGTAATTCTCTGCGACAGATTCGCTTGCCATCGCATACAGCGCTTGGGGAAAATCCTGCTTGGGGAAACCGTGTGCATACGACAGGCGCTCGGTCAGGGCCTTTTTCATTTCATCGGAAAGCTGCCAGTCCGTAGGATGAATCTCTTTGCCAGTAGTTTGGCTTACATCAAAGAGATAGTCAAGAGTGAGTTTGGCATTCCGGTAGACGCAAACGGCTACGCCCTTTGCACGGGGAATCAAATTTCTGCCTATGGTGGCCCATTGCTTTCGTGTTGCCAGAATCGAAACATCCTCGTCCTGTGCGTACACAAGAAGTATGTTGTCAAAACTGTGCTTATGGAACTGCGATGCAAATGCCAGATAATCCCGCCAGTTGTGTTCATTTCGGACAATATAGGGAGCCATGACTTCATATATCGTCCGCAGGCGTTCATCATTTCTCAACGGTATCTGACCTCCTTCCTGTATTGGTGATTATGGCCGGTTATCCGGCCTCTTGCTCGGACTCATGTCCTTTCTGAGCAAAGTAGAGGGCAAGCGCCTCGTCCACAATGCTGTCGAACTCTTTCTGGCTAATGCTGGCGGTAAAGTATTTCTTGTAAATCGCCGGTTTGACCTTGAACGCCGTAGCCGTGGATTTCTTGGGTTTCCGGTTAAACTCGCCGGACAAAATCTGTTCGGTACGCTCCGGGGTCAGCTTTCCGGTATATTCCCGCAGCAGGACAACCTTTCCCTCATTGACCTTGTACTCGCTTTCCGAAAGCACATCGTCAACCATCTGCTGTTCCTGCTCGGTCAGATAAGAGAGCTGCACAGCTACCACAATCGGGAACTCGGCATCATCAATTCGCCTTTTCAGCGGAGTAATCAACTCATTGATGCGGAGATAGTTTGCAACAGCACGGCCTTTCAGGTCATATTCTGCGCCCACAACATCACGGCTTTTCGACTTGTGGCACTCGATGCCACAAGTCCCGTTTTCCCTGATTTCATCAGGGTTTTCAAGCCGTTTCAACTCCTCGACAATATCGTTCCGGCGCCCCTGACAGATCATTTTGGAATAGCGCAGAGTCAGCACCGCCGCTTTTTCAGAGGGCAGCATTTCGGAGAAGGAGCGTTGCAGGACATTGGTTTCGATCACATAAATCCAAGCATCTTCATCGGAGAGATTTTCCTTGACGATACAGGGAAGTTCACGGTTTGCAATGGCTGCGGCGTTCTGCCGGTTATGACCGGCCAGCATTTCATACTCAAAGCCATCTTCATCCCGTTCGATCTTGCGGATGATGGCGGGATTCAGGACCCCATGTTCCGAAATGCTTTCTACCAGATCATTGAGCCGGTCGCCCTCATACAGCCGGAACGGATGGCCTCGGAAAGCACGAATGGCCTGCGGGGGAAGGGTGATGATGGTGTTCTTGGTCGGCAAGGATACGGAAGGGGTGGGTTCAATAGGTCTTTCTTCTGCGGCATCCAAGCCCAGAAGATCGTCAATGGACTTGATGCGCGGATTGATTTTAGGCATTTGCCAGCACCTCCTTTGCAAGTTCCAGATAGGCAAGAGAGGCGGGGTTTGCCTGCTCCAGTTCCATGACGCTCATTCCGTAGCTGTTTGCGTCCCCCACCTTGACCGTGTAGGGAATCTGACAGTTGAAGATGGGGAGCGATTGGAACGCCTTTGTGACCTGACCGTATGTACGGCGATACAGGTTCGTCCGCTTGTTGCATTTGGTGAACAGGATACCGCCGATCTCAATGCTGGGATTTAATTTCCGCTTGATTTTCTGGATGGTGTCCACCAACGCCTGTAAACCGGTCAGAGCGAACAGTTCCGGGTCAATCGGGATGATTACCTCGTCGGCAGCCGTTAAAGCGTTGATAGTCAACGAGCCGAGAGAGGGGTTGGTGTCCACGATAATGTAATCGTAGGACAGCCGCAGAGGGTTCAGCAGAGCGGCCAGGTAGTCATTGCTGTCCGGTGTCATCAGCAGATTTGCCTCCGCAACGGTGAGAGATCGGCTGGAAGGGATCAAGTCCACAGAGCCGATTTTCTGGATGAACTCGTTGGTATCCGGCAGAGATTCGTCCAGAAGCAGATTGGTGATAAGAGTCCCGGTATTATAGGGCGCCTGGGTCGGCAGGACACCGAAACTGGTGGTGAGGTTATACTGGGGGTCAAAGTCAACTACCAAGACCTTCTTGCCCATCTCGGCCAGCGCATAGGACAGATTTCGGACCGTGCTGGTCTTGGCTACCCCACCTTTCTGGTTGGCTACAACAATTATTTTCCCGCTTTCCATGATAGAAAACCTCCTATATTTTCGTGGAATTTTTGTGATTTCAAGCGTTTGTTCAAGTATGCGTCACTGGCCATAAAGTCGATCAGATTGACCTTCGGGATGATAAATGCCGGACCATGTGAAAGAGCTTTTAGCTTTTTCGTTCTGATCCATTTTGCGACCGTAGATGCCGTGGCGCCTGTTAATTCCGCGGCCTCTCTCGTGGAAACTATGTCGGGAATGTCCCGGAAACTCTCTATGTAGTATTTTCGCAGTTCCTCCGTTGTCACAGATTCGGGAAGCAGGGGCTTGACTGCGTATGTCCCGCTATATGAGCCGGGGGGAAGTTTGTATTTTTCGGGGTGGATTTCCCTGCGCTCAAGGTAGCGAACTATGTCTTTCATCTTTATGGTGTAATTCCGGGTCTTTTTCCCACTCTGTACGCAGGGAACCAGACCGGATTGCAGCAGATAACGAGCTGTGCGTTTGCTGATATGACAGATAATGCGGAATTGCTCTTTTTGGACTGTTTCTGGGTACTGATTCAGCAAATAGCGATACTTGGATACCTGTGCCACATCACTCGCCTCCTTTTTCCTGCCACAGACGCTCAAATGTATCCATCAATTCCTTTTGGAGAGGGGTCTTTCGGCGGATACGGCGGTAATATGGGCTTATCAGAAAGTCCAGCATAAAATCCTTTGGGACGGTGTACTGCTTTCCGGGCTGGAAAGCCTTCAGAATCCCTGTGCTGATCCACCGCACGATTGCCGAGGACGAAAAGCCTGTAATCTGCTGAATATCCTTTACGGAAAGCAGGTCTGAGTAGGGAGAGAGGTGTTCGTCATAGAATGTTCTCATAGCACAGATATAGGGACTGTCTGCTTCCTGTCTGCACTCACGCCGATAGAGATAGGCAAGAATGTCCGTCAGCTTGATTTTGTGGCTACGGATCAGGTGGTTTTGCTCAATGGTGTAGGGAATCTCACCTTGTTGCTCCAAATTGTAGGCGGTCTTGGGACAGATGTGGCAGATCTCGCATAGTTCCCGTTTGGTTACATAGGCGGGATACTTTGCGACGATGTCGGGGTAATACTTAGTCAAATCCATGTGCAGCACTCACTTTCTTGTTCATCTGTCATTGGTAGGTGAGGTACTTCACTGGTGTGTAAAATATTGGATTTTGAAGTGGGTTCAAATAAGATCAAGTTGTCTAATCAAAATGGTGATTTGCATTTTCGTGAAATGGTATGGGTGTGAATACCCCCAATCTGGCGTCCAGTTCTATCCTTGTTCTATCCTCCGGTCATAATTCGGGGCAAAAATGGGAAGAACTCGGAAAGCCCTGTGGGTTCAAATAAAAACGAAAAACGGAAGCCAAAATCCGCAGTATACCGCAGCTTTTGGGCTTCCGTTGTGTACTTCCATCTTCGCTTAATTTCCACCAAAAATCACAAGGGGGAAATGACTCGAAATGCGGTAGGTCGGCTCAAACCGACGCGAGAGTTCGAATCTCTCCATCTCCGCCATATTAGACAAAACCCGTGTATAACTTAAGTTATACACGGGTTTTGTCATTTTTGACACCAAAGAAGACCAATTAACCTTGCTGACTGTGCAGAATGACAGCACAAAAGAAAACAATATATTCTATATTCCTATGTTTTGCCTCTCGGGTGAGGCGGCAGCATAGGAATTCTTATTTTTTAGGAGGGGCAAAACATGAGAATACCATATGGTTTTACTTTGACCAGTAGCGGGACACTTGAAATCAATAGGAGTGAAGCAAATGTTGTGCGTATGATTTTTGATTTCTATATGGCAGGAGCAAGTTTGGGAAAGGTCGTGGATATGCTTCATGCAAAACAAATATCTTCTCCGACCGGAAAAGCAAAATGGACTCGAGCTGCGGTAGATCATCTTCTTTCTAATGGTAAATACATAGCTGTTATTGGCATGGAGAAGTTCATGGATGCACAGTTTGAGAAGTCTGCCCGCTGCAATGTTGATTACGATAAGGAAGGAACACCAAGGAAAGGCACACGCTATGTTTCCCCTGCCGTGATTCAGATTTGATTTATCTTTCATATTTCTACAAGTTATGCTACAATAGCCTCAAGAGGTGAGGCGTGTGGCAAGGAAAATCAGCATGATAGATTTAGCTGGCATTGGAAATTTGTTGGAATACCTTGTGGCAGCGGATAATATCACCTGCGAGGAACGAGATCGAATTATACTGCGAATCGCAAAGGAAAATGATATTGCTGAATATACGCTCTCCGCTCTCGCTGGCTATGGCAAGAGTAAGAGTGAGGTATTGGAAAGTGTTGCACGGAGAAAGAACTCGGTATCACAGGACAAGAAGCGAGATGAGAGTTATATTTCTCTTACCGAGATTGCTCGAGCACATAGTGAGGATGCTCCAGGATATGTGATTCAGAGTTGGTTGCGAAGTGGAAACACCTTAGCCTTCCTCAACCTGTGGGAACAGGAAAATAATCCTGATTACAGCGAAGCCGGTTATGAGGAGCTTTTAGAAAAGAAGAAAGCCGCTTCTTTTACATTGACACCAAAGCTGTGGATCGACCGAACAAAGGCAATCGGCATTGTTTCTAAGCAAGGTAAAGCCGGAGGAACATTTGCTCATCCGATGATTGCTTGCGAGTTTGCTTCATGGATTGCACCAGAGTTTAAGATGCTATTGATTAAGTTATCTTTGGGGAGGACGCACCTAAAGTAACAATTTGAATCATGTATAGAAATTGACGGATGATGCGCATAAGCCATTCAATTCATCAATAAAATATTCCTTAAAATTATAGAGAGGAAACTTGAATTATGAGTAACTCTATTCTTTATTATCCGACAATTGAGTTTCGCCACGAAGATTATCAATGGCTCTGGAATGCAGCTCTTTTTGCGGATAAAATATATAGAATTGTGCCCCCTGGATATGAATTGAATGAACCGCGAAATATTAGAGAGTTGTGTTCTACCGGCGAAATTGGAATCCCACTATCTCCTGTTCCGTATTCAAAAGAAGCGAGTGAAGAATTTTCGAAGTTTATGGATGAGAATCATAGAAAAGCAGCTGCGCTTTCGCTGATTGAGGATGATGAAACAGAATATATCCGAATTCATTCTTCAAAAATGGATGTCAAACTCTTGCAGGATATTTTCTTCAAGCTAAAACATATTGACGAGGATGAGAACTGGCTGTATGCAAGCCCCCACACTGTGAACTTCTATATGACCTTTTTAGCAAATCACATTGCAAAAAAGAATTCACTATCTTTGTGGACCAGAAATCAAGAGTTGTGGACAACATCAACCTACTTTTTATACGGAGGAGCTCTTCAGGATGATTATCGACCGGGGAAAGAATACATTGAACCGAGCACCGAAGCATTAGTATCGATTATGATTCCTGATATTTTTCCACAAGATCTTTTGCATGTTCCTCCCACAGATATTCTTCGTTTTCGTGAAAAGCGAAAAGATGAGCGCAATCAATTTTTGAATGCCATTAAAACTCTTCGCAATGAGCTGGCTCAAGCAGATGCTCCTGAAGTGATAGAGGCAATTATTAATGATGAAAAGAAAAAAATTGATTCTGCAGCGAATGAATATCGAAAAAGTATGGATATTTTAAGGGTTGCTAAGTTTGGTAGTATATTGACAACTGTAATTACTGTAGCTGCGGATGTATTGGGGTATTGTAGTAATTTCCCTGATTTATATAAAGGCGCAATTGAGTCTTCCGGCTTGTGGGCCGGAATCTTGACTGGGATTTTTGAGAAAAGAGTAGGGAACATTAATAATCCATATACTTACTTAGCACAAATCAAGTCTACTTTTTCGTATTATCCAGGAGCCTCCAAACTCTTTGGAGGGCAACCGCAAATTGCAAAGTATAACTATACTTTATACCGCGGATTTGAGGAATTTATAAACGATTAGTTAATATGTCTGGAGTAACATAGAAATTCACATAAAGCTTGCTGTATGATATTTAAAACAGAACTCTTTTCTTCTTTTTAGCCAAGAGAAAACTCCGCACTATCTAAAGGTGGTGACCAGATGGAATTCATTGTTCGAGAATGTCCCAACAATGGTATACTTGGTGGACCGTTCGAGAAAACGATTACAGCCTATATAGGCCAACAACATAGTTTAGCAGAGATTTCCATAGAGCAATTTGGTGAACGTATCATTACGGTTCATACTGTAGAGGATGCCTCCATATACGACCTTCATCATTTATACTTTGATTTGAAGCGTCTAATAATGCTAATGGATGGACAGTTTTATCCAATCACATCGGTTACTCAGGATGGAGTCGAAATCACCACAAGCATTCAGAAAAAGTTGCTTCCTAATTATTTTTCTGCTGATTTTATGATTGGAGAAAATAACCGTTTGATTAATTTTGATGAGGTGCTTTCCGAAACACTTTTTTCAAATTGGTGTCTGATTCAAGAGGAATTAGATATTGTTCACAATACGGCTTTATATTGCCTTTCCAGAGTTGAAATGCCTGTGGACATGAAATGTGCTTTCCTAATTGAAGCCTTTATTGGTGTGGGCGAGATTATTCAGAGCAAAAAGAGCGAATTTGTTTTGAACTGCACCCCATTTGTTAGACAGTATGATATACTATCTAACAAGTGGGGTG
>ERZ840371.2496-NODE-2496-length-16484-cov-3.241524_pt1 | contig 16484 bp, 7 predicted proteins | sample MGYA00519937_ERZ840371 | MGnify/ENA primary metagenome ERZ840371 (study PRJEB31850, sample SAMEA3708873) | human gut metagenome | biome: human gut; feature: human-associated habitat; material: faeces | place: China | collected 2014 ... | reverse complement strand
ATGGCATAATGCCCTTGTTTCGCCGCTTCGACACCTCCGTCAATACCGCGCCATGACATGACTGTCGCATTGGTGGCGAGTCCGCCTTCGAGAATTTCGTCCCATCCAATGATTTTGCGTCCGTGTTCATTGAGGAATTTCTCTATCCGTTCGGTCGTATAGCTTTGCAGATAGTGTTCGGCTTTGCCATGTTCGTCGTCTTTGAGTCCTAATTTTTGGATACGGGCTTGGCAAGCAGGACATTTTTCCCATCGAATTTTGGGACATTCGTCACCTCCAATATGTATGTATTTCGAGGGAAATATATCTATGATTTCGAGCAAAACGTTTTCAATGAATTCGAATGTTTTTTCTTTTCCTACGCAGAGCACATCGTCACGGATACCCCACTGTCCGGAAACTTCGTACGGGCCACCCGTACAACCTAATTCGGGATAAGCGGCAAGAGCAGCCTGCATATGTCCCGGAAGGTCAATCTCGGGGATAACCGTGATATAACGTTCGGCAGCATACGCTACTATTTCCTTAGCCTCTTCCTGCGTATAGAAACCACCATAAGGTTTGCCGTCATATTCACCGGAGTTACGTCCGATAACTGTTTCCGTTCTCTTAGAACCTATTTCCGTCAGTTTCGGGTATTTCTTGATTTCCAGACGCCAACCTTGGTCTTCAGTAATATGCCAATGGAAACGATTCATATTATGCAAAGCCATCATATCAATATAAGTCTTCACTTCATCTACAGTAAAGAAATGACGACTCGTATCAAAATGTGCGCCACGATAAGCGAAACGGGGAGCATCCTTTATCTCTACTGCAGGCAAAGCAATCTCCGCACCTATTGCGACAGGCAATGACTTACGCAATGATTGAATTCCGTAAAATACTCCGGCCTCTGTAGGAGCAGTGATTGTAATTCCGTCACCGGTAACTTTCAATTGGTAAGATTCCGGATTTTCGGATTCTGTCCCAAGTGCCAGTACAATTGCATTCTCTCCTTCTGTTCCGGCTTCGATAACAAAATCTTTTCCGGTAGCTGTTTTCAAGTAGTCTGCCAGAAATTTCGCGTTACGTTGCATATTCTCATTACCTTCCGGATAGAGAATCTTCACACTACTCTTCAGAATGAAGGGGTTTCCCGAGGCTGTTACAATTTCCTGAGGCATGGGAATAATCTGGTAATCAGCTTCTTGCTGAGCCGATTGACAAGAGGCAAAAAGCCCTGCTACCGCCAGACATCCCGTTAATTTTAAGAGTTGTTTCATAAACTAAAAAATTAGGTGTTAAGTTATTAATAGAATTATTTAATTATAGGTCTCACGAATATGCTTCACAGTCAGAGGCAGTTCCTCCCCTTTCTTTATTTGAGGAGAAGTAATGAGAATCGTTTTACGTTCTCCGGGCAGAAGATCGAAAAAGTTGTCACTAAAACGGGCACCCTGTAATGGTACTTCGATAAAGACGTCTTTTGCCAAAACAGGAGAAAGAAGTGTCAGTTCGCCTTCGCCATCTGTCTGATTCATTTTATAGGAAATAATCGTTTCGGGCAAAAGCAGTTCTTTGGTCTTTGCAAAGAAATAAACCGTTTCATCTACCACATGTCCGGATTTGTCTTTCAAGGTAAGCAGCATGAAGCAGTGGAGGAGTTCTTCCGAAAGCGGGCGTTTTGTCGAAGACAGTAAGGCGTCAAGTTTTGTCCGATATACACATTGAGAGGTATTTGCAGGAACCGACAAAGATCTCAATAGCATCGGTTTACTGATCTTTTTTCCCTCAAAGTCTATGACTTTCATTTCTAATGTCATTTTCTCCAACGTATCAAGGCGATCGGAAAGAAGGTAGACACATAAGCTGTCATTCCGCTGAATAGGGTTGATATGAATAGGAGCAAAAGCACGTTTCGCCTGATAATGCAAAGCTTTCCAGTTACCATAATAGTCGATACTCGACCATGAAACGACGGGCCAGCTATCGTTCAACTGCCAGTATAGAGTACCCATGCAATAAGGACGGTTACGACGGTGAGCTTCCAAGCCATGACGCATTCCCTGGCCTTGCAAAACCAGTCCGACATATACAAAGTCCTCAAATTTCTCAGGTACGATATAGTCACGTTCCATGTAAGTACGGATCAAAGCATTGCCAATACTACTCTTTTGGTGGGCATTCATCACTTCCGATTCGATTTGATAATCTTCAGGAGCTGCGAATGTAGCAATAGTTTTCATCTCAGGGAAGGATTGGAAACCAAATTCGCTCATGAAACGTGGCAAGTCGGTATCCAATGATTCAAAAGGTTTCTGTCCGTACCAAACACCCCAATTATGGCTATCGCCTATTCCCCATGATTCGGGACGTCCCCAGTTGGCTAGATAAGGGGAGCTATGGATATAAAAGCGGTCAGCATCGAGTTCTTTCACCTTGGCGGGAAGTAGTTCACGGAAGAGTTTGTCGTAACCGGACATCATTTCCTGATAGATTTCCGGAGTGTATTTTTTCTGATACCCCCAATATTTCAAGGCTTCCAATATCTCATTGTTGCCACACCACATAGCCAGCGAAGGGTGGTTGCGAAGACGGCGGATGTTGTAGCAAGCTTCCTCCTCTACCCGCTTCAAGAATGTAGGGTCAGACGGATAAGGGGTACAAGCGAACATAAAGTCCTGCCAAACCAAGATGCCGTTTTCATCCGCCAAATCATAGAAACGATCGTTTTCATACGTTCCTCCACCCCATATACGGACTACATTCATGTTGGCCTCTTTGATATCACGGAACAATGTCTGATAGCGTTCGGTAGTCACAGAGGGCAATAGAGCGTCCTGTGGTATATAGTTGGCACCTTTGGCGAACATCGGAATGCCATTCACTTCAAAATAGAAAGATTCTCCGTCCGCATCTTTCTCGTTCACCAACCGGACGGTACGTAAACCGATACGGTGGGATTGCTCGGCTACCACTTTACCGTCAAAGACAACTTGAGCAGAGAAATCATACAAAGCCGGTTTGCCCCAACCATTCGGCATCCAGCGTACCGGAGACAGGACTTCGGAAGGGATATGGATAGAGTTGAGTCCGGGTTGCAAAGTGACAGAACGGCTAATTACAGTTTCTTCTCCTTTTTCAAATGAATAATTAATCCGTATTTCTGCTTGAATCGATTGAGGAAGTATATTGTTTATTTCCAGTTCATTAGATAGTTCGGCAGAGTGTTCTGTCAGCGACAGTTGCTTGATATGATAATCATTAATGGAAGCGGCGTCATAAAAACGAATTTTTACCGGACGCCAAATACCACTAGTTACCATACGGATTCCCCAATCCCAACCGTAACTGTAAGGAGCTTTACGGGAGAACACACTCAGATGTTTCTCATGGTGGTCATTATCCGCCGGATAGTTGAATCCGTTGGAGGCATATTGAGGAAGAGTTTGCCGGATAGGTGAATGGAAATATATATGGAGTAAGTTTTCCCCTAGACGAAGTTGTGGCTTTACAGGTAACGAATAACCGACAAACATATTATCGGACTTTAACAGTAAGGAACCGTTGAGATAAACATCTGCATAGGTATCAAGACCTTCAAAGATGAGCTGGGCATCATCCCGCTCCAATTGTTCCATTGTAACGGTAAAAGAAGTGCGGTATTCCCAATCTTCGTTTTCCACCCATTGAATCTTCTGTTCATTCATTCCATAAAAAGGAGAAGGAAGTAATTTGTGGTGAATAAGGTCCTGATGTACTGTACCGGGCACTTCTGCCGTTCGCCATAGTTCTGTTCCTGCTTGAGAAAATTCCCAGCCTGTGTGTAGAAGTACAACTTCTGAATTGTCATTACTCTGTGCATACGCCATGCTGCAACAACATAGTAGTCCGCATGCTATCTGAGCCTTTTTTCCTGTCAAATTCAATATCATAGTGGGGGTATTAGATATTAACGGAGTCAAAGATATTACTTTTTTGTCAATTTTCCCCCATTATTCGACCGTTATTTTTATAATTTCCGGAGTACGGACACCGGGCTTCAATTCTCCATTAATATTATAATATGTTTTATCCCACCCCACTAACGCAGCTCCGGCACGCGCTACCAGCGATGTACGGGCAACTTCCTGCCAGATGTCCAGATTGATATTATAGACCAATATACGGTCATTAAACTTATACCATTCTACCGGATGAAGGAGGTAATCTTTTTCAGGACACCGTAGAGCCGCTAGAAATATGTCTTTGTTTACTCCACCTGTACATAATACCAAGCTATCATTTAATGCAACGGCAGCTCCCCCCCCTAAAGATACAACCTCTCCGTCACTTCCTTTCGGAGTAGCTACAGGCATCCATTGCCGAGATACGGAAGAATAACAGTAACCACTTGTGGAAAGTGTTGCCGGTTTTCCTTCCGTAGAAGGAGCAAATCCTCCCCATAAATAGAAACGGTAGTCGTCTCCCCTACGCTGGCCGGCACAAACGGCTTGTGTACGTGCATCTCCGGGATATTCCGGTAACTCATGCCAGCCTACAGAAAGATTAGTTAAATCGAGTCGGAGGAAGGAATTGGATGGCTTTCCGTTTCTATTTCCTCCGGCTATGAATAGTTGTTCCCCAATTAGCGTCCCACACATATTATCTAGAGCATAAGGTAAAGCCGGTAATGTTTCGATGACGACTTTCCCTTTCTTCTTATTTTTCCCATTCTTTTCGCTTTTCTCATCCCAGCGGATTTTATAAACAGAAGTTAGTGCATCCTGACCGTCAGTTCCTCCTATACAGATGATTCCATCCGAACAGGATACAGAAACGCCATAAGCGGCAGAAACGGGAAGTTCTCCAACTTTATTCCAGACAAACACTGTATCTGGATTCATCTCTGCTACATAAATCCCCTGATAGTATTTCTTTTTTCCTCCTTTACCGGCGGGGATTCCGGGAAAATTACAACCTCCTGCCAACAGCAGTTTCCCATTCAGCATTCCTGCATAACAGGCAGAGACTCCTGATTTAAGTCCTTTCTCCGACTTAGGAAATCCCTCCATTCTTTGTAAATGGAGATCGGCAACAAAAGATTCGGGCGCTTCCGCACGAAAAGTTGACGCGGGCAAACCTGCCTCATTCACCAAATTTGCACGTGTGAAAGGTTGCCAGCCATAACGGATATATCGCGGACGTTTCACTTGTTCGCTATATACTTTTATCTGACCGTTTATTATTTCGGCAACTGCGGGATAATAAACGCCGTCTGTCTCGGCAACTTCAAACGTACGCAAAGGACCACCGTCCGAACTCTTCAACCCCTTGCCGTAATCAAAAGTAACATATACGACATCTTCACAAAAATCGGCCCGACAAAATAAAGGTCCGGAAGGCAACACATCATGCATTCCATAAGTTTTATTCAATGCCCAGCGAGCCAAGCGTTCTCCAACCGGTTTTTTATTTCTAGGATGTACATCCAACGAATCACCATAATCACTTGATACTGCCATACCGGTATTCGGAATTTCAGCCATCATTCTACGCTGGCTGTCACGGAACCACGGCCACGAAGGACGAGCTATACTGGAAAGCTGTACATAATAGAATGGCAAATCCTCATTCTTCCAGTTCTTACGCCAACTACCGACTAAGAGTTTAAAGAGCTTCTCATGAGCTTCGCAATTATGAGCGTTTGATTCCCCCTGATACCAGATCACACCTCTGACGGGATATTGCTCCAACGGCCGAATACCGGACTCGTATAAATAACAAGGTTCATAAGGGTGGCGCTGAAACTTCTCCTTCGAGAGTTTAACATTCAATGCAGCTCTTCCACGTACCCAGTCCTGTATAAAGTCATTACGCGTCCAATCTTTTAATATAGCCGGGAATTGATATTCCAACGTATTCCGGTCAATCCATGATTCGGTGGGTGAACCGCCGATAGCATTACAGATCAACCCCACCGGAACCTTCAAGCTATCCCGCAACATCTGACCGAAATAATAAGCGATTGCAGAGAAATGGGCAGCATTGGCAGGAGTACAAATTTCCCATTCGGTCTCCTTATAATATTGAAGATGATTCAAGGAATCGAGAACGGAAGCGTCCCATTGCACTGCGTCCGTGCGCCAGCGCGCTTTCATGTCATACAAACGTAACTGTTCGTCGGCAGCTTGAGGAATGTCTTTTTTGCCGGTAATAGTCTGCCGTAACATAAATTCCATATTCGACTGACCGGAGCATAACCAAACCTCTCCTATCAAGACATTTGTATATTTCAAGATTCTATGAGGGGTAGAAATTGTTAGCGTATAAGGTCCTCCCGCTTTCAACGGTGATAATTTCACGGACCATTTACCGTCCGGTGTAGTCTTTGTAATCCACTGCTGGCGGTCTATGCAAACTGTTACTTGCTCTCCTGCATTGGCTATCCCATGAACCTTCAAAGGAGTATCGCGCTGAAGAATCATATTATCCGTATAAAGCGGAGATAATTTCAAGCCTCCATAATCTCCGGTGATAGCCGAGTAAACTGTTCTCGCCATTATCGCAGCCCCTTCAGCAGCAGGATGAACAGCGTCCGGCAAAAGATAAGGATATGGATAAAGCGGTTCGTGGAAATCGATTAACTGTACCCCGGCATAGCGTGCCACCGTTTCAATAGCCGTTTGTATCTCTCCATGCCAATCACGGGTTCCCGACAAAAAACGGGTATGGCGGTTGGCAATCGGAGTCATTCGTGCAATGATAATCCGTACAGCGGGATTGGCCTCACGGAATGTATCAATCAGCTTCAAATAATCTTTCACAAAAAAATCACGGTAGTTAGGCCAATTGCGAGGGTCGGTATCATTGATACCCAAATGAATGACAACAATATCTCCTGCAAAATCCAATGCTTTCCGATATTCTTCCTGTCGGGTATAAGGGCGATGTCCCTGATTAAGCAGGGTAGCGCCAGGTTTCCCGAAGTTCTCGACTTCATAACGTTCTCCCAGCAGCTTTTGCAACTTCACAGGATAAGATTGTGTTGCACGGTCAGATAATCCTGTACCATAGGTAATACTGTTTCCTACACATGCAACCTTTATCCGTTGCTGGGCAGACAACACCCAACAAACGAACAGACAGACGAATAATAGTAAAATCTTTTTCATTTATTTCTTCCCAATGTAAGGTTTCACAATCTCTACCCATTTCAAGTAACCTTTCCCCAGAAGATGCAAACCATCATTTGTATAGGTAGTGTTCATCTTTCCGGTTTGTTTGTCTATAAAATGGGAGTACAAATCTATATAGGTCGCTCCTTCTTTTTCTGCCAAGCCGACTAACCCTTTATTGATTTCAGGGATAACCTGCCAACGGGAAGTATGTCCCTTGAACATATTGTAATGGTCGGTGACCGGAAGAACACTTTGCAGATATAGCTTTGTTTTAGGCGAATCTGCCTTTATCTTCCTGACAATCATCTCAATACGGGATACAATAGTATCGGCGGGAGTTCCCCTACTCACATCATTAATACCAATCAAAAGAAATATTTTAGCGGGCTTTCCCTTCAGGATAGCATCAAGACGGTCATATACTCCCATACAAATGTCGCCGCTGATTCCACGGTTTTTGACGTGTTTGTTCTTGAACAGTTCCGCCCATTCGGCACCGTTTGTGATACTGTTTCCCAGAAAAATAATGTCACTGGAAGTAACAGGCAGTTCTTCAAACAATGTAGCACGCTGGTAGTAAAACGTAGAATATTTGCGTTCTTGTGCGCGGCATAACAAAGACAGGGTCAATATGACCACTAAAAAAAAGATCTTTTTCATGACTATTCTTTTTATTTACTCATTAGCATATCCGTTTTTCATTATAGCATATCTGAGTTTCATTATAACATATTCAAATCTGCTCATAGCATATTTATAAATAGTTCTCTCTCTATAATCGATATGTCACTCTAGTGTTTTATTTGGTGAGTAAATGAGTCCTTCTACCGCTTTCTGTCCGTCAAGAGTAACAAAGACAGTAGTAAACATCCATTTTACTAGCCGGACTTCCGGGCTAACAAACTTCCCTACCGGTAATTTCAAAAGTACTTTATTCCAGCCTTTTTGCAGATGAACTTCCAAAGGCGGGCGTGCCACACAATTTTCGTTGCCCAAAGCTATTTCATTGCTTTTGGTGCGGTGAGTAGCTGTCCAGACAGGCGGTAATATTTCCTGTTCATTTATCCAGATACGGCTTTCCTTATAATCCCATTTTCCCGGCAGAGGAGGAAGATCGGCTTCGGAGCGTCCGTAATTCTGAAATTCAGCCCACAAACCAACGTTTTGTTCTTTCGGCGAATAGACATAGGTGTAGGCGTAGGCCGTATGGTTTTCTTTCGGTTCTTTATAAAATCCGGGAATAAGCGTCCCCCACACGTGGCGTAAATAGATTCCGGCACCAATAGCAGGACGCACATTGTATGTTTTTCCTCCATAGCTGTAACTATCCTGCAAAGTTTCTTCCGGAGGAAAAGCCTTTGCCAGATTTCCTTCGTTCGGGAAAGCATCTGTAATATTCCATTTCACATTTGTCTGACGGACATACGCAAACGGATAACCGTCAAAAGTATGTTCTTTATGCCACAACAAACGACGTTCAAAATCGGCAAAACTTCTGAATAGTTCCGAATGCTCGTCGGTTGGAAGTATTGTTCCGTTCTTATCGAAATATTCCGTCCCACCACCTTTCCAGGCACGTTCCGCCATAGCCAGCATATTAGGATAGAAATTATTTTCGATAATCATCCCCCACTCGGTACTGACTAACCTGTCATTCCAGATAGCCAGGATTGTCCCTGCCAAATCTTCGCTTCCTTGTTCCTTATTATAAATACGACTGTTGTACAATGCTATGATATCACCAAAGGTGTCAAAATGATTCAGATAATGAAAACGTGAGTCAATGGCGGGAATCCCTTTCTGCGCCTTTCCACGATAACTCCAAAGTTGAGTCATGTCAATCTCTCCGGGTTTGTAGTGCCAACCCGGATTCCATGAAATTACTTTCTTACCTTTGGAACGTACATAGGACACCATTTCCGGCACAAAACGGGGATTGGTAAACTGCACTTCATCCGTACCGATATGCAAATAAGGCACATCAAACGTTTCACAGACTTCATCCATCAACAATTTCAAAATTTTCATCCCTTCAGGACTTTGCATATCATGGCGGAAAGTACGTATAAATGCAGCGCTATGTCCGGGCATATCTATTTCGGGAATCAGCGTCATGTGATGTGCTTTACAGAATGCAACCAACTCCTTGGCTTCTTCCAACGTATAATATTTGCCGGGCATGCGGGTGGTATTCGCACTATCGTTCAGCATCGGAAAAATCTTACTTTCCAGACGCCAGGATTGATTCTCGGTCAAATGCCAGTGAAAAACATTGATTTTGAATTTGGCAAGCGCGGCGATTTCACGCTTAAGTTCATCCAGTGAAATGTAGCTTCTTCCAACATCCTGCATAAATCCGCGAACCCGGAAAGCAGGCCAGTCGATGATCTCAGCTCCTTGAATATGCGTTTTTGAATTCCTTTTTTCTGCCAGCTGCCTTAAAGTTTGCATAGCCCAATAAACACCGCGTTCGGTTACAGCCTCAACAATTATCCGCTTCTTTGTGATGCTCAGTCGGTAGGCTTCATCCTGGTTCATCGGTATTTCGGGGAGGGTCGGCAGTAATTTAACTTCAATAGTACCGGTTGCCTTGGGGGAGACGGTTCCTCCCATTTCGGAGATAAGAGTTTCCCACTCCTGTTGAAGCACAGGAGTGGAAAGCTGTACCTTATTCACCTGAAAGTTTAAATGAGAGGGGGTAAACTTTTGCGGCTGGGGGAGCAGGTGATAATCACCTGCTTTTACCACTGAAATTGTGCATAAGTTAATTATAATATATATAAATAATATGAGTCTGTTTTTCATGATTACAGGTCGTATGATAATTCCTATTGTATTATATCTCTCAGCCGGATTGCCTGAAAAGTCATATGAGCGACACTGCTTTCATATAATATGCCGACTGTCTCTTTATCAATCATTGTCAAACAAGAATATCCCCAACCGTCACCTTCATCCAGCATCACTTGATGTTCGGGTAGCCACGTGATACCTCCATCCAGACTGGCCTTGATCGTGATATGATGACGACCTTTTACCGTATTCGGATTGGAGAATAAAAGAATATCCTTATTTAATGTGTTGTCTGCCGCTTTCACGCTGATTAAACTTGCCATACACACCGGTTCCTGTAAAGCTTTACGGGAAGAAGGATGTTCTGTCCAAGTCTTACCGAGATCCTTGGTAGTAGCGACAGCACGACTGCCTCCACGGTTATCTCTCATATTTAACATCAGTACGCCAGGCTCCACTTCCGCTACCTGAGCTTCTGTAGTATTGGTGCGCGCATAGTTATGGATTTTCCATGTTTCGCCACGGTCTTTGCTATACATAATTCCCGCATTCGGAACACGGGTAGAATCGATAAACTGAATCGGGAATACCAATGTGCCGTCTTGCATGGTGATACCTCGTCCCGGTCCTTGCAAAAGGAAATACCAGGATGGATCTTTCACCTGATCTGTTATATTAATAGGCTCCGACCACGTTTTACCATCGTCCGTACTCTTTGACAATACCAACTGGGCCGTATGATTCATATCCATTCCCGGATAAGAACTCCACCAAGCACGCTGATTACCCATTCCATGTGTCCAAGCCGCCACCACCCATGTTGTGTTGGTCTTGGTATCCACTAAGATCGAAGGGTCGCCAACACCGTTCTGCGCAGCAGGCAAACCGCCAGTTTCACCAAAAGCTAAAGGTAAACGCATCTTCTCCCATGTTTTACCACCGTCTACACTACGGCTCAAACCGACGTCCACATGTTCCTGCAAATCAACACTGCTATTATAACGTACATCATAAACTCCCAGCAATGTTCCTTTATTAGTAGTTGCCAATCCCGGAATACGGAAGGCAGCCGAACCATCGTCACCGGCATGGCGTACCCCTACTCCTACCCTATGAGCTATATTCTCCGGTGAAACCGTATGCATAAGTGCTTCTTTATTATCAACCTTAACAGTAACAATCTTAGCTGACACTTTATCCAGCAAAGAGGCGCCCGGTTTCATTTGCAGACTGATCCAGAAATAATTGATTCCGGGAAAAAGTTTCTGATTAGCATTCAGTATCACTTTCCGCCCGGGATTATTTACCTGTGATTTATTAATCGAATAAGAAGGATTCGCAGCCAATGTCTTCCCCGGCGTATGGCTGGAAATATAAGATACGGGAGTAAAAAATTTCTTACCATAGTTTTGTCTGGCCTCCGTACCACTATAATATAACTTAACGGACTGTATATCCGCCATATTCACATCTTTGCCAAAATTCAAAACTACTTCATCCAAACTACGACTCTCTTTTGCATTCAAACGCAACATAAACAACACGTTATCCTGTCGTTCAATCAAAATTGGAATCTGAGTTTCACGCACAAATACAGTATCCGATGCAACAGCCTGCAAAGTCCCACAGACAGATAAAAAAAGGATAGATAATAATAAAAGTAGGTTTCTTTTCATGGTATTATTAATTGTTTGGGCACAAAGATATAAATTTATCATATTACCAGCAAATAATTAAATATTTTATTATATACAAGAATATTAATAAACTAGCATTAGTGTGCCATTTCTTTCTTTAAAAGGAAGGAAAAGATAAAAAGCGAGATAGATAAATTAGTCCCTATCCCGCTTTTTATCACAATGTACTAACTTTTATTCCGGCTGCTTTTTATAAGTGTCATATCCCGGAGTTTGTTCCAGTAATGGATTGATATTCATCGTGCTAATATCCAATGGCCATAAAAGTTTATGCTTTTCACTCGTACTAATCAAAGGAGAAGTAGACGGATAATTGGCTGCTGCCGAAAACGCCAACGAATTATGAGAAGCATCCTGCATACGTACAACATCAAACCAACGTTTACCTTCCCAGACAAATTCCTTATCGCGTTCGTGCAATATAGCCAATTCGTTTGCTTCAAAACTACCGTCAGCGTATTCGTGCCCGGCATAGTCATCGCCATAAGCACGCTTACGTACATCATTAACATAAGTACTGCATGACCTAATCCGTTTGCCACTTCGGCCATCATAAGCAAAGCGTCCGCATAGCGATAGATAATAATATCCGTATCATAAATACGATTGTTATTAGAGTTAATTGAACCTATGCCTTTTTTCATAACGCAGCCAAAACTTGCAGGATCTTTATCTTCTTGAGTATAATATTCCAAAAAGGTTACATCACGACGAGTATCTTTTTCATCATAGGCAGACCAAAAATCATAGGTATATTCATGCCTGAATACACCGCCAGTCCCTTTCAGATTCAAAGTGTCGGTTTCTATCCGCTTGCTGTCACGTCCATACACCTGTCCGATAAATACTGCATCCTGATATAAAAATTGCCCAGCCCAGTTGGTTGCTTCGCCGTCGGCAAAGTGTAATGTGAAAATAATCTCTTTATTATTACGATTGGAAGTACTGAAAACATTTTCAAAATCGGACAGTAATTCAAACTTACCTATAATCTGATTCAAAGCTGCTTGAGCAACCTTCAAATCAGTTGTTCCGGTAGCAGTATGTCCGGTAATGGTCACTTTAGCAGCCCACATATATATTTCCGCTTTCAACATCAGGGTAGCAGCTTTGGACCATATTGTTTTATCGTAACTATTTGTCACTGTAATATCTGCATAATTATTCTCTGATTTTTGAATATCACCTTTTATAAATTCAAGCGTTGCTTCCGCTGTCGCACGTTCCACATAAAATTTGTCCGCAGTCACCTTGCCATTCAAGAGTTCAACTTCAGTGACAATAGGCACTCCCCCATACGTCTTATAAAGCATGAAATAATATAATGCCCTCAATCCATACGCTTGAGCCAAATAGTGTTTTCTGTTTGTATCATCCAGGAAACTGCATTCATTCTCTACTTGCTGAATAAAATGATTGACTTGCATGATTGGAGAATAAAGACCGTACCAATTACTAATACCCGGCCTGTCTTGATCGATTACATTGGAACGGAGATTAGCATAGTTCAAACTAGTATTTTCAGATGAAGTTCCTACACGTTGTGTTCCACCACGAACTTCTCCTAGAACATAGAACATATCATAATAACTTCTCAGTTGAGAATGCATACCTGTCATATATCCATCAACTTGAGCTTCATTATTCCAATAGTTTCCACTTCCGAAATAATCCTCGGGAGCCAAATCCAAAGCATCGCATGATGTATAGAGGACAGAGGATACAAATAAAGAAATGATGTATATTATTTTTTTCATAATCTGTCTTTTTTATATGTTAGAAAGAAACGTTGATACCAAAAATTACAGTGCGAGGCAATGGATATCCACCGTTGTTATCCGCCTTTTCAGGTGAGAACAAGTGCTTCGCTTCTGTCAGATAACCTAAGTTTTGTCCTGTCACAGATAATTCCACGTTACTCAATTTAGCTTTTTGCACCCATATCGACGGTAACCGATAAGTTAGCGACAGTTCACGAAGTGCCAGATAATTACCATTATACACAAACATGGAAGAACTACGGCAATAGTTTCTCTTTCCCAACTGATCCGCCCAAACATATGTAGGATATTTAGCGTTCGGATTGTCCGGTGTCCAAGTATCCTTAGTTTCCTGGATAGTATTATATGTACCTTGCGCGCAAGCCATAATCCACATTGATTTCCAGTCTACCGCTTTGAACCCTAAAGCATAGTCGAAACGCGCCGATAACGTCAAGTCTTTCCAGCTCACCGTAGTATTGAAACCGCCTGTCCACTTCGGTACCGTATTTCCTACCTTTACCATATCATAATTATCAATCACGCCGTCCCCATTGACATCTTTCCATTTTACGTCACCTGGCTGAATAGGTAGTGCGTTTTCTTTTTGGCTGTCGGACAATTTATTATAACCTTCTGCCCCTCCATATAAAGGTCTGCCGGTCGATCCATTATTACCGGACGTAATATCAATCAAACCAGCCGGTATCTCATCCTGTGATTTATAGATACCGTCAGCGATAAACATATACAAGTCACCCGGACGTTGTCCTTCCTGATAGCCTCCTACCCACATTTTAGCGTCACCATAGCCGGTATATACCTGATATGCATCTTGTCGATTACGCTCCAGCCCGTTATCCGGCAACGCTACGACCTTATTTTTGTTCAGTGCTCCATTCCAGTTCAGATTCCATTTCCAGTCTTTCCGGTCAATAATACGGAAAGCCAGTTCAAACTCAAATCCTTGATTCTGGAACTTACCGTTATTGGAAACCACAGAACCTACTCCAGACGTGGAAGGTACGGTGATATTAGCATATTTATCACTAGTCAGACGATTATAATAGGTCAAATTAGCATTAATACGATTTTCGAGAAAGCCTAAGTCAAGACCGATTTCAAAAGTTCTGGATTTCTCCCACATCAGATAAGGATTAGGAATACTTCCCAAAAGAAATCCCGTAGCGCCATTGTAAGTATTACTACCGTATGACCCCTGTACGGTATAATTGCCTACAAAGTTCTTGTTAACATTACCGTTCAGACCGAAACTTGCACGTAATTTACCAAATGAAAGTATATCGCTTGTGTTTGCCATAAATTTCTCTTTGCTGAAAACCCACCCGGTCGAAACACCCGGAAATACTCCCCAACGGTTTTCTTTTGCCAGTTTAGAATAACCGTCTTTTCTAAGTACCAGTGACAAGAGATATTTTGATTGATAATCATAATTTACACGTCCGAAGAAAGACATGATACGCTGACGTGAATGCCAAGAGTCAATAGAGCGTTTTCCCTCTTCTTTTGACGTATACTGTAAATCCATAAAGTCGTCGGTCGGGACTCCCGAACCGGATGCATTGAAACCTTTATTATAAGAATCATAATATTCGAAACCAGCCATCGCATCCAGATAATGATCTTTGTTTATCTGATAATTATAATTTAATACAGCATTATAGGTCTGATCCAGTGTGCGGTCATAATAAGCAGAGGTGCTGCGTGAAGTAACCTTATTTCCCGGAGAACTTAAATAATCCTTATTAAAGCTTTCGTCCTTTTCTTCCTGATAATACCAGATTGCACCAAGCTTTAACGAAAGTCCTTTCATGAAGTTTACAGTGAAAGATTGATTCATTGTAAACTTATCAGTGTTCTGGTCCCGGACAAACTTATCAAAATTATACTGCTGATTACCGTCCCCGGAGTTAGGGCCTAGCAGCAACTCTCCATCTGCATTGTAACCGCGGAAAGTAGGAGGCAATGACAAACAACGAGAAAAATAATTAGCCTCTGCTGTCTGAGTAGCAGGCAACCCGTTCCAAGTAGCGTCCGCAAAATTAAAACTGGAACTGGAAGTTAACCATTCTTTCAGCTTATAATCAGCATTGAAGGTAAAGGTTATACGCTTATACCAGTTGCCGTATGCCGTACCGTCACTCTTATTATAACCTAACCCGGCATAGTAGTTCCCTTTTCATTTCCGCCACTTACACTTAAATTATAATCCTGTGAAAATGCTGGAGTTTGGACGTTGAAATCTGCGATGTCTGTGTTTTTATAAATAAGTTTATCCCCATAGATAGGGTCGATCATTGTTTGCCAACCCTGATCCAACAAAAAAGCCAGATTATCAGTATATTTCATTGTACTCCAAATAGCAGAACTCGTTTTGTTTCCATCCAGAGGGGTCACCCCGTCACTCGCAAAATAAGCATTACCTGTACCGTAAGGAGTAGCACTAGTCAATGAACTAAGTGAAGACCATGCCTTCACAGCGCTTCCGTCCGGATGTTTCATATCTCCCATATAAGCATTCTTATATCCCATACGCATCCAATAAATATAATCTCCGGCATCAAGAAACTCATAGGAATTTTTGAAATAGTTTAACCCGAACTTTGCTTTCAGGTTCACTTCTGCTCTTCCGCTTTTTCCGCGCTTGGTTGTAACAAGGATTACACCATCATTGGCACGTGCACCATAGATTGCAGTAGCACCGGCATCTTTCAATACTTCCATTGATTCAATATCATCCGGATTGATATCACTCAAAGAAGAACGTACCTGTCCATCAATCAGAATCAGAGGAGAGCCAGAACCATCAAAGTTAGTACCTCCACGAAGGACCAGCGTCGGTGTACTGCCCGGATTACCGGAAGTCTGGCTAACGGACAAACCTGCAACAGCTCCGGATAATGCCTGACCGGGATTTGAATACAATCCCTGCTTCAATGTTTCTTCTTTTACCTTGGAAATTGAGTTGGTAACTTTAGTACGCAACTGTTTACCGCCATAACCGGTTACTACCACTTCTTCCAGCATTTCAGAATCTTCTTTCATCTGAATCCGGAAAGAAGTCTTTCCTA
>ERZ840371.2492-NODE-2492-length-16514-cov-9.961723_pt1 | contig 16514 bp, 13 predicted proteins | sample MGYA00519937_ERZ840371 | MGnify/ENA primary metagenome ERZ840371 (study PRJEB31850, sample SAMEA3708873) | human gut metagenome | biome: human gut; feature: human-associated habitat; material: faeces | place: China | collected 2014 ... | reverse complement strand
TGAAGGTCGTGGCGAATACCGTCTCCAATCTCCGTCGGAAGATGGGCGGCAGCCACACCTATATCCGCACGGTCCGGGGCGGGTACGTGTTCTCAGCGGTCTCCGCCACCGCCTGAGGTGCCCCTTCAAAGCAAGTCGAAATAAGCAACAGAGTTGCGCGGCCTGGCGGGGAACAGACTTTTTCAAAAAACTGAGCGGATGCACGCTTTGTAGCGTGCATCCGCTTTCTTCGGCTATTCCTTTGCGTGCGGTATCTGACGGCAGATCCAGACTCCAACTGTGACCGAGGAAGGGGAGTCCCCTTGCTGCGGGGCGGAATGGTCACAGCACATGGTAATACAGGAAGATATTCTGGTAGGAGCCGTCCTTCATAAGAAATCCGTTTGGGATCATTCCTACCTGCACAAAGCCAAGACGTTCATATAAGTGTCGGGCATGGGTATTGTTTTCAACCACGGCATTGAACTGCATTAGCTTGAAGCCGTTGTTTCTGGCCTGTACAAGGCAATCGGAAACCAGCTGTTCTCCGATGTGCTTTCCCCGGCAGGCGGAGTCGACCGCATAGCTTGCATTGGCAATGTGCCCGCACCGGCCGACATTGTTCGGGTGGAGAATATAAAGCCCGACAACCGTTCCGTTGTCATCTGCCACACCACAGTACGTCTGTGCGGCAAAGAATGCCCTGCCGCTTTCCTCGTCGAGAAGCTCCAGCTGCGGAAAGGCAACGCCCTCTTCGACAACTTCGTTCCAAATACGTATCATGGCAGGTACATCATTTTCACTGTACTTTCTGATTTTCATAATGCATCCCCCGATTGCTTTAAATTAGTTGCTTGAAATTTTCTGCTTCGTCTTCACTTCGACATTCGCCCATTTTGCACATGATAGCACGTCTGAACTTGAATGTATAGTGATAAAAAGCCGGGGATGCGCGTTGTCACAGGGAAAGTGCTTGCTCAACTGTCGCCATGACCGGGCGGCTTTGCCGCTGCCGGAAGTCTGCGACTTCAGTTGTGGGTAGTTCAAAAGGATTGACAAGACAGAACACTTATAGTATGATAACAAATCATTTGTATATTTGATGAGCAATGACGTTCATTTTTCAGCAAAAGGCACAGCCCTCTGCTGAAAAAATGAACGTCTTTTTTCGTAACGGAAAAAACGCCGTTTTGAGGAAGGTGAACATCATGAAAAGAGAAGGGCAGGTCCGCATCCCGTCCGGATGCGCGATTTCCGCTGTGATCTCCCGGGAGGGACGCCGGATGACGGGAGAGAAGATCGTGGAGAGCATGATCCCCATGCATGACCGCTCCAACGGTCTGGGCGGCGGCTTCGCCGCATACGGCATTTATCCGGAATACCGGGACTACTATGCCTTCCACATCTTCTTTGACAGCCGGGACACCCGCAAGACCTGCGAGGCGCTGCTGAAGGAAGGCTTTGAGATCGTCAAGGCGGAGCACATTCCCATCCGGCAGATCCCGGAGATCACCGATGTGCCCCTGATCTGGCGGTATTTTCTGGCACCTATGCAGTCGGTGCTGAACCGGCTGCAGCTGGACGCAGAGGAATACGTGGCGCGCATCGTGACAAAGATCAACGCGGAGCTTCGGGGCGCATACGTGTTTTCCAGCGGCAAAAACATGGGGACTTTCAAGGCAGTGGGCTATCCGGAGGACGTGGGCCGGTTCTACCGCCTTGAGGAGTATGAGGCGTACTGCTGGACGGCCCACGGCCGCTATCCAACCAACACCCCCGGCTGGTGGGGCGGCGCCCATCCGTTCTCCCTACTGGAATGGTCCGTGGTGCACAACGGCGAGATCTCCTCTTATGACGCCAACCGCCGCTGCGTGGAGATGTTCGGCTATCAGTGCACGCTGCAAACGGATACGGAGGTCATGGCGTACATCGCGGACTACCTGCTGCGGCGGCAGGGACTGACGCTGGAGGAGACAGCCTCCGTGATGGCGGCTCCCTTCTGGAGCACCATCGAGCGCATGGAGCCGCAGGAGGCGGAACGGCTGACATATCTTCGCAAGGTGTTTCCCAGCCTGCTGCTGACGGGGCCGTTCTCCATCATCCTCGGTTTTTCCGGCGGGCTGATGGCGCTGAACGACCGGTTGAAGCTGCGGAGCATGGTGGTAGGCGAAAAGGATGACCGCGTGTTCATTTCCAGCGAGGAGGCGGCCATCCGGGTCATGGAGCCTGACGCGGAGAATATATGGGCGCCCATGGGCGGTGAGCCGGTCATCGTCCGGTTGAAAGAAGGGACTTACTGATGAAAAATTTCTATGTGCCGCCGCAGTTTGAGGTGGTGCGGGACCCGCAGCGCTGCGTCAACTGCAAGGTCTGTGTGGAGCAATGTCCCAACGGCGTTCACCGCTTTGACGAGACCCATAACCGGATGCTGGCGGATGAGAGCAAGTGTGTGGACTGCCAGCGGTGTGTGGCGTACTGTCCCACCCACGCTTTGAAGATCGAGAAAAACCGCTGCACCCTGCGGGAGAGCGCCAACTGGTCCTCCGATGCCGTGGAGGAGATCTGGAAGCAGGCCGCCACCGGCGGCGTGCTGCTGTCCTCCATGGGCAGCCCCAAGGAGCTGCCGGTCTATTGGGACCGTCTGCTGCTCAACGCCTCTCAGGTCACGAACCCGCCCATCGACCCGCTGCGGGAGCCGATGGAGACCCGGGTGTTTCTGGGCAAGAAGCCGGAGCGCATCCGGCGCGACGCTCAGGGGCGGCTGATCACGGAGCTGACGCCGCAGCTGGAGCTGTCCATGCCGGTGCTGTTCTCCGCCATGAGCTACGGCTCCATCAGCTTCAACGCCCACGAAAGTCTGGCCAGAGCGGCGGAGGCGCTGGGGATCTGCTATAACACCGGCGAGGGCGGCCTCCACGAGGACCTTTACCGCTATGGGCGCAACACCATCACCCAGGTGGCGTCCGGGCGGTTCGGTGTCCACGAGGACTACCTGATGGCTGGCGCGGCCATTGAGATCAAGATGGGGCAGGGGGCCAAGCCGGGCATCGGCGGACACCTGCCGGGGGCGAAGATCGTAGGCGATGTTTCCCGCACCCGCATGATCCCGGAGGGATCCGACGCCATTTCCCCGGCGCCCCACCACGATATTTATTCCATCGAGGATCTCCGGCAGCTGATCTGCTCCTTAAAGGAAGCAACGCAGTACCGGAAACCGGTGATCGTCAAGGTAGCCGCGGTCCACAACATCGCGGCCATCGCCAGCGGCATTGCGCGGGGCGGCGCGGACATCATTGCCATCGACGGCTTCCGGGGCGGCACCGGCGCCGCGCCCACCCGAATCCGCGACAATGTGGGTATCCCCATTGAGCTGGCGCTGGCGGCCGTGGACCAGCGGCTGCGGGAGGAGGGCATCCGCAATCAGGTGTCCCTGATCGCAGGCGGCAGCATCCGTTCCTCTGCCGACGTGGTCAAGGCCGTGGCTCTGGGGGCGGACGCCTGCTATATCGGCACGGCGGCGCTGATCGCCATGGGCTGCCACCTCTGCCGCACCTGTCAGAGCGGCAGATGCGCGTGGGGCATCGCCACGCAGCGCCCGGAACTGGTCAAGCGGCTGGATCCCGACGAGAGCACGGAACGCCTCATCAATCTGATGACGGCGTGGAAGCACGAGATCATGGAGATCATGGGCGGCATGGGGATCAATTCCATCGAGGCTTTGCGGGGCAACCGGCTGATGCTGCGGGCCGTGGGACTGACGGAAAAGGAGCTGTCCATTCTGGGCGTGGCCCACGCCGGAGAGTAACCGGCAAAAAATCCCGATCCACCGGAAAAACAGCGGAGGTGTGATAGTTCATGGATATTCAAGCAAAGGGTCTGGATTACCGGGCCTTAAATGAGGCAATCCGGGCTGCCGGACCGTCATGCCGCATCACCGGCTGCCTTGGGCAGCGGTTTATCGGCGCGGGCATGAGCGGACGCCGGGTGGAGATCGACGGCATCCCCGGCAACGCCCTGGGCGCGTATCTGGGGGGCGGTTCCCTTACCGTCAACGGCAACGCGCAGGACGCCGTAGGCGATACGATGAACGGCGGCTCCATCGTGGTCCGCGGCAGCGTGGGCGACACGGCGGGCTATGCCATGCGGGGCGGCGAGATCTATGTCCAAGGCAACGCGGGCTATCGGGCCGGCATCCACATGAAGGCCTATCAGGACCAGCAGCCGGTGATCGTTATTGGCGGCCGGGCGGGGAGCTTTCTTGGGGAATATCAGGCAGGCGGCACGATCCTGGTGCTGGGACTGCATACGGACGGAAAGCCCGCTGCCGGTTATTTCCCCTGCACGGGACAGCACGGCGGGCGCGTGATTTTCAGAGGCGATGTTTCCGCCATCCGTTTCCCGGATCAGGTGACGCCCCATCCCCCCACGGAGGAGGAGACCGCCCTTTTGCGGCCGCTGGTGGAGCGCTGGTGCGCCCTGTTCGGCGGCGACGCGGAAGCATTGATGGACGGGCCCTTCACCGTGGTGACGCCGGACAGCAAAAACCCGTACCGGCAGATGTATGCGGCCAATTGACATTTTTGATCATTTTTATGCGCAGATGCGCAGGAGGAGCAGAACATGCAGAAGTTAGAACAGATCTACGAGGGCAAAGCAAAAAAAGTATTCAAAACCGATGATCCCGAGCTGCTCATCGTGGATTACAAGGATGACGCCACCGCGTTCAACGGTCTGAAAAAGGGCACCATCCTCGGCAAGGGCGTCATCAACAACCAGATGACCAACCGCCTGATGGCCAAAATGGAAAAGGCCGGCATCCCCACCCATTTCGTCAAGGAGCTGAGCCAGCGGGAAACGCTGGTGAAGCGGGTCTCCATCGTCCCTCTGGAGGTCATTGTCCGCAATATCTCCGCCGGTTCCTTCGCCAAGCGCTACGGCGTGGAGGAGGGCATCGTGTTCGATCAGCCCACCATCGAGTTTTCCTATAAGAATGACGCGCTGGGCGATCCTCTGCTGAACACCTATCACGCGCTGGCATTGAAATTGGCCACGGCAGAGGAGATCGAGACCATCAAGAACTATGCCTTCGCTGTCAACGAGGTGCTGAAAGCGTTCTGGGCCGAGTGCGGCGTGACGCTGGTGGACTTCAAGCTGGAATTCGGCAAGGTGGCCGACGGGTCCATCGTGCTGGCTGACGAGATCAGCCCCGACACCTGCCGCCTGTGGGACGCCAAGACCCATGAAAAGCTGGATAAGGACCGTTTCCGCCGGGATCTGGGCGGCGTTGAGGACGCCTACGCCGAGATCATGAAGCGCCTGCTGGATCACGATGCCCAGTAAATCTATGGCGTGCATGGATCTTGATAAGGCGGCTCCGGCTGCCGGCGATGACCGCCACCTCCACGAGGAATGCGGCGTATTCGGCGTATGCTCCAATGTTACCGCCGATGTGGCCTCGTTAGCCTATTATGCGCTGTACGCCCTTCAGCACCGCGGGCAGGAAAGCGCCGGTATCGTTGTCAACGATGACGGCCTGTTCCGCTCCTGGCGGGACGTGGGGCTGGTCAGCGATGTGTTTCCCAAGGAGCGCCTCCGCTCTCTGGGGCTTGGCAACATCGCCGTCGGCCATGTGCGCTACGGCACCACCGGTTCGGACAACAAGCGCAACGTCCAGCCCATTCTGGTCAACCACTATAAGGGCCGCATGGCGCTGGCCCACAACGGCAACCTGACCAACTCTCAGGAGCTGCGCCTCCAGTTGGAGAGCCAGGGGTCGATCTTCCATACCACCACCGATTCCGAGGTCATCGCCTACATCATTGTGCAGGAGCGGCTGAAGCACGGCTCCATCGAGGAGGCGGTTTCCGCCGCCATGGACCGTCTGGTGGGGGCGTATTCTCTGGTCATTTCATCCCCTAGCAAGCTGATCGCCGTCCGGGACCCTCACGGCTTCCGTCCCCTGTGCATGGGGAGGCTGAAGGACGGCAGCGTGGTGTTCGCCTCTGAAAGCTGCGGACTGGACGCCGTGGGCGCCAGCTTTGAGCGGGATCTTCTGCCCGGAGAGATCGTGGTGGCGGACAAAAACGGCGTCAAGTCCGACAGATCCCACTGCGGCATCGCGCCCCGGAGACTGTGCGTTTTTGAGTTCATCTACTTTGCCCGCCCTGACTCCGTGATTGACGGCAGCAGCGTTCATGTGGCCCGTCAGCGGGCCGGTGCGTTCCTCGCGCTGGAGCATCCCGTACAGGCGGACATCGTCATCGGCGTGCCGGACTCCGGCCTGGACGCCGCCATGGGCTACGCCCGGCAGTCCGGAATCCCCTACGGCATGGGCTTTATCAAAAACAAATACATCGGCCGCACCTTCATTTCTCCCACGCAGGATATGCGGGAAAATGAGGTCAACATCAAGCTGAACCCCATCCGCTCCGTGGTGGAGGGCAAGCGCGTGGTGCTGATCGATGACTCCATCGTCCGGGGCACCACCTGCCGCCGTACCATCGACCTGCTGCGCAAGGCCGGCGCGAAGGAGATCCACATGCGGGTCAGCGCACCGCCCTTTGTGTCCGAATGTTACTACGGTACGGATATTGACGACAAAAACAAGCTCATCGCCAACCACCACACGGTTGAGGAGATCGCTGAAATCATCGGCGTGGACTCTCTCGGCTATCTCAGCCTCAGCGACGTGGTGAAGCTGGCCGACCACACGGAGAGCGGCTTTTGCACCGCCTGCTTCGGCGGCGGCTATCCCACCCCCATCCCGCAGGATTCCAACAAGGACCGCTTTGAATGTAAAATCAGCGAGCGGGAGAAGCAGGAATCTGTGTGATTGCGCCGGACAGGGCTTTTTCTTGTGGCGGGCAGGGGGGATCTCCCATGCCGCTTCCCTCAGTCTGCTGTTTCTCTCCCCAAATGAAAGGATGACCCCCGGAGCAGCGGTCGATCAAGACCGCTTGCTCCGGGGGTTTTTCTGACTTTTTCTGGCGGAAACGGTCTGCCTTGCCGGATCAGCCGACCTGCTCCAGCTCCATCACCGCGTCGATCAGCATTTGCTGGGCGACGGGGTAGGGCCAGACCCGGACGTCGATGCCCGCCAACGCCTTTTCCGTAACGGCGGGCAGGTCCTCCGGCTTGGCGTGAATGTCCGCCAGATGGGTGGGCAGGCCGATGGAGCGGTTGAAGGCCAGCAGCCGGTCCCGCTCCGCGTACTGCTTGTCGGCGGTGAGCATGACCAGAATGCCGTAGGAGACCACCTCACCGTGGAGATGGTGGTATTCCTCTGTGGAGGGCAGGATCGTGAAGCCGTTGTACATGGCGTGGGCCATGCCGGTGGTGTAGTCCACCTGAACGAAGTTGGAGACATAGCCGGTGGAGATGATGATGGCCTCGATGATCTCCGTCAGCTCCGGGGTGACCTTGTGGGCCTCGCAGTCCGCCATGGCCTGCTTGCCCCAGCGGAGGATGGGGGCGGCGCACATGGAGCTGAGAGCGATGCCCATGGCGTCGGAGTGGGCGGGGACGTCATTGCGGGAGGAGATGGTGCACTCATAGTGCTTGGCCATGGTATCCCCCATGCCGGCCCACAGGTAGCGGGCCGGGGCGTTGGCGATGATCTCCGTGTTGATGAAAATGTGGTTGGGCGGGATCTTGGAGAAGGAGTATTCCCGCAGGCTGCCGTCAGGATGGTACACGATACCAAGGCTGGTGCAGGAGGCGCAGGTGGAGGCGATGGTGGGGAAGGTAAAGAAGGGCCGGTTGGTCTCGTGGGCCAGCACCTTGCAGGTGTCGATGGCCTTGCCGCCGCCCACCGCGAAGATCATGTCGGCGTCCGCCACCTGAGGCCGGAGCATATCCATGTTTTCGCGGGAGGCCTCGCCGCCGTACCAGAAGGTGCCGGTGATCTCAATGCCGGAGCCTTCCACCGCCTTGCGGATCTGAGGCTCCGCGGCGGCCAGGGCCTTCCTGCCGCCGATGATAGCGGCCTTTTTGCCATAGGCAGAGCAGATGTTGACAATATCGTCATAGGCGTCAGGGCCTACGGTATATCCCGGAAAAAGAGCTTTTTGCATAATAAACACCTCTTAAAAAACGCTTGGTTGATGGGACGGGCTCAGTCGGCAGTCGCCGGATTGGCACGGATGCTGCTGCGAACGGCGGGAGCGGCTTCCTCCTCGGCGTTGGCATTGGCGAAGGCGTGCTCCTTGCAGTATTTGCGGTTCTTGTATACGCCAACGGTCAGGAAGGGGACCACCACAACGGCGATGCCCAGATAGCCGCAGTAGCCGTAGCCGTACTTGATGATGTTGGTGAGGCCGGCCATGGAGATGGTCATGGAGAGGACGATGATGAACGCGGAAACGATGGCGCTGCGGACCGGGGCGGACTGGATGCCGCTGAACACGGGGAGCTTTTCAAACCGGGCCACAAATCCGAAGATGGTGGTCACGCCGGTGGAGATGAGGCAGAGGAGCAGGCAGGTGCCGTAAACGGCCACCATAGCGGGGATGCCGATGATCTTGCAGACGGTGAGGGTGGGAATGGTGGCGCCGCCCTCCACAGAGGTGTAGACGCTCTGCCAGCTCATGAGCATGAACACGGAGAGAACCAGTGCCACAGCGTTCATCACAAAGGAGATCCACATGGCCTTGGCGCAGCCTTCCTTGTTTTTCATGGTGGTGCCGCAGGCGATCATGGTGGGGAGGGTCACGCACTGGAATCCGGCGTAGGTGAAGGCGTTGAGAATGGCCTTGGGCATATTCATGAAGCCGGTGGTCTCGAAGTCGGCGGCGAGGACGGAGAAGATGCTGCTGTCGCTCTTGAAGATGCCGATGACATAGATGCTGATGGCGGTGACCAGAATGGCCATGCCCATGTAGGTGGAGGCGGCCCGGACGATGCCTGCGCCGAAGATGGTGAGCATCAGGACGATGACGCCGACAATGGCAACGCCGATGTAGTAGTTGATGGTGAAGTAGTTATTCAGGGCGGAGGCTGCACCGGAGATAGCGGCGGCGACGGCCATCAGCACCATGATGTAGAAGAATACCTCGAAGGCCCATTCGATCTTGTCAAAGGGATGGTACAGCGTTTCAAAAAGCTGCTTGTAGCTCGTCAGGCCACGGGAGTTGTACATGATCATGGCCTCCCGCATGGTGAGGGTCAAAAGCAGCATGGCCGCGATGGCGGAGATGATGCCGGTCCAGCCCAGACCCACGTAATAGGTGTTGGCCTGGTTGCCGGTGGCGAAGCCGCCGCCTGCGTGAGCGGAGAACAGGACCGCGCCGACGGAAAAAGCGGCAAAGAAGGGTGTCTTGGGAACTTTGGTGTTGGTTTTCATGATTTCTTCCTCCTGCAAATGTTGTCCGATGGTTGGCAGGAAAAACAAAAAACCTTTCGTCTCTCCTGCCGGTTGGCAGAAGAGACGAAAGGTAGAAAACCCTCCGCGGTACCACTCTTCTTTGTTCCCTGTATTGGAAACACACTCAACGGGATACCATCATATCCCTGCTACTGTAACGGGAGCTCCCGTCTGCATCTACTTCCAATTCGACGCAGCCGCTATACAGCCAGTTCGGCAGCTTGATCGCGCTGTGCCTCGCACCAACCGGCACTTCTCTGAGAGGATCGCCCTGCTTACTACTCTGTGTCATTGCGTTTTTGTTGGTTGCATCATAGCAAGGTGAAAACCAAATGTCAACAGCTTTTTTGCCAGCATTTCATCTTTTGTAAAAGTTGCAGCAGAAAAAAGAGCGGGAGGTTTTTCAATTTCGTGCAAAAATAAATACGCGAGAAATGCGCCGTCCTACCTCAGCCGGATCGGGCGTTCGGATATGCAAAAAATTGGGATCTCAGCCGGCGGGAGCCGCACTTTTTTGCGCAGATCCGATACAAGGGCCGGCGGTTCAAAACCGCCGGCCCTTGCGGAAGCCTGATTTTACTGTGCTCGCCGGAGACAACTCTGGCGGGTATGGAGATAGGCGCTGTGCGAAATACCATTACACGATTGGCAGGATGACCTGAGTGATGAACTTTGCGGGGTCCTTATGCTGGGGCGGCCCCTCCAGATAGGTATGGCGCAGGATGCCCTGCGGCGTCAGGCCGTGTTCCTTGGCGTAGTTCAGAAGCTGGCGGCCCACGGCGGGGAGCTCCTCATACGCACCGTGGTGATAGATGCAGATGGCCCGCATAGGCGCTGTGGTCTCCACATATTCTCCCTCACTGCCCGGGGGAACGGCCACGCAGAAGGACACCTCGGCCGGGCGGTCGATAGGGAACTGAATGAAGTACATCCGCCGGGTGATATCCGTACCGTGGGCCCGCATGGCCTCCAGAGCTGTGTTGCGGAGCAGAACGGTCTTGTCCGCCACGTTATTGCTGCGGTAGGTGCGGCGGTATATGAGCTGCTGCGGCAGCTCCAGCTCCTTGACCTGAGCGGAGGATACCTTGGCCCGCTCGTACAGCTTTTCGATGTTGAGATTCAGCTGGTCCCGCATTTCCTCCATCCGGCGAATGAGCGGCATCAAATCCGTGGAATCGTTGTAGTAGTCCCGGATCTCATCCAGCGTCAGTCCCAGATTCTGCAGACTGCGGATGCTCCGCAGCTTGGTAAAGGTGTCAATGGTATAGTAGCGGTTGTTGGTGGCGTCATCCCGCTTATCCGGTTCGATCAGCCCCCGTTCCTCATAGTGAAGGATGATGCGGCGGGTCACGCCCAATGCCTTGGCGATCTCGCCAATGGAAAATAGCTTGTCATCGCGTTTCATAAAAAACCTCGGAGTCAAAAAGAGTTCTCCTGCTGTATATCGGTGTATGGTGTACGGTTTAATATTACAAAAAATGAGGAAAAATGCAAGAAAAAAGTTTGGCTGCCGGGGGAAGCTGCCGCGATTTTCTCCGCTCGCACCGGAGGCGGCAGTGCGCGAAAAAGCGAGATCAAAACCTCTTAAATATAGCCTCTTCGTTCCAACAAAAACTATGCGCAGGGCGGCCGCCCTGCACATAGTCTGCAATTGCGTGTCCAGAAGCCCCTCACAGCGCTTCAAAATGATACCGTGGCTTGCCAAGGCTCTTTTTGCCGTACTCGATGGCCTCCGCGGGGCAGTAGCAGATGCAGGCCATACAGTGGGTACAGTCCTGCCCCCAGACGGGCTTTCCGTTTTGCAGGGCGATGTTGTTGAGGGGGCATCGCCGGACGCACTGGCCGCAGCCGGTGCAGGCATCCCCGGCGGTGAAGGCGCTTGCCTTTACAAAGCAGGAATAGAAGATGGGATTCACCGGCCCGCTCATGAAGCGGTCATAGAATTTCCTCCGGGGTGGAGGAAAGGCCCGGTTTTCCCGGACGGCGGCGATCACATTGTCAATGTCCGGCTCCGCTCTGGCCACGATCTGCCGGGCTTCCTCCACCTGAGGGGCGTTGAACATGGCGATGTAGTTCTCCGGCATGACGATCTGCGCCGTGCCCATACAGGCAAGGCCTTTTTCTTGACAGAGGCGGCGGTTGTACCGGTCGGCATCGCCGATCTCGCTGACGCAGGTCATGACGAACCACGCCCGCTTCGCCCCGGTCAGCTCCGTGTGCAGCAGCCAGTCCTCCACGATGCGGGGGATCCGCCAGGCGTAGGTGGGCGTGACGATCACCAGCCGCTCCCCGGTCTCCACAGGGGCGGTGTTCCCGGCCTTGATGCGGTCATTCAGGCACAGCAGCGGCTCGCCCAGCCCGTCGGCAATGCGCCGGGCCGCGTAGCCGCTGTTCCCGGTGCCGGAAAAGTAAAGAATCATATCAAAATCCCCTCGCAGTGGTCGATCTCGTGCTGGATGATCTCCGCCGTCCAGCCGGTGAAGGTTTTCAGCCGGGTCTGGAATTGTTCGTTCTGCCACTGGACCTTGACGGTCTGAAACCGTTTCGTTTTCCGGACGCCGGAGAGGGAGAGGCAGCCCTCCTGGGCCTCGTACGGCCCGGACTGCCGGACGATGACGGGATTGAACATCACCATGTACGTCCCCTCGTTGTTGAAGGCGATGATGCGCTTACAAACGCCGATCATGTTGGCCGCCATGCCCACGCAGCCGTCCTTATGGGCGGCCAGGGTGTCCAGCAGGTCCTGGGCCGTGGCCAGATCGTCCGCCGTGGCGGGAGCGGCCTTCTGGACGAGAAACGTCTCATCCCTGCAGATCTCACGAATCATACTGTTCCTCCCGGAAGTTGTTTCCTGTATTGTATCAGCCAAAGGAAAAACGCGCAAGTGCTCTCACTTGCGCGTTTTTTGCGTGGGAATCAGTCACACATGCCGTTGTGGATCACCTTGCCGATGTTCCACAGGTAGGCAGCCTGACGGGCGGCCTCCAGCCGCTCCTCCGGCGTCTTGTAGCTGACGTGGGCGGTCTCCGTGCCGCAGTTCAGGCAGCACGCATACATGCACCAGCCCTGCTCGTCCTCAATATAACCGGCGCCGCGGCATACGGGGCAGTCCTCCAATTCGATCTCGTTGATGGGATCCATGGTCATCTCTCCTTCGTTTTGTTTTTTCAACGGGAATAGTATACCACGGTTCCGTCGGTATGGCAATGAAAATCGACGGGACTTTGCCGCGGAGGTGACTTCCGGTCAGCACTCCCGCTGTTTTTCTGCTTTTTCGGACAGCTTATAGGAAATTTCCTATATTTACCCGGTAGGGTACTTGCATATTCCGGGCGGGGGGAGTATACTATAGGTATCTATCAGCCCTGTGGCAGGGCACATATTTTATACTAACGGGAGGATGTAGTATGAAACGCAAATTTCTATCAATTTTGCTGACGCTGGCAATGGCCTTGACGCTGCTGCCGACGGCGGCAATGGCGGAAGGGGAGACGGCGACTGTCGCTAAAGTCGGTGAAACTGAGTATGCAACACTGCAGGCGGCTGTTAATGCAGCAACAACGGAAAACAGCACAGTTACGCTGCTGAAAGATGTGACTGAATTGGAAACAATTAGCATCACAGGCGGCAAAAAAGTTGATTTAAATTTGAACGAGAAAAACATTACTTTTAAGGCGGACAATTACTTCCTTGTAGATAATGGTGCACTGAATGTTACTGGTAAAGGAAATATTACTTCCAGTCATGGTAATGATAATAGTATATGGCTGCCCACTATTTATGCTTATGGCACTGGTACCGATACAGCGGACTATTCTGTGGTGACGGTTGGAAAGGACGTAGTGATTGATAACCGAGGCAGTTACGGCCTTGCTATCGGTCATAAAAACTTTAAGGCGTATGGCGCGAAGGTAATTGTGGAAGGAACGGTAACATCCACTTATGGATTTACTGTGACCGGAAACGCTAAAGCCACGCAGGGTAATATTCCCGAAATCACGGTAACGGAAAGCGGTAAAATAGTGAGCACTGATGGCAGTGCAATTTATGCTGCTGGCTACGGCATTTATAATATCGCCGGTACACTGTCTGGTACCGAGTTTGGCATTGAAATTCGTGCCGGTAAGTTAAATGTCGAAGATACAGCTAAAATTTCGGCTACCGGAAATTTCAGCGACCCTGTTCCCAATGGCAATGGTTCCACAGTTACGGGTGCAGCTATTGCTGTCTCGCAGCATACAACCAATCTGCCCATTGATGTGAACATTAAGGGGGGAGAGATTTCAGAGACTGGAACAAATGGCCATGCACTTTACGAAATAGATACTGTTAAGGACGAAAAGGCTGAGAATGTTGCAAAAGATGTTTCCATAACGGTTTCTGGCGGCTCTTTCAACGGTAACGTATATAGCACAAATAATAAACTCTCCATCACCGGCGGTGCGTTTACCGACCTTGCCAATGCGGTCAAGTATGCCGCTGACAACGCGACCATCAAGCTGGCTGATGATGTGAACGGACAGGTGGTAATTCCGGCTGGAAAAAGCATTACGCTTGATTTGAATGGACATAAGGTTACAGCTCCAACAGATGGTAAATACGATGCTATCATTAACAATGGTACACTGACCGTCACAGATTCTAAAAAAACCGGTGAAATCTACTCTGGTAAGAATGCCGGTATCGGTGTTGGCGCTAACTCTACAACAACCATCGAATACGCAAAGGTTACCGGTCAAGAAGGCGCCATTGGAGGAGACAAAACCGTTGTTGGTGCAACTGTTACTATCAAGGATGGTGTATTTACCGGTATCGATAATGCAGTTGTAATTTTCAATGGTACAAAGAGAGAAGGTGGGGCCAATGAGATTACAATCAATGGTGGCACCTTCAACGGCACAATTCAATCTAGTGGTTATGTAGCTTGCGGTATCTATGCGCCGTGGAAAGATAATATCACGGTTAACGGCGGTACATTCAATATTACTGGCGGTGCCGGCATTGTTGCACGTGGTGGACAGGTGACCGTTAATGGCGGTGTGTTCAATACCACCGGTAACGTGACCGGTAAGGTCGGCGATTCCCGTGTTGTGGTTCCGTGCGCCGCACTTGTTTTTGATAGCGAAGCAGGTTACCCGGGTATGAGCGATGACTCTAAGATTTCTGTTACAGGCGGCAATTTCAAGTCTGATGTTGATGCCGTTCAGGTAATTCAAAAAGAGGACGACAGCAATAAACGCATTGCCATCTCTGGCGGTTATTTCACCTCCGACCCCAGCGCTTATCTGGCTGCGGATAAGGGCCTTGTGACCAGCGATCAGAGTGCTTTCGCTTACAAGGTTGGTGACAAGGTTACCGATGTTGAAACCGCTGTAACTGCCGGTGAGGCCACTGTGACGATCCCCGCTGACGTTTCTGGCATTATTACTGAGGCCGCTGTGAAGGCCGCTGCCAAGGCTGCTGATACCACCAAGACCTTGACCGACACGGTGGCTGCCTCCGGCATGACCAACGATCCTGCCGTGGTCGGCACCAAGAAAGCCGCTGAGGTTGCACTCACTGCAAAGGGCATTCCTGTAAATAGCGGTGAGACCGTCACCGTTGTGGTTCAGCCCTATCTGGAAGTGAACGTCAAAAGTGCTGATGCTGGCAAGCTGACCCTTGAGATCAGTGCCAAGTACAAAGTGGTTGCCACTACCGGCAATCCTGTAACTATTGACCTGGCCAGGACCGCCATACTCAAGTCTGGCGTACCGCTGTCCATCAATAAGCCCATTGAACTGACTATCGCTTTGCCTACCGACTTTGCCGAAGCAAACGGCAGCATTTATGTCCAACACAAGGGCTATGAGTACACTGCGACTGTCGATGCTTCTGGCACAACTGCTACCTTTATCAACCCCCACGGCTTCAGCACCTTTACGGTGACTTCGACGGCTTCCGCCATTGCTGAGGTTGACGGCACCAGCTACACCGATCTCCAGAAGGCTGTGGACGCTGTAGCCAATAACGGCACCATTAAGCTTCTGAAAGATACCTCCGCAAACGCTGTTGTCAGCCGTGCGGTGAAGTTCACGCTTGATAAAAATAGCAAGTCTTTCACCGGCGCGATTACTGCTGGTTCTGGCTATAACCTGTCCGTGGACGGCGGTGTCTATACCTTTACTGTCAGAAGCTCTTCCGGCAGTTCCAGCGGTTCCAGCTCCTCCTCCAGACGCTATGACGTCTCCGCGCCCTCTGTCAAGCACGGCGATGTGACCGTCAGCCCTAAGAGCGCCTCCAAGGGCGATACCGTGACCATTACTGTCAAGCCCGACAGCGGCTATGAGCTGGACACCCTGACCGTGAAGGACGCCAGCGGCAGCAAGATCAAGGTGAAGGACAAGGGCAACGGCAAGTTTACCTTCACCATGCCTGCCTCCAAGGTGACGGTTTCCGCTGAATTCGCTGAGATCGAGACGCTGGACTTCGCGGACGTTTCCACCGACGCCTACTACTATGAGGCTGTGAAGTGGGCCGCCAAGAAGGGCATCACCGGCGGTACCGGCGACGGCACCTTCAACCCCAACGGCTCCTGCACCCGCGCCCACATCGTCACCTTCCTGTGGCGCGCCGCCGGCTCTCCCGAGCCTAAGAGCACGGTGAGCTTCGCGGATGTCCCCGCAGGCAGCTACTACGCCAAGGCTGTGGCCTGGGCTGTGGAGAACGGCATCACGCTGGGTACCGGCGACGGCACCTTCAGCCCCAACGCCACCTGCACCCGCGCTCAGAGCGTGACGTTCCTGTACCGCGCACTGGGCACCGCACCCACCACGGTGAACGGCTTCACCGACGTGACGGCTGATGCTTTCTATGCTGACGCAGTGGCCTGGGCCGTGGAGAGCGGCGTGACCAACGGCACGACGGACTCCACCTTCAGCCCCAACAACGGCTGCACGAGAGCACAGATCGTGACCTTCCTGTATCGCACCATGAAGTAACTTCATACGCAAGCAGCGGGAAACCTCATTCGAGGTTTCCCGCTGTTTTTTCTGCCCGGCCGGGGGCGGTTTACAGGGACCGACTCATCCGACTTTTGCAAAATGGTAAGCGTCAAGTGTAGCGGCGTATAGACTCCTATGGGATAATAGTGGTGGGACGTTGCGCAACGTTCCACCACTATTAACGTCAGGGG
>ERZ840371.2488-NODE-2488-length-16536-cov-5.037134_pt1 | contig 16536 bp, 10 predicted proteins | sample MGYA00519937_ERZ840371 | MGnify/ENA primary metagenome ERZ840371 (study PRJEB31850, sample SAMEA3708873) | human gut metagenome | biome: human gut; feature: human-associated habitat; material: faeces | place: China | collected 2014 ... | reverse complement strand
TTCAGTCTGTAATTGATGCAGACAGCACAAATAAATAGAGGTCTACATATAAAAAGCTCCTGTGCATTGCACAGAGAGCTTTTTTGAACATTACTATAATGTCAAGGAATCTTCTGCATCTACCCACATCTGTAAATTCCCATCAAGATACAGTCTCGCATATTCTGGTGGTTCATCAAGGGATGCTGTGTCTATGCGAATTTATAATCGGCTTTTACATTGCAATGTTATTATTGAACTTAAGAATGATAGGCAACGCTCTGGCTTTTGATGGTTGGGGCGTTATATTGCTATAGAAAAAACGAAAATAAGATTGTATAATATATTTTGGAAAAATTTTGCCTTGAAAAGGATGTGAATAGATAAATGGAAACTTTTTATTTGATTGATTTTGAAAATGTTCACAATGATGGCATTGCGAATATTGAAAGTATTACAAAGGAAGAGCATGTGCATATTTTCTCAACACAGAATGCAACAAATATAAGACAGGACATTTTTTGGTTAAATGGAGATATTAAATCTCATTTAGTTCCAGTGCGAAAGCAGTCATTGGATATGCATCTGGTTTCTTACCTAGGCTATTTGTTGGGAGTGTATGGTGAGGAATGTAGTTATGTGATTATCAGTAAGGATAAGGATTACGATAACATAGTTAAGTTTTGGAAAGAGGAAGGCTATCCTAATATTTCACGAAAAGAGAAGTTGCCGGGAACTGCTTCTACTCAGAGGCAAAAAACACAGACAGTATCTCAAACAAAAAGTAATGTGCAGACTGTGAATAGTAAAATTAGTGCAGGTATGGCATATGAATTTGAAGGTGATGATAGAAGTGAATTAAACCTGTTTATGCAGCATGGACTTGTGGCTATAGGATATGATGGAAATTCGGCAAATAGAATCTGCAAGTTTGTTATTGCTCATTGTAATGATGAAAGAATGCTAAATAGAATTCACAATGACTTCAAGAACTTCTTTAATAACTATTCCGAAGTATATGAGGATGTTAAGTCTATTCTTGAGAAATTTGTGCAATCAAAGAGTAAAGTCGCAAAAAGAGAATCGCAGGTTCGTTCTTTCTTTGGTCAGCACTTTAAGAAGAAAATATATGTGGATTGCAAAGAGGAAATCATTCAGATTATTTTAAAGTCAGAAACTAAACAGCAAGTGAATAATGGGTTGTTAAAATTGTATTCAGATGGAACAGTGGTTTCACACATTTATAAGACAATACAACCATTGATTAGTGAGTTACCAGGTAAAAGAAGATGACTCTAATGAATTGCCAATTAACATTTATAATCAGGTGGTTGGTACACAGCATAGACCTAATATGAATGCCTTACAAAAATTCATTAGCAAATCATAAAATTCTTGCATATTTTATGCAGAAGTAGTATCTTATATATAAGAATTGCGGTGGATGTCTTCGGATTACACCTGGAAGAACCTGATGCGTCGGGTTCTTTTTTTGTAAAATTTAGTGTAGCATTCTAAGTAGTACGACTTTGAGGTGTTACTACCAAGCAACAAGTTGCTCAGAAATGAGGATTAGTATGAAACAAATATTAAAATGTTTTATGTTTTTTATTATAATTAATATTTTAAGTGGCTGTTCGTTTAAAGGTTTAAGTGAAATGATGTTAGAGGAGGAAAATCAGGATTTACCTTCTTCCATTGGGACAATCTCATCAGATTTTTCATTTGCTGTATTAGGAACAGGGGAGATTGCTTTTCTTACTATAGATCCAAAAGAAGTTGTATTTTTGGATGAAAAACAGAAAAACAGACGCTCTGTTGAATTATCTGAGAATCGTCAATCTTTAGAGATTACTGCAGGAAATGATTACTTTTATGTGTATTGTTCCAACGAAGATGAAACAGCTGGTTTTTTAAATGTTTTTGACAAGAAAGGAGAGTTAATAAAAGAAATATCATTACCGTTCAGTAGAGTTAGTGTCAGCAATGGAATTGTGTATGGATATTATGATGAAACAGCTGATTTTAATGGATGGGATTCTAATATCTCGAATAGTCATATTGAAGCAACCCATTATATTAGTGAGAGAAAATTTTTAGAAAAATTTCCTAACTGTATGGATGATTGGAATGAAATAAGCGGGGACGAAATAGCAAATGTTGGTGAACAACAATTGTATCGCTGTTCATCGGATTATTGTCATAAAACAGACTATTATAGTGATCAAAAACCTTTGTCTGTTTTTGGTCAAATAGATTATGTGAAATATTGTGATGGGAAAATAGCTTCCGAGGAGTCGGATAAAGAAATCCGTTCCCGTTTGAATCAAATATATAGTATGATGAAAAAAGAGGAGGAGAATTTTCTAATTTATTGTTTCCAAATCAATGACAAAATATACGGCGTTTGTAATGTATATAGTCAATATGTGGGACTATTAACTTTTTGTACGGATGATTTGGATTATAGTTTTTCTTTTTCTTATGATGAAAAAGAGGATAAATTATATAAGGTAAATGAGTATACTAACATCGAACTTATATATGAAGATGAATATAATTGTCTGTATCATAAATTAGACGGTGTTTATTATACAAAATTAGGATCAGATAAAGAAGAAAAATTATATGATTACAATGGGGAAATTGGACTTACAATCTTAGAAGGATATGTAAAGTTTCAGGAAAGAGAAATACATTACAATGATGATATTATAGATAAGCAGAAAATAATAAAAGTATGGTAGTATATCCATGCCGATGTGGAAAAGGATGAATGAGAAAATTATGGAGAAAGTGCTTGATTTTTTGGAGGACAAAAAGCATACTGTGGTTAGGATGTGACGGAGATATATAAAAATGGCAAGGCCAAGAAGACCGAAAGTGAAAAATCCAAAAACAAAGAAAGTGGATGTACGCCTGATGGAATATGAGTACGCCAGATAAAAAATATGCCAAGCGTCATAATCAAACACTTGCACAAACATTGCGATTAGAAGCGAGGCAAAGAAAATTGTATTTTTGCTTTTTTTGTTTGTCTTTTAATACAATGTTTAATAGGTATTTGTGGGTTAATAGGAATTCGGAAAGACCCTCTAGCGTAGGGGAGTTGATCTGTTTAAGAAAGACGGAGCAAAAAAATGGACAGTATCAACAATTCGCACAAAGCAATAATTATTAACGAGGAGATTTGTAATGGCATTTTTGTTCAATAAAGAAAAAAATAAATATATTGAGTTAAATTTATTTACTACAAATGAAAAGGATTGGATCGCATATAGTATGTGTGGTGGAAATATATATCAACAAACAAGGAAAGAGTTGTTTAGATTAGATAATGAGTATTTATATTTTCACAATACTGTATATGAAAACGAAATAGAAAAAATTATTAATGGTTTAAGCAACATAAAAGAGTCATGCCGTTATACATTTGAGCCAGTAGACGAAGGTGAGTTTCGACTTGAATCTGACTATAAGGATAATGTAGTGTATATAAAATGCACGTTTTATGTTGTTGATATGATGGAAAACGAAGGAATTGAAGACAATATATTTGAGATAGAAACAACATACTTTATGTTGTATGAATTTTTAATACAGTTAAGAAAGGAATATAACATGGTTAAATAAAAACAGCAGGGAAAAGGTGAGGAGAGTCCTCAGGTAAATGCTGGCAAGCTCCTGCACCTGTCCGGAGGCTCCCAGGGCCCCGGCGATTTCCCAAGAGAACAGAAGCCCCGCCGCAGTGAAAAGGATTCCTAAAAGCGCCGCCATTCCCGCAGCGTGAGTGAACACCTGGTTGGCCTCGTCCTCCCGGCCCTCGCCCCGCAGAATGGAATACCGGGTGGCGCCGCCCATGCCTACCATCAGCCCTATGCCGTTGAGCAGGCTGTAGGCTGGCAGCGCCAAATTCAGCGCCGCGATGCCGTTGCTGCCCACACCGGCGGAAATAAAATAGGTATCCGCCAAAATATAGCAGGACAGCCCCGCCATGCTCAGCACGTTCAGGGATACGTACCTGGCAAACTGGCTGAAAATTGTTCCTTCCTTATTCACGCGCGGAGTCTCCTTTCCCATGATAAATCTGCCGTAAATCCGCCGCGCGGCCGCGGGCCCCGCCGGCAAGGCCGCCTGCCCTTCTGACCGCCTTAGCCCCTGATACGGCAGAACCGCGGGACTTCTTTCGGCTTTCCTAAAAAACCAGGCGCCCCGGCCTTCCTTTGGAAAGGCCGTTCAGCGCCCATATCATCTTTATATTTTCTTAATCCTACAGTCCTTTTATCCTATCACGGCAAATTTTTGTTGTCAAGGCGCCGGCGGCCGCGAAGGACCTCCATATCCATATTGATTTCACCGGCTCTTCCGGATAGACGCGGATAGGCCGTTACCGCCTTGTCCGGCTGTGCCGCGATAATACAAACAGGATATTTTTAGATAATTATTACCTTCTGTTTCTGCAAACAAGGGGCGGAAAATCATCTTATGATTTTCCGCCCCTTGTGATCTTACGGCGGCAGCTTCGGCCTCAGCCGCTTTATTACAGATGGAACCGGTATTCGGTGGTATAATGGTACATTTCGCCGGGGGAGGTAAATCCGCCGGGAAATTCAGGATGGTTGGGGGTATCCGGGAAGAACTGGGTTTCCAGGCACACGGCGGCGTGGGCCGGATAGCTTTTTCCGCCCTTGCCCGGCACGGGGCCGGCGCTGTTGGCGGTAAAAAGCTGTACGCCGGGCTTATCAGTGTAAACATCCATCTGAATCCCGGTTTTCGGGGAGGACAAGGACGCCACCCGCCTCATGGTTCCGTCCCAACTGTTGACGACGTAATTCAGGTCGTAGCCGTTGTTGGCCTTCAGCGCCGGGTCATCCGCGCCGATCTCCTGGCCGATGGCCTTGGGAGAGGTAAAATCAAAGGGAGTTCCCTTGACCGGCACCAGCTCCCCGGTGGGAAGCAGAGCCTCGTTGGCCGCGGTATAGCAGCCGGCGTCCAGCCAAAGCACGTGGTCCAGGGCGGTTTCGCCCTCGCCGGAAAGGTTGAAGAAGGAATGGTTGGTCATATTCACCGGGGTTTTCTGATCCGTGGTGCCCCGGTATTCTATTCTCACTCCATTGTCGGCGGTCAGGGTATAGGTCATTTCCATGGTCAAATTTCCCGGGAAACCGTCCTCCCCGTCGGGACTTTCCACACGCAGCGTCACTGACGGCTCGCCGCCGTCCTCCTCCTTTACCGCCTGCCAGACCCGGAAGGTCAGGCCGTTTCCCCCGTGAAGAGTGTTGCCGTTTTCATTGGCGGTCAGGTGATATTCCCTGCCGTCCATAGTGAATTTGGCCCCGCCGATCCGGTTGGCGTAGCGGCCGATCGGCGCCCCGTAGTAGCAGGCGGCCTTTACGTATTCATCCAGGGTATCGAAGCCAAGCTCCACATCCCGGGCGATTCCCTGGCGGTCCTTCACCAGCAGGGACTGGATAATGCCGCCGTAGGTATAAAAGGTCATCGCCAAGCCGTTTTCGTTTTCCAGAGTATATTGGGCGACGGCTTTTCCGTTTACCGTGCCCGCTTCCTTTTTTGTAATCATTCCTTTGTTTCCTCCTGTAGATTAATGGAGATGCCAAGCTCATCCAGCTGCTTTTGATCCACCGGCGCCGGTGACGCCGTCATCAGCTCGCCGGAATTGGCTACCTTGGGATAAGCGATCACATCCCGGATGCTGTCGCATCCCAGCATCAGCATCACCAGCCGGTCCAGGCCGAAGGCCATGCCGCCGTGAGGCGGCGCGCCGTAGCGGAACGCGTCGATCAAAAAGCCGAACCGTTCCTGGGCCTCCTCCTGGGTAAAGCCCAGCGCCTTAAACATCCGCTGCTGCAGCGCCGGGTCGTTGATCCGGATAGATCCGCCGCCGACCTCGTTGCCGTTGAGCACCATATCGTAGGCCCTGGCCCGCACCGCGCCGGGATTAGTTTCCAGCTGCTCCAGATCTTCGTCGTTGGGGTGGGTGAAGGGATGATGCTTAGCGACAAACCGGCCCTCCTCCTCGTCGTATTCAAACAGAGGAAAGTCGGTGATCCACAGAAGATTGGGCCTGCTTTCGTCAATGATTCCCATCTGCCTGGCGCACTCGCACCGCAGGGCGCCCAGAGTGTCAAATACTACCTGGGGCTTGTCGCTGGCCACAAGGAACAGCAGGTCGCCGTTTTCCGCCTCCAGCGCCGACCTCACCCCTGCGGCTTCCTCCTCCTTTAGGAATTTTTCGTAGGAGGAGCTGGAGGAACCGTCCTGGTTCAGCTTAGTCCAGGCCAGGCCCTTGGCGCCGTAAGCCTTGACCCATTCGGCCAGCTTATCGATCTCTTTTCTGGTGTAGCAGGCTCCGCCCTTTACATTGATGCCGCGCACGCTTCCGCCGGCGGAAACAGCCCCGGCAAATACCCGGAACTCGGTGCCCTTCAGGACTTCCGTCAGGTTTTTCAGCTCATAGCCGAACCGCAGGTCCGGCTTATCGGAGCCAAACCGCTCCATGCCCTCGGCGTAGGTCACGATACGATGGGTGGGCTTGCCGGGGTAGCCGCCCACCTTGATGGCGCCGGTCAGCTCATAGGTCAGGCCCTCCTGATCCGCCGGAACGGTGATGGAGATGCGCTGACGGGCGGGGTTGCCGCTGAAGTCATACACGCCGTAGTAGCCGCCGGGATTGGACTGGAAGAAGTTACCGTCAGCGTCGGTATAGTACAGGGAGAATCTGTGGTTATACACACCCGCCATCTTCTCCTTGGGACTCACCAGCCCGGTAAACTGCAGCTGCACCGTCTCGCCGGGCTTGACCTCGGCATTCTCCGGCAGCTCATTGCCCTCGGCGTCCAGCAGCTTGTAGCTGACGCCACGGGCGGTGATGACCTGATAGGTGGCCACGCCGTCCTTTTCTACCCGGACGATATGGCGGCCGGTGGTGAGGTTCGCCACCGTCACGGCGCCGGTCTCGGCGTCCACGGTGACCCCCTCGGAGGTAAAGCCGTTGAAGGTCATGGTCTTACCCACGGTGGAGCGAGCCACGGTAACGGTGCAGCCGCTCTCCGGAGTGAAGGTGTAGCTGGCGCCGCCGGTGCCCAGATAGAACAGGATGTCGTGCTCGGCATCCAACTGCTTCTGCTCGTCCTTGGTGACGCCGACATCCATACGATCCATGAGCATATTGGTCTGGATGGCGGTGCCGTCAGCACCCACGGATACCACAAACACACCGGTGAACTCCGGCCAGATGGCGGAGAAGGTCTTGTCGGCGGTGCTGCTCTGGCCCTGCTTATGGGTCATGGCGTCGTACGTGACCTTCACCAGCGCCGTACCCTGATGGTTGGCGGTCATATAGGCCAGGCAGCTGTTGTCGGCATTGGGAGCAATGCTCACCACGTCGCTGGGCTTGCCGTCGAAGTCCACCACCTCGTAGTGGGCATCCGGCAGGGCGATCTTGGCGTTCACGAAGCCCTCAATGGCCTGCCAGTTACGGAACACATCCAGCTCATAGGTGTCGCCGGCGTTCATGTTCATGTAGCCCTTGGCGTTGATGTTCAGATACACATTGCCCAGATCGTAGGTGTTCTTATCGAACCGGCTGACGGTATCCTTGTTGAAATCGTCGTCCATATGCAGATCGGCACGGGTCACGACGATATCCTGATCGGTGGTCCACTTGTTGAAGTCCCAGTAGGTCACACCGTCGGGATTCTGCACCCGCACGAAGTGGTTCAGGCTGGTCTCCGGCACCCGATAGGTCACGGTGACAGTGTCGCCGTCCTGAGTGGAGATGCCGTTCTCCTGCGGACGGAGGAACTCATAGGTATAGTAGTTGCCGAAGGTACCCACGCTGATGGTGGAGCCGGCAGGAGCCGTCACCTTCACAGTAAAGGCCTTGGGTACGGAGATATCGAAGGACTGAGCACCGCCGCCCACCTTCGTGACAACGGTCTTGGTGCCAACGTTGTAATTGGCAGCGTGCTCCTCGGAGGGGATCAGGTTCACCGTCACGGTATCCGTCTCCACGAAGATACCCGTGGTGCGGAGGTTGCCGTAAACGGTTCCGCTGCCCAGCGTGGCAGTGCGCTTCACGCCGTCGGCGGTGGTCACCTGATAGTCGATGGTGTAGTCGGTGCCTGCCACCCAGCCGCTGTTGCGGGCATAGATCTCATAGGCACGCTGTACGGAAACAGAGGTGGTATCATCAGCGATGACCATCTCCATGCCGCCGTTGCAGTCCTTGTTGGCGTCGTAGCCCTCCACCCAATAGGTGCCGGAGGCCAGCTTTGCTGTGTACTTCAGGCCGTAGCCGTCCGCCTCGGTGCTGATGCCGGACAGCAGATCCTGCGTCCCCTTCACGCCATCCTTGTAGGTGTACAGCTTCAGGCTGTTCAGCTGTGCGTTGTGCAGGCCCTTCAGCTCCACAGTATGTGCGTTGCCGGTGACCATCTGGATGGGAGCGCTGGGGTTCATCAGCGCATAGGTCGTATGCGTGTGATAGGTGGCGGTGATGGCCACCAGATAACCGGTCGCCACACCCTCCACCACAGTGAAGGTCGCCTTGCCGTTTTCATCGGTCACCACGCCGTCAATGGGCTTAATGGTGCCGGTGGTCATATCCAGCCATGCCAGACCCACGCCCTCCAGCGGCTGGGCATTGGCCTGCGTGGCATCGGGATCCAGTGCCTTCACGCCCTTGACGGTAACGGTGATGTCCTCACCGGAGGTCATGGTCGCAGGAACCTCCAGCCAGGTGTAGTAGTCGTTCTGGTTCTCGGCGTCGCTGCCGATAAAGTAGTCCAGCACATCGCCGTCCAGCAGCTTGGTATCCGTCACCTTGGGCCGGGCAGCGCCTGCCTCATTGGTGGGGAAGTCGCCGTTGATATAGAAGCCGTGGAAGCCGGTCTCACGGCCAAAGACCTTGCTCTCCCAATCGTTGTTGGGGTTGATGGCCAGATACTGCTTGGCCGTAGCGGGGGTAAACTTGTCGCCGTAGACCATCACGTGAGCGGCCACCAGCGCATCCAGCACAGAAACGCCCTCCACCTTGTCGGTGAAGCCGTACTTCTCGGCGGTATTGCTGGCCACCTGCACCTCGCTGATGCTCTGCAGATAGGCGTTGTCCGCCTGAGAGCGGATGGTCAGCCCCAGCGTCTCCACGGGCTTGCCCGCCACCTTGCGGATGTAGTCGCTGGGATTCATCAGAGCATACACGCCATCGCCGCTCTGGGCCACCAGATAGCCGGTGGCCTCGCTGCCCACGGTGAAGGTGGCCTGACCGTCCTCATCCGTCACAACATCCTTGATGGGCTTGATGTAGCCGTCTGCGTCCACCCAAGCCAGACCCACGCCCTCCAGAGGCTTGGCAGCCGCCTTCAGCTCCGCAGCATCCTTATAGCGATAGCCCTCCACGGCATAGAAGCCCTTCACCGTCACGGTGATGGCCTCGCCGGTCACCATGGTCTCCGGGACATCGATCCACGTATAGTAGTCGGAATAAGCATCCCCGTCGGCATAGAAGAAGAAATCCACCACGTCGCCGTCCTTGAGCTTGGTGTTGACCACCGTGGTGCCATTATAGCCGGGGCCGGAGGGTGCCTTGGTGCCGTCGTTGGGATAGCCGGCGTTGACATAGAAGCCGCAGACAGAGGTCTCCGTGCCGTACAGCTTGGTGATAAAGCCGCTGCTGCCGACCTCCAGGAAATTCTTGGCGGTTTCCGGGGTAAAGTCGTCGCCGAAGGTCAGCTCGTGGGAGACCACCAGCGCATCCAGAGCGGAAACGCCCTCCACCTTGTCGGTGTAGCCGTACTTCTCCGCCTCACCGCCGGTAAGCTCTCTCACCATGGGCTGGTGCAGCCATGCGCCGCCGTCCTGCGCCCGAACCAGCACCTTGGTATTGGTGGGAGTAACAGGCTTGTCGCCCGACTTCACCTTCACGTTGACGGTGTAGACCTGTGCCGGCTCATTATCGCCGTTCATATTGGGCCAGCTGGGGTCGCCGCACTTGACGGTGATGGTGGTACCGTCCACAGTGGGAACCATCGCCGTGCGCTTATACTCCGTCTCGCCCACATAGGTCCTGACCTGATAGTTCTTGTTGCTGGCGGTGGGGGTGACCAGCACGCTGTCGGTCCCCTTGTCCACCGTCAGGGTATAGTCGTGGGTGTCCTTGTGGAATTCCGGGCTCAGCTCACCGGCGCTGAAGGCCAGATCCTTGACCGTCTTGTCATTGTTGTCCCAGCTGCCGCCCAGGTCGGCGCCGTAGCCATTGCGGGTATACATGATCCGGATCTCGTCGCCGGATCCCAGCGTTCCGTCCGCCACGGTGAAGGCCCCAAAGCCTTGGTTGGTGAACCAGTCGTTCAGGGTTCCCATCCAACCGGACATGGGGCCGCCGCCGAATTCACCCAGACCTTGGATAGAGCTGATGTAGTTGTTCTCGGCGCCTGTCTGCTCGCAGCCGTTCTTTTCCAGTGCCTCTACAACACAGCCCATCATGGTAGAATCTTCATTCAGATCTATCCATTCCTCCACCAGTGTCCCTTCCCAGGGAGCGCCCTCGGCTTCCGGGTAGGTGGTGTTCTCCACGATGACATGAACCTGTCCGTCGTGGTTGTCCGCCGCAAAAACGCTCATGGGTACCAGAGACAGTACCATCACCAGCGCCAGAAGCAGCGATACAATGCGTTTCTTCATTCGTTTTTGTCCTCTCTTTTACAAATTTATTTTGAAGGCAGATGCCCAAAAAATACAACACACATAAGAAGGAGGCAGGAGGGGTGGCTGAAACCCCTCCTGCCCTTATGGAAATGGACGGCGTGACCGCCCCTCGGCTTGCGTTTTTGTTCCATGCGGGCCAGTAAGCGCCAGCACCGCACGAAAAGCCCCCTGCCCACGGCAGGGAATCATTTTCTTCCGCTTTTGCGCAACAAAAAAGCACGATCCAAGCGGGACCGTGCAAGCTGCAAAGCGTTTCACGATTCGGCTTCGGTGATGGCAAAACCAAGGCACAGAGCTCGGTGTATCTGACTTATCCTGTCTCAGCAGGCATCACAGTGACCAACTCGCCGGGCTTCTCACCCGATTCCGCCGCCGACGCACAAGGCGCCGGACGCTCTGTCCTTTTATTGACTTGCCCCCATTATATACGCCCCAGCAACAAAAAGCAAGCACTATTTTTTCTTTTCGCCGGAATGGCCGCCATTCTACCGTGGAGAACGGATTGACACAAAAAGGCACAGACTTTATTGGGCTGCCGAAAATTCTCTCATATGCTAAACCCGTCATTCCGAGACCAGTCCGCAGGCTGGTCGTGGGAATCCGTTCCCTCTTTGCAGGTTTTCTTTTTCGTTCCGACGGGTGCTTTTCTTTTGTAGGGACCGTGCCTCCGGCGGCCCACTTTTCCCAGCAGTAGTTTCTTGTTTGCCTCCGGCGGCATACTTTTTGTCAACAGCGACAAAAAGTATGCAAAAAACGCCGTTTGAAACCGATGGTTTCAAATCTTCCTTTGCCTTCAAGAGTTTCGCTCGGTATGGGCCGTCAAGGGAATTGACTCAGCAACAGCCCCGCTCCCGCTCCGGCGAAGGGGCGTGTGGGTCTATGGTTGGGAGTAGGGATTCCCACAGCCAGCGCTCACACTCCCCGTCCCCACAGTAGAACAGAGATCTCTTTCAACCACCCAATCCAGCGGCAGCGTAAGTAGAAAATACGCCACTTCCCTGCTTTGGCGGGATTCAGGATGCAGCTCTTGCACACAAAAGAGGAAGTCTTGAAACCTCAGGTTTCAAGCGGCACTCTTTGGGTACTTTCTGCTGCTACTGGCAGAAAGTTACCCGTCGGAGACAACAAAAAAGAGAAGGATCATGGACCGCCGAAGACGCAAACGGAATCTTCGACAGACTTTTTGCTTGGGAACCCATCTCCGCATAGAACAAGAGACCGGCAGGGATGCCGGTCTCTTGTAAAAAGTCTTTCTTGCCGTGGAACCGGTGCAGCCGGACGACGCAGGCAGAACATATCTCCCGCCTTTACAGATCCTCCTGCGTGGCCACCGCCGTACCGCCCAGCCCAAAGTCCTCCTCCACGCTGCCGCCGTCCCGGCGCAGCATGGTCTCCATCACCCGGATATCGCTGTCCACATCCATGGCATCAGCGTGGTACAGGGCATCCAGCTGGCGCTCGAAGCCCGCCATGATGCTGTCCATGGTGCGGCGGATCTTCTCCTTTGCCTGGGTAAGGTTCTCGCCGCTGACCCCCGCCTCCTCGAAGTCGGCATAGGAGTCCAGCAGCTTCTCCGTGGTGGGCAGGTAATAGTTCAGGAAGGTGGCTGCCTGATTCTTCTTGGCGGGGTCCTCCTCCACCAGCTTCAGGATCTTCCCGGCGATCTCCTCCAGCCGGTCGATTTTCCGGCTCAGCTCCGGGTCTGCGATACGGTCGTTGGAGCGGCGGATGCTGCGGAGCATCCCGGAGTAGCCCTCCTCCGCCTCCTGCGGCACCTGCGGAGCCTCGCGCTGCCGCTCCTGCCGTTCCTGATCCTCCGCCGCCTCATGGCTGCGGAACAGCATCCCCCGGCCCAGATCCAGATAGGCCTCCTCGCCCCACAGACCCTTTTCCAGCATGGCCTGCAGATCCCGCTCCGCCCGGCGCTCGGATACCTCCGCCGCACGGGCCAGACTGGCTACTGAGATGCTGCTGCGCTTGCCTGCGATCCGCAGATAGGAGGCGTAGCGCCGGTGACGGCGGGTCATGGAGCCGCTGCCGATCAGCAGTCCGATACCGCCGGCCAACAGGCCCGTGGGATAGAACAGGCCCTCTAAAAAGTACTTCACATAGTGCAGCTGGAAGCCGTCCTCCAGCCAGAACAGGTTATCCGCCACGCCGTTGAAGAACGCCACGGCGCCCACGATGGTCAGCAGGATACCGGCGATCTTCATCCTCTTGGCGCTCTTGGCGGAATACTGGGGCGTCTGCGTGACCTTCTGGATGGCGCTGCCCGCCTTGGTGGCGGCCTGCTTAGCCGTGGCCGACCCGGATTTCCGGCGTTTGGAGTCCGACAGCTTGGAAATCAGCATGATCAGGCCCACCGGCCACAAGCCGGTGGCGAAAAAAATAGCCGTCATGATCCAGTAGCCCACATCCGGCCCAGAGTTGTCGTTCTTACTGCGGGAGCTGGTGCTGCTTCGGGAACTGGTGGTCGTGCTGCGGGAGCGTGTGGTAGTCTTGCCGGTGGTGCTTTTGATGGTCGTTGTTTTCCCGGTGGCGCTTTTACCGCTGCTGCTTTCGTCGGCAGTTGTCTTTCCCGTACTGTCGGCCGCAGCCTCACCGGCCGTAGCGGCAAAGGAGCCGCCGGTATGGACCTCGACATTTTTCTCGCCGCCCTCCTTGGAGTAGCTGTAAGAATAGGTGTAGCTATATTCTCCGGTCTGGCTGTTGTCCTTGTCAGTCATGGGTGTTCTCCTCTCCCCGCTTTCTCAGCTTGCGCTTGTTGCCGTTCTCATCCACCACCCAGGTGTTATCCAGTTCCCGTGCCAGATTCCCCACCACGGTGTCGATATACTCCCGGCGTAGGGTAGCCCGCTCCTGCGTCTCCTCCGGAGTCAGCCCCTCCGGAGTCCTGGCCTTCTTTGCCAGCTCATTGATCCGGTCGATCTTCTTCTGATCCATACGATATTTACCCGCCTTTCCGCCCAAATCGGACGAATCCATATACCGAAAAATGTCCGTAAAACGTCCACAAAATGTCCAAAATATCCGCAATGTCCACAAAATGTTCCAAGCAAGCCATCCGCAGCAAAATGATCCGCAGCAGGATATCCGCAGTCGGGACGGTGCCGTCAGAGGTAGCGCTTGACGGTGATAAACACCCTTCCCTTTTTCGTCTGATTCCCCACTTCCTCCAGCACGCACTTGCCAAGGCCCCGGAGAGTCAGCACGTCGCCCTGCACCACCTGCCGGTCCGGCTTCTGCCAGTCCGCCCAGTTCACCTGCACCTTGCCGGAGGTGACGGCCTCCGCCGCCTTGCTGCGGCTCAGGGAAAAGCCCACCGACAGAACGCTGTCCAGCCGCAGGGAGGACACGGTGTCCCGCAGCAGCTTCACCTTCTCCTCCGGCACCTGAAGCTCCGTGGGACCGATGGGCTGCACCTTCAGCCGTACCCGGCCGGCGCTGTCCCAGCTATCCAGCAGGAAGCGGTGCACCGGCTCCGTCACCAGCACATCCACCGACTGCTCTGCCACCAGAATATCCCCCACGGATTCTCTGGTAACACCCAGCCCCATCAGGCTGCCCAGCACGTCCCGGTGGGTCAGGCTGTTGGGTTCATAGAAGGTGGCCCGCAGAGCGGCCACGGCCTCAAAGTCCGGTTCCGTCTGCCAATCCGGCAGGAAGTGGGCCTGCCGCCGCTGAGCAGTATCGTAGCCGCCCCATAGAAGCCAGCCCTCCCGGACATCCAGCGCCCCCATCAGGCGGCGCACCAGCTCCTGCTCCGCCGGGGAGAGGAAGCCCGTCACCACCGGGATGTTCCTGCGGCGGCACTGCTCGTATTTATCCCAGACCCTTCCCAGCAGCAGGCGCTCGTCACCGTTTGCCGCCAGTCGGTCCAACAGAGCCCGTTTATCCATGGTTCTCCCCCAGATTCTGCGTGTGGTACAGCCGGGCGTAGGCCCCGTTCTCCGCCAGCAGCTGGGCATGGCTGCCCTGCTCGGCAATGCGGCCGTCCTGCACCACCAGAATCCGGTGGGCGGAGCGGATGGTGGAGAGCCGGTGGGCAATGATGAGGGTGGTGCGGCCCTGGCTCAGCTGGTCGAAGGCCCCCTGGATCTTCGCCTCGGTGACGCTGTCCAGCGCCGAGGTAGCCTCGTCCAAAATGAGGATGGCCGGGTCCTTCAGGAAGATGCGGGCGATGGCCACCCGCTGCTTCTGGCCGCCGGAGAGCATGGCCCCCCGCTCCCCCACATAGGTGTCGAAGCCCTGAGGCATGGTCCGGATATCCTCCAGCAGCTCCGCCCGGTGGGCCGCCTGCTCCACCTCCTCGTCGGTGGCGTCGGGGCGGCCGTAGCGGATGTTCTCCCGAATGGTATCGGCAAAGAGGAACACGTCCTGCTGCACGATGCCGATGGCCCGGCGCAGGGAGCGCTGGGTCACCTGCCGCACGTCCAGCCCATCCACCCGGATGCTGCCCTCCGTGACGTCATAGAACCGGGGTACCAGCTGGCACAGGGTGCTCTTGCCGCCGCCGGAGGGGCCTACGATGGCCACCGTCTCCCCGGCGGCCACGGTGAGATCGATGTCGTGAAGGACCTCGCTGCTGCCCGGATAGGTGAAGCTGACATGATCCAGCTCCACCTCGCCCCGGACCTGCGACAGCTCCACGGCGTCGGGGGCGTCCTGAATGGTGGGCTCCGTAGCCATCAGTTCAATGAACCGGTGAAGGCCCGCAAAGCCGTTGGAGAACATCTCGGCAAAGTTGGCCAGCTTGCGGATGGGGCTGATGAAGGTGGTGATATACAGGCTGAAGGTAATGAGCCCCACATAGTCCATCTGCCCCTTCATGATGAGCCAGCCGCCCACGGCGATGACCGCCACAGACAGGATGCAGATGAAGAACTCCATGCTGGCGTTGAAAAGGCCCATCTCTTTATGAAAGCCACGCTTGGCGGTCTTGAATATCTCGTTGGCGCCGTCAAATCGGGTCTGCTGCTTCTCCTCATTGGCGAAGGCCTTGGTGGTGCGGACACCGGAGAGACCGGACTCGATCTCGGCGTTGATGACGCCGGTTTTCTGCTTGGCCGCGCGGGAGGCGGCGTTCATCTGGCGGCGGCGGTACATGACCACCACCATGAAAATGGGGATGATGAGACTCACCACCAGCGCCAGACGCCACTGGATGGAGAACATGACGATCAGGGCGCCCACGATGGTCACTGCGGAGATGAACAGATCCTCCGGGCCGTGGTGGGCCAGTTCCGTCACCTCGAACAGATCGGAGGTCAGGCGGCTCATCAGCTGGCCGGTGCGGTTGCGGTCGTAGAAGTCGAAGCCCAGCTCCTGCATATGGCGAAACAGATCCCGGCGGATATCCGCCTCCACCCGGATGCCGAAGGTGTGGCCCCAATAGCCCACCACGAAGCACAGAAAGGAGCGCAGCACAAAGGCCAGCACCACAATACCCATGACGATGAAGAAAGTGCGGTACTGCTGCTGGGGCAGCCACTGGTACATGGCGGTACGGGAGATCAGGGGAAAGGCCAGATCCACCAGAGAGATCATGAAAGCGCAGATGATATCCAATGCGAAGAGCCGGCGGTGGGGCCGGAAATAACTGAGGAAAATGGCCAGAGGCCGTTTGGTCTGAAAATCCTTGGTGGTCATGGTGCGCTGAATCTCCTGTTCATATACTTGCCGCAGCGCAAAAGGCGATGCAGATTTGATTTTTTATTATACCATGTTTTTTTCCGCATAGCAAGCGGTGGCCGGTGGGAGTTTTGATCGAAAGCAAATCAAACCCTCCGGCTAAGCCGGAGGGTTGACGAGGCCCTATAAGGGCCTATT
>ERZ840371.2484-NODE-2484-length-16542-cov-2.781222_pt1 | contig 16542 bp, 16 predicted proteins | sample MGYA00519937_ERZ840371 | MGnify/ENA primary metagenome ERZ840371 (study PRJEB31850, sample SAMEA3708873) | human gut metagenome | biome: human gut; feature: human-associated habitat; material: faeces | place: China | collected 2014 ... | reverse complement strand
ATCATGTTAGAAGCATTAAAGGTTATCATTTTAGGAATTGTGCAAGGAATCACAGAGTGGCTTCCAATCAGTAGCACAGGTCATTTAATTCTGGTGGAACAGCTTATTCAGCTGAAACAGAGCGAGGCATTTACGAACATGTTCAATGTGGTGATCCAGTTCGGATCTATTATGGCGGTCGTAGTAATTTATTTCCATAAGCTGAATCCATTTTCACCGACGAAGACGGAGAAACAAAAGAAGATGACAATTCAGTTATGGATTAAAGTAGTGATCGGAACAATTCCGGCACTGATCGGAGGATTGTTGCTGAACGATCTGATTGAATCAAAACTGAGTAATGCATATGTTGTTGCATTGATGCTGATCGTTTATGGTATTTTATTCATTATAATTGAAAAACGTAATGAGACAAGAGAACCGAAAGTAAAAAGACTCTCCCAGCTTTCTGTGAAGACAGTTCTTCTGATCGGAGTCTTCCAGATGATGGCGATGATCCCTGGGACATCCAGATCCGGAGCAACAATCGTAGGAGCGCTTGCACTCGGTGTTTCAAGAGGTGTGGCAGCAGAGTTTACATTCTTCCTGGCAATTCCGGTTATGTTCGGAGCAAGTGCACTGAAGTTGTTTAAGTTCGGTCTGGCATTTACCCCGATGCAGGTATTTCTGCTTTTTCTTGGAATGATCGTATCCTTTGCAGTATCTGTTATAGCGATCAAGTTCCTGATGAAATATATCAAGAACCATGACTTTAAGGCATTTGGATATTACAGAATCGTACTTGGTATTATTGTATTTTTATTCTTTGGTATTCAGGCTTTATTCAAATAATATGCATATTATAGCTTTTCTTTACTGTTCACAGTGTATTGTGAACAGTAAAATTTTGTATTTGTGCAAGAAATAGTGCATAATTACCTCTTGCATTTTATAAAAAGCATGTTATAATTATAAACATGTTATGAATTTTTATGCAAAACAAGATAAAACAGGAGGGTCTTAATATGAAGAAGTTTTTATCAGTATTCCTCACTGCAGCACTGGCAGTCAGCATGCTGGCAGGATGCGGAAGTAAAGGAGAGACAGTAACAGCAAAGGTAATCGACATTGATCTTACAAACGAAGAATATGCATTTGGTGTAGATAAGAATCAGCCGGAGCTTCTTGAGAAGACAAATGAATTCATTGCAAAGATTAAATCAGATGGAACACTTGATGAGATCTGCAAAAAGTATTTCTCAGACGGAGAGCCGGAAGCAGTAAAATCAGCAACACTTGATACATCTAAGGATCAGTTGGTTGTAGCTACAAATGCAGCATTCGAGCCATTCGAGTATACAAAAGGTGATGATTATTACGGAATCGACATGGAGATCGCACAGCTTCTTGCGGATGAACTTGGTAAAGAGCTTGTAATCCAGAACATGGATTTCGATGCGGTTTGTCTGTCAGTAAGTCAGCAGAAATGTGATATCGCTATGGCTGGTCTTACAATCAACGAAGAGAGAGAAGGATATGTTACATTTACAGATTCTTACTACTCAGCATCTCAGCGTCTAATCGTTCCAAGCAATGTTACAACATTCGATGATTGCAAGACAGCAGATGACGTTGCAGCTAAGCTTGCTGAGACAAAATCATCTGACCAGATTGGTGTTCAGCAGGGAACAACAGGTCAGTACTACATTGAAGGAAGCGAAGATTGGGGATTCCCGGGACTTCCTGCAAAATGTGTAACATACAAGAGTGGATCTCTTGCAGTTCAGGATATGCTCAACGGAAACATTCAGTATGTAATCATTGATGCAGCACCGGCAGCAGCGATCACAACAGCAATCAACGCAGTACAGTAAATGTTCGCAAAGATTTCGTAGACAGCAGCTAAAATAACAGAATTTATTTACGAGGAAAATACAGGCAGAAGATAATGCATGCATTTTCCTCTTTTTGGGGAAAGGAAACAAATGGGTAATTTTAGTCAGAAAGTAGACAAATTTATTGATATATTTCTGAATCAGAATGGCTATGTGAAAGTAGTTCAAGGTCTGCAGAACACTCTTTTGATCGCAATCACCGGTCTGATCATCGGTATTGTGATCGGTACTTTGATTGCTACAGTCCGTGTGATTCCGAAATATAAAACTCTTCCGAGAGTATTGAATCATATTTGCAGCTTTTACGTTGCATTATTCAGAGGAACTCCTATCGTAGTTCAGCTCCTTATTTTTTACTATGTACTCCTTCCGATCTTTGGAGTAAAGATTACCGGAGTGCAGGTTTCTATGGTTGTATTTGGTTTGAATAGTGGTGCATACATTTCTGAAATTATGCGAAGTGGAATTCAGTCTGTTGACCAGGGACAGATGGAAGCCGGAAGAGCGGTTGGACTCAGCTTTGGAACAAGTATGATGAAGATTGTGATTCCGCAGGCGGTTAAGAATATTCTTCCAACACTTGGAAATGAGTTTATTTCCTTGATTAAGGAAACTTCAGTAGTAAGTTTTGTTGGTGCAGCAGATCTTTATGTTGCCTTCAACTTTATCGGAAGTAACAGCTACGAATTCATGGTGCCATATCTTGTTATGGCGTTGATTTACATTGCACTTGTGCTTGTGATCACATTACTTGTTAAATTATTAGAAAGGAGCCTGAAGAAGAGTGATAGACGTAATTAATCTGCAAAAAAGCTTTGGGGACAAAGAGATTCTGAAGGGAATCAATGTTACGATCAATAAAGGCGATATCGTTGCGGTGCTCGGACCATCCGGCTCCGGTAAAAGTACATTTCTGCGATGCCTGAACTGTATGGAAGACCCGACAGGCGGAAGTATTATTTTCAATGGTGTTGATATCGCAGATATGAAGGTTGATATTAATGTACACCGCCGCCATATGGGAATGGTTTTCCAGCATTTCAATCTTTATAACAATAAGACCGTTCTTCAGAATGTTATGATGGCAGCTGCCTATTTAAGATGTAAGGACATCGACAAGGCGAAGAAAAAGAACCGTATGATCAAATTTAAAAATCTGTTCCGTGGAAGTGACAAGAAGGAAGAGCTGATTCCGATCACTGAGACAAAGGATCAGATTAAGAAAGAAGTAAAAGAGCAGGCAATGGCTCTTTTGAAGAGAATCGGCCTGGAAGACAAAGCGGATGTGTATCCGTCTACACTTTCCGGTGGACAGAAACAGCGTGTTGCGATTATCCGTTCCATGGCTATGAATCCTGACGTGATTCTTTTTGATGAGCCAACTTCAGCACTTGATCCGGAAATGGTAGGGGAAGTTCTTGAGTTGATGAAAGATCTGGCAAAAGAGGGAATGACAATGGTTGTTGTTACTCATGAGATGGGATTCGCCCGTGAGGTTGCTTCAAGAGTTCTTTTCATTGATGACGGTCAGATTAAGGAAGAAGCTGCCCCGGCAGAATTCTTTGAACATCCGAAAGATCCAAGACTTCAAGAGTTCCTTTCAAAGATTCTTTAAAAGAAAGATATTTAATTTTTTATCTATAGAATATCTGTTTGGTATTGTGTTACAATATTGAACAGATATTTTTATATATAAGGAAATGGTATTGAATGAAATGTGATGGAAAGAAAAAATACGAAGCAGATGCTTTGGCATGTGAGAGGCTGCAAGAAACAGTAGAACCACTTGTTGAATGGTTTCGGGAGAATCAGAGAGATCTTCCGTGGCGGAAGCATGTGAATGCGTATCGGGTCTGGATTTCAGAGATTATGCTGCAGCAGACGAGAGTGGAAGCTGTTAAATCTTATTACACACGATTCCTGGAAGAACTGCCGGATATCAAAGCGTTGGCTGAAGTGCCGGAAGACAGACTGCTTAAGCTGTGGGAAGGACTTGGCTACTACAACAGGGCGAGGAATTTAAAGGCAGCAGCACAACAGGTAATGGAAGAATATAATGGTGTATTCCCGGATACATTTGAAGAGATAAAAAAATTGAAGGGAATTGGCAGTTATACAGCCGGTGCGATCAGCTCGTTTGTTTATCATCAGCAGAAACCAGCGGTAGATGGCAATGTCTTTCGTGTGGTTACAAGGCTTCTGGAAGACAGTGATGACATTATGAAAGCAAGTACAAGGACAAAGATAGAACGTATGCTTGAACAGGTGATTCCGGCAGGGGCACCGGGAGATTTTAATCAAGGATTGATCGAACTTGGGGCAATCGTCTGTCTGCCAAATGGAGAACCAAGGTGTGAGAGCTGCCCAATAAGGGAATTTTGTCTTGCATACCAGGATGAATGTCAGATGGACTATCCGGTCAAGAAAAAGGCGAAAGAGCGAAGGATCGAGAAAAGAACGATTCTAAGATTCTGTGATAATGAGGAAATTGCGATTCGCAAAAGGCCGGGAAAAGGACTCCTTGCAGGATTGTATGAATTTCCTAATGTAGAGGGACATTTAACACAAAAAGAAGTTATAGAATATGCAAAAGAGTCAGGTCTTACGCCGGTGCGCGTGAAGAAGCTGCCAAAGGCAAAGCACATTTTCAGTCATGTGGAATGGCATATGACCGGATATGAGATTTTGGTGGATGAGTTGGAAAAAGAATTTCAGAATCCTGAGATCATATTTGCAGGAAAGAAGGACCTGGAGAAAAATTATGCAATTCCGAGTGCATTTTCTGCATATTTATAAATGAAGAGGATGAGAATATTGTGGTAGCTGAAAATAAAAATAGAGCCCACTCTGTTTTGTTGAAAAAAAAGGCGAAATATGTTATAATATCTCTTATAGTTTAAAATGCATACGGGAGAGTTTTAGCAGAAATGAGTACAAAAACAGAATTATCGAAGCAGCAGAAAAAATCACAGGAAACAAAGGAAAAAATCTTTCAGGCAGCGAAGAAGATTCTTCGGAAGAGTGGATATGAAAAATTGTCGATCAAGAATATCTGTGAAGAAGCAGGTGTGTCGAACGGAAGTTTCTATCATCATTTTAAGACAAAAGATGATTTGCTGTCTTATTATATAGAAGACCAGCCAACGATGGGACCGGATCTGCTGGAAACACCGAAAAGTCTGGAAGATGTAAAGGATGGAATTGTCCGTGTTTATTTGAATTATGTAGCGTATTGCCGTGAGCTTGGTGTAGAATTTATGGCAGGGTATTATGATACAAAGAATCAGGCATTGAATCCGACGATAAGAACAGAACGTCCATATCCGATCGTGACAGTACAGGCTTATGTAGAGCAGGCTGCGAAGGATGGGATTATTAACATTAGAGAGAGTATTGACGAATTTACAACAGATATCCGGATGATCGTGATCGGAAATGTATTTGAATGGTGTCTGAGAGAGGGAAATGCTGATTTCGAAGGCAACATGAGTCGTTCTCTAAGGCGATATCTGGACAGTACACTGGAGGAAGGTTGATGATTTATCACTTTATTGTGAATCCGCGGGCTCGTTCAGGGCTTGGCGAGATGCTGTGGAAACAGCTGGAACCCGAGTTGTGCAGAAAAAGAATCGATTATCAGATTCATCTGACAACAAAGAAAAAGGATGCAGGAAAGATCGCATCAGAGATTACGGAAGATGGTCAGGAGCACATGTTTGTTGTTCTTGGAGGCGACGGTACACTCAATGAAGTATTAAGCGGAATTAAATCATTGGAGAAGGTGACGTTGGGATATATTCCGATCGGGTCAAGTAATGATTTTGCAAGAGGAACAGGAATTCCGGGAGATCCTTTTGAAGCATTGGACACAATTCTTTCACCCAAAAAGGTTGAAAAGATGGATATCGGTGTGCTAAAAAGAGAAGGGAAAGGAAGAAGATTTGCAGTAAGTGCAGGGATTGGATTTGATGCTGCTGTCTGTCATGAAGTATGCGTTTCGAAATGGAAACGTGTGTTAAATCTTCTGAAAATTGGAAAGCTGAGTTATGCGGTTGTGGCAATGGATCGTATTATAAAGGATCGGCCAGTAAAGCTTGAACTGACAATGGATGATGGAAGCACGAAAGTGTTTGAAGAGACTTATTTTGCAGCATTTATGAATCTTCCATACGAGGGAGGTGGATTCAAATTCTGTCCCGAGGCTTCTGGAAGTGATGGATTTCTTGATATCATGGTTGTGGCAAATCTGTCAAAGTTTAAAATTTTGTGTTTGCTTCCAACCGCTTTTTCAGGAAAGCATACAAGATTTAAAGGTGTGACGACATTGAAATGTCGCAGTGCAAAAGTAGTAACAGATCGTGCACTGCCGTTACATACAGATGGAGAACCTTCCTTTTTATCAAAAGAGATAGAAGTCTCACTGGAAAAAGAAAAACTTAATGTGATCGTTGAATAGAAGAAAGGAGATGAAACAGGATGCATGTAGGGATTGTTTTAGTGGTTATATTATGTATGGTAATAGGACTGCCGGCTTTTTTAATCTTTCTGCTGGCGCCAAGACTGTCGGGCAGAAAAAGAGTGCATCCGTTTCTTGGCGTAAAGTGGGCGCATAGAGGACTTCATGATAAGAAGCGTGGGATTCCGGAAAATTCATTTCCGGCGTTTCGTGCGGCAATCGAAGCAGGAGATGGAATAGAACTGGATGTTCATCTGACAAAGGATGGACAGTTGGTGGTTTTTCATGATGATACATTTGAAAGAATCTGTGGAAGACGGGGCAGAGTGGAAGATACTTCATATGAAGAGATGCAGAAGTACAGACTTGCGGAGACAAAAGAGAGGATTCCACTATTGTCAGAAGTACTGCAGCTGGTAGATGGAAAGGTGCCACTTCTGATCGAGGTGAAACTTCCTAACACAGATACAAAGATTTGCAGAAAATTGGATGAAGAACTGCGAAAATATCATGGCGAATATATGATCCAATCCTTTAACAGCCTGGTACTTCGCTGGATGAAGAAGCATCGGAATGAAATCCCAAGAGGACAATTATCTGAGAATCTGACGAAAAACGACAGAACAACGCATTATCTCTTGAGATTTTGTGTAAAATATCTTTTGAGTAACTGTATGTGCAGACCGGATTTTATTTCTTACCGGTGGTCGGACAGAAAGAATCCGGGATTATGGCTGAACAGGGTTCTCTTTAAAACGCCGGCAGCGGCATGGACACTGCATGGAGAAAAAGATGTTAAGGCGGCAAGAAGAAGCTTTGATATGTATATTTTTGAGATGAGTTAAAGAAGAGACAGATGTTGATAATTCATAAGAAAAAGAAAAGAAATGTTAAAAACTTATGAAGTCGGTTGAGATTGTGTTTTAAAAGTGCTATAATCGAGCCTATCAAAAAAGAACGTTAAATGAGAATAGCGTAGAAGTAGCAAGTGCTGTATCGGTTTGATGAAAAGCGGAGGAGTGTCAGATATGAAATGGAAGACAAAGTTCATAGAGACAATGAAAAGATATAAGCATGCATGGGTGTTTTTATATGCGTTAATCTATATGCCGTGGTTTTTATTTCTTGAGAAACATGTGACGATGAATTATCATGTGGTGCAGACCGCATTAGATGAAGAAATTCCTTTTATTGAATATTTTATTGTACCGTATATGTTATGGTTTGTATTTATCGCAGCTACATTTTTATACTTTTTCTTTACAGATGTACAGGGATTTTACAAACTGGCGAAGATTTCGTTTGCAGGAATGACAATTTTCCTTATTATTTGTTCCGTCTTTCCGAATGGTCAGGATTTACGACCGGTTGTGTTTGAACGGGATAACATTTTTGTAGATGCAGTTCGGATGCTGTATCGGACAGATACGTGTACGAATGTATTTCCAAGTCTTCATGTGTTTAATACTCTGTGCGCATGTATTGCAATCCGTAAGAGTCAGGCACTTAAGAAACACAAAGCTGTTTGTATTGGAGCATATGTGCTTGGAGCATTGATCATAATGGCGACCATGTTCTTGAAGCAGCATTCCGTACTTGATGTGACAGGAGCATTTATTATGGCTTATCTGTTGTATCAGTGGGTATATGCAGAAGAGACGAAGAAAGTTCCGGGATATTCAAAGCGTCCGGTATTTCAGAATAAGTAAGAGTTAGAAAAAGAATTACAGGAAGTGCTTTTGGCTGATGAGGTCAAGGGCACTTCTTTGTATATTAGGATGTGCATTGCGGTGCATTGTGTGGACGGTGACACGATAGCATAGAATATAGCCGAATATACAGAAGTTTCTATAGAAAAGCATCTGGGGAAATGTTATAATAAAAGCTAGTGAATTACTGTGGGAAGATTAGCCTGACAGTTACGAATAAAGTATTACATGAGATTTAGGAGGACTAGAGCATGAAGAAGGTTATGCTTACCGGTGACAGACCGACAGGAAGATTACACGTAGGACATTATGTGGGTTCCCTGCGTCGTCGTGTTGAATTACAGAATACAGGAGATTTTGATGACATTTTTATTATGATTGCAGATGCACAGGCATTGACAGATAATGCTGATAACCCGGAAAAGGTACGTCAGAATATTATCGAAGTAGCATTAGACTACATGGCTTGTGGATTGGATCCGGAGAAGTCTACTCTGTTTATCCAGTCACAGGTACCGGAACTGACAGAGTTATCATTCTATTACATGAATCTTGTGACAGTCTCAAGACTGCAGAGAAATCCTACTGTAAAGAATGAGATCAAGATGAGAAATTTTGAGGCAAGTATCCCGGTTGGATTCTTCACATATCCGATCAGCCAGGCAGCAGATATTACAGCATTCAAGGCTACTGTTGTACCGGTAGGAGAAGATCAGCTCCCGATGCTTGAGCAGACAAAGGAGATTGTACACAAATTTAATTCCGTTTATGGAGATACACTGATCGATCCGAAGATTCTTCTTCCGGAGAATGAAGCATGCCTTCGTCTCCCGGGAATTGACGGGAAGGCGAAGATGAGTAAGTCTCTGGGTAACTGTATTTATCTGTCAGAGGAATCTGAAGATATTAAGAAGAAAGTATTCAGCATGTTTACTGATCCGAATCATATCCGTGTGGAAGATCCTGGAAGTCTGGAAGGAAATACTGTATTCACATATCTGGATGCATTCTGTAAACCAGAGTATTTTGCGGAATTCCTGCCAGAATATCAGAATCTGGATGAGCTGAAAGCACATTATCAGAGAGGCGGACTTGGAGATATGAAAGTGAAGAGATTCCTGAACAATGTTCTTCAGGCAGAACTGGAGCCAATCCGCAACAGAAGAAAAGAACTTCAGAAAGACATTCCTGCAATCTACGAGATTCTTAAAAAGGGAAGCGAGAAGGCAGAGGCTGTTGCAGCACAGACATTGAAAGAAGTAAAAGATGCTATGAAGATCAATTATTTTGATGACAAGGCACTGATTGAGGCGCAGGCAGAGAGATTTTCAAAATAGAGTGTTGTTGGAATAGTTATAATGTAGTTTTGAATCAGGTCAGGCGGTGCAAATTTGAGTTTGCTTATATGTGAACTTGAATCCGGCACCGCCTTTGCTTGATTTTGGGCAAATTGTTGGGCGTGTGTGCGGAGAGAATCTTTTGAAGTTAGATTTTCCAAAGATACAAAAAGACTGTAAGGAAATTTCCTTACAGTCTCTATAGCGTGCGATAGAAGATTCGAACTCCCGGCCTTCTGATCCGTAGTCAGACGCTCTATCCAGCTGAGCTAATCGCACATTTTGTTGTTTGCTCTGTTGTATCGCTCACAACAAAAAAGATTATATAACGGATATTGGAAAATGTCAACACTAATTTTGAATTTTTTTCAAAAAAATTTGAAGCGGATTTTAGAAGCTATTTTCAATCTATCTTTTGTGCGCTACCGAGTGTTATTCTTCAATAATCTGAATCTCCAGATAGTCAAAGTCGATCTCATCGACAAAATTGTCCTGATAGAAACGCGCTTTGGCATGGCGCTTGAACTCATTGATCGTTGAGTCGAGCCAGATCGGCTTGCTCAGATCAAATTCATAGCAGATCTTGTCGAGTGCATGAAAGATCTTATGTGTACGTGTGTCGTCTGTCTCATCGCAGATAACAGTATCGCAAAGCATGCGGTTGTCTTTAAATTCTTTTCCCCATAAACGAAACATAAGAGACTCCTTTCCGGCAGCAGAAGAAACTATCGGATCTTCTGAAAATACCTGTCTCTTGTATCCTAACATAAGAAAAACAAAAAGTCATTTCTTTTTTAGAGACTTTTTGGTATAGTGGAACGGTAATGGTAACAGCAATATAGTAATTGATAGAATGATTGGAGAGCAGTTATGATTAGAGAATGTACAGAGACAGACAGAGAAATACTGGGAGGTTATCTGGAAGAAGACAGTTATGGACAGGCAATCTTTCATCTGATTGATGAATTCGGATTTGAACAGAAATTCCAGTCCGTTTATATGGATATTGAAGAAGAACAGTGCAAAGGTGTTTATCTTATGATTTACAAAAATGTACTGCTTTATTCGAAAGAGAACCAGGTGGAAATTGATTTCCTGGAGCAGATGCTCTCTGTGCTTGTGCCGGAGATGGTGATTGGACGAAAGGATAATGTGAATATTGTAAGCTGGCTTCTGACAGACTACCGGATGGATACCGTAGATCAGATCCCGGAGCTTTGTGATGAGGAAGGCAATGCGTTGAAGAGGGACACCTGGAAGAAGGAAGGACAGGAATGGGGCGTCCTGTATAAGGAGGACTAGAAGAGCGATGAAGAGAATATTTATTGACGGACTCAGCGGAATGGCGCAGGGCTTGTTTGCAACATTGATCATAGGAACAATCATTCAGCAGATCGGAATGTTTGTTGGAGGAAATTATGGGGATTTAATTTATCTGATCGGGAAAGTTGCAGCAGCACTTACAGGAGCAGGTATTGGTGTCGGAGTAGCAAGGAAGCTGGAGGCTCAGCAGCTTGTTACAGTTTGTGCAGCTGTTGTTGGTATGATCGGAGCATTCGCGGGGAAGATTCTGGCAGGTCAGGTGCTTGTAGATGGGAATATTGTATTAGTCGGACCGGGTGAACCACTGGGAGCTTTCGTGGCAGCTTATGTGGCAATTGAGATTGGAATTTTAGTTACAGGAAGAACAAAACTAGATATTATCCTGACACCATTGATCTGCATTGGTGTTGGTGCGGTTGTTGGTTTGTTTGTCGGACCACCGATTTCTTCCTTTATGAACTGGCTTGGTTCCTTGATTAACTGGGGAACAGAACAGCAGCCGTTCCTTATGGGAATCGTAGTTTCGGTCTTGATGGGAATGATCCTGACATTGCCGATCAGTTCCGCGGCTTTGGGGGTAATCCTGAATCTGTCAGGTCTTGCGGCTGGAGCAGCTACGGTTGGATGTTGCTGCAATATGATCGGATTCGCAGTTGCAAGCTACAGAGAGAATAAGATTGGTGGATTTCTGGCACAGGGAATTGGTACTTCTATGCTTCAGGTACCGAATATTATGAGGCACCCATTGATCTGGATTCCATCCATTTTGTCAAGCGCAATTTTAGGACCTGTAAGTACAATGTTACTTCATATGACGAATAATGCAACCGGATCCGGAATGGGAACAGCCGGACTGGTTGGTCCGTTGATGACATGGCAGGTGATGATCCAGACAGAAGATCCGATGATTGTTCTGGTGAAGATCATTGTAATCCAGTTTGTACTTCCGGCAGTGATCACACTTGGAATTTCAGAATTTATGAGAAAGAAGGGCTGGATTCGCCAGGGAGATATGAAACTGGAGCTGTAGGCAGAAAATGGATTACAGAGATTGGAAAGATACTATTACAGTAACACTAAAATATCTCTAAAAAAGAAGTGAATCAGCATGAACAAGAAAATTGCCATTGTCACCGGGGGTACCTCCGGTATCGGGAAAGCCACCGCTCTCGCCCTGCGCGGGGCGGGGTACACCGTCTATGAGTTCTCGCGCCGCGAGGCGGGCGTGGAGGGGCTGCACCACATCCGCGCCGACATCACGGACGAGACGCAGGTGCGCGCTGCCGTGCAGCAGGTCATGGACGCCGAGGGGCAGATCGATGTCGTCGTGAACAACGCCGGCTTCGGTATCTCCGGTGCCGTCGAGTTTACGGACACGGCCGATGCCCAGCGCCTGTTCAACGCGGACTTTTTCGGCATGGTGCGCGTGAACCGCGCCGTTATCGCGCATATGCGCGCGGCGGGGCGGGGCCGCATTGTGAACCTCAGCTCCGTTGCGGGGCCGCTGCCCATCCCGTTCCAGACGTACTACTCCGCGGCCAAGGCGGCGGTCAACGCCTATACGATGGCGCTGGCGAACGAGCTGCGCCCCTTCGGCATCACCGTCTGTGCCGTCCAGCCAGGCGATATCCACACGGGCTTCACCGCCGCGCGGGAAAAGACCGTCACCGGCGACGAGGTCTACGGCGGGCGCATCAGCCGCTCCGTCTCGCGCATGGAGCACGACGAGCAGACCGGCATGGATCCTGCGGCCGCGGGTCGCTTCATCGCGCGCGTCGCGCAGAAGACGAGCCATAAGCCGATCTATACGATCCGGCTGGACTATCAGTTCTTCGTATTTCTGAAGCGGATCCTCCCGTACCGCGCGCTCAACGCGCTGATCGGACTGATTTACGCGAAATAAACCTGATATGTGTGAAAAACCTCCCAGAAAGGGAGGCTTTTCGCGTTTTTTGGATTTTACAAGGGGCATGAAATGCAGTCTCGTCTCTGCGTTGGCGGCACTTCGGTGATTTCCAGAAACCATCCGGTTTCTGTCGCATCTTTGGGCACTTTCTGTGCGTACAGAAAGTGCCCCGTCGGCAGATCTGCAGACAGCGGATCGCGGCGGAGTTGTCTTTTGCCGCATCGCTGTTGGCGGTGCTCTCCGGCGGCACGTTGATTCTGTTCCTTTTCATACACGACTCCATCTGCATTCCGGCGGCCTGCTTCACTGTGTCGGTGCTTATCCTGCTGCTGCACGCGTGGTGGGTGCGCACGCAGAAGGCGCTCCCGGCGCGGATCCCTCTACCGGAGACACTGTGCTTTGAGGACATCTGTGAGCGTCTGCGCGCGGCGGCCGTGGAGGATACATGCCGTACATACACGGAAAACTCGTTTTTCTGCCGCTCGACATATCGGTTTGACGGACGATTCCTGCTTGTGCGGATGGAGAATTTCCAAAAGGCGGATTTCGATGCGGTCAAAAAGCGCGTCAACCATGCCGTGAATCGGGAATTCCATCTGCCGCAGCGATATGCCGCCGGAGAGCTTGCCTATAAAATGCGTTTTTATATTCTGTATACGGAAGCTGCGAATGATGAGCTTATGCGCCATATCTCCCGCAATGCGGAGACGCTTCTGCGCCGCGCGGAGGGTGTGATGACCTTTGTGCTGTGCGGAGACAGTCTCATCGTACCGCCGCTCTATGGCGATGCGGATACGGCTACCGTGCGGCGGTACGCGGGGCTATCCGGATGATGCGTGACCTCCTGCGCCATCCTCGCGCCCATTGACTTCTCCCGCGCGCTATGGTATAACGGATGGGACATAAGTCGACAAGGAGTTATCCGATATGAAGCGTTTTGCCCTGATTATGATCGACATGCAGCGCGGTTTTCTGGATCCGGCGTCCCCGCTGTGTATCCACTCCGCCGCTGCGACCGTCCCGGCCTGCGCTGCGGCGATGGACGCCTGCCGCCGCGCGGGCACGCCCGTGGTGTACGCCACGCGGCACTACCGCGCCGACGGGAGCGACGTCGAGCGCTGCCGCCGGGGGGTGTGGTTCGCCGGCGGACGGCCACTCTCCGAAGTCTGCCCGCCGGAGATGTCCGACGCGTTTCCGGAGGAGTTCACCGTTGAAGCGGGCGACTACTGTATCGTCAAGCCCCGCTTTTCCGCCTTTTTCAGCACGCAGCTCGACCTGCTGCTGCGCCGTCTGGGCGTTGACACGGTGATCCTCGCCGGGACGACCACGCCCAACTGCATCCGCACCACCTGCTATGATGCGCTCTCGCTCGACTACGACGTCGTGGTGCTCTCCGACTGCACGTCCTCCGTCACGGACGAGGTGCAGTCGGCGAACCTGCGCGATATGGCGCGCATCGGCGCGCGCATCTGCACGGGGGCGGAGCTGCCCACCCTACTGGGCGAGGCGCGGGCATGAGCAAAATTTTCCTCTACGCCAGCCGGGCGGTCATGCCCCTGCTGCTGATGATCCTGCTGGGGTATCTGCTGCGGCTGGGGAATTTCTGGGATGACTCGTTTTTCCGCCAGCTCAACCGATTCTGCTTCCGCGTGTTTCTGCCGGTGCAGCTGTTTCTGAACGTCTACAGTGTCGGCAGTCTCTCGGAGCTGAACTGGGTGCTGCTGGTCTATATCATCGGGGGGATTCTCTTCTCCATGGCACTGGGCATTCTGGTCGCGCACCTCACGGCGAAGAGGCGCGCGCAGAGGGCCGTCATCGCGCAGGCGACGTTCCGGTCGAATCAGGTGATCCTCGGTGTTCCGCTTGCGAGCGCGCTCGGCGGCGCGTCGGCCATGGCGTTCGCCTCGCTCGTCACGTCGGTATGCGTGCCGGTGTTCAACGTGCTGGCCGTGCTGGTGCTGACGATGTACGCCTCCGGTTCGCCGGGAGCTGCGGGATGGAAAACGCGGCTGATGAACATCGCGAAAAACCCGCTGATTCTCGGCGCGTGTACGGGACTTGTCGTCGTCGCGATCCGGGGATTGCTCCCGACCGGGGCGGACGGCACGCCGGTCTTCACGCTGCAGTCGTCGCTGCCGTCGCTGTTTTCTGTCCTGCAGCAGTTTTCGAAGGTCGCCACGCCGATCATGCTTGTCGTGCTCGGCACGCAGATCCGCTTCGACGCGGTGCGGGGGCTGCTCAAGAACCTGACGGTCGCGGTGTGCATGCGCCTGATCGTCTGCCCGTGCATCATTCTGGGGCTTGCCGTCGCTCTGCGCGGGCCGCTGGGTCTGACGACGGAGGAGATGCCGTCGCTCGTGGCGATTTTCTGTTCGCCGGTGGCCGTGACGAGCGCCGTGATGGTGCAGGAGATCGGCGGCGACGAGCAGCTCGCGGGGCAGATCGTCGCGTGGAGCTCGGTGCTCTCGATGTTGACGATTTTCGTGTTTACGGTGGTTCTGCGCACGCACGGGCTGCTGTGAGGGAATATGGCTGATGAAATGCGGAGCCGGTAGGCTCCGCATTTTTTCCGGTTTGGCGGGGGATGGGAGATTGAATTGGCTTGTGCTGCCTCCGGCGGGGTGCTTTTCCCGCGCGGGAAAAGTACCCAAAAGCGCGCCAGAAACCATCCGTTTTCTGGCGGCGTTCTTTGGTACCTTTCTTTCGCCTAAGAAAGAAAGGTACCCGCCGGAGGCACCCCTTGAAAAAACGCAAAACCGGGCGGACAACCCTGTCCGCCCGGAATCCGTTTATAGAGTTTTACACCCCTTCGCCGCAGGCCCTCTGCCAGCGCCACGCGTCGCGGCAGATATCCTCCAGCCCCTTCTCCGCCTGCCAGCCGAGCAGACGCCGCGCCTTCTCCGTCCCCGCGTAGCACGATGCGAGATCCCCCGCGCGGCGCGGGGCGATCCGGTGCGGTACAGGGACACCGTTCACGCGCTCAAACGTCTGTACCAGCTTGAGCACGCTCGTGCCGTGGCCGGTACCGAGGTTGATAGCCTCCCATCCCACGTGCTCCTCCGTATAGCCGATGGCCGCGATGTGGCCGCGGGCGAGGTCGGTGATGTGGATATAGTCGCGCACGCCGGTGCCGTCGGGCGTCTCATAATCGTCTCCGAAGATGGAGAGCTCCTTCCGGATGCCCGCCGCCGTCTGCGTGATATAGGGCATGAGGTTGTTCGGCACGCCGTTCGGCCGCTCGCCGATCAGACCGCTCTCATGCGCGCCGACGGGGTTAAAATACCGCAGGCAGACGACCGAGAGCGCCGCGTCCGCCCTGGCTACGTCGGCGAGGATCTGCTCGATCATCCACTTCGTCCAGCCGTAGGGATTCGTACAGCGCCCGGCGGGCATGTCCTCGGTATAGGGAACGGGGTTGTCCGCGCCGTAGACCGTCGCCGACGAGCTGAATACGAGACGGCGCACGTCGTAGCTGCGCATCGTTTCGAGCAGGGTCAGGGTCGTGTCGAGGTTGTTGCGGTAGTACTCGATCGGCTTCTGTACCGACTCCCCCACCGCCTTGAAGCCCGCGAGATGCACCGCCGCGTCAATCGGCTGCTCATCAAACACCTTCGCGAGCGCCGCGCCGTCCGCCGCGTCGATCCGGTAAAACACCGGGCGGCGGCCGGTAATCTTCTCGATGCGGTCGATCACGTCCGCGCGGCTGTTCGACACGACGGAAATCCATGCCCGGCGCGCTGCCTTGTATGCGCTTGGCGAAGCGGTCCCACGCGACGGGGGAGAGTGATGAACACGATTTCTTCAATGAAGGTTCCCGGCCTGACCGAGGACAAGTGCGTGACCCTTATCGGCATGGCCGGAGCCGGCAAAAGCACCGTGGGCCGCGCTGTGGCCGAACGCCTCGGCTGGGCCTATGTGGACACCGATCACCTGATTG
>ERZ840371.2483-NODE-2483-length-16549-cov-4.292713_pt1 | contig 16549 bp, 11 predicted proteins | sample MGYA00519937_ERZ840371 | MGnify/ENA primary metagenome ERZ840371 (study PRJEB31850, sample SAMEA3708873) | human gut metagenome | biome: human gut; feature: human-associated habitat; material: faeces | place: China | collected 2014 ... | reverse complement strand
CTCCTTTTTCCGACAGACGAAAACGAGACCGCTTAAAAGCGGTCTCGTCTTTTATTCCTGTGAAGTTTCGCGACAGTCTTTTATCCTAGTACGCGGAACACGCCGAACACGAGGGTGCTGACGGCCAGCATGGCGAAGCCGTTGATGGCCTCGTAGCCGAGCAGCTTGAGTCGCTCGCTGATGCCCATGTTGACGCCGCCTGCGCTGACATGGAAGAACGAGCCGTGCGGCAGACCGTCAAAGACGAATACGCTCGCGTTGGTCATGGCTGCGGCAGCCAGCGGCGCGATGCCGCTCGCGACTACGGTCGGCCCGAAGATCTGGCTTGCGAGGGTCGTGCCTGCGGTAGCGGACGCGGTCGCCGCGCCCATCATCATGCCAGCGATCGGCGCGAGCATGAAGGCAGGCAGGCCGAGCGTTTCAATGCCGGAGATGATAACGTCCTTGAGCGAGGAGTTGGAGATGATGCCCGCGAGCGCGCCCGTGCCGATCAGCAGCATGGCCACGCCGCTCATCTTCGCGAGACCGGCGGTGAAATAGTGACCCATTTCCTTGGTCTTGCCCATCGCGATGGTGCCGACGATGCCGCCGACCGGGAGCGCGATCAGGGGGTCGATGGTGATGCCGGCGATCGGGCGCAGGACCAGGATAGCGATGGTGACGAACGGACCGGCGAGCGCCGCCCACAGGGGAGGCAGCTCCTTGCTCGTGTTGACGTCGCTGTCCGCGATCTCGGTGCCGCGCATGCGCAGATGGTAGGCGAGGAGCGAGGTGACGATCAGAGCCACGACGGCCGGGATGATGCCGACCGCGATGATCGAGGTCAGCGGCACGCCGAAGCCCTCAGCCGCCGCGATGTCGTTCGGGTTCGGGCTCATGACGTTGCCCGCGCGGACCGCGCCGAGCTGCGCCATCAGAACGCCCATCTTGTGATAGCCTGCACGCTTCGCCATCTGAAGGGCGATCGGTGCGACCGTGATGCACGCGACGTCGCCGAACACGCCGACGGCGGTCAGGACCCACGTCGCGAGCGTGATCGCGATCAGGCAGCGCTTCGCGCCCAGCTTGTTCATGATCGCTTCCGCGATGCGCTCGGCCGCGCCGCTCTCGATCAGCGCACCGGCGAGGATGCCGGCGGTCACGATGCGGATGATGGCGGAGACGATGCCCTGCGTGCCCGAGATGATATAGTTTACGGTTCCGGTCAGACCGGCGCCGCCGATGAGGCCGCCGGCGACCGCGCCGATCAGCATGGCGTAGGTCGGCTGGACCTTTTTCAGAATGAGTACGATGGCCACGACGAGCGCGGCCAGAGCGCCCAGAACGGATACGGTTACTCCATCCATAGTGAAATTCCCCTTTCCCCCGGCTTACAGGTGGTCGAACTTCATGACGCCGCCCTCAGAGCCGGAGGCCGCGAGCTTGCAGTACAGGCCGAGCCAGCCCTTCTTGAACTTGGGCTCGGGGCGCTTCCACTGCTTGAGGCGCGCCTCGATCTCCTCGTCGGGCACGAGCAGATTGAGCTGCTTGTTATCGACGTCGATCTCGATGGTGTCGCCGTCATGGACGATGGCGATCGGGCCGCCTTCTGCCGCCTCCGGGGAGATATGGCCGACGAAGCAGCCGTTGTTCGTGCCGGAGAAGCGGCCGTCGGTGATGAGCGCGGTGGTCTTGGCGAGGCCGCGGCCGTACAGGTACTTCATGGCCTTGAACATCTCGCGCATGCCGGGGCCGCCCTTCGGGCCCTCGTAGCGGATGACGACGACGTGGCCGTCATGGATCTTGCCGGCGAGGATAGCCTCCTCTGCGGCCTCCTCGGAGTCGAAGCAGATGGCCTCGCCCTTGAAGTGATGCAGGCTCTTGTCGAACGCGCCGGGCTTGGTGATGCCGGTGTCGGGCGCGAGGTTGCCGCGCAGGACAGCGACGCCGCCGGTGTAGCCGAACGGGTCATCGAGCGTGTGGTTGACCAGACCGGTCGCCGGGTACAGGTACTTGTGGCTGTCGATATTCTCCGCGAGGGTGTGCGCGGTGACGGTCATGACGTCGGTCTCGAGCATGGAGCGCAGGTTCTCCATCAGACGCGGAACGCCGCCGTCCTTGTAGAAGTCCACGATGCTGTACTTGCAGGACGGGTTCATGCGCGCCAGCTGCGGCGTGGTGTCGGACAGGCTGTCGAACTCGTCGAGCACCTTGATGCCGAGCTCAGCCTCGTAGGCGATGGCGGTCAGGTGCATGACGGCGTTGGTCGAGCCGCTCATGGCCAGACATGCCTTGATGGCGTTGCGGATGGAGCCGTCGGTGATGATCTGGCGGGCGGTGATGTTCTTCTCGACCAGCTCCATGATCTTGACGCCGGTCTCCTCGGCCTTCATCATGCGAACCGCGGAGGTCGCCGGGGCGGTGCCGCCGTCCGGCAGGGTCATGCCGAGCGCTTCCGCGAGGGCGCACATGGTGTTCGCGGTGCCGAGGTAAGAGCACGAGCCGCAGCCCGGGCAGGCGGTATCCTCCAGAGCCACATACTCCGCCTCCGTGATCTTTCCGGCGGAAAGCATACCATAAGCCTCGGTGGCAGAGGTCTGGTCGGCCTGACGGCCGTCGAACTCAACGCCGCCCTCCATCGGGCCGCCCGGCAGGAAGATGCACGGAATGTCCAGACGGGCTGCCGCCATCAGCATGCCCGGAACAATCTTGTCGCACGAGCCGAGCAGGACGAGGCCGTCGAACAGGTTGATCTGCGCCATGGACTCGATGGAATTGGCGATCAGCTCGCGCGAGGGCATGATGAAGTGCATGCCGTCGTGACCCTGACCCATGCCGTCGCAGCCGCCGATGACGCCGAACTCGATGGGCGTGCCGCCTGCGCGGTAGATGCCGTCCTTGACGCGCTGCGCGACCTGACGCAGGTTGTAGTGGCCGGGCACGCACTCGCTCCAGGCGTTCGCGATGCCGATGAGCGGACGCTTGAGATCCTCGGTGGTAAAGCCCATGGATTTGTAGGTTGCACGGTAATACTGGTTGCCCAGACCCTTCAGAATATGTTCGCTGCGTAACATAACGCATTCCTCCTGTAATATCTTTTCACCCGAAAATTTTCTATGCTGACCCCCCGGAAACGCCGGCTGTTCCGAAGCGGGTCTCTATACTCAGCATTATAATTTTTGAGAAGATGTGTTTCAAGTTGTCCAAAATGCTTTCTACTTTTGCAATAAAATTTTTTTATAAAATCGTGCAAAACCATCAAATCGCGTAAACTGTTTGCGCATTTTTGCGGGAAATGCGCGGGAAATAAGAAAAAGCGAGAAAAAAACATCGGACAACTTTAGGCTGCGCGCAAAAAAACGCCTGCAATGCAGGCGCTTCAATCTGTCGATAAAGCCTGTTTTACAAAACACAGCGGCCGCGCGTCAGCGCGTATGCAACAGCAATCACGGAGTGATTGCATAAAAACCGGGGGCGTGTACCTCGGTTTTTATACTTTGAGAGGGAGAAAGTTTCCGCATGGGAACTTTCGGACGTCCGTGTTCTGCGAAGCCAGAACACACTTGTCGGCGAAACTGTAGTTTCGCGACAGTCTCGACAGTCTCACCGCGCCGTTTTCGTCTGGCGGATGAAGATGCGGTTCGTGTCGAGATGCACGGACATGGCGCTGCGGGCGGCCTGCGGGTCGCGGTCGCGCACGGCGTCCAGTATCTCCTTGTGCGTGTCGATGGTCATGGTGAGCAGCTCCTTGCGCGTGATGTTGGCGATCGAGATCACGGCCGCGTCGATGATCGGCATCAGCGGCTCGACGACCATGTTGTGCGAGCATTTCGCGAGGTACCAGTGAAAGCGCATATCCTCGATGAGGTAGTCTTCTCCGGCCTCGATCTTTTCGCGTACCGCGTCGCAGTATTCGGCCAGCTGCTCGACCTCCTCGTCCGTGCGGTTCTGCGCCGCAAGCGCCGCGATGGACGGCTCGAGCATGAGCCGCACGTCGGTCAGATCGAGCGCGAGCTGCAGCTTGTCCTCGACCGCGTCCAGACCCAGCGGATTGGCGTGGAGCGGGAACAGGGACGCGACGTAGGTGCCCGAGCCGTGCTTGACGCGCAGAACGCCGCGCGAGACGAGCAGCTTGACCGCCTCGCGGACGGTGCCGCGGCTGACCTCGAAATGCGCCGCCAGCTCATGCTCGTTCGGCAGCTTCGCCCCGACCTTCAGATGATTGTCCAGAATGTACGCAAACAAACGCTCCTCAACTCGTTCGGTCAGCGCCTGACTTTTGATGCTCGACAGCTCCGACATACCGAAATCTCCCTTTCCTTTTTCTGTCTGTGCGGTATTTTTCTGAGATAAGAATATACTGCATTTTCTCCGGCTGTCAATCTTTTTTTCGCCGGGCGCCGCAAAGCTGTAACGTTATAACGTTAAAACGTTGCAACTTTACTTCGCATATCGGTTCGCAGAACGCGAAAATCCCGGCGGAAAACGTCCTGTTCCGCCGGGATAGATCGCATGAAACGTTATAACTTTGAAACGCTGTGACTTTGTAACTTTACCGTTTTTCCGGCACCTTGACGCCGCGCGGACGGCGCTCACGGCCGCAGACGAGAAAAGCGCACCTTCGGGAGCAGCGCCTCGACGGCCTCGCGTTCGGCGGCCTGCGTGCCGCTGCACATGACGTTCGCCGCGCCGGCGGCGGTCGAGAGGCGGATAGCCTCCTCCTCGCTCAGTCCCTGCGCCTCGGCATACGCGAGCGCCGCGACCACGCTGTCGCCTGCGCCGACCGTACTGCCGACCGGGACCTTGAGGCCCTCGGCGTAGATCGTGCTGCCCTTTCGCAGATAGAGCGCGCCGCGGCCGCCGAGCGAGATCACGACCCGTTCAATGCCGCGCTCGAGCAGCCTTCTGCCCTCGGCGGTCAGTTCTTCGAGGGTCTCGAGCTTTTTCCCGGCCAGACGCGACAGCTCGTCGTCGTTCGGCTTGATGAGGTAGGGCGCGGCCTTTAATCCTTCCGCCAGTAAAGCGCCGTCCGCATCGAGGAACACCCGCGCTCCGGCCTTTTTGCACGCGGCCGTCCAGGTGCGATAGGTGTCCCGCGGCGCGCCCTTCGGCAGGCTCCCGGCGAGGACGACGATGTCGCCCGGCCGGAGCTCCGCCAGCAGCTCGCGCAGCAGCGCATCTAAATCTGCGTCCGTGACGGTCAGGCCCGGCTCGTTGATGTCGGTGTTCGTGTGCCCCTCGCGGTCGATGATCTTGAGGTTGGTGCGGGTCTGTCCCTCGACGAAGCGGAACCGCGTCGCGAAGGGCTCGCCCTCGAGCAGCTTTTCGAGCATTTTTCCGCTTCCGCCGCCGAGGATGCCGGCCGCACAGCTCTCTCCGCCGAGCTTCGCGATCACCTTGCTCACGTTGATGCCCTTGCCGCCGGGATCGGTGCGCATTTCCGTGATGCGGTTGACGGTGTCGAGCGCCATGCCGGGGATCTCCACCGTTTTATCCAGTGCGGGATTGAGTGTTACCGTGTAGATCATGAAATGACCCCTTTCAGACGTTTGCAGCCAAGGCTGCGATCCGGACAGCCGCCCAGCTTCCGCAGGTCATGCTCTGCCCGCCTGCTCGAGCCGCAGCAGCGCCTGTTTCATTTCCGCGCCGCCGGCGTAGCCGCCCAGCGAGCCGTCCGCGCAGATGACGCGGTGACAGGGGACGGCGATGAGAATGGGGTTCGCGTGATTTGCCATGCCCACCGCGCGGCAGGCGTTCGGCCGGCCGATGGCCTCGGCGAGCTGTTTATAGCTGCGCGTTTCGCCATAGGGGATGTCACGCAGCGCCGCCCAGACCCTTTGCTGAAAGGGCGTGCCGTGCAGGCGGCAGGGGAAATCGAACGTCCGGCGCGTCCCGGCAAAATACTCGTCCAGCTGACGGAATACGAGTGCGGTCAGCTCGTTCGGCGCTCCCGCGCAGATGCCGAACGGAGCGAGCTGCAAGGCCGTGACCGCGCCGTCCTCCCAGTCCAGCTGCATTTTCCCAAACGGCGAATGATAAACAGCGGTTCCCTTCATATGCGTTTTCCTCCTGTAAGACAGGTTTTTTTAGTGAAATCGGGGCGTTTTCGCAATGAATGCGAGAGTAAACGTTATAACGTTTCGAAGTTATAAAGTTTTAACGTTATGCAGTTTTGACGTTATAACGTTTTCGGGAAGGCTCCCTCACGGCAGTACGTTTTCAATCATCGCGAGCAGCTGCTGCATATCGAACGGCTTGGAGAGGTGGCCGTTCATGCCGGCCTTTGCGGCGTTCTGGCGGTCCTCGTCAAAGGCGTTCGCCGTCATAGCGACGATGGGCAGGGCCGCCTTTTCGGCGTCCGGCAGGGCGCGGATGGCGCGCGCGGCCTCGTAGCCGTTCATGACCGGCATCTGAATATCCATCAGCACCAGATCATAGTACCCGGGCGCGTTCCCGCACACCATGTCCACCGCGAGCTTGCCGTTTTCCGCCGTTTCCACCGCGAACCCGGCTTCCTCGAGCATCGTCACCGCGATCTCGCAGTTGAGGGCGTTGTCCTCGACGACCAGCAGCCGTTTTCCGGCGAACTCCGCCGGCTTTTCCGCCTGCTCCGCCTGTTCCTCCCTGCGGAACGGCTCGGCCAGCACGCGGCGCAGCTCGGACAGGAACAGCGGCTTGGCGCAGAAGGCGGTCACGCCTGCGGCCCGCGCCTCAACCTCGATGTCCGTCCAGTCGTAGGCGGTCAGGATGATGATCGGCGTGGCCTCTCCGATCAGCTTGCGCACGCGGCGCACGACCTCGAGGCCGTTCAGATCGGGTATCATCCAGTCGATGATGAACACGCGGAAGCCGTCGCCCTGATCGAGCGCGTCCTGCACGCGGACGACCGCCTCGCGGCCCGAGGTCGTCCAGTCCGCCCGCATTCCGATCGAGCGCAGCATCTTGCTGACGTTCAGGCAGGTGTCGGTGTCGTCGTCCGCGACGAGCGCGCGCAGGCCCTCGAGCTGGGGGATGCGCGCGGGCGCGGCGGCACGCTCGCCGCTGACCGGAAAGCGCAGGGAGACCGTGAATTCCGAGCCCTTTCCCGGCTCGCTCTCGACCGAAATGCCGCCGTCCATCATGTCGACCAGGTTTTTCGTGATCGCCATGCCGAGGCCGGTGCCCTGAATGCCGCTCACGGTCGAGGTCTCCTCGCGCGCGAACTGCTCGAAGATGTGCTCCTGAAACGCCGGACTCATGCCGATGCCGTTGTCGCGGATATGGAACTCATAGTCCGCGCTGCCCTTCGGCGCGGTCTGCTTCTGGACGATGCGCAGGGTGATCGTGCCGCCCGCCGGGGTGAACTTGATGGCGTTGGACAGGATGTTGAGCATGATCTGGTTGAGGCGCATGGGGTCGGCGATGACGTCCTCGTCCTCCACGTCGACCATGTCGATAAAGAGCGAGATGCGCTTGGCGGAGATGCCCGACTGAATGATGTCGCGCAGGTCGTGCACAAGCTCGGGCAGGTGCACCGGGCGCGGCTCGAGCGAGACCTTGCCGCTCTCGATGCGGCTCATGTCGAGCACGTCGTTGATGAGCGAGAGCAGGTGCTGGCTCGCCGTTGCGGTCTTTTTCAGGTAGTCGAGCACCTGTTCACGGTTGTCGATATGGGTGGCCGCGAGCGAGGTGAAGCCGATGATCGCGTTCATCGGCGTGCGGATGTCGTGCGACATATTGAACAGGAATTCGCGCTTGGCGCGGTTGGCCGCCGTTTCCTGACGGACGGCGCGTTCAAGCTCGGCGTTTTTCTGCTCGAGTGAGGTCTGATATGCCTTTTCGAGCGTTTTCTGCTGCTGCAGGAAGCTCTTTTCCGTGCCTCGGCGCACGAACAGGAGCAGCGTCAGAACGACCACGCAGGCGAGGAACGCCGCGATCATGTTGACCGGCGTGTTCGTGTAGAGCAGTCTGCCCGGAACATACATGTAGTAGTAGAAGTCGCGCCCGTGGCTGTACATTCCGTAGTACCGGGTCAGACCCTTCCGCCCGGCATAGACCAGCGTTTCCGCCTGTCCGCTTGAACGGATGCGGCGGAGCAGCTCATTTTCCGTGGTGTCCGTGCCGATGAGGGACGGATCATCCGACGCGGTCACGCGGTTACCGTCCGCGAGGAGCACGACTCCCGTGATCGCGGCGTCGTAGCCGTCGAGCAGGTCCTGCACGGAGAGCACGGATTTCTGCGCGAACGCGGCTTTGGTGTGCCGCCAGGCGAGCACCGCGCCGCTGCCGTCCGCAAGGCTGTGCACGGCGGTGTCGGCGAACGAGCCGTCGGTCAGCTGCACGCGGCGGACGTAGGTGCTCTGCGGATGGCCGACCACGGCGAGCACGCGCTCCGGCTCCAGATCGGTCTGAAGCCGGGCATAGCCGATGCCGTCCGTGCTGTATTCGCAGACCAGCCTGCCCTTCGCATCCACGACCGAAACGCCGGTCAGCCACAGCCGATCGGTGTACTGCCGCAGCGCGTCCTCGCCGCAGTCGAGCGTCAGGCTGTCCAGCTCCTGCACCTCGGTCGTGCCGCGCACGAGCGCCTTGGCCACGGCGGTCTCGTTGTACTGCACGTAGGCGGAGGACTGCTCCTTGACGAAGCTGATCAGCTCGTTCATGCGGTCCTCGCAGCTCTGCATATCTGAATAACGGGACAGCCCGAATACCATCCCGAGGAACATCAGTCCGCCCGCAAGGCACAGGCAGGCGAAGGTTTTCCGCGAGCGCGGCTGCCGGTTTTTACTGTTCAAGCGCATCCACCTCCAGACTGTGCGTGGGGTCGTCGAGATATTTTCCGGCGAGCTGCTCCATGCTGCCGTCCTCTTGCATCTGCTCAAAGACCTCGTCCAGCCGCGCCGCGAGGCCGCGCGTGTCATGTCGGGAAAAGGCGACGCCGATGCCGGTCACGAGCAGCGGCTCGTCCAGGATGCGGAAGCTCGCGCCGTAGTCCTTCATGTACTGCCGGATGGCCTCCTCGTGCGCCGCGACCGCGTCCACATAGCCGCAGTCGAGCATGGCATACTGCACGCCGCGGTCCGCGAGACTGATGATGTCCCGGAAGGCCGGGACGTTATCGCCGCCGCGCAGGAAGATCGCCTCCGGCTTGCCGGTCGCCTGCACCGCGATGGTCTTTCCCTCAAGCTCGCTCATCGTCTCGATGCCGCTCTGCGCGCCGACCGCCACGACCTGACGGCTCGCCAGATACGGCCCCGCCCACTGATAGTCGTTCTCTCGTCCCGCCATGGAAAAGCAGCCCCAGATGCAGTCGATCTCTCCGCTGTCGACCAGCTCGGTCTTTTTCTCCCAGTCGATCGTGGTGAATTCCGCGCGGTAGCCCATGCGGCGGAACGCCTCCTCCGCGATCTCGACGTCCAGACCGGTGATGTCGCCGTTGTTATCCATGTAAACATAGGGCGGATAGGTGTCGCTGCCGACGGTGAGCGTCGGGAGCGTGCTGTCGGACGCCGCGGACGGGGCGCAGCCGGTCAGCAGGAGCGCCGAGAGCGCCGCAAAAAGCGCCGAAACGCGCCTCAGCCGTTTGTATTTTATCATAGATCGCCGTGTCTCCTTTTGTCTCTCTTTCCCTGCGGCCGAAACTGCCGCATTCTATCATTCAGCATACATCAGTATACACGATTTCGCCCGACGGTACAATCCTATTATTCTCCGGGCGCTGCTGCCGGAAGTTCTCCTTTATTCTGCATTGTTTTGGTAGTATAATAGAATAGTGAATATGTGACAAAATCCGACAGGGGAGGGACCGCGACCCGGCTGCGGTCGAACGACTATGAACCGACAGAAAATCCTGATCGTTGACGACTCGGAGATGAACCGAGAAATGCTCAAGGCCATTCTGGGCGAGGGATACAAATATACAGAAGCAGAGGACGGCGCGCAGGCGCTGCGCATGCTCCGGCAGGATATGAACATCGACCTGATGCTGCTCGACATCAATATGCCGAAGGTGGACGGCTTTACCGTGCTCGAGTACATGAACCAGTTCCGCTGGATCGACGAGATCCCGGTCGTCATGATCTCCGCCGCCGACGACCACGAGTCCATCGAGCGCTGCTACGGTCTCGGCGTTTCCGACTACATCCGCCGTCCCTTCGACTCGTTCATCGTCCAGCGCCGCGTCAAGAACACGCTCACGCTCTACGCCAACCAGAAGCGGCTGATGGGCATGGTCTCCGACCAGATCTACCGCAATCAGCGGGACAATAATGTCATGATCGGCATCCTCAGCCACATCGTCGAGTTCCGCAACAGCGAGAGCGCCCAGCACGTGCTCCAGGTGCAGACCGTGACCGGGATGCTGCTGCGCAGGCTGAGCGAAAAGACCGACGTATATCATCTGACCGAGGAAAAGATCCGCCTCATCGTCACCGCCTCCGCCCTGCACGACATCGGCAAGATCAGCATCCCCGAGAGCATCCTCAACAAGCCGGGCCGCCTGACGCCCGAGGAGTTCGACGTCATCCGCACCCATCCCGCCATCGGCGCGTCCATGCTCGAGGGGCTGACGCCGTACCGCAAGGAGCCGCTGCTCAAGGCCGCCATCGAGATCTGCCGCTGGCATCACGAGCGCTGGGACGGCGGCGGCTACCCGGACGGCCTGCTCGGAGAACAGATCCCGATCTCGGCGCAGGTGGTCGCGCTGGCGGACGTATATGACGCGCTGACGAGCGACCGCTGCTACAAAAAGGCGTACAGCCACGAAACCGCCATCACCATGATCCTCAACGGGGAGTGCGGCGCGTTCAATCCGATGCTGCTCGACTGCCTTCAGGAGATCAGCGCGCGCCTCAAGAGCTCGCTGCCGCGGCTCGCGGCCGAGCGGAGTATGAAGAAGAACGCGCAGCGCCTTTCCTCCGAGCTGCTGAAAAAGAACGAGCTGCCGCGCAGCGACCGCGCCCAGCGCGAGCTGAACCACGCCCGGGAAATGCTGACCTTTTTCGCGTCCTGCTGCGGCGGCGTGCAGTTCGAGTACGACACGCTCTCCCGGTCGATCACCGTGGTCGACTGGAGCCGCCCGTGGCGGAAGAGCCGGACGATCCTGGACGCGGACAACCCGGACAGTATGCGCCTGCTCCGGCCGGCCGACCTCGAGCGGCTCCGGTGCGCCCTCAAGGCCACGACGCCCGAGAACAACGAGCTTTCCATCAGCCTGCTCCTGCCGGTCGAGGGCGAGCAGCACTGGCACAGCATCCGGATGCACACGCTCTGGTCGCCGCTCTCGCCCGGCAGCTATGTCGGCGTGATCGGCTGCATGACCGACATGCAGAAGGAGCAGGACAGCCGCGCGCCCCTCGGCTGCGCGGACAGGAGCACGGAGAACGGGCCGTCGATCGCCGACGAGATCCGGCGCCTCGGCACCGTCTTTGACATCGTCCGTCTGGTCGACCCGTCGGCCAATGCCGTGCTCGAGATCGACGCGAACGGCTCGCTGCACCGCACGGGCGAGCGCTGCACCGCGTTCTGGGACACCGACAGCGGCTGCGCCAACTGCATCTCCACTCGCGCCTTCGCCGAGCACACCACGCTCAACAAGCTCGAATTTACCCGGAACGAGATGTATTTCGTCATCGCGAAGTATGTTTCGGTCAACGGCACGCCCTGCGTGCTCGAGATGATCTCGCGGCTCAACGAGGGCCGCTGGATCGACGCGAACGGCTCGCGCTTCTTGCTCGACCGCACGCGCGGCGAGGATATGCAGCTGTTCCTCGACCCGATGACCAACATCTATTCGCGCCGCTATTTCGAGACCTACCGCACCCACCTCGAGGGCATGGAGGGCGTAGCGCTCATCGACGTGAACAGCTTCAAGCGCATCAACGATACCTGCGGCCACGCCGCCGGAGACGCGGCGCTGCGCGACATCGCGGGCGCGATACGCTCCTGCATCCGCAAGACCGACATCCTCATCCGCTACGGCGGGGACGAGTTCCTGCTCCTGTTCCCGCGCATGACCGAGGAGATCTTCCTCGCGAAGAAAAAGCAGATCCAGCAGGCCGTGCGCAGCATCCGTATGTCCGAGTTCGCGGATATCCGGCTCTCGGTCAGCGTCGGCGGCGTCTGCGGCGTGCATCCGATCACCGAGGCCATCCGCCAGGCGGACTGCCTGATGTATCTGGACAAGGCGGAGCAGCAGCCCTGAAAATAAGCGAAAACCCCTGCCAGGGAGACAGAAAGCCTGTCCCGGCAGGGGTTTTTCTTTAGTTTTTCTCGACCGAAATGACCGTGCCGTCGAACGGGTCGGCCTCGGAGACCGTACCGGTGTAGGTGACAGTGACCGAATCGCCTTCCGCGGCGTCGTCCAGACCCTCCGGCTTTGCCGAGGCGTCGAAGGTGAATTCATAGGACGCGCCCTTTTCGTCGGTCACGACGAACATGAAGTCCTTCTTCTCGTCGAGCGTACCCGAGAGCTTGCTCTCGGCCGATGCGCTGTCCGCGGACGAAGCCGCGCCGGTGCCCGTATTTTCAGCCGGCTTGCTGCCGCAGGCCGTGAGAGAGGCCGCCAAAAGCGCGGTGCACGCAAGCAGCAGGAATGTTTTTTTCATGATAAATGCCTTCTTTCCCGAAGAGACGCCGGTGTCTTTGTCTCTTCGTCAGACTTAGACGCAGCGCGTGCGAGAAAGTTCCGGGTCCGGAAAGATTTTTTCCGAAAAATTCACGCCTGATTTTCCGCCTGCATCTCCGCGCTCCCCGTGAGCAGCCGCAGCAGGTCGTCCGGCGGCAGCGGACGGGAGAAATAGTAGCCCTGTATCATGTCCACGTTCCAGCTGCGCAGCAGCTCCATCTCCTCCTGCGTCTCCACGCCCTCCGCGACGATGCGGTAGCCGAGGCGGCAGAAGGCCGCGACGATGCTCTGGTAGAAGAGGGCGGCCTTTTTGTCCGTGCAGATATGGAACAGGAGCGAGCGGTCGAGCTTGATGACCGAGAAGGGCAGCTGCATGACCGTGTTCAGGTTGGCGTAGCCCGAGCCGAAATCGTCCAGACACAGGCCGATGCCGGCCGTCTGGAGGCTCTCCGCCACGCGGGTCAGGCTCGCGGAATACTCGGTCGCGACGGTCTCGGTGATCTCGAACTGGAAGCAGGAGCAGGGGAGACCGTACTCGCCGAGGATGCGGACGAGGTGGCTGCCGCTCTCGCTTTGGATGAGGTCGAGCGGCGAGAGATTGATCTTGACGTTGGCGATGCTCGCGCGGAGCGCCGGGTTTTCGCACAGAAAACGGCAGACGCGCCGCAGCTGGAGCTCGGTGATCTGGGTGATGAGGTGGTTCTTTTCCGCCAGGCGGATGAAGATATCCGGGGAGATCCAGCCAAGCTCGGGATGCCGCAGGCGGCTGAGCGCCTCGAGGGTGACAAAGCGCTGCTGATGCAGCGAATAGACCGGCTGATAGTAGACCTCGAACAGATCCTCCGCGATCGCGCGGTGCAGGAACTGCTCGACCTGCTTGTTGTAGTGGAAGCTGTCCATGGTCTTGCGGTCGTTCTGGATGACCTGGGTCTCGCCGCTCCGGGAGACGAGGGACTCGAGATATTCCGCGTAGTCGAGCACGAGACCGCTCGTGCCCAGCTTTTCCGCGTTCACCACGCCGCACAGGATGACCGGCGTGGGGGCGGCGTGCGCGTCGTCCGGCTGCGTATGGAACAGCTGCCGCAGGCGCGTCAGGCAGGTCTCGTACTCGCGCAGCGAGAACGTCATCAGCAGGAAGCGCTTGCCCGAGATGCGGAACACGTTCCGATCCGCGATCTCCTGCATCCGCTCCGCCGCGCGGCGCAGAAATTCGTCGCCGTTCTGCACGCCCGCGACCTTGTTTATGTGGTCGAGCTGGTAGGCGTAGACCGTGATGATGTGAAAGGCCTTGTGCGCATCGGTCAGCTCGTCCATCCGGCGCAGCAGGTACTGCTTGTCGTTCAGGCCGGTCAGGCTGTCCATGCACGCGCAGGGGTTGTTGATGGTCAGATACATGGCGAGGATGCTGAGCGAGAGGCCGAAGCCGGTCGTCAGCACCGAAGGATTGACGGCCTGCGCGGCGATGCCGAGGGCGGCGAACGCAAAGACCGCGAGCAGCTCCGTGAGCGTGCGGCGGCTGACAGACGCGCGGTGCACCGCGACAAAGACCGCCGCCCCCGCGATGTGCAGCAGGGCGCTGACGTACAGCAGCAGATACCACGGGCCGTGGCGGTAGCCGGTGCTGTCGAAATAGAACAGGATCTCGGTGAAGGGGTTGGTCAGAATGATAAAGACCAGAGCGATGGTCGGAATGCCCATGCGCAGCACGGTCGAGGGCGCGATCACGCGGCTCGTACACAGTGTACAGACGTAGTACAGCAGCAGGAGCGGCAGGAGCGCCTGAAACAGGTAGAACACCGTGTTCGAGAGCATCCGTCCGACGCCGAAGCTGTACGGGGCGTACAGGATGAAGGCCGTGCTGACCAGCTCCGCGGCAACGTCCAGACTGACGATGCTCAGCAGACGGCGGAACATCAGGCTGTTCCGGTCGTCCATCTGCCGCTGGCGGGAATACTGCCATATGACGACCAGCAGCACCGCCATTGCGGCAATCAGATAATGTATGTTGGTTGTCATTCGGCGTCTCCTCCCAGTCCGGCTTCGTTTCTCTTCAAATGTGCGTCGGCCTCGGCCTTCCATGCGCTGATGCTACGCGACTTTCCGTCCTCGTCGCACAGGCGGCTGAAGCCGAAGGTCATGATAATGCGCGCGCGCGGCGCGCAGGTTCGGTTGTAGCGCGCGACGACCGCGCGGAACTGCCGGTGCAGCTGTCCGGAGTCGGTATGCGGCTCGGGGCGGATGAGGGCGAACTCGTTGCCGCCCGTGCGGAAGCACAAGACGCTCTCGCCCGCCTCCTCGCACGCGCGGCAGAAGTCGGCAACGCACTGCGCCGCCGCGATGACCGATTCATCTCCCGCCTGAAGGCCGAAGCGGTCGTTGCGCTCGTTCAGGCCCTCGAGCCGGATATAGGTCAGTACCGCATCGCGGCAGCCGGCCTGGCCGGTGCGGATGCGCTCCATGTATTCCTCGAACGCGCGGCGGTTGGGCAGGCCGGTCATGCGGTCCTCGCGCTGCATCTGATGGCTGATGCGGTGCTCCATGTGAAAGCGCATATCCCCGGCCGCCTGGCCGATCAGGCCGTACAGCAGCAGGATGATGAACAGCAGCACGCCGAACTGGAACACGGTGTCGTACCAGTAGATATGCAGCAGGCCGTACAGGACGAGCGCGGCCACGCCGAACGCGCCCAGTGCGGCGAACGCCGCAATACGCAGCCGGAGCTGCGGCCCGGGCTTGTCGCGGTACGAGCGGAGCAGCACGGTCAGCATCGCCGCGACGCCTGCCGTCAGCAGCAGGTGCGTCAGCGGCAGCATGGCGATGAACGGCACGCCGAGCAGCCGGTACGCCGCGCCCTGTGCGAGGGCGTTGGCGCAGAACAGCGCGATGCACACATCGGGCACGAGCCGCAGCCTGCCGCTGACCGTGTTGCGGACGAAATGTACCATCGGAACGGGCATGGTCATGAAGGCGTAGAAGGAAATGACGCTCCCGGCGGCGCCGTCCCGTCCGTAGATCTGATACAGCGCGGAATCGGTCAGGCACCACAGGCTGCACAGCAGCAGAAAGACCGCCACATCGAGAAAGCGGCGCTCGCGGATGCCGAAAAAGCTCATGTAAAAGAAGATCAGCAGCGCGAGCACGGCGAGCACGAGCATGGCGAGCATCATGCCGATGGAGAACAGCGAGGACTGGATATGGTGGCCGGTGACGGCCGGCGCTGTGCCGAAAACGGGCGCGGCGAGCGCGACCGTGCGGCCGGAGAGCGGCGTCAGGGTCAGGCTGAGCGTCTGTCCGCCGATGTTGTCCGGAAGCTCCGCATCCGCCCACAGGCGGCCCTTCATCTGCGCGTTCTTCGGGAAGGCGTTGTCCTCGTAGCGGTAGAGCAGGGTTTCGCCCGCCCGGATCTCGATGTCGTATTCCACGCCGCGCGCGCTCAGCACCTTTCCGCCGTCGCTGTCGGTCAGCGTGTCGTTATACAGGGTGAGCGTCTGCCCCGGCTGAGCCGGGAGCGTGGCCGGGAGCGTGACATCGCGCCGCACACCGTCCGTCAGCTGGTACCAGCCGGTGCTGAGGGCAGCGAGCGCCTCGTCCGGCTCGTGCTGATGCAGTCCGGCGGCGAGCAGCAGCGCCATCGCCGCGATCAGCAGCAGGACGAGCGTCTCCGCGGCGCGGCGCAGGGTCCTGTTTTTCATGCCTCTTCCTCCGTCCGGTCGTTTTCATGATGGCGCTGCTTGGTCTCGTACATCCGGCTGTCCGCCGTGATGCGCACCTGGGAAGCGCCGCCGTCCTCCGGGTAGCAGGCGCAGCCGCAGCTGACGCCGACCGAAAGCTCTTTTCCGTCGATGACGACAGGTGCGGAGAGCGTGGTCTGGATGCGCTCGGTCATGCGGGCGCGCTGTGTTTCGTCCATGTCGGCGCTGACGATGAGCGCGAACTCATCGCCGCCGATGCGGAAGGCGTAGTCCC